>Ga0209208_10000019_pt1 | contig 176578 bp, 130 predicted proteins | sample S1TSphfallax_3_FD_187694 | JGI IMG/M metagenome (GOLD analysis project Ga0209208, IMG submission 187694) | Host-associated microbial communities from peat moss isolated from Minnesota, USA - S1T2_Fd - Sphagnum fallax MG (SPAdes) (version 2) | ecosystem: Host-associated > Plants > Peat moss >... | reverse complement strand
AAATTTTTTGTTTTTTTTGGCTATTTCATCCTAAGATATTTATGGTTATTCTAAATTACTTTTGGTTTTTTTAATTTATTTCACCTCGGGCTATTTTTGGCTATTGTAAGTTTTTTTAGCTATTATAAATTATTTTAATTTAGGCTACTTGTAACTATTATAAGTTACTTTTGACTATTCTAAGTTATTTCATTTTAAGTTATTTTCGATTATGTGAGGCTATTATGAGTTTTTTTGGTTATTAATGGTTATTTTATGAATGATTATTAATGTCCATTAATGATTATTCTATTAATGGTTATTGGTGGTTGTTCTATTAATGGCCATTAGTAGTTATTCTATTGATGGTTATTGATGGTTATTTATTAATGGATATTGGTGGTTGTTTTATTAATGGCCATTAGTAGCTATTCTATTGATGGTTATTGATGGTTGTTATATTAATGGCTATTGTGGCTATTCTATTAATGGTTATTGTTGACTATTATATTAATGGCTATTGTTGACTATTTTATTAATGGCTATTGTTGATTATTTTATTAATGGTTATTTGTGGTTATTTTATTAATGGCTATTAGTGCCTATTTTATTAATGGCTATTGTGGTTATTCTATTAATGGCTATTGTGGTTATTCTATTAATGGTTATTAGTGGTTATTCTATTAATGGCTATTGTGGCTATTCTATTAATGGTTATTGGTGGTTATTTTATTAATGGCTATTGGTGGCTATTCTATTAATGGCTATTGGTGGTTATTCTATTAATGGCTATTGGTGGTTATTCTATTAATGGCTATTGGTGGTTATTCTATTAATGGCTATTGGTGGTTATTATTTTAATGGCTATTGGTGGTTATTATTTTAATGGCTATTGTGGTTATTCTATTAATGGCTATTGATGGTTATTTTATTAATGGTTATTGTGGTTATTCTATTAATGGTTATTGTGGTTATTCTATTAATGGCTATTGATGGTTATTTTATTAATGGTTATTGTGGTTATTCTATTAATGGCTATTGGTGGTTATTTTATTAATGGTTATTGATGGATATTTTATTGGTGAATATTATATTGGTGGATATTGGTGGTTATTAATGGCTATTGGTGCATAGTTTATTGGTGGATATTGGTAGTTATTAATGTTATTATATTAATAGCTATTGGTGGTTATTCCATTGTAAGCCATTGGTGGTTATTTTATTGGTGGTTATTGATGGCTATTTTATTAATGGTTATTAATGGTTATTATATTATAAATTATTATTGGATATTATGTGTTATAATATCATAGGCTATTGGTAGTAATTATATTATATGGTATTTAAAATTATTTTTCATAGGTTATTATTTTCTATTCTAAGTTATTTTACCCTAAATCATTATATTATATTTTATATAATGAAGTTATTGTACTCGAAATAAAATAATTTATTATAACATAAAATAAAATGATTTTGAATAACTTAAAGCATAATTTGAAATAACATACATTAATTTGAAATAAAATAACCTAAGGTATAGCCTAAAGTTAGTTGAATAATTTAATTTACAACAATTTAAAAGCTCATAATAAGCTAGTTAAGATACCTTAAAGTAAAATAACGTATAATAGTTTAAAATACAATAATTTATAATAGCCTGTAATAACATAAGATATAAGTTAGAATAATTAAAATAGTTTAAAATAATATAAGATATATCATAAAGTAGCAGATATTAAAAAACACATAGAAGTAAACCTATTTAGTATAAGAAATTATGATAGTGAATTATGTAATTAGTAATGAAACATGATGTTTACATAATGATATTATAATGAAATAACTTTCACTAGGGTGAAATTAGTAAAATGCAATGAAATTATTTCACTTTTAAGGTCCCATAGTGATTTAGGCTAGTAAATTACACCCCACTTTTGTAGTAGTGTACTTTTCATACAAGGGGGAATGTCTTGCTATTGTATGGGCCATCATACATTTCAGGCCCTATCTTTATGGCACCAACTTCACTTTGTATACCGACCACCAACCTATCAAGTGGTTGATGACCAATGATAAACTTACTGGTAAGTTAGTTCGTTGGGCACTTATACTTCAGGAGTATGAGTTCAAGGTTATTCACCGACCCGATATTACACATTAGAACGCAGACACCATGTCGCAGACACCATGTCGCAGACACCCCTCACTACCTCTAAAGATTTCTAAAAAATTGGGCAAGACTTCGACCAGATTCGGGTAGTACATGTATTTTATGCATCTAATTATCTTGCACTACTGCAATGTAACATGGTTGAACATCCCATTGTGGATATATGGGAGGACTTGGACATTCTGAGGTTTTTTCAACATGGGGAATACCTTCCTTAAGTTACATCAAATCATAGGGATTACATACAACAACAATCCAAACATTACTCATGGAGGGATAATCATTTTGTCCCATGTTCACCACAAGGCAACATAGTGGTTCCTCCACCACATGAATGGCTTGGTTTTATTCAGAAGGTACACTTAAAGCTTGGACACTTTGGAGTTAAACGTACTTATAGCTTTCTTGCTCTTCATTACCATTGGAGAGGTATCTATGCTCAAGTTCGAGACATCATTACTAGATGTGAATAATGTGATAGAGTGAGAACTTCCTTTTCTTCTTAATAGCTCATGTTTTCCCCACTCCCTATTCAAGGCATGTTCTATTGTTGGTCATGTGATTTAGTTAAAAAGTTATTGCAAACCTCTAGGGGTAATGTTTACATCATGATTATGATTGAGCATTTTTCAAAGTGGGTTGAGCTTGTTGCACTGCTAGACAAATCATCACATAACACCAACTAGGCTTTCTTACAAAAATTCCTAAGTAGGTTTGGGGCTTGTGTTGAGTGTCTTATTGATCAAGGATCAAAATTCAGAGGAGAATTCCAAGACCTACTTGATCATGTTCTCATTGACAATCACCAAATTTCAAGGGATCATCCCTAAACTGATGGCCTTGCAGAGAAATGGTTTACACATGTAAGAAATGATTTTGGAAGATTTGCCTCACTAGGAATTAAAAGGATTAGGACTTGGCCCTACCTTACATCGCCATGGGTTACAAGATGTCCAAACACGCCTCTTTGTCTCATTTCGCTCCTTACTTTTTACTTTTTGGAAGACATCCCAAAAAACTATTGTTATTCAAATGGACTAGGTTGTGGACTTAGACTCCCCAGCCACTTAGGCTAAGGTCATTGCAGAGAGGGCTGTTCTATTTAGGAAGAGGGTTATGCCCATGGCCATGGAAAACTTGTCCATTGCACAACATCAAGACACCTTACAGTATGCACACACATAAGGTGGCAGTTACAAACTTAAGGTGAGACAATTTGATGTTAGTGACTTTGTGTATCTCTAGTGGCAACTTAATGATATTCTAGACATTTCTTTCGATCGCACTATCTTGAGGATTAAGGTGATCAGGCCTTTAGGTGTGTTGGAGTTGTAAGGAGTTGATAACACACAATTTGAGGTGACCCCAAAAATTGTGCATCCTGCCATTTGCCAAACTTGGATCCTACCATCATCATGTCGACTTGGATTCCTTCATTTGACTACCCATGTCAGGTATGTCAGAGGATAGATGATGCTGATTATATGTTGTTTTTTAATAATTATAATGGTGGATACCATCTATTCTGCCTCAAGCTAAAGCTCATTCAAGTTCCTGTTGGCATTTGGTATTGATCATCCTGCTCTCCTATAACACCTTGACTTCTACTCAGACCATGCCATGTTTTTCCCACTCGGGTTTTGGGGGGGGGGGATACATGAGAATTTCATTTCAACCTTTTCTTGTGCATTGTGTATATATATGTGCATACATCTTTTTTTGGTTGATTAGTTTCTACCTTTGATTGGTTTTAGTCTTTTTGTTTAGTAGAGTCTACTTTGGATTTACACCCCGACGACACCAAACGTCACGACATTGCACGTTACAACAACTATCATGCCCATATGCATGGCCTCATACATGATAGCCAATTACGGACATGTTAATCATGCCTTTAAAGTTAATGTACATTTTTAGGTTAATGTATGCTATTAGGTGTTTTAGGGTTATGGCTTGTTTGAGGTTTCAACTTTGTTGACAGTTGTATAAAAGGCCAAGCTCTTCCTTTTTCTTGTTAGTTTTTCTAGAATTCCTTTGTTAGGGAGAGTTTCCTTCATAGTTAGACTAGATTTCTAAATGTTCATGGCGGTTATTACACGACCACTATTTACATACACTACATTTTCTTTCTTTTTTTCAATTTAATTCTAGAAAAACTAACAAGAGAAGAGAAAAACTTGGCCTTTTATATAGTCGTCAACAAAGCTGAAATCGTAAACAAGTCATAACCCTAAAAAACCTAATAGTGTACAACAACCTATGAATGTACATTAACCTTAAAGGCATGATTAACATGCTTGTAACCGGCCGTCATGTATGAGGCCATGCATACATGCATGACAATTTAAGAACATGATTCCTAAAAAGGCCATGATAATTAGGAATGCAAATTTGTTGCAATTTTCACCTTTTTTTTATTCCAACAAAATTTAATGGCCATATATTAGTGTTTACAATTGATAAACACGATAAAAAAATTTATATTGGTGGAAACATCTAAAGAAAAAGGCTAAAAAAAATCATTTGGCCAACATTGATTCCTTAATCATTCTTTGAAATGGTTTATAGTGGTATCACCCAAGGATGGGTTTCCCATTTGGCAACAATGGAATGTTATACATCCACAAGTTTTGCCAATGTAATTATTTCATTGGTCTTAAACAAGGTATTATACCTTTTCTTGCTTAAGTTTTTGGATTAATCACAATTATTGGATTAATGTAATAAATGATACATTTCATTATTTGGGATTATCACCATTAACTTCCTTGTTATCATTGACAAATAGAAACCCCAAATAATGATTTATTATTATTTCTTTTCCATTTATTTCTTTGAATATGATTTTTCAAGATTAAATTCATCCTTTCCTCTTCATTTTTTGGCATTCTACTTCCTTTTGTTTGTTGGATTGGGGTTTTTGTAGATTTTTCTTGGATTGGGTTTTCATCCATTTCAATTTCATGTATGAAAATATCAAGTATTGGTTTATTTCCATTTCCATTAGATTACTCCATCCTTCACAATACAAAATATGCCAAGTACATTGGAAAACCCCAAACAAATGTATATATTATATCACACTAAATTCTAACAAACATATTAAGAAATCCTACAAGATGAAAGCATGCCAACATTTACAAAGCATAAATTCACTCGTTTTCCCCTTTCCTCTCCATCATACCATAACAAAGTTGTGCAATGAAAATTGAATGTAAGATGATGCAAAATTGACGTAAATCCTACACAAAATCAATTAGTTTCAAAATAAGTAAATAGTAAATAGAAGAAAATCTAACAATAAAAAATCCCAAAAAACCAATAAAACCTCAAAAAAACAACAAATTCCAAAAATAGAGGAAAAACAAAAGTAGCAAGAATATTGGTGGAACAAACTAAAACCTAAAAAAATGAAATTAAAATAAAACCATAAATAAAAAAGAAACAAAATAGGTACATTTCCAAGTTTGGAACTTGGAACTTGGAATTAAATTTCAATGTTGAAAGTCAAACCTCTTACGATTTGACACCTACACAAGCTAACAAATGGGGGGGGAGGGGGGAATACATGCAATAGACCAACAAGCAAAGCTAGGAGCTAGGAAGGAAATGTTACAATGTCACATTTGTCCAAGCAACCAAATGTGGTGGAAAGTGCATGCAATAGATCAATGAGTAGAGCTAGGAGCCAAGAAAAAAATGTTACAATCCCACACTTGCAGAAGCAAACAAGGGCGGGGGGGATACATGTGATAAATCCACAAATAGAGGATCTAATAAGGAAATGCACAAGCAAAACCAAAAGCACAAGTGCCTGAAGGAGTAATGCCAACATTGCCATGAAAAAATGCACAAGGAAAGTCATGAGTCAAGTAAGAAGAAAAAAACATTTCAATAGCTTCAATGCACACAAATCCTCAACATAACTTCAAAACACTTGAATAATGGAGAAAAATGGGGCCCAAGTGAAAGCTTGGACCCTTTTATCTATGTGAAAACAAGTTTTCCATGTCCATTAAAAATGTCCATTAAATGTTAGTCACCCCAATTCTTTGAACCTAAAATCTAAAAGCATTGGATTTCTTTAGAAGTTGAAAGACCCATCAAAGAGACATTAGGTATAAAAGTGTATGATCTCTTTTTGATCATTTTGTAAAGTTTTTGTCATATAAAAAAAAACTCTATTTGTTCTTACTTGTGGTGGAGCTTGTACTATTTTTTGGTTGGACAAAAGATACATTTTTGTAAGTTTTTATTTTTGATTGCTTTTACCAAGGTTTCAATTGCATATAAAAATTGATTTTACTTACTTTTATTATTATCTCCATTGCTTGTACCCATGTTTTAATTGCACATTTGTGCCTTTTGTTTCTATTTCCAATTAATTACCTCTTGAATTTTGTAACATTTTCAAGCAAAGAAAAAAATTGTATGAATTTATAATTTTGGTCATTTGTATCCAAATTTTTATCCTAGAAAAATCCATTTTGATTTTTTTTAGCTTCATTCATTTTTACCAATAAATTTTTGTCACATATAGAATTTCATTTCATTTTTATTTGATTTTTCCACGTGTTATTTTTCAATTGGATATATTTTATTGTTTTTTCTGTTTTTTTTTTCGGGGCATTTGTACCAAGTTTTTTATCATGCATAAAACTACCTCCTTACTTATTTGTTTACTTTTGATCACTTGTATTTACTTTTAAACTGGAGACTAAATTCAATTTCTCATTCATGAATTAGGTCTTGATTCTTGTTTGTGTTCACCCATGCTGAAATGTTTAGTCCATGTTAACAATGTTTAGAACATAAACATTTATAATGTAGGTGAAAATAAACCATCATTCATTAATGGTGACATACTTCCAAATATTAGTTGATGGTGAAATAATTTTGGAGAAAGGGGATATCTATATAATGTGTCAATTACTTGTGTTTGTTCCTTTAGGTTAATGGCAAAACAAACTAAAAAATATCTTCTTAATTTGCATGTAGTTCATTCCATTTTCACCTTTGAAATTTTACAAGCAACATTTTTTTAATTTGTTGTTTATTGATGTTGATGGAGCTTGCAATTGTTGGCCTAGGGTGTTTCAAAATAAAAATATAGATGTTGAACCTACGAATGATGTTTTGGCACATCATAATTTGTAGGTGAAATGGAAGCACAAAAAGATTATTGGAATATTGCTGAGACTATAAAAATTAGTACATGATGCACGTTCTTATTCAATCATATACTATTTGATTTGAAATCAATTATTTTTATGTTTCAAAGGTTGTAGAATGCCACAATAATTGAGAATTGTTCTACTTAGACTTGTTGTATGCACACATGGCTCTACTAGTGTTAATGCCCATTATATTTGACATTTTTCATAATTCCAAAGCCTTGGATTATAAATTGACATGTGTGTTCACATTAAACTAGATATATCCATTATTAAATTTCCTATAAGGATTTTTGACATCAAGTTTGGAGTTGTGTACATTTAATTGTGCATCTTAACCAGGTTGATTTGGAATTATGGTAAAAAATGAATGCATTATTAGGAAATGCATCTTAGTTCATTATGGTTTTCATTAGATTTTGAATGAATTTGAACATTTTGACCTAGTGAATAGGGACCAATTGTTACATACAAGGACTTGTTTCACTAGTACCTAGTGAAACAAGATTACTTTCAAGTGAAATACAAATTTACCAAACCATTCACTTGTTAGTTAATTAACTAACCAATATGGAAATCAATTAAATTTTAATTATTTAATATATAATATTATTGATAATTTCATGATTTTTAAAGCCTATTATTTATTGACACGTGTCATTACCTACGCTAGGTTAAAAACTTAACCTAGGTAGGTAGGTAGGCCACATAATCAACCTAAACACCTATTTTAAGAATTCAATAGGAGAATATTCGGTCAACATACCATTGTTGAACACACAAAATACAACCCATGAAGTTTGATCCTTTGACCTTTGGATTGGAAACAAACAGCCTTACCATCAAGCCACCCCACTTGTTGTGATAATATGTTACATTGCATTCTATTTATCAAATACTTCATTTTAAACATTAAACATTGAAAATTCATATCTTATTGAAATTTTGTTCAAACGAAATGATTAAAGTTTTTTTTAAAAAATTCAATAATGTACATAATTACATTTATTTCCTTTTGAAAATTTTAAATCATTTGAACAAAAAAAAAGTTGAATATCATTATTCAATAACATTTCAATGACCATTCTTTTGAAAAACAAAAGTTCAATAAATGGATTATTTTTTTGTTAATATAATAATAGTACCTATGTTAAGCTACTTTCAATTATTATATGACTATTTTTCATTAATTAAAATTATTTCACCCTACATTATTTACAATTATTTATGGTTATTTTCAATTATTTATGGTTATTTTAAGTTACTTTTGGCTATTTTAGTTTATTTCACCTTAAGCTATTTTTAACTATTATAAGTTTTTTTTGGATATCCTATGTTATTTTTAACTATTGTAAATTATTTCAGTTTAAACTATTTGCAGTTATTATAAATTACTTTTAGCTATTGAAGACTCCTTCACCTTATGTTATTATTGACAATTTTAAATTATTATAAGTTATTATAAATTATTTCACCTTAAGTTAATTTTGTATATTATAAATTATTTCACCCTAGATTATTTTTAGCAATCCGAAGTAATTATAATATATGGTTATTGGTTTTTCTTTTATTAATGTTATTGGTGGTTATTAATGGTTATTGATACCTATTCTATTTGTGGCTATTAATGGTTATTGATACCTATTTTATTTGTGGCTATTAATGTTTTTTAGTGTTTATTTTATTAATAATTGTTGGTGGTTATTCTATTAATAGTTATTGGTGGTTATTCTATTAATAGTTATTGGTGGTTATTTTATTAATGGCTATTGGTGGTTATTCTATTAATGGCTATTGGTGGTTATTCTATTAATGGCTATTGGTAGTTATTTTATTAATGATTATTGGTGGTTATTCTATTAATAGTTATTAGTGGTTATTCTATTATGGCTATTAGTAGTTATTCTATTAATGGCTATTAGTAGTTATTCTATTAATGACTATTGGTAGTTATTCTATTAATGACTATTGGTAGTTATTTTATTAATGTCCATTAATAATTATTCTATTGATGATTATTGGTGGTCATTTTATTAATGACTATTGGTAGTTATTCTATTAATGTCCATTAATAGTTATTCTATTGATGATTATTGGTGGTCATTCTATTCATGGTTATTGGTGGCTATTCTATTAATGGATATTGGTGGCTATTATATTAATGGCTATTGGTGGTTATTCTATTAATGGTTATTGGTGACTATTTTATTAATGGCTATTGGTGGTTATTCTGTTAATGGCTATTAGTGGTTATTCTACTAATGACTATTGGTGGTTATTTATTAATGGCTATTGGTGGTTATTTTATTAATGGCTATTGGTGGTTATTCTATTAATGGCTATTGGTGGTTATTCTATTAATGGATATTGGTGGTTATTCTATTAATGGATATTGGTGGTTATTCTATTAATGGCTATTGGTGGTTATTCTATTAATGGCTATTGATGGTTATTCTATTAATGGCTATTGGTGACTATTCTATTAATGGCTATTGGTTGTTATTCTATAAATGATTATTGGTGCTTATTATATTAATGTTTATTGGTGCTTATTTATTAATGGCTATTGTTGATTATTTTATTAATGGTTATTGGTGTTTATTATATTAATGTTTATTGGTGTTTATCTATTAATGGCTATTGGTGGTTATTTTATGAATGGTTATTGGTCGTTATTCTATTAATGGATATTGGTGATTATTTTATTAATGGTTATTGGTGTTTATTATATTAATGTTTATTGGTGCTTATCTATTAATGGCTATTGGTGGTTATTTTATTAATGGTTATTGGTGCTTATTATATTAATGTTTATTGGTGCTTATCTATTAATGGCTATTGGTGGTTATTTTATTAATGGTTATTGGTGCTTATTATATTAATGTTTATTGGTGCTTATCTATTAATGGCTATTGGTGGTTATTTTATTAATGGTTATTGGTGCTTATTATATTAATGTTTATTGGTGCTTATCTATTAATGGCTATTGGTGGTTATTCTATTAATGGTTATTGGTGGTTATTATATTAATGTTTATTGGTGCTTATGTATTAATGGCTATTGATGGCTATTCTACTAATGTCTATTGGTGGTTATTATATTAATGGCTGTTGTGGTTATTCTATTAATGGCTATTAGTGGTTATTCTATTAGTGGTTATTGTGGTTATTATATTAATGGCTACTGGTGGTTATTTTAGTAATGGCTATTGGTGGTTATGATATTAATGGCTATTGGTTGTTATTCTATAAATGACTATTGATGGTTATCTATTAATGACTATTAGTGGTTATTTTAATAATGGATATTAATGGATATTCTGTTGGTGGATATTGGTGTTTATTAATCGTTATTATATTAATGGTTATTGGTGGCTATTCTATTAGTGGATATTGGTGCTTATTAATTGGTATTATATTAGAGGCTATTATATTAATGGCTATTGGTGGCTATTGGGGATTATTCTGTTGTAAGCCATTGGTGGTTTTTGATGGGGATTTTATTAATGATTATTAATGGTTATTATATTAAATGTTATTTTACAACTATTGGTGATTATTGTATTATAAAATATTATTTGATATTCTATGTTATAATATCATAGGGTATTGGTAGTTATTATATTGTAAGGTATTTAAAATTATTTTTCATAGGGTATTATTTTTTATTCTAAATTATTTTTACTTTAGGACATTATATTTTGTTTTAGATTATTTTAAGTTATTATACTTATGATAAAATAATCTATAATAACATAAAGTAAAATGACCTTGAATAACTTAAAGTATAACTTGAAGTAACATATATTAATTTAGAATAAAACAACATAAGGTATAGCCTAAAGTTAGTTCAATAATTTAATTTATAATAATTTAAAAGCTTATAATAAACTAGTTAAAATACCTTAAGGTAAAATAACATTTAATATTTTAGGGTACAATAATTTATAATAGCCTATAATAACATAAAATATAAGTTAGAATAACTAAAGTAGCTTAAAATAATATAAGGTATATCATAAAGTAGCATAGATATAATATTTTTAAAACATAGAAATAAACCTATTTATTATAATAAATTGTAATAGTGAATTATGTTAATTAATAATGAAACATGATGTCTACATAGTGATATTATAGTGAAATAACTTTCACCAGGTGAAATCAGTAAAATGCAATGAAGTTATTTCATTTTTAAGGTCCCATAGTGATTTAAGCTAGTAAATTGCACCCCATTTTGGTAGTAGTGATGTAAAGTATTTGGAATTGAAGCATAAAAAGCTCATGAAAAGGCACTTACCTTGGCGACAAAAAATAAAATTCATCAGTAATAACTCTTAACAACCAAACAAAGAGAATGAATAACATTTGGTGCAAAATGACGTGATTTTACCATGTGCATCTAGAACTTACTATACATATCCATGGATAATAAATTTATATTTTGGGTATGCATTACAAACCTTATTGTCTAGAACAAAAATAGGTGACAAAGTTTCCCTCTATTCAAATTTCATGGGACAATCTCCATCACTATCATTACATCTAAAATACAAAATGATGGAAGTTGTTGAAACTATTTGAAGATCACCTAATAACTTAATAGGAACTATATATATATATATATGATGGAAATTGCAAACTAAAACAAAGATACAACAACTAGTTTGCAAATTTATGATCAAAGGACATTTCAATAAATGTGATTACAAGAATTACTCTTGCAAATCAACACCATACATCCCATCATATTTGATGAAAACATTCATATATACAATTTATATATATCATGAATGCACAATCTTGTTTATAAGTCAATACCACAATGGATGGAAAGGATCAAATACACCATTGGATTAGGGTCCTCACGTAAGCCAATCATACTACATGATTATCATTATAATTGCATTGTCGTTTAAAATGCATGCCAATTATCATCTTATGCAAGTCATGGTCATTTGTTGATACATGTGAATATCCTAGTGTTAAAAGAAAATTAGATGTATTTACCGGTTTGGTCATGTGAATTGATGTGTTTGTTCCAATCCTTCATGTGGCAAATAACTTCAATGAAAAAAGTGGTATCAAGTTAGGAATTCTGTCATGATCATGTAATTTCCTTTTCCTGATATTCCTCCTTTCATGTTAAAATCTTTCATATCTCAAATTTGCGTGTCTCTTAAAGGCTTTATGGTCCACTCATCATATTTGCCTTTTGTTTGGTATTCATTGATCCTAAAATTGGAGGCTTTGTTGGCTTGATAATGAAAGCTTATGCCAATGTGCAATCTTAGTGGGATTGTTTGTTGGAATGGTTTCATTTGCCATTGTGTGCTTTACAAAATCTAAATCATTTTCCTTCCAATCTTGGGGTTCCCAAATATAGCAATAACCTACAAACATTATTTCTTCCCTTCTTATTGTGAGTTGTGTTTACTCAAAATCCTACTTTGACTTGTGAAAGGTTTTCCATCATTTAATTTCTTGATCCATTAATTTCATGGCTCTCTTGTGGTTATGTAATTTCTTGTCAATGCTCTTGAACATTTTGGCTAGAATTTTGGATGGGTAGCATATTCTGTTCACATGCATCATGCATAGGTTCACCCATGGACAAAAGAAAGTGGAAGCAATAAAATTTGACCAACCCCAAAAGAATTGGAGTGCCACCAATTGGTGTTTTTGTGTGCAATAGGGTTTGATTCAATTTTGACAAAGCAATGTCAAGGTGGATCTCAAATGCCAAAAAGAGTACGCTAAACTGTGATAGAAAATGTGTTACAAACTCTATAGCCTTGTGAAATAGGTCTGGGTAGAAAGCAAGACTATACTATTTGTGTTCCTTTTTGCCAAACAACAATCTATGGCAGGAGGTCAGCTTGGGTCCCCAAATTGTGAAAGTGTAGTTTTAAATTCATTTAGCAGCCCTCATTTTGACATAAATGAAAATTTGAAAACTCCAAAAGACAATAACCCTGATGAGCCCTTTTTCAATTTCACAGGCTTCAATATCCCCATGCCCACGTTCAACATATTGACTCCACTTCCCCCTATCAATTCAGGTAGGTCAGAAAGGGTTGAAGGTGTTTCTGAACAAGATTTTAGTGCTCTTCTATTTGACACTAAGTGTAATGATTCACAAGGTGTATGTGCGGATGATACTCTGAATGGTGAGCTGATTGCATTTGATGAAATTGATGCAGACATTGCTAAGGATTCATTTGCTATTTTTAATGGAACACATGACCCTTTTATTCTTAATCCACCTGCTTCACCATTGAGGATAAATGTTCCATCAAGTTACCCCCCTTCACAAAGTAGTAGGATCTATCCCATGTACTTCTCCCCTACAGCCATGTTTGCACCAAGATCATACATAGGTGCAGAGGCCGAAGGGCTTATGGAAGTAGAAGACCGAGCACCAGTGAATGTGGAGCATGGAGCATCAACATCTGGAGGGTCAAACCCCATGTCCAGTGTCACTGGCGCTATGGATTGGGGGGGCATGCCACCAGAGGGCACACTAATTCAACCTAACCTTGTCCAACCTCATACCCAGCAATTGCAATGTGACTCTTGTCAAATTTTGCGGCGCATCATCCATTCCAATGGTGCATCTCCTTATGTTATATTTCCTGTCCCAACCTTGCTATTGCAATTCTGCAAAAATCAGTAAATGTCTTCTTTTCTTCATTCCCTTACACAACATAATACCCAAAATGTGATAATAGTTGAAGTTTTAATTCACCTTTGGGAGTTATCCATGTGCACAATTGTATGTTAGGAGCCCATAATAGTGAATTATTATCCAATAATCCTTATGTGTTGAAGAGTCTCGTGAATGTTATAAATCCAATTGGCAAACAAATATGCTTTTGAAAAATTAATTTTAGTGACATTTGCAACACCAAGAATATAATCATGTCACATACAATATGTATTGAAATACTATCACCACAACCTGTATATATGATTTGCATGACCTTCAATGAAAAAGTATGAGTGGAAGTTTTTGTTTCAAGATGATATTTGAAATTTCACACAACTTGCTGGGAAATTGTGATGAATAAAATGATAAGGCTGGACATTGGCCAAAAATCATGTGTACATTCAAAGTTGTGATGTTCCTTACCATCATTATCAATGATCCTGTTTAAGTTTAATTTGTGACAAAGGTGTAATTTGTCATTTTGCAACATTACCATGTTTGCCATCCATTTATTCTATTCATGAACCAAGTATGTGTCACCGAAATTCAATGTGATGTTGAAGTCCACATCTTCCTATGTAGGGATCCAAGACACAAAACTGGAAATCCATGGATGTGATGGCCAAAGCTATCATGCAGTTTTGCAGACTCGTTTTTGCATTGATGATGGTTTTCCAGCATCTTTTGAGCAACAAATGGTTGAGTAAGTCATGAGTGATTCAATACTCAAAATCTTATTCCACTGAAATCTAATTGAATCATTTTAGATACTAATACGTACTATGTCTTTAAAGTAGTTCAATGTTTGATTTGCAATTACAAGAGTACATCCATTTGTTATATGCAGATGACATTCCAAACTCAGTCATTCAAAAGATTGAATTCACTTACTATGTATGAAAAATTTGAAACATAAGAGGATTCTTAAATTATTTTCCTGTAGCCTAATATTTTACATTCCATGCAATAAAGCTGGTGATGCAATTAGGTTGCAACCACATTCATTTTGTACACAACTAAAACTATTTTGAAAAAAGTTGCATTTATTGAAAATCTGCAGGGCACTCTGATATAATATGTTTCCAAACCTCTTCTTGTTAGGTTCTGGAATGAATTTGTTTGACAATCATTTATTGTTAAATTTGCCAAGGATATATTCAAATCATGTTAGGCAAAAAACATTATCAATTAAAAAGGAAAAGATGATATCATTTTCTGCATTTCTGTTCACTCAAACAGTACAATTCTGAAATTTGTTTCATGTACAGAACATGATTTATTTACATTATAATTTGTCTTGATACAAATTTTGGAACAATAGTAAAACCTAGTAACAAATAACTTAGAAGTTGTTGCAGGATAAGTTGTATATGTGTGTGAATTGTATGTGTTGCAGGTTTCCAGTTGGAAACGCAGAATATGTGAAGCAATTTCTGTTGCAGTATAGTCTTTTAAGAAGAAAGGAAGGATTTGTGCTGCGACATGATTCTCTATGCACGGGTGGAGATGGACGCCTTACTAGCATGGGCGTGGCATCGGAAGGGATGATGAATACACTAGCTAGGCGTATGCCTAAGCATATGGGCAGTCACATTATGTTGCCAGAGCTTCTTTGCACTTCATCAGGTGACAAGAATTTTTGACCTGGACTTTGCTATTAGCAATTGTATTACCACAATGTGGTGATGTTATCAGTCTTTTTTGGGGGATTTTATTTGTTGTGATATATGATTAGAAAGTCTACAATAAGTATAGGTGAAATGCAATGACTAAACAATTCATTTGCAAATAATGCTTCATTAATATTTTGAGACTAAAAGTAAATATAAAAATGCATATATGGGATGTAGGTTCAGATTATTCAAATAGTGGATGTGCATATGGGAAAGTTGGATGTGGACCACACAAAGTGCATCGTGGGGGTAGTGTGGATAGCACTGACCACCCAGATGCGAATGTTGTGGCACCTGTGAAACCTCCTAAAAGCAACGCTGCTGCACAGGTGCACAATCAACCTTTCACACCATGTCCTCAAATGTAGTAGAAATGGGCAAACCCCAGTGTTTTGCCGGGCAAGCTTGCAAGGGAGCCCATAGGGCAAACTTGCAGGTGCACCCGACACAACGGTTGAAGGTGCATCCAATCTCTACCATAAAGGATTTTGCTTCATTATGTTTTTGAAAAAAGATGATTATCTTAAATTATGGCCCGTGACAAGTACATAATTATCATGTCAAATTATGGATAGGAGATAGGGATATGTGTAATTAATGATGACCTTGGATAAGATTTTTGACAATTTAAGGAACTCTATAAAATTAGATAATATTTTTTCAAAATTCTTTCTATGTGAAGTAAAGCCCCATGGCAAGGGCATTCCTGAAATAAGGGACCTAGGACAATGTGATAGTCAAGTCCGATCCCACAATTTGGGAACACTCCCCTCCCACCAGCTTTACCCATTGTAAAGCATCCACTGAACATTATCATGAATTTACGAATATGTAGATCACAAGGTGTAGGAGGGGGAGGTTCTTCAAAATACTCCTCTAAAGTGAGAGAGATCTTACACCTATAAGTAAGCATGATTTCCTTCTCACTCTAAAGGAGTTGGCAAAAGAATCCTCCTCTTTTATAATAGGGATATGCATGGGTATAAGGCCTCCACTAAATGCACTATGAAATTTCTCCAAGTGCTTTACATGTTCCAATAACACTATGTGTAGTGTAAAACCCTAAGGTGGGGGCATTTTGAAATAAGTGTAAGGGAAAGCCTTGGTAGAAAGGCATTTACACCTTAGCCCAGAGAGTGGGGCTGGAGATTTAAGTTTTAGGACCCTGCTCTCGAGGCTTTACCAAGTACCTCTTGTAATAAATGAGGTAAGTTTGCACAACATGTCCTCCTACTTGTGTAGAGGGAATTAAAGAACATAATTTGCCTCTGAATATGTGGGAGGGTCCACCACACAACCCTGCCTCATCCTAGGGCTTTTTTCATCCATAAAGGTTAAGCACAGAGGTTTTTATAGGTTTAAGATGAGGCTTAGTTGAGTTCAGCCCTGAATTTTAAAAATGTCCCTCACTGATGGGCTTTACCTATTGTAAAGCACTAGATGAAGGCTGTTATGAACCTCAACATATATAGATTGCAAGGTATAGAAAGGGGAGGCTTCTTACACCTACTCCTTCAGAAGGATCTTACACTTATGACTAGGCACAATTTCTTTCCCAATTCAAAGGAGGAGGCATAATACACTTCCTCTTTTTAAGGAGGGATATTCATTCATATAAAGTGCCCTCCAAATGCACTTAGGAACTTTCTCCCAATTAGTTATGATTAATATAATATTACATTTGTATGAGCTTGAGAAAAGAATAATACAACAGGTTTACCCATTTTACAAGGTCTAATATATGCCCCCCAAAAAAACTTATGTGGCCATTATCATTATCACACTTTATTTGCTTATTAGAAAAATGAGAGGATGTGCCCATTTCAATCAGATTTTTTTTTTATTAAAAAAAAAGTAATATTACAGAGTCTATAAGGGCCATTATTCACTAACAGAAGGAATAATTCCTCATATTAGCTGAAAAGAGGAAGAAAAGGAGAGGCCAAGTTTGTTGCCTAAATCTGACATTGTCACTATTAGAAGGCTATTGCCTCTATTTCTTTGTTGGAGGAGGTCACTTTCTAACCATCATAATGGAGGCTATGCAATTATCCAACCCCTCCTCAAGGTTTGATCCAGAGGTACCCTGCGTTTTTTTTACAAACAAATGAATTGATAAACCCTAATGTAGTTGGGTTGGTTAGAATAAGTAACGTCTAGGATTTGGTGGCAATTTCTGACCACAACCCAATTGTGGCTCTTATCTTTCAGCCCATTGGATAATATTGTTATGTTATACATTAAAGTAGTGAATTTATCACGTTTTCTCGGAAACTAATTTCATTTGGACTCCATTAAAATGCAGAGGGAAAGAACAGGGAAGCTAAAAATGACAGATTTGGCACAACATTTTCATTTGCCCATAAATGCAGCTGCCAAGGAACTTGGTATTTGCCCCACAGTTCTTAAAAAAATATGTCGACGGAATGGCATGCGTCGATGGCCCCATCGAAAGGTTGAATATTCTTCAATTTTCAAGGTCACATATGTGTAATATCATGTCCTACATTCATTAGTGTTATTTTTATTTGACATAAATAATGTGGAATTCTAAATTGAAGTTATCAATCAATTTGAACTTTAGATTAGGTTCAGGCCACTTATTAAAACGAAGTTGTGAATGCTTGTACACACACACAAATGTACAAAAATCCACATTTCATATATGAGCATGTTGCTTAGAAACTTGTAATCTACATGTAGTTATTTGAAAACATAATGCAAACACTCCAACATTGTTGCAATGGACATTAACACTAAGTTAGAGATGTGTTTGCATCTACTTCAAAGGCTTTTGAGTTATTTGGAGGCCAATCATGTCATAATTAGCTTTGCATGGGCAAGCTTAGTTTCCATGGGGTGCATCAAGTTTAATTTCAACTGAATGATCCAAAAATACATATGATTAATAATGTCTGGATATTTTCAATGTGGATGCCAAACCATCAAAAATATTTCTAACAAAACAAATGGGGATCCAATGATAAGTTCACAAGTGAAACATTCAAAAGTAATGTGGTATATTAAAATTGCCAAATTGACAAGAGAACTTTAATGTCTTTGGTTTGACGACTACATGTGAATACAATGTGGATAGATTAAAAGCATAGAACGCATTATTGCAACATTGGAGCAAACAATAGCAGAAGGTGTTGGGCATGGTGACGAAGGCATTCGCATGGAGATTGCTATGCTTCGCAATGAACGTGCCCAACTTTGTGCAGGTCTCTTGGGTGAGACATGACCCCTTGTCATAATCTATTTGTTATGTGCATCCTCCAAGGCCATAAGTATATCAAAATTGTGCACTTTAGTATGTAAACATTAAGGTAGGACGATAATCATAACTTCCCTCACCAATTTAGACACCACTTAATGTCGAGTGCAGTTCTTATGCCATTCACTTCTCAATCCCTTTCATAGTTTATTGTGATTTTGTTCTTAATGTAAATCCTTTGTGGGCTTCAATTGCAATAGTTTCATCATAATACATGTGTGAAACATTATTTATTTGATACATCCTCTATTTTAAAAGTTATATTAGGGTGAATAGTGGAACAAGTATGTTTTAAAGAAACAATTTCAAAGTCGATGTTGAGATTACCATACCTATGTTGTCAAGCTTGCTTGCAATGCAAATTGTGAATGGAGTTACAAGCTAAGGATGCCATCTAGTAACATCATGTTCTACTTAATCTTTTGCCATTTCAATTGTCATGAGTATGCCCTTGATCCACCAGAACTTGTGAACTTTAGATACAATATCAAGGTTCCAAACAATAGGGGTTGTTATGTTTCTTTTTCAATATTGTCAAATTTCAAGCAAATAGACATCATTCCAAATTGTGGATGTGTTTTTGGGACGATGGAAATTATTGAGAAAGTGACCTTCTTGGAAGCTTATGGCATTTTTATGTATGGTCAAATGATTGTCTAGGATTATGAATAAGACAAGATATATTTTCCCACAATATATAGATAGATAGTATGTGAAACTTGAAGCAACTTTACAACAAAGAATATCATATTAATGATTAGTTAGTTTAGTTGCTAACTTATACTAGACAAGGTGAAGTTATCCTAAAGAGTTGTCCAATATATGTTTATGGGATTTTGCCATCTGAATGGTTTGTGGTTCATCTGGCCATTAGGATTATGTTGAAAGTGAACAAGTACTAGTGTAACAAATGTTACGAAGTCTGCAAAGTTTAGTCTTTCTATGCCACATCTTCAGAATTTATTGAAGTTGTTACCTCATACTTGTCATGTGTTATCCAAGAATGGTGGCTTAGAAAAACATAAATTTACTAGGGTATAGTTTTCACATATGTGATGAAGCTTATTGCATTTGGATTATAATGTTGTGCATGTCAATTTGAATTTAAGACTACCCACCATATTGCATGTTAAATTAATAAAAACTTCTTGTCATAAGTTGATTGCAAATTAGATTGACATTTGCCACCCATAAGACAAAATTTGAAACAATAACACATTTTTCAGGCCTTACCCACACTTTCATCTTGTCTCATTAATTAAACCTTAGGTTTAGACCAAACATATAGTGAATTCAGGTTTGAAATTTTGTAGTCATATAAGTGCCTCCTAGCAAGTAGGCATTACTATGAAACTCTATATATATGTGAATTTTACCCATGCATAATAAAATTGTCATGTTATTAAACTTTTTCAGCAAAGATGTAACATAGATTGGGAATATATAAATTGAAAATCATCCTCACATGAAATTTCACTTGTTGTGACATAACAATAATGACCAAGCCTGTAGGTGAAACTTTGTTAAATCTCTAAGGAAAACTCCTTTATTGTAAGAGCTATGGAAACAAACATTATTTGTGAAAGTGTGCATTCCCCAATAGGCATGTCTGACATCACATTTGTCTACAACAAAATTGATCAAGCCATTTTTTATTTTATTTTTAACAATTCCAACAGGATGTAGAACCTTACTTGGCACAAAATAGCCTCCAACACTATGGAATTTGAATCCCAAAGCTTTGACTGGTGTTTAACAAGGAGATCTTGAGCTCACTACAAAAAGCTAATGCAAACCCTCTTTCACTTCCCATTGTGAAGCACACTATAAAACCATGAAGGACTGTGCCTGACTTCCCTGCGTTAATATCTGCATGTTCTAAAGAATATTGCATCCCCTTAACAGTGCTGGGGCATTTCACTGGAGTGTAATGAACTCTTTCCCTACAATTCATGCTTTTCTTTTCTTCATACAGAGGAATGCCTTGAGTGGAGGGCATTTAAATTTTCAGCCCAGCCCTGAAAGTGAGGGTGGTGATTAAAGAATGCCCTCTACTCAAAGCATCCCTTTATACATAAAGCAAAAGCTGAAAATTTCTGCTGTATCCGGAGCCTAAACCTTTCCTCAGCAAAAGGAGCGACTTCTTTTCCCATTTCCCCACTGAAACCTGCTGGGTATTATTGAAAAATAATAATTATATACAGATGCTTTAGTGTAGGGTAAAGCCCTAGGATGGGGGCTTTCTCAAAATAAGGGGCATAGGACGTGGCCATAGCCAAGTCCAGCCCCACATTTTGGGAATGTCCACCAGCCATGGGCTTTACCTACCATACAGCATGAGGCAAAATCTATCATGAACCAAACCTAGGTTGATCACAAAGCGTAGGAGTGGGAGAGATGTTACTCCTACACCTCAATAGTGGGAGGGAAATTATGCCTACATATAGGTGTATGAACCCTCCCATTATTGAGGAGTTGGCATAATATCACTCCCATTTTCTAGGAGGGAAATTGGTGGATATATAAGGTGCCCTCCAAATACACTACAGATTTTTTCCAAGTGGTTTACTGTCTGTCAGGTAACACCCAGCTCCTCAGCCTTTACCCTACATATAGGCCCTATTTTTCTTCCTGTTACAAAACTCAGTACAATAGCAGATGTAAACCCTATATGCCTCCCTTGTAAGTTTTAACTTGCAAGGGTTTATAGTTTACTTTGCAACTTTAAAAGCAAAGCAAGGGTGGCTAATTCACCAGGTGCATCAGCAGGCAGAATTGGCTCCTATGGAAGCGGGATTCGTCACCTATGTAAATTTTTTCAATCTACCCACTGCCACCTACCTATTATTTGTTGGAGATTGACAACAGATGGATGAGAGAATAGAGATCACAAAGATGTTCTTCAAACCTGCGATCCACCCCAAGCTCTTGCTTAATCTAAATAGGAGGTGAACCCTCCCATAGAAATGTTACTACCATAGAAGACACATGGACAAGGCCATCATCTCATGCATTGAGATATCTCACACTAAACGTAACTAGAGATATTTAAGTGAACTTACTTAACATATCTCTAGTCCCAAAAGTATGTGCATTTAATATAAATATCTCAAATAACTATAGTTTGGTAAAAATGATTTAAATAACGTGGTAGGAAGTTGATGTCCAACACCTCACTTAACAAACTTTAAGTTAAACACTTAATCATACCCATCAAGTGTTAGAAATATTTGTGCTTGTCATTAGAAAGTAGCTTGGTCCAAATATTTGTAATCATATTCTCCGTGTTGCAATACACCAACTTCACAAAGCCTTCTTCAATCTTGTTTCGTACCAAATGTTCATGAATTTCAATATGTTTTGTGCAAGCATGAAATACTGGGTTTTTTGGTAAAGATATTTCACTTAGATTGTCATCATATATTACAATGGGTTTCATTGTTTGCCTTGTTACTTGTGAGGTTGTCATATATTCAACTTCTATTTTGACATAACAATAAAGGTTTGCTTCTTATAATTCCAACTAATAACACCATTTCCCAATAAGAAAACACAAGTTGATGTGGATTTGATGTCATCCATATTGCCAACCCAATCTACATCACAATGGGCACACATTTGTGTGCTTCCATAAATAATATCATAATCCCCAATATTGGGAGATTAGTTTTCATAAACATTATATTTGGAATGCACATGGCCCATATTGTTTATGTCAATTCTTTGGCTATCATAAACATTCCTTTCAAAATACATTTGGCCTTTCATGTTCATGTTGGAACCTTGGTTATGGGTTACATTTATTTTGTGCCTAACCATGGCTATGGTTTACATTTTTATTTTGAAACGTGCTTAACCTTGATTATGGCTTACATTTTTATTGAAACACACATGGTTGTGGCTATTGTTTACAATTATTTTGAAATGCCTCTAACCTTGGCTATGGCTTACATTTTTGTCAAAATGTGCCTAGCTTGTCATGTTCCTTTCAAAAACATGGCTATAATTTACTTTCTTATCAAAATGTGTTTGGCCTTTCATGTTCTTTTCGAAACATTAACTATGGCTTACATTTTCATCAAAATGTGTTTGGTCCCTTATGTTCCTTTCATAACTTCAAGGCCACGATTTACATTCTCATCATAATGTGCATGACTTTCATGTTCCTTTTGGAACCTTGGCTATGGTTTACATTCTCATCAAAATATGTTTGGCCCCTCATGTTCTTTTCGAAACCCTAGTTATGGCTTACATTCCTTTTGAAACACACTTGGCCCCAATTATGGTTAACATCCTTGTCAAAATGCACCTTGCAAGCCCATAATAACATAATTGATTTTTTTTTAAAACACAACCTTTTAAATAATGGAAATTTTGTTTCATTTCAATCCAATGTATTATTCAAGATTCGCCATAACTAGCTCACAACCCCTATTGTTTGTGTGCTATCAAGTCTTATGCATACCATTACATACATGAAACTTCCAATAACATTTTGAAACAAGATAACTTACATTGTTTCCAAGTTTGCATCGCTCTAAAGACCCACGTCCTTCAAAAGCTTGAAATTGGTTATAAAGGGAGTTCATATTGGGTTACTTTCAACCATTCCAAATTGTTTCAATATACTTCTAATATAATTCTTTGGTTTAAATAAATCATTTAGTCTTGTCAAACATGATTTATTTGTATCTTGAAACAATATTAAATCTCACTTAAATCTACCATTTCAAATTTCTTTGAAAGATTACCTTTTGTTTCTTTCAACAAAGTCAAGTCATTAGAGGCCATAATTAGATTATCATCATACAAAGTTATGATCACATAAAAAAATTCTTGAGTTATTTTAAAATAAACATTATGGTTAGCAAAGTTCCTTTCAAACTTTTGAAATAAAAAATATGCATTAATCTTTTGGTTCCATTCATGAGGAGATTGCTTCAAACCATACAAGGTTTTAAAAACTTACATACCATATTATCTTTAACCTTGACCACAAAGCCTTATGGTTGTTGCATATAATTTTCATTTGAAAAACCTTCATTCAAAAAAATAGTTTTAACATCCATTTTATGCACTTTATAATCTTCAATGGCTTCAACTACAAGCATAGCTTGAATTGATTCCATTCATGTAATAGGAGAAAAAAATTCATTGAAATCCCTACCTAGGTAGATGCACAATCAAATGTTTCATTATTGTGACAAAATGATGTTTTTTTCCTAGTTACCTTTTATTCAAATGCATATGTTGATGAAAATATCCATAGATTTATTAATTGAAACTTGGATTCAGATTAACAATTTCATTTTGAAAATGGTTTTGTGGTTTTTTATTAATATAAAAACTCATTTGTTAGTAATAATAGACTTTTGAAGTCAAAAAATATGGATTAGTCATCTAATTGGACCATCACAAAATGAAATTTTTTATATTGATTCACATTTCAAATTTGTTATTGGGATTCAATATATGATGTAATACAAGATGATAAATTCATATGAAGAATCTTTTATTTGAAAACCTTAACCATTTTATAGTTAGGGACTTTTGAATGGTTATAATTTGACCATATTTTCATAAGTCCATATGAATTGCAATTTTTGTTTGTTTTTCAATTCATTTGTTCCAAAAGTATATGTTTTAAAAAGTTTTAAATGGGGCATTATTTTTAAAAACTTTGTGGGTTTTTTTTAGGACTTCCAAATTAAAAAATGACATTAGTTACATTAAATACAAGTTTTCATGTAGATTTGGGAAGGTTTATTTGTGATTGAACATGTATTATTCAAAGGTTAGATAACTAACATTTAAAAAATAAAAACCATGTCTATTTGAATCATTGTAAAAATCTTGTATGGACTTATATGGAGTGTAATTTCTACCAATATTGAAACATTCAATCATGCATTCACCCACCTTCAACTTGTGTAAATCCCATGGCCACCAAATGAACCTTGTGCCTTGCCATAAAGTCATCAATAGTGCAATCACATACTAGAAAAAGAGTAAATATCCAAGTTTTATCATCTTGTAAAGATTGAAATTTAGAACCCATGACCTTTTTCCAATATTATGAATTTTCACCATTCAAAACTTCCACAAAAAAATGGGATTCATCAACATCAACAAAAAAAAAATGAAGGATTCACATCTTCTTCAACCATTGTTGGATTTTCTTACACCTATTGAAGAATTCTTTTATCCTCCATCTCTAGTTTTTTATTTAAAATCATTTATTCTAATCCAAAATCCAACCTTGAAACCATTGTCTCCTCGTTAAAATTTCTAAATTCATCAAAGATAACATGATTGACTAATGATAACATATTGGCTTATAGGGTTGTATAATATATACCCCTTAGTCTCTTCACAATAGCCAATGAATATGCATTTGACGCCTTTAAAATCCAACTTTGTCATTGCTTCCTTTGGCACACAAGCCAAATAAAAACATGCAAATGATTTATGGAAGGTTTTTATCCACACCAAATCTTTTTTGATGTCATGTTGGAAACTACCTTGGTAGGGATTTGATTGTGGATATATGTTGCAGTTTCCATTGCTTCTACCTATAATTCATTAGTTACCATCATATGTTGCAACATACATTGCACACTTTTAACAAATGTTCGATTCTTGCTTTCATCTACACCATTTTGCTTTAGTGTGTTTACTTCACAATGTCATTTTCCTTGCATAATGTATTAAAATTTGCAGAGTTATATTCCCCACCTCCATCACATTTGATTGCTTTGATATTCTTTCTAATTTGATTTTCTACCAAAGTTTTGAAAACCTTAAGGTTGTCAATATCACAACCCTAACATTGGGTTTGCGACTAAGTGTGAAGTGCAAGAGCCCATGAGGTTAAAAATGTGTTTATGTGTGAAACACACTTTTACAAATGGAGGAGAGTGCAAAGGATGAAACCCAATAGCTTTCAAATGCACTTCCACTTTGGGAGTTGCACTCATGCAAAAGTTGCAAATGTTCAAAGTCTTAGTTTGAAAAGCAAACAAACACCAAATTGGGCCCCTAAGACACCATTAAAAAAGTCTTGAGGAGTAGATGTTTTAATTATCTTCTTCTTTTGATGTTTTGTTTTGGGACCCACCTTTGGGTTTCTCGAGGAGTTTTGGGGCATGTCACTAGTATCAAAGCTCTAATAAGAGCTTAATCCATTGAGTGTGCAGTTCGATGGCACCCAAGAAGAATCACAAGCTGATTAAAGAGGTTGTGGTGATAGAACCCACCTAGACCCTAGGTGTTCCACCCAAAACCAATATGGAGGAGCAAGATAATTATGAAAAATAAGATGTCGCAACCCTAGCTTTGGGCTCATGACCAAGGCAAAGGGGTTGCAAGGGTGGGGGCCAAAAGAAAGCTCGGGAGTCACATCACATACTCCCGAGAGTGTAGGAAAGTGTGAAGGAGTGAACCCTCACACTCCCAAGGCAACTCGCACTTTGGGAGATGGACTCCTGGTGGACTCCTGAAACTTTAGGGAGCGATTTCAGGGGTCAAAACTCAATGGCTTGTGATTTTTTTATATCATTGAAAAGCTTTTGGAACGTAGGTGTCTAAAATGGGCTCGCATTGTTCATTTGAACATCTGAAACACAAGTTATGGCCAAAAGAAGGGCCGATAATCAAATTGATAGTTTGACTCCCGACCAGAAAAAGTCAGCAATTGACTTGATTTACTTGTCTGCAGATGGCGTGCAACATACCGTTGGAAAGCTCTCGACAAGGGCTACAACTTTGCTTTAAACTGCATCTCGATTCGAGGTCTGCCCGCAAAGTTGCGAGAGTCCCAACCTTAACAATTTCGAGACTCCCACTTGGGAGTCCCGGGACAAAAAAAACCATTTGGATGTGGGCCCCGTGGAAAGGTGCAGAGTATACTAAAAGGGGGAAGGTGGTGTCTTCCCCCAAGTCCGGGCCGTGGTGAGTCTTGTGTGTCCGTGTTGCCTGTGGCTCGTCTTAGCACCAAAAGTGTTCCAATTACGCACTAACCACCTTATGTGGGTTTTGTGCAGGCCCGTGTGAGTGAATGAAACTTGTCAACTTTTCCTAGTCCCATCCCGGAGCTCCAGCACGCCCCTCTACCCCTCAAAGTGTTGTGAGCTAGGGAGTGTGCCCCGACTCCTCCTTTTTCCGTTGTTTTCTACTTGGACTCACATTTGAGTCTTTCAAGGAGTTGGGAGTGCGTCACAAGAGGACCACGGTGATAATGAAAATGAAGAGGAACAACATTTCACAATTCTTTTCATAGCAAAACAATTGGAAGTTTTATTGAAAATGAATAAGCCCAATTTAGCTCGGCTAGTGGAGGCCTTCAAAAGAGGATTATCTAAAAATGTAACAATCAAACCTACTAAGCTTGGGAATTTTGACAAGGTTCGAGATTAAAGGTTATAGATGTTTGGCTTGCAAAAATGGAGGACTATTTTCATGCCGCCAAAGTTGGGCGACATTCAGCCATGGAACTTGCTTAGTCCTATTCAAAGGGTTATGCTTTGACATGGTGGAGGATACAAGGCAAGAGGAAGGGAAGACCCATGGCTACACTTGGGAATTCTTCAAAGAATGCATTGAATTAAAATTCATTCCAAAAAAATTTGATTACATTTCAAGGTGCAAACTTTGTGACCTTATGAACTTGACAAATGATAATTTGCACCAATGTGTGAGGGCGTACACTGAATTTGTGCTTGAAATCTAGCATATGCATGAATTAGACTAGGTGTGTCATTTTGTGATGGGGCTTTTGACTTGGGCCAAGTGCAAGCTTGAAGAGAATTGGCCCACCTCATTATCTAAAGCCATCACGAAAGTGGAAGGTTTGTTGGATGTGGGACAAAGTGAAAAGTTTAGGGTTAAAAAAAAGAACAAATTCCTTCGTAAAAAAACACGCCATGAAGGGGAATATGACCATGGGTAAAACATTTCAAAAAGGAAAAAACCCAAACAATTTCAAGGCTCGGGTTTCAAACCCAAAGGAAATTTTGTCAAGAAAGGGGTTTCTTTAAAAGGGAACCAACCCAAGGGGGAAAATAATGAGAAGCCCAAAGGAACATGTTTTAATTGTAATGAGGTGGGACATTATTCTAAGGATTGCCCCAAGCCCAAATTGGGCAATGGGGTTTTAAGGTAATTGTCCCTACCATTAACCTAATCCAAGGTGAATGCAATCACCTTACGTTCTTAAAAGGAATGGTTTTTAAGTGATAGGTGTTATGTCTTTTGGACATAAGGGCTTCCCACAACTTTGTAACCCGAAATAGTGCTGAAAGAATGGAGCTATAGTTGGAAGAGCTCAAGGCACCCATTGAAGTGCATTTTGCGAATGGGATTCCCCATCTAATCACATTACAAGAAAAAAATGTGCCTCTTCAAATTGGAGAGGAAAGGTGGAGTTGTTGGTTTTCTATCTTAGGGGGAATGCAATGCATTTCGGGAATGGAATTCATCACCCATAATAGTGTGTTCATAGAAAGGCAAAATAGGCTAATTAAAATCCCATCCAAAAATGGGATTATTCGGGTTAAAACACATGAAGTGCCTAGTGTGGGTGGGTCAGTTGTCCACTTAATGTTAAGCAAAACTTGGGAAAAAGAATGCATGGGAGGCTGTGGCATGTTGTGTGTGATGTGTGTGTCAAATGAATTTGAACCAAAGGAAACTACCAACTTGGTGAATCTTCCCAAATGCGTAAAAACGAGTGTTGGACAAATTTTCAGATGTGATGCATGTAGAATTGCTTGATGAATAACCCCTGAACAAACTAATTAACCATGTAATTGAGGTAATGTTGAGAGTGGCACCTTCCGCCAAAACCCTAAATGTGTTAAACAAGTGTTGGATGAATTTTCAGATGTGATGCCCGAAGAGCTACCCGATGAATTGCTTTTGAGAAGACAAATTGACCATGAAATCAAAGTGATGTCGGGAGTGGCACCTCTCGCCAAAGCCCAATATCGAGTGAACCATGAGGAGTTGAAAGAACTTAAGGTTCAACTTGAAAAACTCCTTGCAAAAGGTTACATCAAACCTAGCAAGTGACCATATGGGGCACCCGTCTTTTTTGTTCACAAGAAGGATGAGACATTTAAGATGTGTGTGGATTATTGAGCCTTCCATAAGGTGATAGTGAAAAATCAATGCCAAGTACTTTGTATTGACAACTTGTTTGATCGACTTTCCGGAGTTAAGGTCTTTAGTAAAATTGACCTACGTTTAGGATACTACCTAATTTGAATTACAAAAGGGGATGAAGAAAAAATTGTTTGCCACACAAAGTATGGTTCATACAAGTTTTTGGTGATGCCTTTTGGACTCACCAATGCACTTGCCACATTTTGCACACTCATGAACGACATTTTTCCGGGAATGATTTAATGATTTTGTGGTCATATACATAGATGACATTGTGGTTTATAACAACTTTATGGAAGAGCATGTGGAACATCTTTGAAAGGTGTTCCAAAGGTTGCAAGAAAACATGTTATATGCTAAGTTTGAGAAGTGTGAATTCGGGGTGACGAAAGTGGATTTCCTTAGACATAAAATCACCCAAAAAGGCTTGAAAATGGATGATCGCAAGGTGAAGGCAATTTTGGATTAGGAGCCACCTAGGTTGGTTATCGTCTTAAGATCATTCCTAGGATTGGTTTCTTATTATTGCAAATTCATCAAGAACTTTGCCAAGATAGCCACGCCTTTTACAAACCTTTTGAGGATATCATATGGAACTTATGAATGGGATGAAACATGCAATGAGGCCTTTGAAACCTTGAAAGGCATTTTGTTCAAAGCACCTATGTTGAAGTTGTTTGACTTTGATAAGGATTTTGAGATCCATTCCGATGCTTCCAACTTTACAATTGGAAGAATCTTAATGCAAGATGGAAGGCCAGTGGTGTTCGAGAACAAAAAGTTGGGCGAAATGGAGCGAAGGTGGCCAACTCGTGAAAAGGAAATGTGGGCCATGATACATTGCCTTAAGACTTGGGGCCATTACATAAGCTCCAAGGATGTAGTGGTGTGGACTAACAATGTCACTTTAAAATACTTCACAATTCAACCAAAGTTGTCATTGAAACAAGTGAGATGGCAAGACACATTGGCCTTGTTCAACATGAACATTTGGCATACACTTGGGAAAGATAGTGTGGTGCCTAATATGTTAAATCAAAAACACCAACCTAAGGTGGTGTATGTGGGGAAATAGAGCTTCAAAAGGAAGTTTGATTAACAAGTCGTTGTGATGAGTTTGCCAAGGAAATAAAACAAAACATTCAAAAAGGAATCAAATCACATTTCCACTTACGAGATGGATTTATTGTCGCAACCCTAGCCTTGAACTTACGACCAAAACAAGGGCTTGCAAAGGTGCGGGCCAAAAGGGAAGCCCGAAAGTCACATCTCATGCTCTTGGGAGTGCAGGAGAATGTGAGGGTTCCCAAGGGAGCTCCCACTTTGGGAATTGGAGTCTCAATCGACTCTTGAATCTTTAGAGAGTAATTAAAGGGGTCAAAAACCAATGGATTGAAAAATTCCTTTTATCATTGAAAAGATCTTGGAACATAGATGTCTAAAATGGGCTCGCATGACCCATTTGGACACTTCTAACACAAGTTATGGCCAAAAGAAAGGCCGAGAGTCAAATTGGCAATTTGATTCTTAACCATTAAAAGTCGAGAATCGCCCCAATTTCCTTATGTCCAGGTGGCTTGCCACATATCATTGGAAAATCTCTTGACCAGGGCTACAAATTTGCTTTAAACCTCATCTCAATTAGAGGTTTGCACGCAAAGTTATGGGCCCCCAAAGTTGCGGGAATCCCATATGCGAGAATTTCGGGAATCCCAGGACAAAATGACATTTGGGTGCTAGTCTCGTGGCCAGGCACATAGTATATTATAAGGGGGAAGGTGGTGGCTTCCCCCAAGTCTAGGTCGTGGTGAATCTTATGAATTTGTGTTTGCTTATGGTTCATTCGTGCACCAAATGCAACAACTACGCACTAACCAACTTGTTGTTTAATTTGTGCAGGTTTGTGTGAGTAAGTGAAGTGCTTATCAATCTTCCTAGTCCCATCCTAAAGCTCCAACATGCCCTTCTACCTTTGAAGTGTTGCGAGCCAGGGAGCGTGCCTAACTCCTTCTCCTTCCGTTATCTTCACCTTTGGACTTGTAGTTGAGTCCATCAAGGAGCTTAGGGGTGCGTCAATTGTTGTGGTATAAGCAAAATTAGTTCTATGTTCCAAAAAAGAGGTTTAGGGATGTGCTTTTGAAAGAATGTCATGATGGGCCCCTTGCATGCCATGGTGGTGCAAAAGGCACCATAACACTATTTAAAAGACCTATTATTGGCCTAATTTGAAAGACAATGCGGAGGAATATGTGAAGATTTACTAACTTGCCAACAAAATCTAACATTCAATAAGAAACGAACATGATTGTTGCAATTGATACCACAAAGGTCATGGGAAAGTGTGTCCATGGATTTCATGGTGAGTTTGCCCCCATTAAAGATATTTAATGCGATCATGGTAGTGGTGGATTGATTTAGCAAGATGGCACACTTCATTTCCACAAAGGAGAATGCCACGGCCCAAGAGACAAAAAGGTTATTCTTCACACACATGTTTAAGCATCATGGCCTTTTCAAGGACATTGTGTCGAATCGAAATCTCAAGTTCACAAGCAAGTTTTAGCGAACTTTGTGGAAGCGCATGGGGTCGAAGCTCAAGATGAACACTTCATTTCAACCCCAAACGAATGAACAAACTAAGAGGGTGAACTTGGTTATCCAACAATTCCTAAAGAATTATGTGGCAATAGATCAACAAAATTGGGTGGACCATTTGGAATTGGCTGAATTTTGCTACAACAATTTAGAGCACTCAATAATAGGGGCCATGCCTTTTCAAATGGTGACTAATTATGCCCACAACTTGGGCTACAAATGGGAAACCCTTGAATGATGCAACTAAGGAAATGTTAATGGTCACACAACTTGATGAAGAAAGGCATGCTTATGGGAGATGGCCAAGGCCAATCTTTAAAAGGCACAAAAATGGTACAAGGATTTTGCAGAGAAGTTATGATGTGAGGTGAATTTTGAACAAGGAGACAAAATATGGTTGAACATCAAAAATTTCTAGTTACCAGAAGGTTTGAACCACAATTTTTCAAGCCCATATACATGTCCATTCAAAGTGTTGGAAAAAAAATTATTGACATTTACACGCTAAAATTATCGAAAAACCTCAAAGTTCATTCCATAGTTCATGTCTTGCTTTTGAAGTTAGTCAATCGTGATGCTTCAAGGCCTAATCGAGAGCACAACTCAAGGCCTCCATTTGACCTTGTCGATAATGAACATGGATTCAAAGTGGAAGCTACGCTGAAATTAAAGCAATTAAGGGGGTGGGAACACAAATACTTAATCAAGTGGAAAGGTATCGCAACTTTAGCCTTGGGCTCATGACGAAGACAAGGGCTTGCAAAGGTGTGGGTCAAGAATGAAGCCCAAGATTCACATTTCATGCTCCCAGGAGTGTAGGAGAATGTGAAGGAATGAACCCCACACTCCCAAGTGAACTCCCACTTAGGAAATTAAAGTCCCAATGGACTCCCAAATCTTAAGAAGGCGATTACAAGGGTCAAAACTCATTGGATTGAAGAGTTCCTTATATCATGAATGAGTTCACATGACCCATTTAGGTACTTAAAACATAAGTTATGGCGAAAAGAAGGGTTGAAAGTTAAATTGCCAATTTGACTCTCGACCACTAAAAGTCAAGAATCGCTCCAATTTACTTGTGTGCAGGTAGCGTGCTATAACTTTACTTCAAACCTCATCTCAATCGAAAGTCTACATAAGACTTATGGGCTTCCAAAGTTTTGTGAGTCCCAATTTTGGAAATTTCGAAACTCCCAACTTAAGAGTCCCAAGACAAAATGACATTTGGGTGTTTTCCCCATGGACATGCACAAAGAATACTATAAAGGGGAAGGTGGTGGCTTCCTTCAATTTTGGGTCATGTTGAATCTTGTGAGTTTGTGTTTACATGTGGTTCGTCCGTGCACCAAAAGTGCTCCGATTATGCACTACCAATTTATTATTTGGTTGTCCAGGTCCATGTGAATAATTGAATTGTTTGTTGCTCATCCTAGTCCCTCTCGGAGTTCCAACATGCCCCTCTACCCCCGAAATGTTACGAACTAGGGAACGTACCCCAATTCCTCATCCATCCATTATGTTCACCTTATACTCACATTTGAGTTTATCAAAAAGCCTAGGAGTGCGTCAAAAGGATACAATTCAATAGAAGCATTTCGGGTAAATAAATCAAACATGGAACATGCATAAAAAGCCATAAATTTTTTTCACAATTGACCAACAGAAAAGCAAAGGAAATGTAGAATGCGATGAGGACATCACCTTCCCTTTAGTGGGGAGGAAATTGCACAAATGTATTATGTCAAGTTGCAAGTGAAACAAAGGCTAAAAACTTCTAATAGATTGCATCACGAACATAATGAGTATCATTAGAAAAGAGTCATAGAAATGTCATGGGACAAGTGGAACTTCCTTGCATAAACTAAAATCAAAATTGGACTACCACTTTTGGGATAAAAGATATTTTGGCCCCAAAACAGGAGGCAAACAAGGTGAGCTTGCGAGGATACGCACATGCTTAAAGTGCATCCCAAAGGTTTGGTTACTAGTGGCGGCCAATGCGAGAAGTCATGACCCCGTTCGCATATTATAATCGCATAATTTAGGATTGGGGTTTCAGAAAGCCTTAACGTCCCTTCTCATACCTTGATAGGTACACCTTTAGTTAGGCTTAATTTTTGTGATCAAGGTGCAAGGTTGGGAAAGGAGTCATGTTACGTAATTTAGGTCAAGATTAAACTTGGCTTGAATTCCTCATGAAAGGAAGGATTGAATAATTGCTTCCCAAATGAGGGCTTTATTAATTAGGCTAACTTATGTCTTTTGATGAAATAAGGGTTTAAGGGTTTTTCTTGGGCCCTTTTAGACTTATTAAGAAAATGTTGGAAACTTGGGGATGTTTAAGTTAATTTAAAGCAAAATCTTTCATAAAAGTTGACAATTGATGGCGATGGGACAAATGAAAGCAATTTCATGTGAAACTTAATGTTCAAAATAAATCTAAATTTGGTCACAATATTGTTTTGTGAAGGAAATGTGAAAATTCTAAATGTCAATGAAGACATTGACCTCTCTTTTTTCTGGGGGAGAATGTTGCAACCCTAACATTAGGTTTGCAACTAATTATGAAGTGTAAAGGCCCATGAAGCCGAAAACATGTTTAAGTGTGAAACACACTTTCACAAATGAGGGAGAATGTAAGGGGAGAAGCCTAATGACTCCTAAGTTCACTCCCACTTTAGGAGTTGCACTTGTGTAAAAGTTGTGAATGTTCAAAACCTTGATGAAAAAAGTAAAAAAGATTAAATTAAGCCCTTAGGACACCATTAAAAAGGTCTTAAAGCATAAATGTTTAAAATGCCCTCACATTGTTCATTTAGACTTGATTTGTATGAATTATGATCAAAATAAAAGGCGGGAATCAAATTGAAAATTTGACTTGCGACCACGAATCCCTTGAAAAAAGGGAACAAATGAGGTATGATTGGAGTGTGTTATATGTCGTTGAAAATATCTTTTTGAAGGTTATAAGACATTTCCCTCACATTTAAAAAAAAAATTGACTTGAAAAAAATATGAACATCCAAAGTTTTGGAACAACAAGAATTCTAGTTTTGGGACTCCCATCTGGGAATCCCAAGGAAAAGCGACATTTGGATGTAATCCCCGTAAAGAGGCACAAAATATATTATAGGGAAGGGAGTGGTGCTTCCTCCCAAAGGTTGTGGGCCTTGTAGAACTTGTGCTTAAAGTTGTCCCTATTAAGTCCACCACACCACTTCCATTCAATTTACATTAACCGCCCTCTTTTCTTGGTTGTGCAAATTTATATTGTCTTGAATTCTCACTTGTGAATTCATCCTAGTCCCATCCCAGAGTTCCAATATGGCCTCTTACCCTCAAAGTGTTGTGAGTTAAGAAACATGCCCCAACTTTCTTCTTCTTTCATTGTTTCACCTTGGGACCCACCTTTGGGTCTTTTGGGGGCATGTTAGTCAGACACACATTCGTAAAAAAATAGTCATATGTGATTGTCATTTACAATTAAGTTTTAGTCGCAAACAACAGTTGTAACTAGAAATAAACCTGATAACAAATGATAAATTACCAACAATGTTAGTCACAAGCGATGAATAAAATATTTTGTTATAAAATATAAGTATGGTGATTTTATACATGTATTTAGGGATGAGTTCCCATGACTACAATGCACACCAATATGTTCACACGTGGTAGGCTAAGACTGTGACACATGGGATCATTTAGATTTTTCAAAATATTTTGCCAATGATTTTTTTTTTTCAACCATATGATTAAAGCATTTAGATTGTGCCACATGGTGGCCTAAGATTGTGCCATGTGACAATTTAAAATTGCCCTATGATCATTTAAGGTTAATTTAAGGTTGGACCACTTATGATAGTTAACATTTAGGTGAACTAGGTGCCTAAGGTACCCAGCCTAGTTTCAGGCTAAGCCATTTATAATAGGCCATGTGGCACCTAGGCTAAGCCTAAGCCACCTAACCATAGGTTTAACCTAAGTAGGTAGGTACTTAGGTCTAGGTTCAAAAAATTTACAACAAAATCTTATTTTATTTTAAGTTTAGCATTTTGTTGGAGCCTATGTGATTAGCTCCTCCCATATGGCAATTGAAACAATTGAATGTGTTTACTACACCAAACCAATTTGCTTATATAGTTTGTAAACTTAAAAAGGAATACAAACAATATGGATAAAATTTTAATTGTAGCCTACTTGCAACTATTCTTTAACACATATTATTACATAGCCTACTTATTAAATAACATAAGTTCTTACTAAGCACTTATTTAAATAGCCTCTAAATAATTATTTACATTTAAATAGCCCTATTAGGTAGTTAATGGGTATGTAGGGGTATATGTATGTAGGTACTTAATAAATAGCTAGGTAAGTAGGTAGGTAGGTATATACATATAATTATGTATGTACTTTTAAATAGTCTATACTTGTAACTACTAGGTAGCATACATACCTTATGCAATTATAATGTGATTATTTTGGTTGCATGTGCAATTAAATGTGTATAAGATGTTGTAAAAAATACAAAAAAACCATGAAAAATCAACCTTTTGGAAAGATGAAGTAGGTTATAATTGCAATTAATTGAAAGGAAGACCAAAATCCATCAAAATTTGAAAAATAGTTGCATAGGCAACCAAACCATTCATAATTGTAGGTGGGATTAAATTGCACATAGCCGCATAACGAATGGTTACAAATGACAAGATTTTTATTAGTGACACCAAATTTAGTTTTCATGGTATAAAGAAATGTCTTCCTTAAAAAATCATCAATGAAAATGTAAAAATATTTTGCCCCTTCATGAGATGTTACCATAGGGCCACATATGTTTATGTGCACAAACCCAAGAATTTCCTTTGCACGAAAACCCCCACTCAAAAGAAATAGGGTACAATGGTGTTTACCATACATAAGTTCATCATAGAAATTCAAGTCATGATCTCCATTGAGATCCATGCTTTCAACAAAGTTATTTTTGTCCATGGCTATTAAGGCTTGCATAGAGACATATTCAAATTTCTGATGCCACAAATCACTTCTTTTAATCTTGGTGCTACATTATATAACCAAGGATTGAACAACTCTAACCAATTTATATAATTTTTTTCTTGAACAATTTTAACAATCATTTTGTTTAAATCAGAAAACTTCAACCAACATTTGGCAACTTCAAATTCCACCTTAAAACCTTGCTCAATTACTTAACTAATCGATAACAAATTCTTTGCCAATTTTGGGACATACAACATGAGAAAAAATAGTTATTCCATACCTCCAAGTAAAAAAAAGAAACAAAGTAATTGTCTTGAAATTTGAAGTTTCCTAATTATATACAAACTAATTCAAAATTTTAAAAGTCCAAATGGACAATTTAAATAGTAATTACCCAATACAAACATTAATAGTCCAAAAAAAATTCAAGAATTTATTTGTTTATAACAACCCAGCCAAAAATGATCTATTATGTCAAATATTAGTTTTGCAAACTATCAATTGCCTGACTACTTGTCCACATGTCTACTAACATGTTATAATGTTAATTGTTAGGTTTTGTCACATGTTAGGTTAAGTAACATGTTACATGTATCAACCTACTAAATATAGTAACCTATAAAATCACTTATTATAAATTTTTGGGTAACATTTTTCATTCTAGAACTTCCTCCAATCTATAACCCTTTTGAACTTCCCATAAACACCTTGAATAGTTAATGTTTCATGTCTTGTACCATGGTTATATTACATTTTTTGCTTGCATCACAATTTTTTTTACAACAATTGTCCACGTACTAACTCCATAGACAACTTCAATGTAATCATTAAGTGAAACCACAAGGGTATGAAAAGAAGGTGGTAAACTCGCTAAATGTGTGAATGCCGAATCTTCATAAAAAACTTAATGATTAATGTTTGTTAATTGATTTACAATCATCTAAAGCTTATCAATATGAACTTGCACTAAGGTGCCTTCTTCAATTTTAAGATTGCATAGCTTTTGATGTGGTTGCAATTTGTTGCAAACATGTCTTAGATTTGAATTGTTGCACAAAGATTGTCCCATGCATCTTTTGCAATTTTTGCACATGTTACATGATGTAACAAAGAACTATCAACATTTAGGATAATTGTTTCATGAATGAATTCATCCTTCTTCATGAACAAGTAGTGTTTAAGAATGCTTCCTTTAGGAACAACCTTTCCAAATTCAACCTCTAGTGGTAATAATTCTCTTGAGGTGATCTCCCACAAATCCTTTTGATGCAAGAGAAATTCCATTTTTATCTTCAATGTATGAAAGTTATTGCCATTCGACTTCTTAATATTTTGAACATCATAAATGGATGCCATGATTGTCAATAGAACAATGCCCAAAAAAAAAACAATTAGAGCTTTGAAACTTACAACAAAATGCTAGAAAAACAAAAACACACCCAATGTTTCAAAGCTTTCAAGAATTGTAGAAAGCAACTTCAATATCTCCTTCTTTCAAAAGCAACCATGCTTTAATACCACGTTGGAAATTGATTGATGGATTGATGAAAGAATAAAGATGATAAAAACACTTATTTTTACTACAAGCTCTCCACCCAACCTTAGAATCACATAGATGTTGTTACAAAATTGTGATCCACCCTCGAGCTTTTGCCTAATTTAAATAGGAGGCGAACACCCCCATGCAGATGTTACCTACCCTAGAAGGCACATGGACAAGGCCGTCATATCATGCATTGAGATATCTCACATTAAATTTAGTTAAAGATATTTAAGTCAACTTACTTAACATATCTCTAGTCCCAAAAGTATGTGCATGTAACACAAATATCTCAAATAATTTTTACTTAGTAAAAGTAATTTAAGTAACTTGGTTGGAAATCGATATCCAATATTATTCACATTGACAACTACCTACTTTTTGTGCTAAAGAACAAGCCTAGTGGGTTGATGTGCCAAGTGCTTGCACAAATTTCATTCTAGCATGGTTGGCAGAAACAATCCCATATGTAGTGATATTTCATATGATAAGGCCAAAATGAAAAAGAAAACTCCAAGGGTGATTGTTCAATCATACAACCCTTGTTTGGGACTATAGGACCTCAAAAAAGGTTATAGGTTGAAACCCCATAGGTGTGCATGTGAAAACCTTGCCGGCCCTTTGGCATTGGGGAGAATAAAAAAAGGAAAGAAGATAATTGATTTCACACATGAACACCATTACAATGACAAGGGCATTGTAGGACATGACAATGTACATGTGCATTACAACCACATTGTCCATACCATATACAAGCTTACATGAGACATGATTTTTTGTGACATATGTAATTGGGGCACATTTACAACCATAACTATATATAGTGTTGTTTGAAAGTCATGATAATCATGGCATGCTATGTTAAATGACTAATATGAGTTTTGAAAATTTTAGTTTGAAAATTCATTACCATCTAATTTTAGGTTTTGATTTTTGTTATATTGATATTTTTTCAATTGAATAACCCTTGTGTTAAATGATGACCATTTTGTAAGAGATTCTTTTGATTGCACATATATAAAATTGTTGATTTTGAAAAGTTTTTCGACATTAATAATTACTATAATTGCATGCAAAAACGTATTACAAAATCTCTATATTTACAAATTTCAATATGTTTAAATGTAAAGAGTCCATCACCACACATGTAAATGGGGATAATGTACATGTGTAAAAAATATTTCTAGGCCAATATGACAAAATGAAGCATGATATGCGTGAATTTTGGTATGGTTTGATAATTTTCCAAATGCATCACAGAAAATGCACATTTAAAATTGAGTTTTTTTTCACCAATGAAAATAGTAGAAATTATTAAAATATTTAATGCAATGCCCAATATAAATAGATAATACAAAGTTACAAAAACAAAAATTCAAAAATTCTAGAGTCACACCAAGTGATTTTTGGGGCCAAAGGATTTCAATTGTCCTTGGTTAAAGGATGCTTCCAATTCTTATGATTTAAAGTGTTCCTAGGGGTCATTATGTGTTAATTTATTTGATTACATGTTTTAAAAAAGGTATTGTTTGGGGGTAAATTATGTGAGAATACTTTAATTTATCCAATATTATTATTATTTAAATATTCAATATCCACATATTTAAACCATCCTAAAATTATTTTCATTTGTATGTTTGCATATTGACTTTTTAGTTTTAATTGAAGGTGTGAAAAATGATCTATTAGTTTTTGTAGTTTTGTGTCCAAGGCCACATATTTTCTAAACATCTATGTCATGACATGGTTGACTTTTTTTTGCAAGAGGCCATGTTCATGGTTGTGGTAATTACTATTAGATGGCAAAACCATTATAGGAAAAATTTTAAGTGAAGGTGTTTTTTAATGGTAGTATTGTCAGTACAGTGAACTACTTTCATGGGGCAAAATAATCACATGAAAGGAATTTTTATAGAGGTTATATTAGTTAATAGAAATAATATCCTAGTTTATTTTATTTAGTTATTAATGGTGAATATCCTACTTAACATCTTCTATTTATTAAGGGGGTGAAGGCATTTAAGTTAATTAGTCAAAGTGGATAAAGGATGGATGGATTTCCTTTAACTAGGATGTGTGGAAAGGATTAGGATAAGGAAATGTAAGAAGATAAGAATTCAACGCTTGTGTGGTGAATATCCTTCTTGGGTTCCTTATTTATCCTTTGAAGAGGAGGATTGTGCATTAATCTTTTGTATGATTCTAGATTGGACATGGTTAGGAGAGTTCTCCTAGGGAAGAAATGTGTGTGTGTGAAGAGAAGAAAATAACATGGAAGAATATTGTATTTGGTGTTGTGAAATGGAAAATAGTTGAAAGTTATCAAGTGCATTATTTCTTCTTGTTTGTATTGACCTCTAGGAAGGTAGGGAAATTACTTCCTTCTTAATTGATGTAGATTATTAGTTTATTAGTTTGGTTTTTTTGTTTTTTTACAATGAAAATATTTTTGTACTCACTAATGGAGTATGAAAATAAACCTACTATAGGAGGGTATTTGCCATGGAAGATAATAATAAGAAGGTAGTTATTATGTTTGAGGTTTGTAGAGGGTAAAAAGTTGTTCCAGTAGTAGGTAGTAGCTACAAAGGGTCTATAGGTGTTATAGAAGGAAGCAACAACTATCAAAGCCTTGTAGGCAATTGGGGGTTTTCTTTCAAGTTTACTAATGACAATATGTGCATGATGGTAGTTGTTGTAAGACAATAACTACAACATGATGGTACAGTAAAACCTATATAAAGTGATATTGCTGGGACCAGAGGTAGGATATCACTTTATACAGGTTATCACTTTAGGCAGGTACAGTGCATACAATATCATACACACACGTTTTCCTTTTTGTTACCGTTATCGTTTATACCGACAGGGCATTAGTTCGTGGCTGCTCGTACCCGCGGAAGTTCCACAGAAAAAAAACCCCTGTTTGTGTGTGGGTCCACCTCAGGAACTGCGTTGCAAGTACCACCCCGTCACATCTTCATGCGCAAAGTCTTCTCCATGTCGAAGAAAGGTCAGCAATACACCACGATGACGGACGAGGTCCGCCTCACCCTCGTACGGTACAAGAAAGATCATCCTGGTGCCACATAGAAAGAGCTGATCAAGTGGGTGGAGGACACTCATCAGCTCAAGGTCAGCCAAACAACGGTGTTGGGCACACTCAAACGGTCGGCGGAACTACTCGCCAAGGCCACCACCTCCAACCTCAGCTCCAAGCGTCAGAAGATGGTGAAATTCCCTATCATGGAGGTTGCCTTCGCTGAATGGTTCCTTGCCAACTAGGAACACGTCAACCTGAGCGGGGACCTCATACGTGAGAGCGCAATGAAGATCATTGACCGCATGTACCCGGATCACCTGCCGTTTGAGTTTTCAAATGGTTGGCTTGAAGCTTTCAAGGTCCGTCACGGGATCAAGAAGCATCGCATGTTCGGGGAAAGCGGTTCAGTCGACATGACTACTGTTGCAGCTGCCCTTCCGGGGATTCGTCAAGTTCTTGACGCGTACGAATGGCGTGACATCTACAACATGGATGAGAGTGGGTTGTTCTACCGCATGCAGGTACATATTGTAAGTTCAAAAAGATATCAAATGAGTTTGTCCCTAGCTAACTAAGCATCTTCGCCCGCATTGCAGGCGGACAACTCCCTTGCGACAAAGCAGCTCGAAGGCAGGAAACAGAGCAAGGAGCGCTTGACCCTGGCGCTGTGTTGCAACGGCGACGGCTCTGACAAGCTCCCACTGTGGGTGATTGGCAAGTTTAAGAACCCCAGGTGTTTCAAGAACATCAACGTCACGTCACTTGGGTGCGTATACAGGAACAATGCGTCCGCATGGATGACACCGATCATCTTCCTAGAGTGGCTCCGGGCATTTGATCTCCATGTTTCCGGCCGGAAGGTCCTCCTGATCTTGGATAACTTCAGCGAGCACACTCCGGTGGAGAAGATTCCGGATCACATCCGCCTTTGCAACACGACCATTCTCTACCTGCCTCCGAACATGACCTCGAAGATTCAACCGTGCGATGCCGGCATCATCCGCAACTTCAAGGCCTACTACCGTCGCCGCTTCAACCGTGCTTTTCTCCAACGCATTGAGGACAAGGTGCCGGAGCCGGAGAAGGTCGACATTTTGGGGGCCATCCAATTTGCCGTCCCCGCGTGGAATTATGAAGTCAAGCCAACGACGATTGCCAACTGCTTCTTACACTGTAAGATCCGGTCGATAGAACAGGCTGAGGCAGTTGAAAACATCACGGAGGACGACCTGGTGGACCACGAGGTCATCGCGGATCTACAGTCACAAATCCAGCGCTTCTGCTACAGGAACCCAATGGACATCAGGAACCTGCTCAACTACCCGGAGGAACAGATCACGTCATACACACCGGATCTTGATAGCATCATTAAGGACCACCTTGAAGAAGCCGAACTTGCTCCAATGCTGCATGAGGAAGAGGACGACAGCAAAGAAGTGCTTGCCATGAGTGTCGCTGACGCTTCCGAGATGCTGGATAAGCTTGTGATTTTTTTCATGCAGCAATAGGATGCGGACGAATCTTGTGTGAGTTCCATCCAGAAATTGAAGGATAAGGTGAGTATGATCCGTACCAACCGAATGGTTCAGAAGAACATTGACAGGTTCTTCAAGTGTATCTAGCTTGTTTTGTAGTTGTTTGTGTCTTTTATTTTTTGAAATGTGCTGAATATCACTTTAGATAAGGAGTGGGACTAATAAAAATTATCGAGTATCACTTTACGGAGGTTTATCACATTTTGTATGGGGCCCGAGTTGGGACCGAGTCGTGTTTATCACTTTAGACAGGATATCACTTTAGACAGTATCACTTTAGACAGGTTTTACTATAGGTAAACAAATGACAAGTTCTACTTTCATGTTTTGATTTGGCAACCTTTTCTTTGACAATAATTAAGTTGCCAAATTCCACAATTTAATAATTTGATTGATCACCAATTTTTCATGCTTGCTTAGGCCACAAGATACATAAGCTCCCACAACACCATAATTACATCATTTATCACAATGGCCTCTCCTTGAAATAAGGGTACAAACATTACTACAAAATGTGTCATAGTTCATTATGGGTTTCATTAAATTTTGAGTGAATTTGGACATTTTTATTTGTTGAAATTGTTTAACCCCCTAATGAACATGGACCAATTGTTACGGACAATGAATTGTTTCATTAATACGTAATGAAACAAGGTTACTCTAAGTGAAATACAAATTTACCAAACCATTCACTTACTAATTAATTTACTAGCCAACATGGAAATCAATTAAATTTTAATTATTTAATATATAATATTATTGATAATTTCATGATTTTTAGCCTATGATTTATTGACACGTGTCACCACCTAAGATAGGTTAAAAACCTGACCTATGTAGGTGGGCTGCATAATCAACCTAAACACTTATTTTAGGAATTATATATGAGAATATTCAATCAACATGCCATTGTTGACCACACACAACACCACCCATGAGGTTTGATCCTTTGACCTTTGGATTGGAGGTAAACACCTTTACCATCAAGCTACCCCATTTGTTGTGATAATATGTTACATTACATTCTATTTATCAAATATTTCATTTTAAACATTATAAAAATATAAACTTTGAAAATTCATATTTTATTGAAATTTTGTTCAAATGAAATGAATTTACTTTTTGAAAAAAATCAATAATGTACATAATTACATTTATTTCCTTTTGAAAGTTTAAAATCATTTGAACAAAAAAAGACTTGAATATCATTATTTAATAACATTTCAATGATCATTCTTTTTTTTTAAAATGTTTAATAAATGGATAAGATTTTTGCTAATATAATTCTAAGCTAATTTAGGTTATTTTAAATTATTTTTGGTTATTTTAACTTATTTCACCTTAGGCTATTTTCGGCTGTTGTAAAGTTTTTTTGGTTATTCTATGTTATTTTTGGCTATTGTAAATTATTTCAATATAAATTATTTACAGTTATTACAAATTATTTTTGGTTATTTTAAACTATTTCATTTTAGGCTATTTTCGATTATGTGTGATTATTATTGGTTACTTTTGGCTACTTAAGGTTATTTCACCTTATGTTATTATTGAAAATTCTAGGTTATTATAAATTATTTCACCCTAAATTATTTTTTGCAATCCTAAGTAATTCTAATATATGGCTATTAGTACCTATTTTATTGGTGGTTATTAATGGTTATTTTATTGGTGGTTATTAGTGGCTATTTTATTAATGGTTATTATTGACTATTATATTATTAGTTATTATATTAATGGTTATTTGTGGTTATTTTATTAATGGTTATTAATGGATATTTTATTGGTGGTTATGAATGTTATTATATTAGTGGATATTGGTGGGTATTTTATTAATGATTATTAATGGATATTTTATTGGTGGTTATGAATGTTATTATATTAGTGGATATTGGTGGGTATTTTATTAATGATTATTAATGGATATTTTATGGTGGTTATGAATGTTATTATATTAATGGATATTGGTTGGTATTTTATTAATGGCTATTAGTGGATATTTTATTGGTGGTTATGAATGTTATTATATTAATGGCTATTGATGGCTATTTTATTAATGGCTATTAGTGGTTATTTTATTGGTGGTTATTGATGGTTATTAATGGTTATTTTATTGGTGGTTATTGATGGTTATTAATGGTTATTTTATTGGTGGTTATTGATGGTTATTAGTGGTTATTTTATTGGTGGCTATTGATGGTTATTAATGGTTATTTTATTGGTGGCTATTGATGGTTATTAGTGGTTATTTTATTGGTGGCTATTGATGGTTATTAGTGGTTATTTTATTGGTGGCTATTGATGGCTATTAGTGGCTATTTTATTAATGATTATTATATATTATATTACTACTATTGGTGATTATTGTATTATAAATTATTATTGGATGTTCTATGTTATAATATTATAGGCTATTGAAAGTTATTATATTGTAGGGTATTTTAAATTATTTTTCATAGGTTATTATTTTATATTATAAGTTATTTTACCTTAAATCATTATACCTTATTTTAAATCATTTAAAGTTATTATACTTAGGATACAATGATTTATAATAACATAAAGTAGAATGACCTTGAATAACTTAAAATATAACTTGAAATAACATATATTAATTTTAAATAAAATAACCTAAGGTATAACCTAAAGTTATATGAGTAATTTAATTTAGAATAACTTAAAAGCTTATAATAAGTTAGTTAAGATATTTCAAAGTAAAATAACGTATAATAGTTTAGGGTACAATAATTTATAATAGCCTATAATAACATAAGATATAAGTTAGAATAATTAAAGTAGCTTAAAATAATATAGGGTATATCATAAAAAACACACACACATATATATATATATATAAACCTATTTACTACAATTAATCATAGTGAATTATGTTAATTTGTAATGAGATATGATGTTTATATAATGAAATTATAGTGAAATCAATAAAATGCAATGAAGTTATTTCACTTTTAAAGTCCTATGATGATTTAAGCTAGTAAATTACACCCCATTTTTGTAGTAGTGAAAGGAATTTTGACAACCTTTGTGAAAGGGATCAACGTAATAACTCCATTTTTATCATCAATCTTTGTTTGCATGTATGTATACATATCATAAATTTAAAAGAGCTAATAAGGTTTACCATGTGGCTTATAGGATTAAAATTTTTGCATCATTGCCATTTTTAAGTCACATGACATTTGCATGGCAATCTCACACATTTCTTTCCTTCCTTCGTTTGTTTTTGTTGATAATAAGTAAAAGTGTTTGAAAATTACCTTCATTGTTTAATTGTAATTTCTAGTGATATTTTTAGAAGGTGGATAGATGAAAAACATCCCAATGAAAAAAATTGAAAATAAAAAAGTGAATTGTTAGGTTGATTTTTGAAAGATAAGGGTGAGGAAATCTAAGAAAGGATGAGATGATCAATGTATATATTTTTTCTAATTTGGTGAGAAGGCCCCATTATTTTTTGGTTCTTTCTTGGGGTTTAAATGAGTTGAAGGAAAGAATTGTATTTGGATGTTGTTGGAATACAAAAAAATAACATGTTCCAAAAAAGGTAGACACCTTGTGTATTTTCTTTTCTTTTCTTTTTTATGGATAATATATGTACTTAATTTTTTTGTGATCTAGGAGATTATAATTGTTTTAAATTTAAAAAAAAAAATGTTTGCTAGATGATAATTATAACTATAGAAGGTAGCAATAGTGATGGATAAAAACCCAAAAGGGTGAACGTAATGTTTTTGCATTAGGAAAATTTGTAGTATAATTAAGAGAATGACAAGATGATAATTATTTTTCAATTGAAACTATTTTTTTGAAAATCTTTGTGTTTTTCAAGTTTTTATTTTAGTTTTTTAGATGGTAGTTCTACTTGAAAACAAGCCAAACACAATAGACATTTTTTCTTATGTTTTGTGTGTTTTTTAACTTGACGACCCCACATTCGTTTGAGATTGTAGAGATTAAGGTTATACACCTACATTTGTTATTTATTTATTCCCAAAAAAGATTATCATTGAAAACAACTAAGATGTTGCATGCATTTGCTTCATTTAACTTCATGAGCTTTTTCATGCTCAAAATGTTTATTATGTTCCATGTTTGACATCATAATCTCCTTTTATGTATGGTTATCGTGGATGGTATTTGATTGCTTACAATTTTTTTAATAAGTGATCACAATATACAACATAGTAATAAATGTAAGAAACCTCCAATCTCAAGTGATGTCAAAATATATATTGACAATTACTCATGGTGGACATTGTCTACAATTGAAACAAATGGTGTAAGTTTAATGACTTTAACCAACATATGAATTATGGAAAGTGACAACATAAAATAATTTATGGAAAACACTAAACACGCCTTCAAAAAAGGTCTATAATGTGGGTGGTTTGAAAGTACCATCACAAATCAACATTCAAAAAGAAATTGACCATGATGTTTGCCAAGGCATGTTTACATGATACATAGTACGTGTAACATGCCATGTTAACAAACTGGCCTTGTGTAACATGTCATCCTTCTTGCCAATTCAAAATTTCCTGTCAAAATTTATGTCAGAAGCTTTTCCTCCTCAAGCATGTGTGTAAATAAAGACATTCCTTATTTGAATGCTTATGGCACAATGAGAAGTTCAAGGGAGGAACTCATTCTAGGGGTTGTTGGGCATGCGCACTACAAGAACAAGTACATGGTGTTCTATTGCTATTAATACTTCATGGCATGCAAGCTTTCAATGGTGATTAGGAATGTGAAACACTTCATTTTCTTTCAAACTTGCTAGAAATCAAGCTTGGTAGGATTCTTTTTTAATGTCATGAGACTGGAAGGAAGATCATTATACAAAAGTGCCTTGTTAATAAAACAAACGGAATTTTCTTGGTCAAGGTGCAAATGTTGGAACACCTAAGCTACAAGAAAGTTATTTTTAAAGCGTGAAAAGGGGCAAATTGTAGTTTACCACAAAGAATATATTGCATAGGGTAATACCCAGGGATGATGGCATTATTAACAGTCTTTTGTTTGGGGGCCGAAAAATCGCCAAAAGGTAACACAGTTTTCTGAAAAGAGAATATTCTCTCATAAATTCCCTTTTCAAAAATGAAAAATGCCCTATATTGCGACAGAAAACTGATTTTTGGGGAGGCTGTGGCCAAATTCATGCCTACCGACTAGACATTTCTGAGTACAGTACTCAAAAAATGAATAGCCAGTCCAGTCCAAATCTGCCTAGGGATGCTTGCCACTCTGGCTCCATCTCGGAATTCAAAAAAAAACAATGCATTGTAAGGAAGGCTTATCACTGTCCTGATTTGGTAATTGGTGTTACCCCGCATAAAGATGATGAAAAAAATTACTTATTCTTTCTAGGGCCATAATCTGCAGAAATTGGAAGAACCCATTGAAAGAACAAAAAGAACCCAATCAGCAAACAGAAGATCCTGCCATGGACTGGAAGTCAAGAAGGAAAAAACATCCTCTCCATTTGATGACGGATAATTATGGTTTAGAACATGGTGTCCAAATACTCTCAGAAATTTTCTGCGAGTCTTTATGAGCATTGTCATTTCTGGGATGAAAAATGCTGAAGTGGATTTCTACTCCCATGCAATGAAAAAAATTGTACAAAATTTTGCAATTCTTTGACCTGAAAAAATAAAATCAACTAGTACGCAAGATTTTAATGAAAAACTGACCCAAATTCTTCAGATTTCAAAAGCAAAAGAAATTGCCAGATTTTTATAATAGGTTCATGTAGATAGCCAACAACAGAAAATGATGTTTAGATTGTTTAATTTGAATATCTAGTTTTTGGCTAAATCTTCTTGTTGACAATTGCTGCTTCAACTACATCACAAATCTAAATAAGAGAACATTGCTTCCATGGCCTTATTGCATGACAGTAAAAACTGGTATAAGGTACAATGGAGAGCTACTTTCCTTCATAAATGGCTCTCTTCTTATTTCTATGTGTATTTTGAGGGATCTCCCCTAGGAGAAGAACCGAGGGTGTTATGCCAGGAGGTGATCCTCCCTTTTTTCATATGTTCCCGCGTTGCCAGAGGAAAGAAAAAGAGAAGCCATTTTATGGATGTGGAGGTTCCCATACTTCTGGGTTCTCCTGAGGTTCAAGGACACCCTAAGATCGCTCCCTCAGGTGGCACTGTGGCCCTCCCTCAGGAGAACCTGGGAACTTCCCTTACCACAAAATGCAGTATCTACTATCAAAACTATGACCTGTTCAATTTGTGACCATTAGATGGTTCTGGGGAGATTACCTTAGTACCTTTTCAGGTTTGGCAGAGTAATTAAATTACATTTGGAAATGTCAAATTTTCTGAAAATATCTCTTTGATATGCCAAAATTGAAGAATTACTGACATGGATGCAATTTTTTGTGAAACTAAGTTAATTTTCTATGGCACCTAAATTCTCTACTACATTGCACCATCTGACTTTGGTGGAGTATTTATTGTGTTTCCTCATTTTTGCAAGAAGAAACAATAAAACAAGTTGTAAAAGATCTCATTTTATTAGAGGTTTAGAGTCCAAGGAACCTACCAAAGAGGCTGCCAATATTTATTGCCAAAATTTCATAAATCATTCCTTTTATTGCCAAAGTGAAATTTGAAAAAATAATAATTATTGGGCACCCTAGTCACCAACTTTGAAAAGGTACTGCAGTATTATTTGCATTGATGTTGTTAAAGGCAAGGCAATCCTTATAAACCATACTTATGAAATACCGTGATATTTACCATAAGCGCCTTCTTCTTCCTCAACTATCTTGATATTCTGCTCATAGTCTTCCCAGTGACACCCATCGAGAAGGAAGGGGTAGACGAGTGGCGCCACTAGGCTAATTCAACTACTGATTTATCAAGAGGGTTGGATCAATCAGGTTTGACAAGAAGAGCGACGTCGTACGGTCACCGTCAGGCTGATGGCAGTTGCGGGGCTGTTCGCGTGAAGGAATCTTCCTTCGTCATCGAGAACTTGACTGTTCGTGAGGTGACCTGTGGAGGAGCACTGACGGCGGGATGTACGGAGCATAGTTGCACTAGTGGCACCTTAGCAAGTTAGCATCGGCTTGGAACGGTCTGGGCGGTCGCTGCGCAGACGATGATGATTTAAATTGGTTTTCACAAACTCAGGCATGTCGGGCGCGACAGTCGCCAGCAATCAGAAGCTGATGCTGCTGCTGCTTCGGCATTCATGGGTTTCAATTCCCGCATTACCCTACTTAGGGTTTCTTTCCTTTCGACCAACAACGGTTGATTGAAGCATTTCCTTGAGTACACTTGGTCTTTGCTCCGCGCTGTTTCGCGTTCTTGGGTTGGAAAAGGAGAGGGGAACGGAAATGGTAGCTAGGGTTTGTCTTAGACCAGGAAGAGAGGATTCATGAAGCAAGATGGCGGAGCTCACGGTGGGTCCTCCCAGCGGTTTGGGACATCATCATGTCATATCGGCACCTTTGGGTGACGAGAGAGAGCATCGCAACCAGACTGGAAGCGACATTGATGTTCCGTTCGGGGACCGTTCCAAGAAGGATGCTTTTAGAAAAGGCAGGTCTTACAAGAAAGGGAATTGGACGGCGGCTGAAATCCTAGTGTTACAGGTCAGTCTTCTGAGTACCTGCTGCCAATCTCCTCCAAATTCCTCCTCGAAATTAAAAAAAATGTTCTACGCATTTGTTGGAATCTGTAGGGTGGTGGCCTTCCATGAGCAAGAGTGTAATAAGGTCTTGTCGCCAAAATCAGTCTAAATCGTAGAGAGAGACATTCTTTTAGGGTTTACGACAGACTCCACTTGTTCGTTGGCTCAAGTATGCTGGATGATAAAGTGATTAAATTAGCAAAGAACTGAAGATGCCTACAAGTTTCAGGAATACAGAAATGATATATCAATAACTCTATAGGTTTGATCATCTTTTTTGAGACAAAAGAGGCTAGAAGAATCCAACTGCTGCTTCTTTTTGCAGGCAGGGAGACGAGAGGATTTTGACAGGATTCGGAAGGCCAACTTGAAAGAGAGACATAAGACTGCACAAGAGAGATGGAAATGGATAGAGGATTATGGGTGGAGTAATGGGGTCCATAAAAGTGCACAGCAATGTCAAGATAAGTGGGAACTTTTGGTGTCAGAATTCAAAAAAGTCAATGATCATGAGAAGACCATTCCTGGTGGCCAGAAATCCTACTGGGACATGTCTAAGGAAGAGAGGAAAAAGACAGCTATGCCACCCAATTTTTACAAGGAGGTGTATAATGCATTGGCAGAATGGTACATTAAGGGCCGACCAGCTGACCCCGGGGAGTTGGACACTTCCGCCCCTTTGCATCACACAGGTTTGTCTTTGCTCTTCAAGTATGTTATACCTACTTCACATGAAGCAACATGAGTACATTTTTTGTAGCTGGGTACTCTACATCTTTCCTGCTTCAAAACTGCAGCTTCAATGCCATTTTGGTCCAAAAAGAGATGGTAATTTTTGAATTAAGTGTTAAAGCTCTCCAGACCATTGTGAGTTTGCCAAGGCCTTTCTTAGCATTATGTTGCCAAAATTCATCTGGAATCCAGCTTTGTAGTAGTGCAGCACATGGTACCCTCTCTCTCATTTCCCCAGACTGCATTAATAAGTGGAGAATTCATCTTATCCAGTTGTTTACCATCTGTGAAGACATGTAAAGAGACATACATGACCTTGGTCTCACCTTGGTCATCAGAGGCTTGTCTTGTTTTTGGAAACATCAACTGCATTTTTGGGTTCCTCTGAAAGGTATCTGAAAAATAAGTATATCTATGCTCAAAGCCCCCTTGACCAACTCCTTAGGTTTTCTTTTCTTCCAAATGGGCTTTGCATGATGCTGAAAAACTTGTGGGTTTCTTTCTTTATCACAAATGTTGAGGCAAAATTAATAGTTCCTTTGCAACTAATCTCAATCCAAAAGCTTGTTCAAGCTTAAACATTGATGCTCTTCGGTTTGGGTGTCTGAATGCACATAAGGAGAGGTGCCTGATGTGCAGATTTTGTAATTTCTCAAATCAAATGCCTGATGGTTTTTACTGAAGTGGATGGGTGAAAGCAGGGGCCTCACATAGGAGTCTGCCCACAGCAAGTGATGCAGAGCTTTCAGACTCAGAGGATTTTGATGCTGATGGTGACCCAGATGTGCTTATGAGGAAAAGGAAGAGGAAGTCATCTATGTTTCCATTATCAGAAGACATGAGCTTGGCTTTAATCCTGAAGAAGAATAACAAGAAGGTGATTGAAGCAATGCTGGAAAGTGAGGATCGCAAAGACAAGCGCCACAAGGAGGAAATGGAAATGGAGGAAAAAAAGCTTGAGTTTGAGAGGGAAAAGTTTCGAAGTACACTGCAGCTTGGGGCTGGCTATATTGGAGCTTTGAACAGCATTGGTGATGGTGTTAAACAGCTTGGAGCTGCACTTACTGCAAGTTCACACACATGAAGGATATTTGGATACAATTTGTTAAGTCCTCATACAGTGGATAGCCTCTGAAACATCAGTACTGGCAGTCTCGCAGTAAGCATTTCATTGCTTACAGTGCTTTCATTGAGATCATTTGCATTGTAGTGTGGGCCAGAAGCATAGATTGTCCAATGTGCAGAATGTGAGGATCTTTTATGAGCTTGTGGAGTGGCATGGACTGGTGGTCAGTGTGTAATAATTCAGTACTAGGTAGGTGCATATCCTTTAGTGGGTATGTGGCTGTCCTTAAAAATCCGAGACAGTAAAACAATGCAGAGAGCAAAGGTAACTTGCAGTCCTCAATCAACCATGAATCCTAACTAGATATTTCACAGATTCCTTTCTTTTGTCTGTGTTAAACAGCTCTCATGTACTTTTGTGAATGTGGTAAAGAAAGTTGCACAACCTGAGAACTTTTAAGCTTAGGCGATTTCCTTGCCATTTCTCTCAGCTACTGTTTCTCTTATTCTGGTCAAACATCATCATACACCTTTTGTTTTGGTTCTCAGGCATTACCCTCCAAGGCATATAGTCTGTGTGATCTTGACAGCTTGGAGCTCCAGGAAGGTAAAATTGGAGTACTTTATGGGTGTATTGTAACTTTGACATTCAGCCTTCATCACATAATCCAGATTACCTGCCAGTGATCAGTGGTATTCTAGCAGTGGTTACTCCCATCATCAATTTCTCTTTACCAAAAATTGCATTGCTGAGCATTTCATGGCTCTGTACCCTCCATTCAGAAGTGAGCAACTTTCTTTCATGGTTCCCATACTTTGAAAATGGCCGAGTGTGCTCATGAGAGGTTTCCTCTTAATGGTTCAATAACATTGATTTAGAATTCTTGCCAGTTCCTATTTTTTGACAAACACTGACTGAAAATCATGTCAGCCTGGAACCATTTCCAGTTGTGATTACTGATTGTGTCTGTTGCATTTGACTCTCATGATATTGTTAAGCTGTGTGTTAAAGGGCAGAGTAGACCCCTTGCCCTCAGAGAAATGGGCTTTCTGTGGCATTCCAATCTGATGATTGCAGGGTCTTGAGAATTCTTTTACCTACAGGGCATCTTGGGATGGTTTTCCAAGATACTTTGACCTTTTGGTTGTTTTACTGAACTGTACTAATTGAGGAGGAGGCTTTGTGGGCTGTGCAGAAATACTGGCCTGTGGTGAGGCCACTGTTACCTCAGCTTTCCCAGCCATTCCAGAGGCCCACTTTTAGGTTTTCCATTTTCTGACCCCATGTTTGCTGTGCTTTTTCTTACTTGGCTTAGGGCAACAGTTCATTAAGTACTAATTGCTATTCCCACTTATGGTATTAGTGATTTGACTCAAAAGGAAATGCCATGAGACCTTTTAACCAAATTTTTTTAAATTGTGTGATGGGGGACTAAGACTTCCAACTGCTGATTTGAAAGACACTTTAGAGCTAGCTGGCAAAGTACAGCATTTTGGGTAAAAGGTATGAGATCTCTCTAGTTCAACTATTGCAGACACTACAGGTTGAAAACACGATTGTGTCAATTGATTCTGCATTTTTTCTAGATTCCTGCATTCATCCTTGGATCTCTCCAGTTTGTAGCTATATTGATAATTCTTTTCCTGCCTCTCTATTTTCCACTCTTTTGGTTATTTCAGCTGATTGTCTGGAATGCCACCCTATTAGGTTTTTGAGAAGGGAGAGACCATATTTTTCTGACATCAATGAGGACTAATTATTTTAGGTATGTAAATAGGGAGAAATGAGTATGTGAAGAAGCTTCCCACCAGCACTTGTCATGGCTTTTGCTGTGATGCATCTTCATCATCTCCGCACTGTCTATCAGGTCTGTGCACTCATCTTATCTCCTGATTTTCAATTAACTGTTGAGTCTATGTGGATATACAAAGGTCTTTTCATGATGAGTTTGCATCATACACAGAGTTAAAGTTGAAGTGGTGGCATGCTGATCGAGTCAAAGATCACCTTGTTGCTTTGTGGGCATTGACTCAAATGAGGTGGAGCACACTCTTTCATAGAACACAACAACTCAACATTAGGCACATTTTGTATATTACATATGGATATTCTTGAAGGCAGCCATGGGGGTGCTGAACATTGCACATGGAAGTTCATCCACAATCTGTGGTCGCTAGTCATCCATAGATGTGGTTGTGGCTAATCAGATCTCTCTTATCAACTACATTTAGTGGAATTCATGAGAAAGAAGCATGTCAACAGTTATGACAAAGCTTTGTTTTGAGTTCTTCCTTGTTTTTCCTCATAGCTATTGCAGATATTTTTGAAAAGCATGGATGGAATGAAATCAAACTCCATGCTTGTTAGGAAACCTTTGGCATGGAGTTTTAACCAAACAAGAGATTGTGGTTCAAGGCCACCCCAACCACCCAATGGATTACACAATGTGTGCTCGGGCCATATTATGCATACTAGGTCATAAGGACATGTTGGTTAGAGGAACAATGTTAGATCCCTTGGTGTTACCTTGTATTTATGGGAGGAAATTGCATACTATTGATTGGGATGGTGAACAGGAGGAAGTTGCATGACTTCTCTACCAATAAGGTTCATTGGGGGGGATCGATTCAAAAAAATGTTGGTCAAATTTTCAAGCCTTTCGAATGGTTTGGAGTTCTTGGAGAGAAATATTCATTATCAAGATAAACCCCTTAGCATTGAATGGCGATGTTAGGGGCATGTGATATGCCATTCATTTAGGCCTCTACATTCAATATCATGTTGCACTATATATACTTAATGTGGCATGTTTTAAACATGTCAAGCAATGTTCATAACTTGCTATGAACATTGGGTTTTTTTTTGGTTGCACTTACATCTTGAACAAACAAAGGTTAGAGGGAGAAAAAACATGTGGCAATACTTTTTGTGTTTGCATTAAAAATCCTTGGCCAATTTAATATTTTTCACAGGCCACCATTACACACAGTTCTAACCTTCAAACTGTACTTTAAAAACTCCCCAATGGACTACCTGAAACCACTATGTGAAAACAATAAAATAGTGTTGATGGTGACCACCACCAAAACCCCACCTTGTAATAATCACGAAGGTGTTGCAATAATTTTCACTATACCCCCATATCTAAGTGCATGATGTTGGGTGCAATAGAAGCCATTCACACTAGTGATTGTGTGGGAATTTAATCACCACCCTCACATGTGAGTTATGTCCTCATGCCTTAGGATGAGTTTGAGGTTGCAAGAGTGAGAAAGGGGTGTATGCATTTTATAGTGATTCATTTTAAGTAGATATAACATTTCATATAAGTCCTTAGCAAGTTTTTGAAAAGTTTCCAAATGAACATGATTCTTATTTTATAAGATTTTAGTATTATAATCTTTAATTACTAAATGTCTAGTATTGTGTTTGTAATAGGTTCTAACATTCATGAAGGTTGAAAAATGGTGGGTACTTGGTCTATTTGTATTGATGGTGAATGTTAATGAGAAAATTCAATAACATGTATGAAATGTGAAAATCGGTTCTACCATTTAAAATCGGTGTTGTAATAATAGGTAGTTGGCAAAACAAGTGATCAATAAAACAGATTGTGCAAATAGATTTAAATATAAGATTTAAACTTTTGACTATTTAAACTTTTCTTACTTGTTAGTTATTGTTTAAACCTAGCAAGTAGTGATTGTTTATGTTGAATAGGATAGTTGAGTTTGAAATTTGTATATAAGAATTCAAACTTTGAATAGACATGTTCTTAATTTTTCATGTTCATGTTTATTTTGTTGTTTTCATTGACAAATGAATTGACATTTCTTTTTTGAATTTTTTTTTTGATAACTTGTGTTTTACAATATTTTTAGGAAGTAAAAATCTTGTATAACAATAAATTGTTGTTGTATAAACATGCTAACAAATATAGAAATGTTGTAATAAAATAGAACATGTGAGGAGAAAACTAAAAAAAATAGAAACAAAATTTAATAGTGGGGAATATAAAAGAATCCCATTAATATTTGGAAACCATGTAGTGGATCAAAATTTAAAATGTTCATGTTAGATTTAATTTAATGATTTTAATTGATTAACTTCCTTTACTTCAACTATGTAAATTTTTTTTTTATGATAGTTTTTAGGTTATGTTGTGTTGTTAAGTTTAAATTTTTTATTTTTATCATATTTAGAGAATATTTGTGTAAAAAAGTAATGTGTTAAGATTTTTTTGTTTATTAGTATATTATGTAAGGGGGTCAATTTCTAATTTTTAACTATTGATAAAAGCTTGTTTGTCGCAACTTTAACATAAGGCTTGCAATTAAATGTGGAGTGCAAGAACATATGAGGTCAATAGAATATGTTCAAGAATGAAACACATTTTCACAAATGGGAGAGAATACAAGAAAGTGAACCTAATGACTTCCAAAGTGCATTCTCATTTTAAAAGTTGCATTCATGTGAAAGTGCCAAATATTTAGAGCCTTAATTGAAAGGGCAAATGGTCACCAATTTGAACCCCCAAAATACCATTAAAAAGGTGTTATAGTGTAGCTACCTAAAATGCCCTTGCATGGTTGATTTAGACCTGAAATGCATGAATTATGATTAAAAAAAAGTTTTAAAGTCAAATTAAAAATTTGATTCCTGACCACAAATCAATCTAAAATAGGGGTCAAATGAGTTTTGATTAAGGCACACCATACATTGTTGAAAAGATCTTTTTAAGGGCTATAAGATATTGCCCCCACATGCTCCAAACATGCTTGATTTTAAAGGAAGATATAAGCACCAAAGTATTTGGTTAGTAAAAGTTTTAGTTTTGGGAATCCCAAGAAAAAATGTCATTTGGATGTAGCCCTTACGAAAAGTCACTAAACATACTATAGGGAAGGGAGTGGTGCTTCCTCCCAAAGGTTGCAGGCCATATAAAACTTAAATTTGAGATTATCCCTACTAAGTCCATTGCACCTCTTGCATCCAACTTGCATTAACCACCTTCTTTGTTTGGTTGTGCAAGTTAATTTCATATTGAACTCTAGGTTGTGAATTTGTCCTAGTCCCATCACAAATTTCTAGCATGCCTTCCTACCCCAAAAATGTTATGATTTAGGGAATGTGCCTTGATTTTTTATTTATTTATTATTTTCACTATGGGATTCACATTTAGGTATTTCAAGGAGTTTGGGGGTGTGTCATTGTTGAATAGTAAAATAATGTAACACAATTTCTTAACAAATAGGTTCAAATAAAAAAATGTCAAAGGTGGTTACAAAAAAATTTAGGAGGCAATTAAAACTAATTGTTCAACAACCTACATTCGAAAATATACTAACACGAGAAGAACAAATTAATCAACTTTAAAAAGCCCAACTTTTGGGTGTTTTAGATATGGATGCACTACAATAGTGGGAAGTTGGAAATCAATGACAACTATTAATAGGATAAGAAGTTAATAAGGAATCACAAATACATGTTGTCAACCACAATTTACATTGCAAGTTTCAAACAAACAATGGGAAATCAACTTGCAACCCGGTGGAAAAACAACTCAACATGCTTGAAATGTTGAGGAAGCTAAATCTACCCAACGATAATGGCAATCTACAATTCTTGATTATCATACTCCTAGAATGGGTGTAATGCCATTTATCAACAAAGTTTATTATAATAAATGTTCAAAACAATGAACATATTTCAAATATTGAACTTGTTATTGTTGATTTTCAAAACAAGAATTTATTCAATTTTTGAATTAGGTGGAATAGCTTCAACATCTTGACAAGAGACCCATGAACCAACTAGTTGTTTTACTTAATTTAGGATTAATTGGGCACAAATAATATCCATTGTTGTTTGACAAAATCAATTACCTTTCAATGTTTTGTCATCTAAATTAGTTAATTACGAACAAGGGAAACATAACCATGTACCTCTGAACATACAAGTTTAAAAGGAGAATATCAATCTTGAAGTTAGAACCTATAATTATTAGCTATCAACATGTTGGTCAAGATTTCAAAATTTGTTATTTTGTGAATGAAAATTTTGTTGACTTTTTAAGGAGGTGATGAACACTTCATGATACTATTCTAAGCATTTCAACAAGGTTTTTGTTGCACCTTTGTGAAAGAATTTCACATAATTTATTACAAGGAGTGAAACAATACCAACCACTCAACCAACAGGTTGGCAACAACTTATTATACCAATTGTATTAGGTCAAACAAATAATATACCTTTTTATTTTATTTTATGTGGTACAATGTAACAACAATGTTGTCTATGTATGGATTCAAGTTTGTATCCAAGATATTTTAGTGGGATGAAGATGATTGAACTTGTTAATCCCATAACCACTATAGGTTATATGGTAGGGTATCCTTATCTAAGGCCATATCAACCTATAATGATAACAAAAAGTACCCCCTATTCAATTGGAATTCATGTTACTATATCGGTTCAACTTGTTGTGTATCAATGTAAACCACATGTTATTATTCATAACAAAGTACCTATTTAATCAAATGTGCATGTCATAATGAATACAACTACGTTAGGAAATAACATTAGAGTACAACCAGCTAGGGAAGTTCAACCAAACCAATTGCCAGAGAAAAATCACACGCATCAACCACTTAGTGATTTACTAGAGGAGGCTCATTTGGAGGTGATTTGCGTAAACCGTGAATCCACTTAAAGGACCATCATTAAATCCACATGTTAGACCATTTGGTTGGCCAATACCAAATCCACGAATGTTTGTACCACCATGGTATCCTCTTGTTGCTACACAACTTATTGCAAAAACAAAAAGCAAAAAACCTTCTTGAAGTAGTAATATCCTACTTATGTTAAGGATATTGATCTTATTGTTCACATCAAAGTGTTGAAAAAAACAATAAAGCCAAATGGTGAAACAAATGAGATTGATAACATCAACCTATTTGGTTCTAAACTTAAAAATAACATTTTAGACACTACAACATATCATGGTTTTTCAAAAGGTTCAACTTGACTAAAGTGTTTACATTGACCAAAAGGATGTTCACTTTGACTAAAAACATGAGGAATGAAAAACACATGGTATTTTTAGTTGGTTTTTTTACTAAAGTGACCATTTTGACCAAGTGTTAAATTGTAGACTTAATTAAGAGGTACAAGTTTTTAAAATGATCCATCAAGATGCCCATGGCTTAATCAAATTGGTTATATTGAGTGGCCATGTTTAGTTAAATTCGCCATATTAATTTAGTTAGCCGGCCTACTTGTTATGCCTACTAAGTTACCTACCTATCTACTTAACTACCATCTACTTACCCCTGTCTTACCTACATGTTATTTACCTACTATTTACCAAAGTTATCTATTTATCTATCCACCTACTTATCTACCTACCTATTTATTGATCCATCTACCACTTACTATTTACTTATTTAACATTTACCTATGTACTTACCTAGTTACTTCTTTATTTACCTACGTACCTACTTACATATTTATTTACCTACATACTTATATATATCTACCTACCTACTATTTACCTACATACTTACCTATGTTTTACATAAGTAAATATGTATATTTAAAAACATAGGTAGGTAAGTATGTGTACCTACCTATCTACCTAATTAGGTACTTACTTACCTACTTATGAAAAAAAACTGAAATTGAAATGTTGTTATACACATTGATAAAAGAAATTCATTTAAGTTCAAAGAACCATGTTAAATCCATTTGGTATCACATTGTTTTACAAAGTGGTGTGATGGTTTGATAACCAAAACATTGGTGTGAAGCCAAGGAAGCCAAGGTTCAATCCCTTTTACCAACATTTATTATGTGGAATATATATATTCATATATATACTTTGTATATGTGTGTAAATGTATAGTATTTAGGTGGGTTGTGGATAAATAGTTAGGAGGCCATGGTGGGTGGGTAGGCATGTATTATTTATTTATTTCATTTTTATATTAAAAATTTGAACTATTTTTAGGATTAAATTTTTTTGGTTGCCCAATTTTTTGTCCAATTTGACTAGTCAAAAAGACCATCTTAAGGTTAGTAAAAAAAACTACCAGTCAAGTTAAACATGTTCAAATTGACTTGTCAAGTATGACTAAGTGATCAAATTGACCAAATGTTAAAATGATTGGTTTTTGGTTTAATTTTCCAATCAAATAAACCATGATTTCTTGTAGTGAGAATGGGGTGAAAATTTCATTCAAGGTAGATGCAAGCTACAGTGGCTCATGTTTGGACAATTAAAAACTCTTTACAAGTCCCTAGGAAATTCATAAAAAATGTTCAAATGGACATGGTTGTTATTTTAAAATTTTCATTATTGTAATCTTTAACTAATAAATGTTTAATCACCTAAAAATCCTCACAAATATTCTACATCAACACTTACATTACCAAAAATTGATGTCATTTTTCAATTTAGAAGTCTTAAAAGGACAACTCACAAAGTCCATATGAATAATGCCCCAAATAAAACTTTCAAAAACATACATGCTTTTGGGACAAAGAAATTGAAAAACAAACAAGAATTATAATTCATAGGGACTTATGAAAATATGGCCTAATTTTAACCATTCAAAAGTCCTTAACTATTAAATGGTTAATGTTTCAAAAATATATATATATATTTGGGTTTATTATTTCATAATACATCATATATTGAATCCCAATGACAAATTTGGAATGTGAATCAATAATTTTTTTTGCATTTTGTGATGTTCCATCAAACGAACAATCCATATTTTTTGATTTCAAAAGTTCATTACTTCTAGCAAATGATTTTTTAATCAATAAATAACCACACAATTCTTTTCATAATAAATTTGCTAGTTTAATCTAAGTCCCAATTTGTAGATTAAGGATATATTCATCACCATATGCATTTGAATGAAGGGTACCTAGGAACAATTGTTCATTTTGTCGTAAAAATGATCTTCTTAACCATGCATTCACCTTTCAAGATCATTCCAACTATACCTTCCTTGGGTTGGAGCAAGTTAAAATCAAACAATTTCATATTGTTATGAATGATGAAGAGGTTTATATGCAATTAAAAAACATTCAACAATAAACTTTTAAAAGGGTAAAGGTTTACTATGAGCAACTATTGAAGCCAACAAATTGTTTTATAAGTTAAAATTACTAATATTTTCCTTATTATTGTTTTTAGAATATGTTTATTACCTTACTTAAAACTAACTATGGAAAGGTATGAAGTGAGATACCTTCATGGAACATAAGGAAGCAGTAGTAGTTTGTGAAGAGAATGGACCTATTAACATTAGCCACAATGCCTTATTGATTACACCAAAAATGAATGTAGTAATAAAGCCTATTGTACATGCTGATTCAACAAAATCAACTATAACATGTACGAACTATGGAAAGATAGGTGATTCAATTGAAACCTATCATAATAAAAAAAAGGAAGTGCCAATAACACTTATTGTGCTAATAAAATCCATAGAACCAATTGTAGGGGTCACTACTCAACCTACTAAACCATTTAGGATACCTTTGACATATCCTTATACCATTTGTTCTAATATAAACCATTGATCTAGGGATTGTCCTAAAAAACATAATCATAAAATATGTTTTGAGCAAAATTGATTAATTCCAATACAATAATACCTAAGCTTCCTAAAACTAATAATGTACCAATCAATGTAATTGTTATTGTGATTACTTGAAGTCAAGTCATAGGAAAAATTATGAGATATCAAGAACCATTGAAGGTATACGGAAGAAAAGGTTGGTTGAAGGAATAACATATGTGGAATTCATTTACAAATGTAATAAAGTAGTTGTAAAACAACAATGTGCAACAATAACCTATGACTACAAATGGGTATTTGTAGTCCAATTGGGCAAGGTTTAAGACTGCAACAACTGGTGAACCAAATGGGAGACATCAACATGGTATTTTACCATCACAATTGGTGTACTCATAACTAATGTCTACAATGCAAACCCTAGAGCAAACACTAAAAGATATTGGTATATAGGTTTTGAGTACCAAATATACTATGGATCAATTGTTAGAAATGGTTCTTCAACGATATCTTTTGAAGCCAATTGAAAGATAAGAAACCAATGACAAAGAACATGTTTAACTTGAACTTGCAATATTTATAGTTACCATTGATCTTCAAATGACAATAATACAAGTACAAATAGGGAAGAACTTCATTGAGGATGTACGTTTGGATGGAAGATTTAAAGTTGACATTATCTTAAAAGGATTACATGTCCAATTAGGATTATCCAAACATAAATTGGCACCATACAATCAACATATGGCTCATCAAACTATTACTAAATCATTAAGTTTGATCAAGGACTTGAAAATGCATGTACATGGTATACCTTATACAATTACAATTATTGAAAAGTAATGTATTAAATTTTACCCACTTTATGTTGTTAGGCTGACCTTGGCTTAAAGATGCAAAAGGAGTTCACAATTGGGGTAATAATACTATTACTATTCAAGAAACCAATATTGTCAAAACTATACTTATCACCAAAAGCTAGGATTGAAACCAAATGACTTAAGGTTTTGATTTGTTATGATTTTCATTTTGGGATATCTAATGAAAAAATAATTTGATGTTTGCCATTGAACCTAACCTTTTTTTTTATAAGAACCATTGTTGTACCCCAAACTATTAAAACTAAATAAGTAAAGGAGTTTGTACCCATATCACATGTTGGGTTAGTCAAATAGGTCTTAAAAAAACCTATTGAACTTGTGTTTATTTTACATGTTTCATTAATTATACCCCATGATACTTTCAAGCAACATCTGCCATATACAATTTTCAACCTATAAGTGGATGGAAGATTGATGAGACACTTGTTTGAAAACAAGTTCAGAACTTGCATATTATTGGATGGACGATAACTAAAGAAAAACATTGACCAAGATCAACTTGGGTATTGAAGTAACATGTAGATGTGAAAATCAATGTTGATTTAGAACCATTTCTTAATACTAAATTAGTTAAGTTATTGAAGAAATTCAAGGATATTTTTTGCTTAAAGTTATAAGGATTTGAAGGGCATCTCACTTGAAATAGCTCAACATCAAATTGAATTTGACACAGTAATACCACCTACTCATTAAACAAGGTACTAATTGAATCCTAACTATGCAACCATTATCAAACATGACATTGATAAGCTATTGGCTACATGTCTCATTAAACATGTTGAAGAAACAACTTTGTTATCACCCATCATGGTAGTTCATGAAAAATTGGCAAATTGAGGATTTGTGTAGATTTCAAAAAATTAAATGTTACCATTAAGAAGGATCCTTACCCATTACCTTTTACAAATGAAGTTATTAATACCATATCATGTCATGAAATATATACTTTTCTCAATGGCCTTTTCAGGTGTATGCATTCTAAGGTGGCTCATTTTCAGTGGATGCTCCACTCTTCAAAAGTCCATACGATAATGTTAAAATGACAATCTATTTTGATATCATTATTTTAGTGGGGAATTACATGGTGGTTAAGAAACTAAAAAGCTCGTATGAAGAATAACCATTTAAAAAAATTATTTAATGTACATGTTAAGAAAATAAAACTTGAAATCCACCCAAAAATGATTATGATATGGACTTATGAAAATATGGATCATTTTAGGCCATTCAAAAGTCCATAACTTTTTTGTGGGTAATTTTTTTCTGGCAAATTTTTGGTACATATGTTCTTTTTGTTTAAAATATCATATATTGAGTCCCTATAATATGTTTCAAATAAAATTCATACAAAAAGTGCATGTATATAGGGGCACAAACAACAAACCAATCCATATTTTCAACTTTAAAAGTCCATTACTATATATTTGGTGTATATATGTTGCAATATCTTTTTACAAATGTTTTTTTTCTTCAAGTTGAATATCTAAATCTAGCCATATATTTGGAAAATTATTATTTTAATGCCATGTTTATAGCATGTAAATGCATGCAATTCTATAAAAAATTGGATTGTGACACAAAAAGTGAGCCACCCTACTTTGCAACCACCTTTTAGGGTATTTTAAATTTGTTGTAACATTAAAAGATCAATACAAAACAACTTTTGTTATTGATTAGGAAACATTTATGTGGGTTGTAATGCTTTTTGGGGTAAAAAATGGATGACCTACTTATAAAAAAACAACCACTAAAACCTTTCGAGAATATGTAAACATGTTCATGAAAATATTTCTCGATGATTTCATAGTCTTTAGTGATTTACCTACTAACCTAGATAAGTTCAAGAAATGTTTCATTAAATGCAAAGAATTTGGGATTAGTTTGAACCCAAACAAATGTGTATTCATGAATAATTTTGGGATTCGTTATGTCTAAAGAAGGAAAAAAACATGATCCCAAAAAGATAAAAGCCATGGTTAAAATGTTAATACACAAGATACCCCAAGAAATACAAAAATTCAACAAGATGGTTCAATTTTATCAATGTTTCATTAGAGGTTTTGCTTTTATTATGGAACCCATTACAAAATTACTCAAGAAAATTGAGGCATTTGAAGGCTAAATGTCAAATTGCTTGGAAAGAAATAAAAAACTAATATGTTCACGTTCTTATCTTGATCAATCCTAGTTGGGAATTGGAATTTCATGTGCATATTGATGCATCCCAACTAGTAATAGGGGTTATACTTGCCCAAACCCAATTGATAAGTTTGATCATCTGGTTTTAGGTTGTTGAATCCCACTAAATTGAAAGAAGGGCCTTAGCTATGGTCTACACATTACACAAGTTTAAACACAATCTGTTAGGTAATAGGTTTGTGTTTTACATTGACCATATGGCTTTAGTTTACTTGGTCAACAAGCCATAGGTTTTTAGCCGGTTGATTCGATCGCTAATATTATTCATAAAGTATGAAGCTTCAAAATAGTTTATAAACGTAGTAAATCACACCTTATGGCAAATGCATTAAACAAGTTACCCAACAATATTGAACTTGTTGGAATACCATATCAAACCTCAGATACCAACTTGTTTACATTAAAACTTGAATGGTTGTAGAGTGTTTATGCGTATTTGATAGGAGCGATGCCATAAAGACTAACTATTTTACAAAGACAATACTTAGTTCAATGAGCTAAGCTCTTTGCTTTCATGAAAGAATTTTTTATACATATTTGTTTGGGCAAAATAACATGTTTAGGCGAATTCTACAACTAGAATAGGTGCTTGCAATAATACATGAGTTGCATTTTGGAGTTATTGGAGGGCATTTTTCTTTAGCTATTATTATATGCAAAATTCTTGATGTAAGTTATTGGTGGCCCACCGTGAATCAAGATGTTCATGAATTTCGTCAAACTTGTGATCAATGTCAACCTATTGTCCCAACATTTGGCAAAATTGGTTACAACATTACTTAAAGAACCATTTCAAAAATTGGGATTTGATTTTATTGGACCTATCAAATTGGCTAGCAAATATTCAAGCAACCAATATATTTTAGTAATTATTAACGATGTTACTAAATGGGTAGAAGCACAAGCATTGTGTACCAACATAGTTACTGTGATTGCCAAGTTTTTATATGAGCACATACTGACCCACTTTGCATGTCCTTTAATTATTGTCATAGACCATGGCACTCATTTCATTAATGTTGTTATCTTATTAAGCATTTTATTTTAACACATACTAATTTCACTATCTATTATCCACATGGAAATGGATAGGTTGAGAACATCAATAAGGCCATCACATGCCCAAAATGTGCATAATCCTGGACCCAGATGTGCTTGGGCATCACCCATGTTTTTTGGGAAAAATATGAATTGGGCCAAGGGCAGACAGTGAAAAAAGAAATGTACAGGTACTTTTGTTGGCTTATTTAACATCTTCCCATGATGTGTACTTGCCAGAGGTAAAGTAAGGTACTGGCAACTTGCTGACTCACTGCCAGCTCGATATTGCTTGCCATGTACTGCATCCAATGGGGGCCCCTCGAAGTGCGGAGGGGAGTACCTAATTCATACCTATATAAAAACTAAGTTGTCTATTTGACTTTGTCATCACCGCGACCCCACTAGCCCCGACTGTGGCACCATAGTTCTCGATATTGCTTGCCATGTACTCCAATGGGGCCCCCTCGAAGTGCGGAGGGGAGTACCTAATTCATACCTATATAAAAACTAAGTTGTCTATTTGACTTTGTGATCACCGCGACCCCACTAGCCCCAACTGTGGCACCATAGTTCTCTAAATTGACAATCGAGTAAGGCCCGCTTTACAATAGGTATCAGGGCCTAAAAAACTTGGCGCCGACTTTGAGCATTTTGGGCTTGTTGTTTGGCCCCAAGTTTCTAATAAATGCTAGAACATTGATGTCAGGATATTAGTAAATGCTGGAACATTGGCCCCAATGGTTGTAAATTGGCTTCGCAAATTGGATGGTATACTTTTTTCAGCCTTGTGGCCAATACAAGGCCATAAAGTTCAGCACTTATTAGTAGCTTGGGGCAGATTGAAAATATGTTTTCTATTTCAGCCTTGCCTCCTAGTCTAAAGCCCTTTGGGCCAATTTCAACTCTTGCACCAGTAGGAATGCTTGATTTGGGTTGAATATCAGCCCTGACTACTAGTGTGAAGCGGGCCTGAGTATGTGAAATTATCCAAAAACATATTAATAATGGGTGTGTTTTTTTTTTTGGGGAACCACAATGGCAGATCCTACCTTACAAACCGTTGGCATCCCTAAGTCAAGCTCATTGGCAGAGGGCCAAAGAGTTTCACCAATACTCCGTTTGAACCACTGTTGTGAGGGGATCCAGTTTTCAGTGTTAAATCCGGGTGTTCAGGGTCAGGTTTTTGTGACCTAGACTCAAGCTCACATCTTTTGTTGGAATCCGCACAAGAACCATGCATTGGAACTACTCTTTTGTTAGATCTGACCTTGGAACTGAAATCATGAAAACAACATTCATGAAAAGAGGGGCAGGTTCTTTACATAAGCATGTTGATTTAAAAAACCAAAATTGACAAATAGGCTCAACTTCAGAATTAAATGGTCTCGGCCAAAGAGAGTGACACGTAGTTGCTTATTTTATGGAAATATAGTCTCTCAACACCCACCTGTCATGACAGACCCTAACTTACTCTGGCTTTTAAACTATAGAATATGTTGAACCTGCTATGAGTGACACACTATTCCATAGCTGTTAATGGGTTCTTCCATGGCCTGTTCTAGGGTTTAATACATGTTCCTACCATTGATTCGGTTGTCTCACCTAGGGGAAAACTTAAAATAATACCTGATATGGTAGAGACTAGAGACACCCAACACAGTTCACAAGCCTACACCTCACATTGGCTGAAATAAATTTTCTTGTGTCTGGTTTGGGTGTAAGTTTGTGTCACTTTGAAAATTTCTAGCGGCCTTTGTGTTCATTCGTTGATTGCTGGTCATTTAAAAGTTGATTTGGGGGGGGGTTCAAGAGCTTTGGAAGGGGGTGTAAGGTGACCACCCAAGGAGGGCTAATGATTGGTGAAGAGGCTTGAAGTGTTTAGCTAAACAAGGCAATCTAAACAAGGAAAAATCTAGAACTCTGTTAGGGTTGACCTATTAAACACAGTAGCAAACTAGAAATCATATGGACTGAAACATTTTTGAACACCTGAAGAGCACAAATTGCAAATTTCCCCCCAAAATTTGAAAATAGATCCTAAACATTCCCAGGTGCAAAGTGAAATACAACTCAAACCTCCTTTTCCAATTCATAATTTCAAATCTTATAACATGTTTAGCATAGTAGAAAAGTTGACAAATGAGGTTCAAGCTTTTTTTGAAATTCTAATTCCAAGTGTAGTAGTTTTGAGAAAAAGTATTTAAGATAAAAAAACACTTGTCAAGGTCAAGGTAAAAGTTGAAGAGGAACTAAAAACCAAAATTTGATGTCAAGGCTAAGTTATTTAAGGATTTGTTATTCGTTTGTTGACCTCTAAAGCCATTGATGAAAAGACCAAACGTATTGAAATATACATAGTAGAATTAGACAATCATACATTAGACCAAAAGTAAGAGGATTCAGAGGATGCAAATCAAAATAAGGCACAATGGGTGGATGATATTACTACCACATAACTTTTGAACATAATAGCAACTTGCGAGCTTGTAGAGTTTAAAGTTCCTACTAAATATCAAGGTCAATCATAACATTGGTGCTATGTTGACATGCCTAAGAACCTTGTTGCAAGGGAAGTAGAGGAATTGGAGCAAGTAAGAGTCAATATGGACCAAAGCTCAAGTTTTGAGCAAGAGGAATAATAGTATATTCTAGCAAGTGAAACCCAAGAGGCATTGAAATTATCCAACTTGTTGTTTGCCCACCTCCTTACAATAGCAAGTAAGGGCAAGGAACCATTAGTTAACTACAACCAATCACATGTGGTCACCTTGGATGAATATATGAAAATTATTCGAAGGCATGCAATTGAAAAAGAAATTGCAAAAAAATAGGGAAATTAAGTGCAGGGAGAGGGAGGAGAAGGAAAGTAGGAGGGTGGTTGATTCACAAATTATTGTTGACCGAATACTGCAAAGATCAAGTGACAAGCACGCAAAAGTTGAGTTTATGGACTCTTAATTTGTGCTACGATGGAAGAAGCAGGGTAATAGTTGCACTGTAATTTGCAAGGAGGCATACAAGCCAATGCAAGACACCTGGAAGTCGATGCAGGAGGACACGTTCCTCGTTCTTGTGCGTTCCCAGGTGGGAACGGAATCAGAGATTCTAGAGGGGAAAAGTGGGTGTCTTGAGGCCGGCGGAATACTGTTGGGTAGGTAGGCTCAAGACCAGGAGAATCAGGGATTCCATCGGCTCATCACCACGCGAGCTCTCTCTCCTTTCTTTTCCTCGCTTTCCCCACAAATTCTAGCAGTTCTCTCGCTTTCCCTTCCACTTGTTGCGGGGTTCGTGGTTGGAATCATAACATCATCTCCCCTGTGTTTCTCCTTCTTTCCATTGATATTTTCTGGTTTAAATCTGCTTCTCCGGATCTTTCTTGGGCACTGAATATTTGAGAGATTAGGTTGCTTGTGAAGGTTGTTTGATCAGTAAGCTACCAGAATGACGACGCACGAGGTTAACAATCATCAGGTCTTGCAGTCTTTGTCTCCGTTGCAAATGTGGAATAATATTACTGCGGCGCCCATAATCACGGAAATCCCTTCAGAAGCATATGTTGTGCTGCAAAAGCTTGCTGCGAAATGGACCGACATTTTGGATGCACGAGACCTTTCCCTGGAGCAGTTGAAGGGAGCCATGACCAATAAGGTTTATGCATGTCAATGGGAAAGAGACAACGGTAACCGTCCCAGAAAAGTGCTTGTTCGCGTCTATGGAGGGGCTAGCGACTTGTTCTTTAACAGAGCAGATGAAGTGCTCACTTTTGAGTGCATGTCACAAAAGAATCAAGGACCCCGTCTCTTGGGTCGCTTCCCCAACGGCCGTGTTGAAGAGTTCCTTCGGGCTCGGGTGAGTGTCTCGTCTCTCCCTTTTCCTAGGTTTGGGAGTATTCCAGTTTTCCTGCCTGGCAGCCATCCTAGTGCCTTTTTCTATGGGCCACTTGGTTCTTGAACCTGAATTCCTGGTCCCTTCGGCAATCTCATTCGAGCCTTGAAGAATCTAGGACCTTTTTTCTTTCATGTCTTGACTTGCCTTGCCTTGCACTGTGGAAAGACTCAGTTTCCTCTTCCACTGACTACATATTGCAAGCTTCGAAAACAAGCTTAGAAACTTTAATTCTAAGTTTAGACAAATTCTCAAGTAGAACTGAATATCTTACATCACATTTTCGGAAATGTTCATTTTGTGAAATGCTGCTATACTACAGACTTGAAGAGTCTACCTGCTTCTCCTCCTGTGTTTCTGAAAATATTTCAAAACATAGTGTCAATTTTCCACTGCTTGGTGCCATTTGAAGCTGTCAGTCTCTGCCATCAAATGTACTCAGTGAGATGTGGAGAAATGTAGCTTACCAGGATGTTCACAAATGTGAAGAGGGTCATTTCTTTGAACTGTCGTACATGGTTGTGCTTTGAGTTGGATGAGCCCCTTGTTCTTTTTTCTGTTTTTTGGTGAGTTGGGGCAGTACTTCCCTGTAACATCCAAAGACTTGTTCAAGACTGATAAGATTCAAATTTCTTTTTTCCTGCTTTCAAAATGTAAACTTTCTTGTCATGATAGGTGGCTCTGCTTACAAACTGTAGAGTTTCTTATCTCTCTCAATCTTGTTTTATGTCTGAATACTGTTTCTTTGTTTCAACAGCCTGGTATGATGCCTTCCAAGGTCTTTTTTTGTCACTGTAAAGTTTGATTTCAGTTCAAGGTATTCTGGATCTCTCAACAGGACTTTACAGAGTGTGCCAAGGATCAATTGAACATGCATTTGTCTTGAGGTATGTTATGGCAGGCAGTCATTTTGCTGCTGAAGGTCCCTGAACATGTGTATGTCCATCAACAATAATTCCAGGACTGACAAATTGAGCATTAGCAGGGTGCTCACCCCTAAACATGTGAAGTGGTGTTTTGTCCTAAACTAATGTCATTAGTTAAATCTTTTTGCTTGTGTAGACATAGCAGCTGTGAGATGGATGCCTGATTGGGGAGTATTGGAATTGATTGCCATTTGTTACAGACATTAACTGCAGTTGAAATGCGGGATTCAAAATTGTCTCAAGCCATTGCGGTGAAGCTTTTAGAGTTTCATCAGCTAGACATACCTGGCACTGCCACAATTAAGCTCTGGGATCGTCTCAGGTCTGCCACTACTACTGTGCTACTGTATGGTCCATCTGAAATAAGAACTCTTTTTAGTTGAGAAGGTCTCATCTTTTGTAAGCCTAGGACAGATATCATGGAATATGGCCTTTTTTTCATGCTGTATTTCCCAAACTTTGCCACCAGGTGAGGAATGTGTAAGGTGGTGCTTTAGAAAGAGCTCTTCCAGTTTTTAGCCTTCAATGTAAACAGTGAGTCAGTTTTTTTGAAATAGTTGCAAAGAGATGATGTGGCTTCTGTTGCCATGTGGTGCATCTAATCAGTTGTAGAAACTGCCATTTGTGAATGCTAATTTGTTTTGTTGGTTTAACAGTGTGGGTACAACTGCAATGCAGTAATCATTTTTTCATAAGACAATGGCTATTCAAATGGTGGCCTTGTTTTATGGTTGGTTATAGGGACTGGATGGCTGAAGTGATGTCAATCTTATTTTCTGACTTGGCTCCTAATTTTGCAGAGACTGGTTAAGGAAAGCATTGATACTCTCACCGACGGAACAATCACTGGAAATTGGGTTGAATAAAATGGATCTTGAGATTGCTGATCTGGAGAAGAGACTCTCCAGGCCTGGGGAAAAGATTGGGTTTTGTCACAATGATTTACAGTATGGCAATATCATGATTTCAGAGAAGGATGACTCCATCACAATAATTGTATGTTATTGTCTGTCATCCTTACTGTTGCCTCTCAAACATTAGCAGCATGATTGTCCATGCAGGTTTCCGGGTGTCAGTTGTCCAGAATTGATATGCTCCAAGAACGAGTTTTCTACTTCAATTCAAGTTGTTGGATTTAACCTGAAGGGAGTGGGGGTATATTTATAGCTGTTCAGGCAATATTTTTTCCATATTCTAATATTAGCATGAGTTAAATGGTCACTTTTACTCAACAGAGGATCCAATAGCAAAACTGTTCTTGAGATGCAGGAACTGAGTTGTGTGACTCTCAGCTCTGATTGTATAGTTTTTCCAGCTGGAGGTGGAGGGGGGTTTAAAAAGTCCCCACTGTATTTCTACTTGGATATGTGATACTTTTGTCAAAAGTGTCAAAAGGTAGAGATTTGTCCCCACTTTGCCATGCTGTTGATTCTGAACTTGGATAATGAAACAGGATTATGAGTATGCAAGTTACAACCCTGTGGCATTTGACATTGCGAACCACTTCTGTGAAATGACGGCAGATTACCACTCTGATTATCCACATATACTGGACTTCTCAAAATACCCTGGTGGGTACTAGGCACATACTATTGTTTACAAAACAGCTGCTGTGTTTGGATAGATTTGCATGTCTTCTATATCAGATTGTTCGCTCTACCTCATTCCCTTCTGCAGCTATGTCCTCTTCCTTTTGCTCTCTTATTATTTGGTATTAAAAGGCTTTGAATGTGAAAGGAGTATTTTTATATGAACAGTAGTGTAATATGTCTCAATGTTGTCAGTTTAGTTTGCTGGAAACTTGCTGTACAAGATATGTTTCTGCAGCTTTCTCAAGCTGAGGCTGAAGCTTTGTAAATTTTGTGTGGCTGATCTGCAGATATGGAGGAGCAACAGAGGTTTGTGAAAACTTATCTGGAAGCCTCAGGTGAAATACTAAACCTTGGTTAATCTGACAATATCCATGTGTGTAGTGCTTTGTAGTGCAGACAGTTTGTTGAATATGATCTCTTTGGTTATTGCTTGGGGAATTACCCCAAGTAGCTGGAGCTTGAGCACTACTGAGCTGCAGGCAGAAGCGTAAGAATAAGTTTTTGAATGTGAATATGTTTTGGTTCTCTGAACAGGGCAAGAAGTAACAGATAGAGAGATTGAATCGCTGATGAGTGAAGTGGAGGAATATGTTCTTGCCAGTCATCTTCAGTGGGCTCTTTGGGGAATCATGTCTGTGAGTGTCTGGAACTTTGTTTAAGCTGTGTTCTTGTTGTATGAGCGCTGTTGTGTTTTCAAAGGAAAATTCTTCTCTCAAATCTTTGGTTTTTTGGTGACTGCATACCTCTGAGGTTGATCACAATCTTTCCTGTACACCATGTTTGTCTTGTGCATACACTTTTGTTTAGGGATTTTATTTGTTTTCTGGGTTGTCTCAAAGTTCTGCATTACCACTTTGTCTCATCTCCTCATCTTTGTCTGATTTGCTTTCATTGATAGTTTCTTAGTGTATATCTTTGTTGCTTATGAGGACAGTGGCTTGACAATACAGGCAGCATTTTCGGAAATTGACTTTAACTTCATGGAATATGCTCAACAACGCTTGGCGGAGTACCACAGACTAAAAAGAGTGCTCTTTCTGTTATAAGTAATAAGTTCTTTATTTGTAGCTCAGTCTGCTTTGAGTTAGAAGTTTATGTATGTCTATGTGAAGTCATTGTTGAGCATTGTACAGAAATTCTTCTGAACTGAGTATTTCATCTGAGGCCAGATGTAGCTCTGAGAGAAGAACTCTCACAACTTAGGTACTTGCAGGCATGGTTCTTTTCTAGACTTTAAGACTATCATTGTTCAAATGCATTTGACTTAGAGTTAACTTCTTTCTCAGCATTTTAATTTAAGCTATATTTTCCATTGTTCACTAGTGGCCCCCCTGTGCTGTCAGCCCAAGTATGTTAGGCCTCCTGAACCCATCCCAATACTATTCAGGTTGAAGTGGGCTTAATGCAGGCTTCGCTTCAGAGTGCTTATGGAATATTGCTAAATTAATTTTAATTTAACTTCCAGCAATGAAAATCACTCTAAATTTAGGAAGATTTGAGTTGTTGGTTCTAAAATTGTGAAATGAAAATGAACACACTGCCTTGTTGAGGTCTTTCAAGTGGTACTAAATTCAGTAACTTTTATGTTGGTGATTTGAAAATTGTGAAATGAAAATTTGCATTCTGCCTTGTTGAGGGCTTTCAAGTGGTCCTAAAAGTGAAGCAGAGGACCCGCAGTTTGGAAGGGTGACGGTGTGGTCACATCCAAACAAGCAACTCATTGCAGGATTTTACCCTTTCTGATGGGTTCAAATTTCAAGGAAAAACTCCCCTGACCAGATCTAGATCTCATTTAAAAAAAATACATGCTTTTCTATGGAACATGCCCATCCAACAGATGTATACATAGTACTTCAGATGTCACTCACACATTGGGTCATGTTTGAGCCAATTTTTTTGCCCAAATCCTAATCTTGTTCTTATGAGTAACACTAATAAACATGTCTTAGTATTTAAATGTTCTACTGAAACCTTTTTAATGCCCTTTAAGTTGAAGAATTGTTTGAATGATGGAACCAAAAAGATGTTTCACTATATTGTATGTTCGTGGTTTGGGTTGCAAAATAAATGCATACTACTTTTGATATGTTCATTAGTTTTCCCCCAAATTCTGGGTCCAAGTGATGAGTCCTTCATAGAATCAAAGTGACGCCACATGTTGTTATTGAAAGATCCTCGACTGTCTTTTGTTAGGTGTAAATTTAGGGTGTTCATAATCTTGGTTGGGTCCTTCTTTTTACCATGTGAGATAGCTTCCTCTTTTGGCTTATCTGATTTGATCTTTGAGCAAAAAACTTGTTCTCAATTAAAGGGTTTTTTATCCCCCCTAAATCCCATTTACTTCAAAGATTTTCTTGTTATTGGATTGCATTTAAAAACTAATTCTTCAAGTTTCATCCTGAATTAGGATAGTAGGTCTTCATTTTCTTTATTATAGAAAGATTAGCCATCTTCTAGATATAATTCAATACTTTTTGAAGTCAAAGGACATTATTGTAATTCTAGATAAAATGCAAAACTTCAAAATACTTAGATTAACCCTTTTCCAATACTTCAATGAAACTTAAAAAATATGGAACCATCCCACTTTGTTATGCATTATTGGATTCTAAATGTTGTGACCCTATCTTGGGCTCATAACTAACTCTTGGGAATAAGAAAAATATTTTCTTGGGACAAAATCAAGCCACAGGTGTAACAAGGAATTTGGTTAAGTGCAAGTTTGAAACCAAGCACATGCCAAGGAAAGTGAAACATTCATCCAAACAAAGTGAAAATATTTGGTAACTTCAAGAGGATGCACCTGTTAAAAATTTGGACTCCCTTTAAGTCTTAGATGTTTAAAATAAGGTTTGAATAATCAAGCCTTGTTAAAATTAAATGATCTCAAGAATGTTGAAAAGATACAAAAACATGGCTATATGAAAGTGGGCTCGTATTTAATATGGACATGGTTCTGAAAAGTGATGAAAATTTGAAAGGTTGGGACACAAAAAATTATGTCCATTTAAGCAAATGATATCCACCAAAGGAGCTTGACATGGCCTTGGAAAACTCTCACCATGACGATGTAATTTGATGTTCAAGTGGGTACTTTTTCAAAGAGCGATGAGATTTCAGACTTGTGAGACATAAGACTATTTTTATTTTTGAAGTGGGAATTGAAGTCTCAAGAATTTGTGTCATTTCGATATAATCCCCATAGGGAGGTATAGAGTATGATACATGGAGAATAATCTTCCAAAGGTGATTTGAACCCATATGAATCTCTAATTCAAGTTTGCACATTTAACACCTAAACTTTTTATGTTTTGTGCAAAAGAGTTGTTGAGAGATGTTCATGAAAATTGTCAACTTGTCCTAGTTGATTGAAAGACCTCATTACCTCGATCTAAACATGAAAAGTGATGGAGCATGGCCCAAATTTCAAATTCAATCATTGCAAAATTGAGAACTACTTCCAATAATTTCAATTTGATCAACATCAAGGTGCATCACCAAACAATAGCCTTCTATGAACATAATATAGATGCTTCCATTGTCTCCTATCAACAAATATGTTTAGTAACATAGGGGTTTTGGGAAAAGCACACAAGGTTTGGAAAGATGATGTAAGTCTTAGGCCAAGGATGCAGTTCACTTGGTCATGCTCTATCCTACCTCATGCATTTATCCTAACCTTACCTCTTCTTCTCCCTTAGTTTCCATCACTCCTTTCCTTCACACACACAAACAAATCCCTTTCTCACCCGTTGACCTTGCATGAATTCATTTCTGAACCTAATCCAATTTCTCCATATAACACTATATTTGGATTCATTCCTTTTTTTTCTTTCCATAATATTATCCTATATTTCCTTTCATTGAACCTTTTCTGAATCTTTTTCTTCCTTTCTCTTGGCTCCAAGAATTTTGGAATTTGCCCCTTTTGATCCCCCTCATATATTTGTCTTTTCAAAGCATACTCCAAGGTGCCTTAAACATTTTTGGGAAACCCTGGAGCAATTTCTCTAAAACCTCTCACCCCTTTGCTTCAAAAGTATCACCAAGTTATGAATACAAAACACAACAAGGGGTTGCCCCTTTTTCACCTCCTGGTTTGGCAAGTGTTTCTATTCAATGCCAGTGCATCTAGTGGCACCCTTCTCTTTTCATTACCATCTTAGATGCCAAACCATAAGCTCCTACTCAAAACCTCATCAGTTTTGACCAAAACTAGCCCCTATAGTAAGTAACTTAGCCATACCTTTATTCATCAGCCAGAGTGAACCAGCACCAGCAAGCACACCATGCAGGAAGGACAACTTGTGAACTCTTAACACATTTTCATTATATTCCTGTCCATAGCTAGCCATGGTGGTTGGCTATATACTAACTATCAACATGCATCTACCTACTACCTTCTTTTTTTTCTACCTACTACCTATCTAGTAGCCACGGATTGTCTTACCTACTTATCCGCTACTTAGGTAGTTTCAAAGTAAGGGAAGGGGGAAGTAGGAGGGCTTTACATGATAGGTTACCAAGGTTCCAAGACAGTTGTGGTTCATCCAATAACTAAGACATAAGAGGTTTCCATGGATGGTTCCCTTGTGGGTGTTGGGTCACATAGTCCATATTCATCAACTACCTAAAAAGTGACATGCTCTGATCTATTTTCTACACAAGGTGGGGTACCTCCCACTCATTGACAGTGGACCCCTTGCACTGTGGACTTTGGCAGGCATTCAATATACATGCATTATTATGACATGCATGTAAAACTAACCCCTATTGCTCTCTCTCTCTTCCACAGCCCACCTCCCCTTCAACTGGCGTTCATCCATCCTCTGCTTTCATCCCTGGTTTCCATCAATATGGCTGCCTGCAAATGGAAGCCACCTAGAACACTGTGAAACAAGGCAGATTAGCAGCAGGGCAAGATAGCCAACGTCCCTTATGGGAAAGTGATAGACATGAACAGTAAACGAGTTAGGACACTAAGTTGTCACCTCACACACACTGGTTGGCATTGTGATTTCAAATGTAGAGGACCTTAATCCTGTATTATGACATTTCATTTGCGATCATATCCTATCCATGATAAAAGTGTGATGAGAACATATTCGATGGCAAGCACGAGACAGGTTTCTGCAATCTTGATCCAACAACCCATCCCATGATCATGGGCATCATTTAGCCACACTGTGTGATGGCCATCTCCAGACAAAAACATGCATCTGCCAAAACCATAGAACTTCCCTAGCCCATGTTTGGATGTGTTGGCCAGCTTGTCCAAGGCACCAAACACCTTGAAAAATTACCCAACATTAACCACCTCCAGCCTGTGTAAAGTCTAGGGTCACTGGGCAAATAGCTGTGGGTTCAAATCACTATTAGATCATATTGCTTACTATAGCCCACCCAACCAAAGTATGGGTCAGTGGGTCGATTGTTCATCTGTGTGGGTACTTGGGGTACAGAACCATGGAGAGATTTGAACAATTTGTAATTTCTTTGAATTAGCCGTGGTGGAGTTGAAAAGTCAGTCAGAAACAGAGAGACCTCGCAATGTTGTGGTAATCGCCTATTGGATGCCCTGTAGGGCGAATATTGACTCAGTCATTTCTCCTTGGCAAACTAACTGCATCTCAAAACCATACAAATCTTTATTTATAAGCACACCATAGATTCGAAAAATGTGTAAAGGTATCGGGAAGGAAAAAGGAGAACTTAAAGGACGTCAAGTCAATGCAAGCTAGATGTCAAAATCTCTCCATCAAACCAACCAAGTGCTTGTAATAGGCCATGGCGATGGGGGTTGTGTTTTGAAGGGGTGGAAGTTGGGAAGTAGTCAAGCTTATCATTATCCCTTAATTTAAGATGAAGGATGCTTGCATCCTTTGTAACATAATTGAAATTTTTTGATGAAGAAAAGTAATCAAGATAGAAAAGGAGGGCTTTCTAGCCCTTAGAAGCTCCAAATGGCATTGGCACAAATGTATAAGAACACATCAACTTGTTTGTGGAGACATCCAAATACCTTAATTGTCAAAGGGAGGAATTGATTAGTGAGGTGTTGTGGTCATTGTAGTTCCTTCTTTGGCTTGAGTTGCATCAAAGGTAACAAATCTTTGAGTTGTGCAAGAGTGGGGAAGTAAATCTGCGTGCATTAGGTTGGCAATGACAACATTAGCTAGGGTGCAAATGCCATTTTTAATGAGCACAACATTGACTTGTCGACTAGAAGAGTTGAGCATGGCTGAGGGAAGCACATGTAATTGTTTTCATCCCACGTGAAAGCCTGCATTTTGCACAATGGAAACAAAAAAATCTTGAATTGTATCATGTGTTCCCGTGTGTTCATTGCCACGGGTGTAACGTAAAAGGTGGATACCCATAAGGTCAATGGGTGTGTGCACACACATCAAGGGAGGCCTATAATTGGAGGATGTGGTAGTCCGAATTATGTCCAAAACGATGTGGAAAAAATTGGGCAAAATAATCAGAAGGTTAGGAAGGATGGTCGAGCCATAAGTGAAATGTTTGCCCCATGGTTGGAACATGATAAAATTCAAGCACAATGGGCCTCAGGTATTTTGTCAAAGAACATGCTAAAAAATGTATGATGGTGTAAACGTTCCAAAATGGAATCTTGAAGTTGAACCATTTGGTGTTTGATGAGTTGTTCAAAAGGAAAAAAACATGTGTGTGCTGGGGGTGGTAGAAGATCACATGCCTCCTTAAAATGCTGCTAGAAAGGGAAGGTGTTGTTGTTGAATCATAGCAATTTTTAAAAAGAAAGGATGTTGATCAACCATAAACCTAACAAGGTATGATTGAAGTTATAAGGGCCCAACTTACTACTTAAATAAATTGGGACAATGGTGGTTGTTGGTATGAGGTTAATGCCATTGAGAGTTATTGGGAGATAAATTTGTTTATGAATTATAGGTCTTTTAAAGCTATCAAAGGACCTTGGACCCAAGAGACGTCTAAACATTTGAAAGAAGGAGTCAAAGGAAACAAGGGAGTTTATGAAGGTGGAAGAGGGAAGTGTACATCATAATATATATGATGATCATTGCAAGAAACAATGGGTTAGAATCCCAAATACTATTTGAACATCACCCATTCTAAGGAAAATCTTGACATGTCAAACATTTTCTAACTAGTAAGACATTTTTTATGAATGATGATGCGAATGATGAAATGCCCAATGGAACCCCTAATATTAACTTTTTTTTTAATGGGGTGTTAAATTGGGATGAGTTGATGAAGTCAAGTGGCAAGCTAGAGGGGGATCATGTTACACATTTATGAGGTTGAACATCTCCATTTGCACTAGAAATTTTGATGAGGTACATTAATCAAATCTAGTGAATTCAGTAAAAAACTATTATAACTAGGGTTGCCAATTATCAAGTTTGAATTTTTCATTTTCATAAAAATGAAGAATTTTTGGATTTATTTACTTTTTAGATATCAAGAAATCAAAATCTATTAGTTCGAGGTCTAGGTCAATGTCAATTTCTTTTATTTTTGGTTTTTAATTTTTATGGTTTTGATTTTGATAAGATTTATCAATTGAGGTTTTAATTATATTTTGGGTTTTAGGGTGTAAGGATGGCTTGGTCAATGAAATTAATGGATTTTGTGAAATAATCTAAAGAATATTAAAGCATATTAAAAATATATTCAATTTTAAACATGGAATTTTTAAATCAATTATTCAACAAACATGTGTTGAATTTTCCTTTGTATTACAATATTAAGAAATCAATCAAAATGTATGATATTAAAATAAAGTTTCAGAAAAATATATTGAAGGGCACCTTGTCCTTGAGCACCATTCAATTTAACATTCATTATATGTTTTTTGTGTTGGCCACTTGGAAGGTGGACACAATTCAATAATGCAAGGTAATAGCAAAGTTATTTAATGCAAATTGTTTACAACATTGTAATTCTAAATAAAACATAAGACTTATCACCTACACTGAATAATTGGAATTGACCAAGTGGGTTGTAAGAACCATTCAAATCATGTTTACACCATCATATTTGATCATTCCCCCAAGAATCATCAAACCAATTTCTTGTGATGGTTCTTGAATTCTTAAAATTTGTTGGTTTGAGTTTTAAGAACCAAAACCAAAATTTGTTGTGGAATTAAAATTGGGCAACATTGGTTGTGATTGTGAAAAGTTGCACAACTTTTAGAGCCCAAGACAAGCTTTAGGAAAGTTTAATAAACATAGTGAAATCATATTTTTTGATTGCTCCATGTTTATAATTGGCTACATATTTTGATTGGTCCAAGTGGGTTGTTATTAATAGTCTCCCACCTATTAGTAGTCTTAATTTAGTTTTATGGGTGTGGTTGGGAAAAAAAAGAATTTAAACTTGAATGTGAAAAATATTTTTCTAGGGACACATATTGAACATCACTAGAGATGTTTTAAACATTTTCACTTTCTCAAAGATTTTAGGGAAATCATAAAGGGGAAGGAGGTAGTGGCCCCATAAAAAATAAATCAAAGTCAAAAAGAAAAATGGTGGGAGAAAACAACAATTGATGGTGTTATCACCCTTGTATCACAAATTTCATAGGCCATGATTTCAGAATGGTGGTTGGGTAAAATTTTGTGAACTATTGTTTTGTTGTTATAGGTACAACTTCATCACATTTCACAAGTCATTTTCATTTGTGCCATGATAACAAAAAGATTCAAAAGTTTCACATGATGAGGTATGTGGCTACCCCCATTGGTTTTTTGTCTTTTGTCTTGTTTTTTCTTCATCAATGTTTGTTCAGAACTCCGCATCACCTTTCAAAAGTCTTCATCTTTTCCCATCAACCTTTGTGTTTAAATTTTTCTTATCTTTTATTCTCCTTACATGAGTTTTTTTGTTGTTTCTTCACATAATTATTGTTTTTGCACAATAAAAAATGTGGTGAACAAGAGGAAAAGGTTGCATGGATGTTGTTGGAAATGCTACATTAGTGTTTTTGTGGCATTAAAGTAGGTGTTTGCAACCTCCAAGATTTGTAAATATGGAAGGAGGTGAATGTTTGAAAGATAATAATTTGTAGAAAATGAATGGGGTGATCGTGGAATTTGTGTTAATGAAGAGCAAAAGAAGCATGAGCTCTACATATGTTTTTACTAATAGGGATGTGTTGTAGTCATGAAATGTTTTGAATGTTGAAGTTGATTTACCTTGATAATGTTGTTGTAAGCTTCCACTGCATTTTGTGGGTGACATTTGGAAAGGTATGCAACTTTGATGTCTATTTTTTGAATAATGGGAATCTCCATGTAAATAATGATTTCATGAAGTAAATGGAAACATATTAAAGGAAGCCTAAAGTGGAGAACACTAGGAGTGGGTATTGACATCTATCTCATTATAATTCTTTAGGTCTTGTATTTCATTTTCTAATTTAGGAGCTTTTGAAGGAGTATTATGTAGTTTTGGTGAATATCATGAGAGGTGTGTTTTGGATGAATGTCCTTAGAATGTAAGGAGTACAAGAGTATGAGTGTAGATTGGAGCAATCAGGTGCATTTATGGTTGTCAGAATTAAAGTGAAATGTTGAAAAGAATGATGTGATGTTACAAAAGAAATGCATATGTTTCTTTGCTACAATCTAAAGGTGACAAAAGCTTATTGCAAGTGAAATGTTGGGGTGAAATTCTTCATGCTTATGTCATAAAGTTGTCTTTGTGTAGTAATACAAATAGACATATTGAACATATTGGAAATAAATCACAAATGTATTTGATAAGATTGGACAAGGATGTCAAAGAATCATATGCACAGATTGTAGCAAGATGATTCGTAGAAAAACAAGAAAACAAGTTGAAGGATAAATCATAATACAAGATTAAAAAATTTATTAAAGATTTCACCTAACTATTGATAAATAATTTTTAACAAAGGATGGATACTACAATTACCTAGTGCTCCACAAAAAACTATTTTGGCAATAGAATAGGCTTTTAAAATTCCAAGATAAATATATATCATGGTTGTGGTGTTCAAAATGCAAGATACCATATTAGTTGTTTCTTGTCAATAGAGAATGTCAATCTTGGGTCATGTGGAGGGTATAATAGTTGATTCCTAAAGGTAATCAAATAGTAGAAGTACATTATTTGGACAAAAGCAAACTATAATGATAATGGATGAAAATATTTCATCCTATTTATATGCATGTCATATATGTTTTAGATGCACAACATTTATGTGCAAAATGTACAACCTTATGAAAATATCAAATGATTTTCACTACCAAATTGTGGGATGCAAAATTTGTGATAATATGGTCCATAATAGTTTGCAACTACCCCTTTGGTTTAGTGTTTTCTAACATATAATTTGTATTTTTTCATGTCTACATGATGTTTTTGGTCTTTTGGGAATCTTATGCATGCTATCCATAATTAAAAAAGGTCTTGTCTTCTTGAGGTTTGTGACCTAGTTCAATAATTGTGAAACCATTAGAAATTGATTTATGCTTTTATTTAGAATACTTTCTATGTGATTGATGGGAAATGTCTATATGTCAAAAAGGCTATCACAAGTGCATTACTTTATAAGGAATATAATATTATCTTTTTTCCTACATTTCTCCAATGCTTACACACACATAAACAAAATTGTGGAAGTGTCATAGGGGACATCAAATGATAAAATATTACACTACCTACATTAAACAAAATATTTTTGGGGGATATTATGTGAAGGAACAATTTTTTTTTCCCACCCTATTAAATTACCTAATTTTATAATATACACATATTTAGGCCACTTTAAATTTAATTATATAATCTTGATACTATATATCTTTATTTGAAATTTTAGTTTTAGTACTTGAAGTTGTGAGGAATGATGAGGATGCAACTTGAACATGGTAAAGATCATGTGACAAGACTACTATTTTTTTTGACATACCATATGTATTTAACATATTGTCCAATTAAGTAATTGAGATATGGAAAAAAAATAAATACCCATATGAAGAGTATGTTTCAAGTCAAAATGATTGAACTATGAAACTTCATTTGATGCAATATTAATCCAAGAATGGTTTCTTGCAACCTTAACAAGTTGTTCATTTCAAGTCCATAAAGAAGACCTAATGATTATAGTCATTTCACATTCCTTTAGATTTAGTTATTAGTATTAGTTCACTTATTAACTTACTAATTGAACTTATTAATACAAACTGAAAGGTCTATTAATAATTAATATTGAATATTTTTAATATGTATACATAATTTTTTTCTATTTTTTCTTATACCAAAGAGTAACACATACATTATATTAATTATATATTGAAATTAAAAATACAGAAAAATTAATAAATAATTAATAAAATTATATTTTGTACCCAAAAACCAATATATGGGACCTTGTATTTTTATTCACTTATATTTTTTAATTAAAAAAAATTGTCGCCTTCAAGCAAGTGTGGGCTTTTCTCATCAACAAAGTTTTAGTTAATTTTCGGAGAAGTTGCAACCTTATGTGTAGAGATCTATATTGCCACATTATGTGCATGTGTCATGGTTGACATGTTCTAATCAACTACTCAAAGCTGAAATTGTTGACCCTAATCATGTATTCCAAGTATTAGTAGAAGATGCATTTTAAAACAAGTTTATGCACCAATTTTTTTTGCTAAAGACTATGTATAGCCTTTTTTGTGTGAATTTTTTTCTTTTTAATTCTTTTTTTGTTTAATGGATTGCTATGCTAATTTGGTATTTTTAGTTTTTTTGGATTGCATAGCAATGAAAAAAAACATTGAACAAAAAAAAATTCACCCCAAAGTGTTGAAACAATTAAGCCCAATACAAACAAAATCTATAACCATAACAACTTCAAAATTGAAGGTTCTTGTTAGTTTTGAAATTTTGCAACTAGAAATCAACAACCCACAAAAATATGCCACAACTCGGCCAACAATTTCTTTTTTTCAAAAAATAAAAATAAAATTCAATTCCTAGTCACATTGACAATATGCCTAAACTAGAATTGAAGGTTCTAGTTAAACATTATTCTTAACTACTATTGACAAGTTCTTCGATTTGTATTGTAAAATTTGAGGGATTAAGTTTCAATTCTTGTAACCTAGACTTGAAGTCACATCATCTTTTTAGTGGAACTAACACAACATCTAGAATTTGAATTAGCCATTTGCTAGGATTGAAACTAAAACTAAAACCTTGAAAAAATAAAATTGAACATGACAAGTATATGTTCTTCAAGTAAAACAAGTTGAACTTTGAAATTTTGACAAGTAAGTTGGACTTTATAAATAATTGATGGGTTTTAATTAGTTGTATCTATGTAACCCTATTTTTAATTTTTGTAAATCTTCATACTTATATATAATATAATCTTGGGGAATGTGTAATGTGTACATGAAACCATATTTGATTTTCAAACGAAGCCCAAAGGTTTTTGAATTTGAAAAATTGTGCCAAAATTGAAATTTATAAATTTATAAATAAGAAAAGCTAGGCTTGAACCTACACCTTGAAAACTTAAAAAATACATTAATATCATAATCGAGATCATAAGTTCTCTTAAAAACAAAGAATTGGCCATTAGTGGTTTAAACCACCAAGAAATGCATAAAATCACAAGTTTCTACAACTACTCATTTGGTTTAAGCTTGAGATTAAAAGATTATGTGACCTTGCATCCATCAGTGCACAATCCATTGGAAACTTCTTATGATTTATGATTCAATTATGGATGAAGCACAATCCTCCATAATTGAGCTGTTTCCAAGGTTCCAATTTCGTAATTATTTTGTAAACCTTTTTTGCTTCCCTTTTGCATTCCTAGGTGACTATCTATGTCGCAACCCTAGCCTTGGGCTCACGACCAAAGCAAGGGCTTACAAGATTGCGGGCCGAAAGAGGAACCCTGGGAGTGAAAGCAAATGTGAGGGAATGAAAGCTCACACTCCCAAGGGAACTTCCACCTTGGGAGTTGGAGTCCCAGTGGACTCCTGAATGTTTAGAGAGTGATTACCGGGGTCAAAACACAATGGATTGAGGAGTTCTTTATATTATTGGAAAGTTATGGAACATAAATGTCTAAAATGGGCTCATATGAAACCGTTTGGACATTTGAAACACAAGTTATGGCCAAAAGAAGGGCTGGGAGTCAAATTGTCAATTTGACTCCCAACCGCTAAAAGTCAAGAATCTACCCGCTTTCCTTACGTGCAGGTGGCATGTGACATACCGTTGAAAAGATCTTGACGAGGGTTACAACTTTGCTTTAAACATCATCTCAATCGGAGGTCTTCACGCAAAGTTATGCGGCCCCAAAGTTGTGGAAATCCCAACTTTGGCAATTTCGGGATTCCCACTGGGAGGCCTGGGACAAAATGCCATTTGGATGTGGGCCTCGTGGAAGCACAAATTATACTATAAGGGGGAAGGTGGTGGTTTCCCCCAAGTCCAGGCCGTGGTGAGTCTTGTGAATCCGAATTTGCCCGTGGTTCATCCAAACACCAAAAGTGCTCCAACTATGCACTAACCACCTTGTGTTGGTTTTGTGTAGGTTCGTGTGAGTAGTTGATGCTTGTCATTCTTCTTAGTCCCATCCCGGAGCTCTAGCACGCCCCTTTACCCCCAAAGTGTTACAAGCTAGGGAACGTGCCTCGAGTATTTGTTTTTCCGGTGTTTTCAATTTTAATTCACATTTGAATCCATTAAGGAGTTTGGGAGCATGTCAATTTATGTAAGGGGTAAGTAGGTAAGTATTAATGTGATGCTCATTTCAGTTCCTAACATTTTTGAAGGGTTGAATCTTGGTTAAGTTTTGGTTGTTTTTTATTTCAAATATGGGATTCCATTCTATTTATGGCCTTTTAATTAGGGGAACAATTTTAGTTCTTTTCTATTTTAAAGTCAAATTGATTCCAATTCTCGGTTAAATAAACTTTGATTTTTGGTAACCTCCAATTTTAATTATAACATTCAAAACATCAAATTGGACAATGTAAATAAAAACAATTTGAACTTTTATTTCAAGGAAAAAAATATTATGTCAAATGTGTTATGTTAGCAATGAACAACAAGGAGGATCTTGAAGATGATGATCAACACGATGGTCACAAGTTGAGTACACAACTTACTTGAAATTGATATTAAGAGTTTGAAAAGGTGCCCCCAAAAAAAGGATTGAAGCTTGAAGTTAATCTTCAATGGTGACGCGCTCCCAAGCCCCTTGTTAGACTCAAAGATGAGTCTAAGGTAGAAAACAACGGAAAGGTGAGGGGCTCAAAGCACGCTCCCTGGTTCTCAACACTTTAAAAAGGTAGAGGGGTGTGTTGGAGCTCCAGGATGGGACTAGGAAGAGTGATAAACAATCTATTCATTCATTTGGTTCTGCATTCAACCAACCTCAAGTTGGTTAATATTATGTTGCAACACCTTTGGTGTTAGGACAAGCCACTGGCGACTTTGGACTCACAAGACTCACCACAGCCCAGACTTGGGGGAAGCCACCACCTTCCCCCATATAATATTCTCTATGCCTCTCCGCAAGGCCCATATCCAAATGGTTTTTTTGTCGCGAGATTCCCAAAGGGGAGTCCCGAAACTACTAAGGTTGGACTCCTGCAACTTTGCGGGGTCATAACTTCTTGCTCAGACCTCGGATTGGGATGAGGTCTAAAGAAAAGTTGTAGCTCTTGTCGAGAGCTTTCCAACGGTGTGTCGCACTCCATCTGCACGCACGAAAATCGGGTCGATTCCCGACTTTTTGTGGTTGGGAGTCAAATTGTTAGTTTGATTATGGCCTTTCTTTTTGCCATAATTTGTGTTGCAGATGTCCAAACGGGTCAGTGAGCCCATTTTAGACATCCACACTTCCATAGCTTTCCAATGATATAAAGAACTCTTTAATGCAAAGTGTTTTGATCTCAACAATCGCTCTTTGAAGGTTCAGGAGTCCATCGGGACTCCAACTCTCAAAAGGAGACCTCATTTGGGAGTGTGAGTCTTCATTCTCACACTCTTTTTGGCCCACGCCCTTGAGACCCTTTTTGCCTTGGTCGCAAACCCAAGGTTAGGGTTGCGACAAATGGTGTCCTATTTTTTTAACATTAAATTTTCAAACAAATTATGCGAAGTGATTCAATTTGGGAACTTGTAACTTTTGTTTTGAACATGAAAGCTTGGAGAAGTAAGAAACATAGAAGAAAATCACAAAGAAGTTTCAATTTCTATAAAAAATGAAATTAAGAAATGTCAAATTTTTCAAAAAGAAAAATCTTCTTTAAAACCCAAAACCAAAGTTAGATTTAATTTCAAATGAATTTGAAACTAGACCTTGAGTTTAATTCCAATTACTTGCAATTCCAAAATTAGGCTCCCTCCTTTGATCTAGTTCTTGTTCCATTCAATGTTAGAATTGGTGCTTGATTCCAAGTTCTTGAATTAGATTGAAATCATGCTTAAACAACTAGATCCACTTGGGTAATCTACCAATATTGGTAAGTATCATGGGTAAATAGGAGACATTTGGCACTTGTAGCAAACGACTTACCACTTTTGAAAAACCAACGCATAACACTGTCCCAGTTAGAGGGGTATTTACACCCCGCTTTAGAATAATACAACTGACCTTCTTTGGGGGCTTTTAGGACAAAATGGAACTAAAGGAAAAAGTCACCATTGCTAAAGAAAGAGAGAAAGTACACACAGCAAAGGCAAGCTCTTTCATTCACGATCAAGGTTTAGAATTTAAGGCTTCATTGATTAGTGTGTATATGCATGGCAAGCCTTGTAGTTTCACTGGCATCAAAACATCAATAGGTATCACAACAAGATTTCGATATTATGATGATTTGTATGGATTGTCATAAGACATTTCCACCCCTTCACTTAATGATTCCCATCACATTTACTTTGCTTCTCTCTAATATCTTTAGTTGCACCTAGTTCGTCTTCACATTTCACACCTTGTTTATTTCATTAGCCACATGTTATTATTCAATCATCTATACTTACATCCCATAAGTAGTGTCCACGTGTTCCTTGTCTTGGTTGTAGTCGTTTATATTTAGCAAGACCAAATTTAACATGTCACCAAACATCATGCATGACACATAAGTAGTCATTAGCTTTTGAGGTGCTAATGCCTTCAACATTATCGTCTTTTCTTCCTTTTTTGGCTTGGACATGGATTTTGTTTTGGATAGAGAGGCATTTATTTCTACTTTGACATGTTCACCACATTGTTCATCCGGCGTTTTTTCAAGTATGGTGTATGAGCTTTTGTGAAATTACTTTGTTTTTGATGACTTTGCTAGTTGCTTTAATCTTTTTTTGAAATATGTGGGCACATTGTTCGTGGTCATATTCTGCCATCAATATCACGTTTACTTGTTGCATTGCGATTATTGGCTTTAGAGAAACAAGTTGGGAACGTTTGACCAATTACAATTGGAGAAGTGATCTATTAATTAATCACTTGCACATTAGCTATTTAATTCAAGGATACATTTGTAGAACATTTTAATCCACACCAGTTTGGGGTGGCAACACTAGGTGGGTGTGAGATAATGGTTCATGGGGTTAAAATTATGTTAGATCTACATTTGAAATGGGTGGTATTATGGGTGAATGTTCAAAATGCATTTAATTTAGTATTTGAAAAATAGCCATTTTTTAAGAGTTGCAGTCTTATATGGACGTTTTGGATAATTTTTTTCCCATCTATTTGTCAATTTTATACACACCCATTTCCATTATATTTTTCAAAAACTTATAAACATGGGGATTTCACAATCATTTCATCTGAATGTAGTACATGACAGAAAGATCCTTTGGGAGGAATGTTGTTTACATTAGTTCATTGTCACATTTTTCATCCTATTGCATCAGCCCACCCTACGTGTGTTCTTCCTTCATTGGCAAATGATATTTACATAGTTGGTCCTACCTTAAAATGTTACCTATTTTTTTTATTACATGAATTTACAGCATTAGGACTTTTAGTGTAACTAGTGAAGTGTGTAGCCTGGTCTCCATAGGGTTTAAACTAATTTATATCACTTCTTCCATGTTTTTTTGCACTTGAATCCGGTCTTCATATTTTAGGTGTTATAATGGGTTCTTTGCCATTTATGGAATCCTTCATATCAAAGGCACTTTAAGAGGACCTTAACATGATCATTAATCTTCCTATGGTTACAAATTTTCATGCACCTTTTGTGATGTTTACATTTTATAATGCCTAATGGTCTGGCTACCTATAGTGTATTGTATTTCCATCACTAGGTATCTTGTAGTTTTATACTAAGTTTGATGCTTGTACCATAGCTATGTTGGAGAAGCTATGGGTTGTACCAAGGGTCAAGATCCTTTGGCACCACAATGGGCCATTTCGTTCATTGTCAAGTCATTATTCCTACTTCTTCAAGGGGACTAGGCCTTCCTTTAGTGGTTAGATGTGTACCCCCACTTTTTTAGTATGTTGGGCTTTGATCATTCTTGCACTAGTCTTTCATTTTAAAAAGATGATCATTCTACTCTTCTTGATGTGGGGGCACATGTAAGACCGGTATTTATCCCTCCTAGGTAGCGCTGTGAGATACCCATGTGATGTTACTTGAGGTTGTTCGATCACATGTTTTGCCTTTCAAAAGTCTAGTGGTGCAATCCTATTTTCAAATGCAATCTTCTTTGATGGACCAATTACACAAGCAAAAATTTATTTCATTCTAGCAAACATTCTTTTGGATGTTGTGCGAGCACATTTTTGCTCATGTGTAGGTCCAACATTAGGGGCTTAGTTATTAGTTCGTCCTAGCACCCCTTCATTTTGTTTATCCTTAGCTTATTTCTTTACATCACTACATATTTGTTTCGGTATACCACATCCTATGGTTGTACATCTTTCACGACGTTAATTTGGTCATACCATTGATGATTTGGGTATCCATTTGCTACGTTGCCCATGCGAGGGTGAACGCATTACAACCCAATATGTTTCAAGATACCATTGCACCTATTGGATCAAAAAGTGGAGCTCACGTACAAAGAAAGGTTTCCCACATTTTCCCCCGCCATACATGGAGACAAATGAATATTGTCATCGCTAGAGATGGTTTTCGGACCTTGGCAAATGTTGTCCTTGTCGATTTGACTCATATAGATTTGGTGTAGCATGCTTTGATGATGATAACACATGTAACAACAGTTGTCATTCAAGACAAAACACAATCCTACACAAAGCAATCGCTAGGAAATGATTTCATTCCCTTTGCCATAGAGACCTATGGTCGTCTCCATCCTCATTTTGATTCCTTTTTTACTTCTTGTGTACATGTCAATATAGCTTGTTGTTAGCAGAACTCCTTGGTACTTTTGATTGCTTATATCTTATTATAAACTAGTGTTGATAGCTTTCCCACATGCACAAGCCATTGTGATTCTTTAGTGGGCTACCACACTTAGTCACAATTCTTCATGTCATCCACACATACTAGCTAGTGCACCTCCATCACTAGCTGATTTGTGGCAGAGGATGCCCTCTTAGCATTAGGTCTTCCACTTCATTACTACTATTCTGATTGTTTTGGTTTTCCTTTTGTGTGTTTACATTTGCTTTGACACGCCTTGTACTTTTTGTGGATGCATTTCCATCCTTGTTTATATATATATATATATATATATATACACAGTTTTTTCTAATTGATTACTATGTAGATAGGTCAGTAGGTAATGATGCACTTGGTGGCTACTAAGTATGTAGATTCATGTGGATGGTTCGTACGTAGCTAACCATGGTAGTTAACCATGGTGGTTTAGCTATGAGACAGGACCAGAAAGAAAAAGTGTTTCCTGTCCAGACACCATACATACTGCATGGTGCCCTGATGGGTTCTGGATCACTCTGGCGGGGACTGAGTGGGATCTGTGCTGAATTGTGAGAAGAGGTAACGGGTTCCTTGTGTTTGGACGTTGTCTTGGACAGGCAGAGTGGAATGGCCTACCTGGGGTCCTGCTTAAATGGAAATAGGGGAATAAAGGGTAAAGGTACATCTCAACTGACAATGAATGCTGAAAACTTTGAAGGGCTGAAAGCTACTTTGAGTTTGCCAGAGGAACCTTTTTAGGTTGCACGTGATTGTCATTCACAACTTCCAGAGTGCTTAGTATTTGTGTTTTCTTCTGATGAAGAACACAACGTCAATAAGTGGGTCTCCTATTGTACTTCTGAGCAAAACTTTTTCTTTTTGAAAATGGAGACAGTAACTGATCCCAGCTTGTGTTTTCAAGAAAGGGAAAAGACAAAAAGAGGGGAAAAGTATGATGCATCATGCAACTGGACCTCTTGAAAAAATTCCTAGTACTGAAAAACGTTTTGAGGAGCTGTTTCAGGGACGCCTGCCTGTTCACGTAAGAGGTCTCTCTATCAAGGAAGGGATCACTGATCAGTACCGGAAAGCATACCTACTTACATCATACATCAACTGATGTGAAAATTCAGATTGGATTCAAGAACTTTGATGGTTGTTTTTTGTTTGCACAATGATTCCAAGAGGCTAGGAAGTGGTGAATTATTTGTTCTCTTTCTTGCCAATTATTGTTGACTACTCTTGATTAATGAACTCTTGAATGGTGGAACTTAGTTGTTGTTGGCGATTCTTTGTATTCACCGAAGGCCAAGGGAATAATCTTGAATTTTATGGAGTTTTCTTGTCTTCATGCAACTGTCTGCTGTGCGCCAGCAGGTCTGAAAAAGTATGATGCTGGTAGACTAGATGGGCCCAGTTTCACCGTCGGGCTGAGACAAGAAACCACGGTGGGCCTTCAGGTGCAGGGTAGACTACTGGCAAATAGGAGAAGAAAGCTTCAGTCTCAAACCTTCTTAGGGGAACATTTCTGCTCATTGAAATATGATGAGGTGAGGATCACTGCAGTAGCCTGCCAGAGGTGACTGGGAACTGGACCCTTGGGCCAAGTGGTGATTATGCAAGCTTTCCATCATGCTGGTACGAGCTAGGCCTTTCTCTTGCTTTAGAATCCTATGGATGATGTTGCCCTGGCAACACGTAACTCTAGTTAGCTGCAGTTGAGACCATAGTGTTTTTGGTTTTCACTATGATTTGAAATCTTGAACCCCTGAAAGTCAGGGAAAGCCAAAAGAAATGACCAAATTGGTCCGCCCTGATGTTCAGGGGTTAACCACGTCTAGTAGGTATTCGTAGTATTGTTTTTATTTGGTGAACTAGTATGTAATTGAGAATATTTTTTATTCTTTTGTCTATAATGTGAGCAAAAGTTTCCAGGTTTTTCTTGGACACGTAGTATTTGAGTCAGCCACTTTCACAAGTACTATTCCATACAAGAGGCAGAAGGGGAAAGATTTCTGGTGAGTAATGAGTGTATCAGTATCATGACATCTTGACCCATTGCATAAAACAACAAATCTATACCTATACCCAAAGGGAAAATTCTATTGAGCCAAAGACTACAGTTTAAATCACAATTTTTTATTTTATTTTATTTTTGAACAAATAGAAATCCATTGCAGAAAGGAATTTAGATCACAATTGAAGGTAAGCCACACTGAAAATTATGTCCATACCATAGGTTAGAGAAGTCATATACTATCTAGATCAAACTTTGAGCTAGGGAAGGGTGGTGAGGAGATCAAAATAACTGGCTTTTAGCCCATGCTCAATGACTTTAAAACTATGTGGAAAAACCAAATGATATTTAAGGTGTGCTAGGGTAGAACAGTTGGTGGTTGAACACTTAAACGCTCAGGCCAGGCTGGATCCAAGGGGAACACTCTATTGTTTATGTTGTCCAAACAAAACTTGAACCCCTCCTCTTGATGCATGTGACACACTAACAATCTTCAAAAATGGATTAGAAATGAGAAAGTTATGGCCCCCCAAAATAAAAGATTTTTTTAAAAAACCACCCAACACTACAAAGACTGGTTCCCAAACACCCAAAAAATTCTTTGTTTGTTATTCTATTGCTATTAGAGTTCTAAGATCATTTGTAGAACTTCAGACGGTGCTCCTATAGCACTTTAAATCGTTTAAATTAATAAGGAATAATAAGGTTATGACGCTTGAAAGTAAGAGGGGTCCAAAGAGAAGAAAAAGAAAAAGAAGTTTTGTAAGTTGAAAAGATTAGTTTCCTTCTTGTTATTTTTTCATTAATCCTTTTCCTTTGCACTTCAAAGATGATTTCTAGAGCTGATGTATGTGAAGATATAAATAAGTGTTCGGTCATAAGCATGTGATCAGTGACGAGCCTGTCTACCCTACCTAGTCTGCTCACATCTGTAGCTGGAAAATTCACTGCAAGATAGGCCGTTCCACCCTAGTCATATCTGGTTTGGCTTGGCTACATGCATGTGTACAATTAGCTCCACTATGTAGAAATACCGGGTCTTCTTTAGAGTGATATTTTGGTTGCATTTAGTGTAATGGTGAGGACTGAAAATCTTTGAAGCTTGGCTCTTGTGACCACCGACCTATTCTATACTGCTTTCCCTCCTTCTTAGACCTCATCATGCATATTTTGTGACTACCATTTTTAATCACTAATTTGGCACTAGAAAATATGCTATTTTGTAATTTAAAAAAATAGAAACGTCACTTTTGGAGTTATTAACTTCCTGGTCTTCAAGTACATTCTGATACGTTATGTACTGGCTTGTAGGCTGACTTGTTTGTTGTCTGTGATACATCCGGCTTATGCAGAGTCTCACTCTGTTCTCCATGAGCTATCCATGTTCGGAAACAAGTTGTCAGTCTGGTCAAGGTCCACCTACCCACCCCAAAAACAGTCACATGATCCTTCATTTGAAGAGCAGTGCTTCAGGTGTTTTGAATGGTCATAAGGGGATCCTGGCCTGGAACACAGAACAAAAGAATTAGCATCTGCATTGTGAAGGGAATCCAGGCCTTCACTTCAGACGGGAGAGCTTCACAAAACTGGAGACAGGAATCTTTACTGGTCCTACATAAAGGAACCTTGACATTCCGAGATCATGCAAGACAAATGTCCGATTTTTGCATGTAAAGTACTATGTACGATTACTTTAGGACATAAAAGTATGTCCATACTTCTTCCCGGTATTTCTGAAACAAAACCAAAACACTATTTTACCCTAATTAATGATTCTTCTTCTCTTAAAATATCAGATTACAGAAAGGTTAACTTATTAGGGCGACTTCAGATCAGGATCCAAGGTCCAGGGACCAATGAATTCAAGCAATCTTATTGGTCAGAAGATTTAAACTGGTCCCAAGGCCTTTAGACAGAGGGTCCAAGACCAAAAAGTGGCAAGTGGAGGCTAAACCTACATGGCACCTGTTTTGGAGGGAAAATCAATTGGTTCGGACCCAAAAAAGTGCTAAAAGGAGTAGGGCCCTTTCAGTAAATGGCCAGACAGTCTGATGGGTTAACCCTGCCTAGGGCCAGTTTCCATGTGTAGACCACTGCCAAGAACCCACCTACCGGGAATGATGTGTAGAATTTAGGCCTGCTGTACATTAGAAGGCAATTCCTTGGTCCTCAACCTGGCTAGACACATTTTATTCAACATATTTAAATGGTAACCCGTTTTACCAATTTGGTTTTGGGTACTATCATCAGATCTTGGTGGCAAAATATGCACAAATTTGAAAATCTAAATTACCAACAGTTACCAGTTGGTGAAGAAAATGAACTGACACCTGTCAATTGAAGTAAAATGGCAAAGCAATTTGATGGGTAAGGGGGAGCAGGAGGATCCACAAGAGCTAGTGAAAAATCAGTAGCCTAGTAGCTAGGCTTAACCTTGCAGTATCCAGCAAAAGGGGGGGGGGGAAGGACAAATAGCTAGTTAAGTTACATGCTAACTGAGTCCTTTGCCCAAAAACCTGATTCAAATTAATTCACGAGTTAAGCCAGTGAAACCAGAAATATAACGTGATCACATGGATATCAACTGAATAAAATTTGCACTAACAACTACCACAGCACACAAACGGTTTTGGTATAAATTAAATGATTTCTTATTTTGCCGAATTTTTGAAAAATTCTGTAGTATTAGCCTGTCAGGTTTGAACTTCAGGGCCCATCCATCTTTGATTTTAAGTATGTGACAATCTAGACACACTTACTGTCCCAGAAAGGAGAAAGGGGTGTGTTTATTATTTTTATAAACATTAACTGCTGCAGAATTTTAAAAACCAACAGCGAAATTAAGATTTGAGATTTAATTAATTATTCAGTAGTTTGTTGCCAAATCCGTTTGGGTACTGCGATATATTACTTACCAAAATTTCAATGGACAGTAAGCTTCTAGAATCTGCCATGGTTGTCACCGACTTTGGTTGTTAGTTTTAAAAAAAAAGGAAATTCATATTCTAATTGCATCCTTTGCCATGTGGTGGTAACAAATGGCAGCTACTTACTTCAACCCTTCTTAAGATATCCCCTGACCTCAGTTAGCTCGTTTCTAGGCTCATTTTTCATGTGCACTTATTAGCTAAGCACATTCACAACCGTAGGAACCAGAAACGCTCCTTTATTTGAGGACTATGGGTTCTATGTTCCCAAAATGACTTTGTGTTTTTTTACTAAATGCAACACCTATGTTGGATACTGCCACCATCCCTCATTAGTTGTGTAATTGTTATTGGTGATTGAACATTCATTTTCAAAATGTGCACCTTTTATGTTGCATTCCAAAAAATATTCGCACCATATCAAAATACATGCATTATATCATGCTTCACTTATTTGTTTAGTATAAGTTACAAATTTGTCCCCCATTAAACATCATGTACCTCATTTACATGTAACAAAGAATTTTGGAAATTTAAACATACACTTTTACATAACATAGTTTTGATGTTGATTTTTATGATTGAAATTTCAATCAACATAAATAATGAACAAAATTTCTTTAATCAAACCAAACCACTCATTTATGCCAAAAATTTGACTAAGTCCATTTGATTGAGATGATTGAAATTATTAATTGATGTGATAGGATTAATTTAAATTTAAAAGTTAATAGTAAATTATTGTATATTAATAATAAATTTAGTATCTTTTAAATTTATGTTTTGGATTTAATTATGGACAAGTTGAATACGTGGTCACATAGGACTGTAATTCTAACACGCAATTTATATATATTTATGTGCGTGTGTGTGTGTGTTTAACTTGCATTGAATGCTGATAGTTCGGCAAAACCTAAGACAACTTGTCATAATGATGTCATGATCTCAACATGTCCAAAGTGGGGTTTAACTTTTCACCTTTTCATCATTTTAGTTGCAACCCTAGGCCTTTACCATCTGACCACCGTCTCACTTGATAAAATAAATTGTTATTGCATAATATATGAACACATATTTTTTTGAATACCATTACTTAATTTAATTCAATTTTAAATTTCATAATTAAATGGAACATTATAATTTCTTTTAATTTCAGAATACATGTATTACATTAGTTTTAAATATATTTGAAGTTTCATTTTAGTTTAATTTTATAATTTTGAGAATTCCAAATATTAAAAAATTACATTAATTTTTATTTGGGAAAAAAATTATATTGATTATATTTTACTTTATTTTAAGAAATCTCAAACTGAAATGAGTTTCACTCCTGAATTATATAACTTAAATGCACTTATTTAGTTTTATAAAATAACTTATTTAAATTTCAAAATCAAAACATACAATTAATTTAAGTTTCACATGTACATTAATTATGTTCTATTTCACTTGTATTTTATTTTTATGTGAATCATTACAAACTTGCAAATGAAAACATGTAATTTATAATCTATTTCAAAAAATATATAATATAATTTTAAAAGTTAGATATTATTATTATTATTATTATAGTATTTCCTCATGATCAAAAATAACATTATAGTCACAATTAGTCATATTAGCAAGATAATCGATTTCAATCACAATGTCCAACAACTCCACATGGGTGCCACATACTATGCCATGTCTTTAACAAAATGTGTATTTTGATTAGAAAACTATTCTGAAAAGTTTATTGGCCATACCTAATTTTAATTTTAATCAAATCATACATAATCAATCATTTTTGGTGCATCCACACTAACAAGAGCCATAAAATGCATATTTAGTACTTATTTCTTCATCTTTTAATTTTTAAAATCATAATAAGGTTCCAAGTTTTTAATTTGTTTATATGACAATGTTTCAAATATGTTATGAAAACATGTGGTACGATTTGGAATGAATATAATCATGTTAAAATACTAAAAAACATGTAGTAAATATTGTAACTAGTGCATATGATATTTTTAAAGATTTTTATTTTTGGGGAGATTATTTAAACACGACATAATTTAGTGTAGGTTTTAAAAACATATTTATATATAAAACATAAAAGCAACATTTTTTAGGCCATACAAATTTTTTATGATTTTTTTTTCAATTTATCAAATGAAATATTCTCAATATAATCCTAAAACAAAAAATCTTTTATGGGTGGGTGTGGCTACATGTTTTTGTAGTAGTGATATTTGAAATTCAAACATTTTATAAATCGACTTGTTTTTCTTCATTATGCCTAAGATCAGTTTATGTCTATGCAATAAAAAGAATATTATCTGAAATGTACATTATTTAACACAAAAGTTCCCCAATCTTAAAAGTCATTAAGTTAAATGAAAACTTAAAATTGGATGCAATGAAATTTCAAATTGATTTTTTTAATATTCACATTAGTCATTTTAACACCACTTGCCACAACAACGATGATTTTAAAATGGCCCCATATGGATATTCATATTTTTTTTGTAGCCTTCACTTGGGATTTGACATTTGTTTTAATTCTTATGATGGGGAATGTGTCCAATTATATCATCTTAGCCTTGGGTTACGAGTAAAGATAAGACAAGACCCAAAAGAAAAGGGCTAGGAAGAAGTAAAGGCAAGGCAACACCCCAACACATTTCCCTTGTGAGAAGGAAATGTATGGTATTGCAAGGAGATCCCAAGTCTCCCAAATACATTTTCACTTTTGAGAAATTTGGAACTTTAGGTGTCTTGTAATTTTGGAACACAATTTGAAATATCAAACCTTATCCAGATTGACCTTTTTTACATTGTTGGAAATATTTTGAAAAGTATATATCTAAAGTGGGTTGCATTCCCAATGTAAAGATTTGAAACATAAGTTATGACCAATTGAATGGTAAGTAGTCAAAGTGACAGTTTAATTCTTGACATTAAAGTGCACAACAAAATAATCAAATCACCATCAATTGAGAACCTACAACTGAGAAGTGTGATGCACTATTCAAAAGTTTTTTTCAAAGGCTTACAATTTTTTTTTGCAAAGATTTTGAATTGGAGTCCACATGGAAAAATACAAACATGCAAAATAATGCGAATTGTGACTTGGGAACTTCGAGACTACTGAGTGGCAATCTTGGGAATTCATGTCACTTCAATTTAGTCCCAACATCCATCTATAGAATATATTAAGGGGAGGTGAATGGTGAGTCCTTCCCCAGTCCAAATTGTTATGAATCAAATGGTGAATTTCCCATGGTTCATCCATGCACCCTTGTGGTTCCAAACTACATTAATCACCCTCTTTTTTACTTTTTGTAATTTGACATGTACTTCAAGTTAAGTAGTTTCTTTCAATCTCACCCCATTACTTTCATTTCTTTGTGAGAGTTAAAGAATGTGCCTTGAGTTTGCATTTTGTTGCAAAACCAAAATCAACATGATTTTTTATTTGAAATACTATTTCAAAAACTTAGGGGTGTGTCAATAGTTTTAGTTGTCACATTTGTTTTATTTTGCAATGCTCATTAATTTTTTAAAAATCTATTTATCCTTTTCATTTTTTCTTCATGTGGCAAATTATTTTTTTAAGGTCTAAACATGATCAATAGAATAATATGTTAAAAAAATTTGCTTTTATATTTTTTCATCAAGTGATGATGACAAAATTCATGGTATTGAGACTAACCAAAAAACATAGAAAGTTGTTTAGTGTATTTTTTTTTATTAGATTGAATATAATTTTAAATGGGTAGGATATTCTATAAGATTTGTAAAGAATAAGGGGTTCATATGGGTGTAAACAAGTTAATAGGAGCCACATGTGTCCTTTTAGGTGACTATTTTTTGGAGAATATTTTTCAAATATTTTCAAAAAACGTTTTTAAAATTTAAAATCTTTTGTTTTCTACTATTTTGTTAAGGTTTGTGTTAAAAATTTGTTTAAAATATGTCATGTTCAAAGTTTTTCAAGTCTATTTACAAGTCATTTTATTGTTTAAAAGTTGTGGTTACATTTCTTTTTACATTACTTTTGAAAGTCCAAATGTTAATAAAATAATTTTATATTTTGGATATTTATAGAATAAGATATTAAATTTGATAATGTGCAAAAAAATAGCTTATTTTTAAGTTTTATTTTATTTTATTTTTTGTTGTAAAAAACACATTATTAAACAATGGTTACAATTGCTTTTGGCCCCTATTAGCATAATTGCACCTATATTATTTTTGTAACATGTAGATTTACCAAAAAAGATTTTTCCTTTCAAGATCATATAAGGTATGAAATATATGAAAAGTTAAATTGGGTTTTACAATTTGTAAATTTTTTTTTTCTATGTTAACACCTTGTATATGGTAAAACATGTATATTTGAAAAGTTTTATCAAGAATAAAAACATGTGTTGATTTGTTGTTTAATCTTTTAAATGCTAATATACAAAAGTAACTAGTTGATGGAGTTGCAAATTCTAAATTTTTTACATTATGATTGATGGATCAACAATAAGGTACCTTGTTATTTTTATAATGTCATTTGCTGAGACCAGTTTGAATGTGTCCTAAAGAGGACATTATTTGAAAAGTAGAAAATATTGAGTAAAAATATAGGTTGCAATATATTAGTTATCAAGTAAAAATTACAAGTTAATTAACTAAAAAATTGGGTTATGTATATTTTGAAAATAAGATAAAAATTAATATAGGGTATGCATGTAAATATTTAATATTATAATTTTAAATTAAAAAAAGCATGTGCATTAAAGATTTAATAATGTATTAGTTGTTAGTAGTTTCAATTATTGTGGAATAATGTTTTGATTAATTGTATAAGGTGATCAATTATAGGGTCAATAAATTAGTTTGAATTTGAGTTTAAGATTTAAGTAATTAGGGAAAAGAATGTTTAGAAATTTAAGTTTGACATTTAAGGTTTTAGATTTGAAGGTTATAAGCAAGTGATGGAATCTTCTTACAATAATAACTTAAATTTGTTTGTTTTTTTAAGGTTCAAGCGTAAGCTTCAACGCTTTCTTTCTATGTCAAAGTGGTTAAAGGGATTTTAGCATTTAGGATTTCAAGGAGCACACAAGCAAACTTTTCTAGCTCAAAATGTTTTTAACTAAAAGTTTAATTTCATATATGGTATTGAAATTGGGTGCCAAAAAATTTATAAACAAATATAGAGTTATTAAAATATGTGCATATTAGAAAATTAGGTAATAATAGGGTGTGAAAAAATATATATCAAAAACCTAATACCTCGAAAAATAATTATAAATGCACATAGGTCACAAAAATAACATTAAGTGTCCCTATGATGGAGTATGTTTGGTTTTTTAGGTTTACTAAAGACTATTGATAACAAAAAAAACATTATTATGATTTTTGAATGTATGTTATCCAACTTAAAAAAATGGAAGGTGGACTTGGAGATTCCAAGAATAAATTTGATGGAATTGCAAAAATAGTTGGGCAAGGGACATGACTTGCAACAAGTGAAACAAAAGGTAGCCCTTTTCAACATTTCAATACATTGTGCCACCCATACCATCAATATGGAAAGCCTTCGCAATATGCAACCATGTGATGTGAATGCTAATACAATTGATTCCTTGATAAATTCTATTACATGTCATTTTTAAAATCTTCAAAATGAAGGTCACATGAAAAATATATCACAAAAAATCATACGGTTACTTTGTGGGTAAGTTATTACCACTTTTTGTGATAGTTCGAAAATTGTCATTACATATTATCCCACTGTATCTACTAAAAAGATGATCGATCTACTCCACTAATGTAAAACAAGTTGAAGTAATATAATTTAATCTAACTTGTCTTTACTTTTGGACAAACTTTCTTTATATATTATAATTGCTTCAAAGATTCTATCAATAGAAATTTGTCAATTGTCAAGATTGAGATTTTTCACATTCCTGCATTATTCATGGTAGAGACAACTAATCTGAACAAATATTTGTTTAATGAGGAAGCAAGTTATCATATCTTACCTAAACTCAACCCTCCAAATGGATACCTGTCTTAGCAATCTACCAAGAGTAAGCCCCTATATTATACCTAAGTTTATATCTAGATGCACGTGAATGAGTACATAACTAACCAAAATGGTTATCTCTAAGACATGGGGAATGTCACAATAAAGTTTATCCTGTTAACACACCATGGATCCTGCATGGTGCTTGGGTGGGTATTGGCTCACATTGGTCGGACATCCGCTCATGGCTGGCTCAAAATAGGTATCTGCCGCCTTTGTTGGAAGTAGTGTAAGTTTTATGGCACTTTTAACATTTCTAAATGTTTGTCAAAATTTTGAATGTTTTCTCCAATAGTTGGATTTTGGGTCAGTGAACTCTGGGCATCTTAAGGTTCTGGACCACACGTATACCTTTGTTAAGGTTTTTTGTTCTTAAGTGTATGGCGATGGGAAAATAAAAACTTATTTGAACTCTTTCAAGAATGAACTCTCACACATAACTGAGAGAAACATTTAAGCTGGTTAACCCTGTTTCCTTGGAAATTATAGAAGTGATAACCTGCCATAAAGTATAGAGTAAATCATATTAATTAGTTGTGGGGACCCCCAAAGTTCAATTTTTTTTTCTTTATGAATCTTAGATTGGCCAGTCACAAATTAATTTAATCCAACTTTGGATAGTCCCAAAATAGATATACTGCGGTCTCCTATCTCCTCCTTTCAGCTAGTTCTGTAGGTTACAAGAGTAGAACTTAGGGCAAAGCATATGGATCAAACTGAGTGCTATTGAGAACTTGGGGAACGCTGAGCACACAAAGGAGACTTGATGAGAACACATTGAGAACAAAAAATCCGCTAAGTTCTCATTACCACTAACTAATAATCACCAAAAGTGTGCTTTTCTGAAGTGGCAGATCTCTGTCAACATTCCATCGTGGTGCTCACGGCTGATTATGCCATTGTGTGTTTGGTGGGGAGTTTTGGTGCATTGAATCTGTGCACAGAAAACTTTGTAGTATCCAGCCGGATACTGTGTACTGCAGTTTGTTTCCTTCTGTCGCTTGTTTGGGCTAGAGTGAACTATCACACACCAGCACACCATGCAAGTTGGATAGGAAAGCTTTTTTCATTGTGCTCCTCTCCCATTGCTAACCATGTTGGTTGGCTATATACGAACCATCCACATGGGTCTATTTATTTATAGTCACTCATTTTAGGTGCATTCACACTTGGTGTTAGGGACTTTAGTGTTGAATATCATGACATCATGTCACTCATGTAGGACTTAAACTTAATCACCATGAAATTTCCATGTATACATTCACTAAACATTAAGCTATCACCTATTTAATATTACATGTCACCTATGATGCCACCACAGATTTTCATTTAACACTGACTTAACATCAAGTGTGAATGCACCATAAATGCTTACGATCTCCAGCAGTGCTCAGTATATGAGCTTGACAAAGTATGTCTCACATCCAAGTTGAAGAATTTTTTTCCAACCCCACCTATAAAACTGAAACTGGGGCTGCAAATAGGTGGGAAACTACTAATCGCAACCCACTGGACCAATCAAACTATCTAGCTAATCAGAAATAGGAAACATCCAATAAACACAATTTGACTGTCTTTATTGTCCAAGGCTCTTTACGGCTCTAAAGGTTGTGACCATTTTCAGGGTCTCATTAATCATCCAGTGAAGCGGCTGAATATGACTGCCACACCTCATCCAAAATTTTCATGCATACTGAGCATCAATGGAGATTTCTTAATTTTAGCAATGCATTACATTTGGGGCAATATCACTAATTATCGTATTCAAATTGTGCACTAAATGTGTGTCCTTCACCACTAATAAACAATAAGTATGAGATAATATACATTTTAAAACATATAAATGTCACACATGAATCAATCATCATCATGGTTCAATCAATAGTAATCAATGGTCGATCCATCACTCTGGTTGGTCTACTAGAAATAGTAGGCTTTCTTTTCCAAATTTTTTTGGCACCCATAATATCTTGCAAGAATTTATAAAAGTTGAGCCCATTTTCAACTCACAATGGGGTTGACTTCATCCACAATTTTGCATACATGCCATTTTGTTACAACTATTGAAGTTTCTCTTATCTACATAATAACCACTTACATTGCTTAAGGTACATCCACACCTAGTGTTAGGCCTAATACTAAACACTAACCTATCAACACTACCAATTATACCTAACATCCAAGTGTTAACACCTTGCATGCTAACACCCTAACACTAGCAACCTAAAATTGCTTTATCGTCACCTAAAGAGTTTCTTGGCAAGCAAGTTCTTTCCCATTTGCTTTTTTCAAGTTTATTTTTGGATCAATTGAACATATCTTGATTTGTGATGAACATGTCAAAGTTTTGTGGCAATGCATTGCCTTGACATTTGATTGTAACAATGGAGTCTTGCAATAGTGCATAATTGTGTAGTCATGTTGTAGCTGCAGCATTTGATTGCTATGTAGGGTTTGCATTTGCAGTAGTTCAATTGTAGCAATAACCTTCGATTGTGGCAACAATGTCTGTAGCAAATTGCAAATTGTAACAATAGTAGCATTCATTGTAGATTGTAGTTCATCCCTATTTGTAGGGAGTTTAGAAAGAGAGGGCAGTGGAGAGAGATTGAGAAAGAATGGTATGGGTGACCTTCTTGAGCATTCATGGGTTTTTGAGATGGTGCTCAAATTGTGAGAGGATGCACCATGAGATGATGTCTCACCATTGAAATAATTGGGCATCTTTTGAAACCTCTCATAAGATTGGTGTTACAACCTAGAATCTAGGTTGTTTGAAGATTGAATGTTGTGTAAACATTGCGTTAACACCATTACCGTGCCACATGCCATGTAAGCACTAGTGTCACCTACAAACTATGGGTGGACTAACTGTTTCTAAGTAATAGCAAACAGTATTCTGCTACCACCAAGTGTGGCCCCACGTTTACTTAATTACAATGCTTACCCACTTGCATTACACAGCGGGAGGGGTCTGGGGCAAAATGACAATCCCTAAGTTACTTAGACAGAAAAAAGTGGATGAGATTATTAATTTGTTTTTGTTCCGCCTTTGAATTTATTCTCGTGAAGAATCTTGTAATACCTACGCTGGTGGTGTTGCACTAGCACAATCGTTGCAATATCCGTTTCTAGGGTCTCTCTCACCATGGTAAAAATAATTACTATTGTAAAACGTGGGTACCCAATTTTGATTGTAGAACTTACTTGGTTACAGGAGATATTCTTTTATTAACCTACTGCCTCCCCTCAGTGCTTGTGGTGTCATAATAATTAGAGCCTTTTTGGTTCATTGCTTTCCCTATGGTTGTTCCCCACCGAGGAACAATCACTGGGAACAAAGTGAACCAAAAATACTCCTGAGGGACCAAATCTACAATGAATGACCATTGGGAACATCTGGAACCTAAAAGGCTCCTGAGGGACCAGATCAGATGAGGATCGTGGTTGGGATGTAACTTTGCAATGTGGTTGTCATTTGGTAGGAGGGGTTACAAGATAGGTGCAACCTTGGTAGGTGGTTCTTAGTTGTGGTTGGTCCACAACTGAGTCATAAGAGTTCCCTGCTGGGACGCATAATCCCACTATTCCATGCAACTTCTAAAAAAAATTATGATCATGAGAAGAAGATGAACGAATGGATGAATGAATAGGTAGATGAACTGGTAGTTGCATGGATGAATTCTTTTTTTCCAGCCTCTCCAAGCCTCTTGCGACGCTCCAGTCTTTTCCTTGGAAGAGGGTTGCTTGCGTTCATGTTTGGCGCCGGTCTGCGTTGCTTGCGATGGTTGCATCTCGCAGCTGGAGTTGCACGCGATTCGTCAGTTGAGCTGCTCGACGCTGTTTGTCCTGACTGCACCGATGAAGACCACAGCGCACTGCATGACGTGAATCTGGCACGGGGGACTGGCTGCTGGTTTCAGATTCATTCGGTTGTTGTCTTCACGGGTCATTGGAGAATCTGACTGCAATTGCAGGAATTCAACCCTGCTGCAGATTTCCCTGGCTTTAGTTCATAATGCTGGGTGAGTTTTCACTTTCTTTTTTCTTTGGTCTCTTCTATTCTGCACTCCTGGCTGATGTCTTGGAAGTACTAGTAGTTTGCCTCCTTGACACGATCGTTATAGTCACTAGAAATGCTCAAGACAGACTTTCGTCTTGAAGGAAGCAATACTGGTCCAATGGAATAGAACTTGTGTGCCAACAAGTTATTGAACCTGGAATAGGTCGAACTTCTGTTCCGCACTGGCAACATTTCTGTGTTTAGAAATGTGTTCTGGAACGTACTGATCATTACAGACGGAAGCAAGGTGAGAGGCATTTTTGGTTCCTAGTTCATGCCTTTCGAGGGATGGACGTGGTTTAAGTGTGGGTGGAACAATGTGTATAGATACATGGAGAGTATGAACGTATTTGAGAGATTGTGATGGGAGGCGCGAAAGGAACCTAGCCCTTTGGTCGGGATTCGCGAGCTCACTGTTGCCGGTTGTGTTGATCTTCTCGCATTACAATGCCATTAGGGCCCACTACTACCAGCGAAGTGGGAGCAGAGATGGCAGCCACTAGCATGAGAGATCTAGGCTCGCAGAGTTTGATGCTCTTGCGGAAGGAGACCAGCTGCCCGGCCAATTCGTTGGTGGGAGCTATGCTGGCTCCCTGCTCTAATATCGGCCTCCAAGGTAAAGCTCTCTTCTGATGGGAAGGTGCTGGAACAGACGAGTGCATTTTCAATTTAGGCAAATCTTAAAGATCAGTGCTAACTTTCTAGAGCATTGACAGAAGCCACAGGAATGTGGTTGGGTTATACCAAAACAGTGCTTTCATTATATTGTAATGAAACCTCGAGCTTCTGTTGATATCCTGCCCATAATCTACGAGAGTGCTATGGAACAGACGGAGTCCTGACCTGTGTGACTCACTTGTGCAATTTCTCGATCAGCCGGAGGCTTTGAAGATGCGGTGTTCGGGTCTGGTCAGAAGCGCCCCTTCTATTCTTCGTTTGAAGAGCCGCCTGCGGAAGAGGCAGGTGATGAGGATGGCGGAGACGACTGCCCTCACACTGTGGCGAAGAAGCGAAGGCTCACGTTTGACCAGGTGAGGTCGCTGGAGCAGAACTTCGAGCTCGAGAACAAACTGGAACCGGAGAGGAAAATGCAGCTTGCCAAGGAGTTAGGACTTCAGCCCCGGCAAGTTGCAGTTTGGTACCAAAACAGACGCGCACGCTGGAAAACTAAACAACTGGAGCGTGATTACGAGGTCTTGTCCTCGGATTACAACAGATTGAAGGCCGAGTTTGAGGCCGCTGTCCAAGAGAAACAAAAGCTGAAAAGCGAGGTGACTACTCCTGCGGACGATGGGTGTCTATCTCCCCATCTTTTTACCTTATAAGTTACAATTTCATGTGTTCTACCGGCGTACACTCCGAGCGTCATGAATGTAGTCAGTCGCCTGTGTTGATCGTACCCAGTGAAATTCAGTGGCTTTTTGTTTATGTAAACAGGTTCAGCGGTTTTCAGGAAAGAATGAGTTGCCTGGGTGCGAAGCTGTGGAGGTCTCTTTATCCGAGAGCGAGATAACCACTTACACTTCCCATGAACAAGCGCTGGTCATGAATTCGGTGCCCATCAAGTCAGAGAGGATATCTAAAGATGATCAGCAGCTCGTTGAAATTAGAGCTTCTCAATGGAGAGCTTCTTCCACGGTCGATAATATGTCCGCATCAATCCCAAAAGATCATCAGAAGGAGCTTTGCACAAGTTCAGAGAGCAACTCCAGCGAATTTCTCGAGACAGGATCAAGTCCGCGTAGCACCATTGACAGTAACAAGCTTTCAGTGACGGCCGCAGATCAGCAGGCCAACAATAATATCAACAACTGCCCACGCGAGGTCGCGCTGGCAGAGAGTTTCGTGGATCCGGTTTTGCTCCGCCCTGCCAACGATTTATGCGGGCCGCGCGCACTACTACCTCCACGAGAATACCAGCGCAGTGCGATCAAGCTGGAAGATGGCAACGACCATGAAGACCAGTCTTGCAACTACTTTTTGTCACAATTGGATGATAAAGGTTGCATTCCCTGGTGGGACTGGTCATAAGAGCTTTTTTTTTCTGATTGCAGCTACGCGATCGCAAATCCGCTTCTCTATTCTTAACCCAGCTTATGCGTCACTCATCATTCATGCCAGACATAATTCTTAGTGGACCGAATGCTCAGCTTCAAGACTTTCCTGAATAGGTGCAACCTTCCGGAGAGGGGAAAAAAGAGAGCACATTCGTTTTGGTGCCCTCATTTTGAATGATGGCAGTTGATAAATTGCAGGCTTTTAAAGCAGGCTCAACCAGAGAGAAACTAGAAAAACAAATTAGATCGTTAGCTTGCTGTCATCTTGCTGCTGCCAGCGGTTTTGAATTCCAGATTGGGACTACAAAATTATGCGGCATCATTCATTGACTTTTGAAGGTCATAGATTTGAATAGCGTTGTGTAAGATCATGCAATATATGTTGGAGGGTTGACATTCATATGTCTTGGAATAATCTGACAAGACAACCCAACTCAAAAATATTAGGAGGTGATGAGTATCACCACCTCAATGACCATCCAGCTGACTGCCTGCCCCTCTATAGTACCCACCTGGTTCACTTGTTGCCGATTACACAATGATTCATATATGTGGATATACAAGTGAAATCCAGATTCGAGGTCCAGGTTTGAGGTTCATTTATTTATGGGCATCTGAAGAAGGGTTGTTCCGGAATAGTTTCTTTCCCAGTTGAAACTCTCTGCTAATTCAGCGCAGCAGCTAATTGTTGGACAATCTTATGCCAATTTTATCTCTCTTCAGTGCACTTCGTATTTTTCCTTCTCACTTTTAGATTAGATAGCCTAAGTTTATCAACCATTATAGCAAATTCTTCAAATTCTATCTTGCTTCAATCTTATACTGTTTGCAGAGACTCTGTGAAGGAGCAGATTTTTAGAAATGACACCTCCACATGGTTTGTCCCAAACAGGGTTCCCTAATAGGACATGCCAAAACCTTTTCAGAGTGCGTACAGTAGACTGAGTGACACTCAAAATGGGACCAAAAAGCAAGAACTGGCCATTACAACTCCCTTTCTCTAAGATCCTCACTGCACAGCAAGCAATTGTCATCAAATGGAGACACACTCACTGCTTGGCAATTACTTTGTGTGAAGGAAGTATGATTCTTTTTGGCAGTATCTAAATCCTGCCAAAAAGAACCGTGTGGCTTATGGAGTCCATCAGAGGACAGCAAAGGCCATTAGTAGAGCAAGTGCTTGCTTGCAAGACAGAGTTTGGGGATGAGGAAGGACTCCCCTACAGATCATTTAAGACTAAAATATTTAGGTGCCAATTATCTTAGACATAACTTGCAGGTTGACTCTACTGAATTTCTTCATTGTTTCCTTTTTGGAAGAGACGGGATTTGAAATGTAAGCACATTTCTTCCCAACATGACTCCCTTTGCCCACTCATTCTTGTGCACTGTCAACTTGATACCCAAAAGCTTTCAAAAGCTTTCCCTCGGGGGCCTTGTGGGAGTGAGATGTCTGAGTAGCTGATGGTGATGAAACCAGGGGACAACTAAAGTACAATTTTGGACACATTCGAATCGAGGTGTAAGTTGCTGCTGAGCTTCAAATTTCTACGTCCCAGCTCACATATCACGTCCCCCAGCTTTTCGTGAAGTTCCTACTGTCCATCTTGTCCTAGGCCGGTTTGCTTCATCTTAGCACCCCTAATATACACATTAGAATACACTCTGAGTTCCCGGCCACTATGCATTTTGAACTAACATGATCAGCACAGCAAGAGACCTTTGCAATATTTGGAATAATGTACAGACTATGGAACTGATGAAGATAATTTTCATGTGGTGGGGTTGGGTGAACAGCCACCAAGAATCATTTGATTGGATTGATCATCCAAAAAAGATCAGCTCACATTCCACTTGATTATATTATATAATGTTTACTCAAACATAAGTTCATGGACAAGAATGAAAATTTTGATATTAAAATTTTAAATATCCATGTTTTTGGGCCATGCTGCCCTTTTTCAAATAGCTTCCAAATGAATGATGTTCCACATGTCATTCCCTTGTACACTTTCCCATTGTATTTCATATCCTGTTTTTTTCCCTTTGTATTTGCACTCAACTAACTAGAGCTTTAAAGTTTTTCCTCAATTGTAATTTTTTTTAACAAGACCTTCACTTTGCAACCTAATAAAACAATATTTTTCTCATAAAGATAATGGGACAAGTCTAACAAGTGTCTATTCTTACCTTATACGTTTAATTTTCATAAGCGGTGATAGCATCACACCTAGTATTATCTTGGTTGCGAGTCAATGGCAAAGAAATCATTTTAAACACTATCTAATGTCAATAAACATAAAAAATAAATGTGGCATCACTATTGGCAATTGGTAGCACATTACTGGTAATTGAATGTTTAGCTAACAGCCAATTTTGCTCAAAACGTAGATTTTATTGGAAAGTTTGGTGATAATTTAGAACATTCAAAACAACCCTATAACTTGGTGATAACATAACACCATGCACCAATTCTCTCACCTCCTTATCACCTTTCTCCTTCATTTTCAATGTTCATAACCCCTCTTGATGTCATACACTAGTTACACCCACCACTTCAACTTTGTATCACTCTTGCGTGACCTATCACACATTTACAACCCACCAGCCCATCATGTGCACCACTTGCATCAAATTTTATATCCTAGCTCTTTCTTTTCCTTTCAAGCATGGTGTTTTACCAACAACATGGGTTACATTTTGCCTAAGAATAGAAGCATGTCATGTCAATCTTGGACTTCCCACATTTGCCCCAACAGACTAAAATTGTCTCATAAATTCAAGAGTTATGGATTCAAGAGATTGGATGGACTTGGCTGAAGGATTTATTAAATGACTGAAAGATTTTTGGCAATTTGGACTCAATTGTTGTCACTCATGAAAATAAACTATATGTGTTGTCTCCCTACCATAGTACGCATGCACACACCAAAAACCTTAAACATCAGCAAGTATGACATTGATTGCCCACCTAACATCTATGACCTTAAGAATTAGAAAGTTGGGTTGTTATACAACTTGGACAATGTTAATACAAACTCATTTGCATATACACATAAGCCATTGGTAATGTTCAAGAATTGCAGACCTTAAAAAAGGTCAATTGGCTAGATGAAAGTTCAATTGCATATACATATAGGTCATTAATAATGTTCCAAGAACTACATACCTATATAGGTTCATTATTCTACATATGAGCTCCAATGCATTTACACATAGGCCATTCATGAGCTTCCAAAAGCTGCAAACCCCAAAGAGGCTCAATTAGGTATTCCCAAGTTCAAATGCATATACACATAGGCCATAAAGGATGTTCAAGGAACTACTTGGACCCCACAAAGGTTCACTTGGGTATATGCACATTCAAATGCATATACACATAGGCCATTCATGATGTTCCAAAAATTGCAGACCTTGAAGAGGCTCAATTGGATATTCCCAAGCTCAAATGCATATACACATAGGCCATGCATGATGCTCCAAGAGCTATAGACCTTAGAGAGGTTCAAGGGGGTACATACAAACTCAAATGCATATACACATAAGCCATTATGATGCTCCAAGAATTGTAAACCCTATAGAGGCTCAATGGGCCAAATATAAACTCAAATGCATATACACATAAGCAATTAATTATGATGTTCCAAGACCTAATAAACCTTGTATGTAACAGATTATATGGTACGTCCAATGTACCATCTAAATGAAAATCAGAAAAATTGAACACACAATGTAAGCACTTACAACTTGGTGGCAAAAAGATGCAACAAAAAATATTAACTTGGTTCCTTGGTTCCTAGGGTTTGGGCAATCACTCACCATATTTGCATTTGTTTATTCAGATTCTTGCCCTACAACTGTAATTCTTATGAATGAAAGGATTATAGGCATTCCTAACCCTTGTTTTCTTCTACATGACACACCCATTCACACGATGAACCCATCTTGCATATTTAAACTAACAACAAAGAAAATAGGTCTACACACTTGTAACATAAAGTTTTACTAACAATCCTTAAGCAAAAGCTTCCCCACTTCATCCATATTTCGAAGGCATCCTCTGGTTTCTTTGAGTAGCACACGTACTTCTTGCCTTGATGATTGTCTTCTCATTTATCCAATACTTGACAAGCTTCTCCCATTGATTAGATTCCATGCCAACTAGATAAATCTTCTCTAGTTTGTTTTGTACAAATAACTGTTTAACCAAGTGTTTTCCTTTCAAAAAATGATGGACATTATCTTCAAATCCTTGAACAAATAGTAGATTATGCAAATACTCATATTGAACATCCATTCAAGCACAAAGTTCCACCATGTCTACAAGGATTTGATCCCTAACATGCATAATGGACACATCAAACACATGAAGTGTTATTGACTTTAATGTGTCATCCCAATTAATTTTCCTTTTGCATGCCCATCAATCTTCCCTTTTACACTTATTTCAACCTTGTGGGGATTTGATCCTTTACCCATGTGCTCTTCTACCTCCAAATTAATTGTTTTTTTTCCTACTTACTTTTGAGCCCTAGCTTTTAACTTTAAAAGTCAAGTTGGGTTTGATGGTCCTCGCATGGTGTTTGAGGTTGCCATTGCTTGCACCAATGGACCTTGAAACCCTATTGTTCCTCCAAGGATTTTAACATTGGTTATTAGAGTGGGGTTTGAAATGTTAAGATTACATGCATGATAGGTGTTGGCAAGATAGGAAGGCCTTGCAAGCAAGTGCATTCAAAATTTGGCATACTAGAATTAGGGTATGAAGGACCAAATGTTTGTGCTATTGAAACACCCATTGGGAGTGTGGCTTGTAGCATGTTTTGGGACACCTTGCAATAATGACAAGTCAACACTAGAAATCCATGAAACCTTAGAGTATTCAAAGAAAAAACACATGGAAATACATCAAATGTAGGGCTTTAAAGAATTAATGATATGGTAGATGGGTTAAAGCAAGATAAAGTATACCAAAAAAGTAGACATTTCCACTTTAACCCTATGCCTCTCATATAATTACCATAAAATAGTATCAAATTAGTTGAAAGTATGTGTCAAGTATCATTAGTTGGCTTTATTAAGTTTATAAGAATCTAATTCTAAGAAAATTAAAAGAAAATATTTTTTTTAAGCAAATAAAAAGTATACTTGAAACCAACCAACTAAAAAATATGTGTTCAAACCTATTTTTTGGTTAGAAAAATTAATGAAATTGATATAAAGTAAGTTAGGAAATGAATATCAACATATGTTTTAGCAAGTCATTAAAAAAAAATCTATTTCCTTTTTGGAAAAACCTACTTGACACCTACTTGAAACCAAAAGCCCACAATGAAAAAGTAGATGTCAAAAGATACTTGTATTTTGAAAAACCTACTTTTACATTTTGAATTATGAAAGTCAATGCACATTAAAATAAACATATATCATATTTAGTCATTGAAATGAAAACATTCAATGTTCCACAATTTTATAATGGGTTTTTTACTATTTTAAATGTATTTGTTGTAGTTTTGACAAGGAAATCAAGTTGTTTGCTTTATCTTGCTTACACCCAAATAAATCAACATAGGTTGCTACCCACTTCCTAAAATCAAATGGGTTGATAACCCAATACATCAATGCTATACGGTATAGCTTACCACTTTTGCTTCCTGGTTGAACATGGGTATGCTCAAACAAAACAACTAGTTAGCAAAAGGACAAAATATTCAATTAGTCCACATACAAGTTCAAATGCATGTACACAACCCATTAATGATGTTCCAAAAGCTACAAACCCCAGTGAGGTTCAATTGGGTATTCCCAAGCTCAAATTATGCATATACATATACTCCATTAGTGATGTTCCAAGAGTTATAGACCCCAAACATGTTCAATTTGGTACTTCAAAGTTCAAATGCACATACACATATGTCATTAGGGATGTTCCAAGAGCTACAAACCCCAAACATCTTCAATTGGGTACTCCCAAGCTCAAATGCATATACACATACACCATTAGTGATGTTCCAAGAACTATAGACCCCAAACGTGTTCAATTGGGTACTCCCAAGGGTAAAAGCACACTAGGGTGTATTAAAAAACAGTAGTTGGCAATCCACAAAAACAATCCATAATTCAAAAAGTGAATTGAGTAACAACAATTAGTCAGTGGATGTTTTTACATTACAATTTATCTTGACCATCAATTCTTGTCATGCAAGTTTAAAAGGTGGGATTTTTGAATTTTAATCATCTCTCACATAAAGGTTAGCATTTAAAGCTTGAGAGATGTGTGTGACAAGTGATGATTGGTTTTGCTTTGTTGGAACAAGATTGGAGTTAGCTTGAATGATTATTTGTACACATGATTTTTATAAAATTCCAAATTTGTCATGATGGCACAACCTTCATGATTTGGTGGTAATGGTAAATCTAGTTATTTACGAAAGGTAAAAATAAAAATTGACCTTTTTAGTTCAAGAGGTCATAGTAGAGTTGTTGGTATGGTTGCACCTTTGTATGTAAGTATTCCAAAATTAATCAATGGCAGTTCTATTTCTTGTAAGGAGTTTGCTGAATGATATGGCCTTTGCATAAAATGCTTAAATCCAAAATGCATTAGACTACCAAAAGATTAGATAATGGAGGAAATCCATAAGTACTTTAGACCTATTCAAAACAAGAATCCATGGGTACAATTGTGTGTTTGGGCGAAAGCATGGTTAAATGGTTCAAAAGTGGCGTTTGAAAGTTCATAATCTAACAATAGTGATTTTTTAAATAGTTTTAACAATTATCAAACCATAAATCCTATCATTATCCCATATGCTTTTAATCATAAATGTTAATAAACAAACATATGAATATCCCTAAACATATGATTGATAAAAAAAATCCATGCAAAAAATAATATTTTTAATGTGAAATGGACTTTCAAGGATAAAAATTTACAACAATCACATCATTTAAACATTTAAAAATTAAATATAGAGAGAGAAAGTTTCAATGCACTTCATTAATAATTTTTTCATTTGATGATTTCTATTTTTTTCAAAATTTGACACTACTTTGACTTCTTTTTTTTATCCACATTTTTCAATTTTTTTATGTGACAAATGTAGCATTTTCATTTCAAAAGTCCATTACAAACTTCCATAATATTTTTTTAATTCATCCAAAAGAATTATGATGATTCCCATTAAAGTCTATAACAACATGAATAACTAAAAAAATGACAATATTAATTTTGAATATGGCTTTAAACTTTATGTTAAAATTATGATCAAATTAGGAAAAGGAGTAGGTTGTGAACATGTATGCATGAACATTTATGATGGATTATGACTCATGGCCATTAGTGCCTAAGTGGTAATTATGGTTGATACTCACATAGATTGACCCATCACTATCACTAACAAATCCATTCGCTTGTCCAAAACCACTTGGAAGACCACCCTAGTGATATGGACACATTCCACCAAAATGCCATGGCTAGAACAATTAAACTTGCTTGGAAGCACATGATCCTGTATATGTGAATGGACATTTGGGTTAATGTTGATTGTTAATATATTAAATTGTCATATAGACAAAGATTTGCACATGACTAATTAATGCATGTTTGTGTGTAGGCATTCAATGTTCCAATTAGGTAATGCAAAATAGAGGCCAATGCAAAATTTGATAATAATTTTGGAGGTGTATGCATGTGGTCATAAAGGCCATAATTATCCCGTACTCTAGACAATTTTTAGTACCAAGAGTGTTTGGTTGACACAATTGGGGAACAACTAGCTATAGTGCCCATTAAAAATATATATGCCAATGGGTGTGCATGTGGGCATGACTAGATGTCTTTGTTTTAGCTAGAGGTTGAATGAGTGGATATTGGAGAATTACATGCATACATTAGCAACAAATTTATTCTAGGACATTGAGTTACATGTGATTTTACCACATGACATTGGTCCTTGTCAAGATTTGTTCATTACAATGAATAGTTTGAACAATATCCTTATGTGGCCTAACGACTTATCCTAATATATTTATCTTCAATATAAACTAGCAGTGCAATATAGTCATGAATGCAATGTGCACTCGAATGATCATCCCATTTTGCAATAATACATATTTTGTATACATTTTCCATTATGCAATGGAAATTGGCTTAATTGTGTTTATGACCTCAATCATGTTGTTATCTCTAGATTCGCATATATTGGCTACTTCCGTTGTGGATGCATATGCATGTTCCATCAAATCCATAAGCCAATACCATCTTAAACCATGCAAAGTGGAATATCATTATCAATTATGAACCTATACACATAAGCTTGCTTACATTGTACATGTTAGCTTCCATTAATTGCACTAGTTCATCCAAATGCAACCACTCATGGATCACACCCAATGGACTCCATTAGGACATTAAACCACTTTAATCCACCAGACCAATAAACCACCAACAAGTCTAGTAGACAAATCCACTATGCATTAAGGGTGTAGTCATGTTAATAGGGGCCATTGTTGCCCACTTAAGTGACTATTTTGGGGAATATTCTTAGAATATTTTTTGGAAATGTTTTTCAAAAAAAAAATTATCTTTAAAAAAATTGTTAAACTATTCTATTAAGGTTTGTGTTAAGAATTTGCGCAAAATATGTCATTTTCAAAAGTTTTCCAAGTCCTTTTACAAGTCCTTTTATTGCTTTAAAACAATGGTTACATGGATATTACACTACTTTTAAAGGTCCAAATGTTAATGAAATAATTTCATATTTTGGACATTGTAAAATAAGATATTAAATTTGAAAATGTGCAAAAAATTTAACTTGTTTTCAAATTTTAAATCTTTTTTTTTAAATCTAATGTAAAAAACACAAAATTAAGCAATGATTGCACCCTTAATTTGAACTAGACGACTCCACGAAACCAATCCTTTATAATCAATACATAGTGGAATGATATGATTCCCATTCTACTAAATTAGATTTGGGTGGAACTGTGCAATGGCATAGGACCAAGTTTTCCAATAATGTATGAAAGGGCAAATAATTGATTATGGCCCACTTCATCCAAATAGTGAAAGAATAATTGTCCAAAAAAAATTGAACCCCCTTAAACACTCAAAGATCATTTGAATAGAATAGTAACACAATTCCATCTTTCACAAAGAACAATCCATAAAAATAAAAGTTGAGTCAATACAGTTATTCACCTTCATATTCCAAGTTAAAATCTTGGAAAAGAGGTCTAAAACAAAAGGAACTAGAAGATTCCCAAGCTTAATAATAAAGTCAACTTTGTTATTTGAACTCATAGAAACAAAGATAATATACAAAAGGAAGGACAAAAATTTCAATGGATTTCACCTACACATAATAGTGATCATCAATTCAAGAGTCATGATAGGAAGAAAAAAATTCTTTCACATCAAATTCACAAGATACAAAGAAGATGAGATATTCACCTTGTGGATGAAATCCATGATGAATTCATATTTAGTAGGCCACTTTCTTGTGTTGATTTTAATGGAAACCTTTAACCATAAAAGGATAAGATTTTTAAAAAAAACATTTTCAAGAATTTTTTCTTCCTTTTTGATGGGGGAATGATAGGAATATAACAAGGTGGTGGAATCTCATTACTAAGGTTGGGCTTTGGAAACTGTGAAAGCACACATCTCTGACTAGATCTTTTCCTAATTCTAAATCCTTAATGTCTTTAGGTGGAAAGGTAGAATAAACTTAAACATCTACAAAGAATGAACTTGTCAAAACCTTCCCCTAATCGACAACAATATTTTGTTTGCCTTGCCTTTATTCTTGTTTGGTAGCTTTTTATTGGGAACATCAATGTCCAACCCATTGGAACTTGCAAGTTTTTCATGGAAGTTAATTCATGATTCTCCTAAATAATAACTTTAGAAACTAAAGCATTATCCTCATATAATTAAAGTACCAACCAACCAAATGTGAAGATGACGAATCCTTGAAATTTTTTAATACATAATGATGAGAGCCTTAGGGTAGACCATATGCTAAGAAGATTTAGAATTTCATTAAATGCATTAGCTAAAAGGATGATCTGGTAAAAATACCTATAAAATTTTGAACTTTTCTTGTGAATTCAACATCATAATTGTTGATCTAACTTAATATATTTGTCATGACTACTTTTGGCATGAAAAATAACACATTTTTCCCCTATCAACATTTTGTATTTTTCAACTTTTTTCAACACCAAAAGTAGATGTTGAAAGTTAATTCTAAATAATGAAGAGATAATAAGTGATGTAAAGGCAATATTTGAAATGAATGGACTATGGTGAATTGAAGGATAAGATGAAATATTTGTACTTATAAATTATTCTTTTGAGAATCTCTTTTCCTCCAACTTGTTCCTAGGATTTACTCCTTCATATACCACCTTTAAACTTGAATTCCTTGAAGAAACAAGTCTCCCAAACAACAAGCTTCCATTCACAAATATAATCCATAAAGGATCTCAATATCTAGGGACACCTTGAATAGAAAGGATGAGATCAGACATCATCACATCATAGAGCTTTCAAGTGCCTTTGTCTCAAGCTGAAAATAAAGGAAATGGAATTCTTAAACTTTCGAAATGGATTATGAAATTATCCCAAGCAAAAATGAAACAAGCTCTCAAGAATGCAACATACTAACTTGATGCCAAAATGTTGCCTTATGCAACCATTCATCAAATTGGGAATCTAAAAATCCTTGTTTTGGAACTTTTTGGCTTCCCTCAAAACATTCAACTTCTTCCACTATTTGAACCAAATGTTTTTTTGTTCATGGTTAACAAAAGAATACATAAGCATTACAACTATTCTAAAAACATTTAAGGCTCAAAATTGGTGTTGTAATGAGCCTATATCTTATGGAAAAACTTAAAGAAGGATCACATAGATGTAAATGTTTGTAGAATGTGAAATAGTGATCCTTTTGCACCTACTTCATGGCCTTTTCCATGAATTCCTAGATATTGACAAATGAACATTCTCCATTATCAAGAACATCTTCATAGTATAACTTGACATCCATTATCAAATGTAGAAGAAAACTCCCTTTGTACACAAAGGATGGATAAATAACATTTATCAACCAAATTTTCATGAATTAAATCTCAAGACATGGAGATCGATAAGGATGTTAAAAACTATTTTACCTTATACATGTATTTTTTTTAAACCTCAAATGTGAAAAATGTCATGTCTTCCAAGACTTGCCTTCACACTTTTTGTACATATTGGCAAGAAGGACATCTTTGAATTGTTTCAATGGAATGATGTCGATGCTCTGAATCTAAAAAACTTCAGAGCCTTACATTTGCATTGTTAATGAGCACAAGCAAACAAAAAGAATAGATAAATGGAAATCAATGAAGAAGGTCAATAAACATACTTGTTAAATTTCGTCATTGCTACAAGGAATTCCACTAAGCCATGGGATGTATCCAACAAGATGAAATCAATGGATATGTGCCAAGATACATTCTCATTATGGACACAATTGAACTTTGTGATTGCCATCCCAAACAAAAAACATGTGCCTTGAACATCTTTGGAGATCTAGATTCATCATCAAAAAGGACTCAAATCTCTCATTCTCCACCTACTAATGAACATTTCATGAGGGCTCATCTTCATCAATGGAATTTTCCTCTCCCTTCCAATTTGTAAGGGATAAGTAGAAAATTTTGTCCCCTTCTTTATACCCCATTTGGAACACATTTTCCATTTTCAAGATGTCAATTTTGAAAGTTGAGCAAACAATTGGCACTGGCACCATGCAGCACAAAGGTATGTTCATCCTCACCTTCCTTTTTGGAAAAGTCTTGTACTTCTCCAATATCTTGTCCTTGTTGATCTTAGTTTGACTTTGGACTGTTTGAAAAGTCTTGTTGAACAATTGTGCATTGTGTTCCGTGGATCCCTTGGATGCACAAATTGAAACGTAGAAAATTACTTCAACAATATCAAAAATAATAATTTAACGCAAGCATTATCAAAGCACAGTGACTTCCTTCACATAGAAATGGATTAGAAGCTGGATTTGTAAATTCAAGTCTAACAGCTTGTTTAGACATGATTAGGATCAAGAATAAAATTGACAAAATTATTTTCAAGCCTTCACACAATAAAGAAAAAAGGCATTGCAAATGTAATTCAGCCTCATGGAAAATGAAATCCATGATAAACTATGGAAACTGATTATGGAAGAAGTAGATAATCATGTTGCAGCAAGGAAGTTACTTTTGCTTACCTCCTGCAAGGAAAAGCTTGGAACATGGTTTGACAAAAGCAAAGCCTTCTCCAAGCAAAAATGAGGTCCAAGAGTCTATAAGAAAAAACATTTTAAAAATACAAGATGATAAACATTCATCATGCAGTAAGAGTTACCTTTACATTGAGTAGCTTTTCAGAGCCCTATGTTGTCAATAATAGGTCCACAGGGATCATAGTGGGAGATGATGAGTTGAGAGGGATATGTTGAAGAAGCATTACTTAGAAATGGGTGGCAGAACAAAAGCACCAGTATGCATTGCATTGTAGGGGATTTAGTGTAACAGCTCATTGGACTAAGTGAACACTGAGAGCCCTGATCTCTGGCCAAACCTGGAATTAAATAATGAATGTGACAGTCCAGAGGCATTTTGTTAGATTGCATTGCAAAGCTGGTTATATCTCTGGTTAATACTTTAGGGTTGTAATAGTTTGTGTGAGATGTGTCAGAGCCGTTTGGGAAGGGGAATTCATCTGAATTTACAGATTTGGGTTGCATGTTGTTCCAGTAGTTAGTAGATAGGCAGGAAGCAGAACATGTTTTGGAACATATCTTAGGTACAGCAATTAATTTCTCTCTGCTAGAATGTGCCCATTTCTTTTGTCCACACTACAACTGCTCATCCTTGTTCCATTTGCTACAGGAGGTTGCTATTACACAGTTGTGTTGAGGCTGCCCAGAGAAGAGAGAACACACTAATGGGAGCAACACAAGGCACGAAAAAGTAGGGTAGAAAACCAGAGACACGTGATGACCCAAAGCACCATTCTAGGACAATCATGCAACGACCATATCCTCCACTTCCTGTATTCTCTGCCTCACAGAAGCCAAGACTCCACATGTTGAAATTGTGTTCACTGTGGAAAGAAAGAGCTCCGAACCATAAGAACCTCCACAAGTGCCTCAGCAAAAGCAGCATTACCATAGCCACCCCCAAGAAAAGAAATGGGCCCAAGCCCTTTAAAGAAAACATCCATGCTTGGCGACCAGCCACTCTGTTGCAGCAAGCAACCTGCCATAGCCCCATCCACCTCCCAGAAGACATCATAATGGAACCTCAAAACACAATTTGACTCACTTTAAATCAGTCCCATGAACCATGAACACAGGATTATTCAGCCTGACCACACAACAAACAGGACAGAACACCTACTAGAATATGGACCATGGGTATGAAACACAACCAGTGCCAATTTCTGTACAACACCAGATTACGAGTCATGTTCAAACAGTGTAGTGTAATAAACAAAAGAGACTAAGTGCCTATCTTAGGAAAAAACAAGGACTGGCTACCAAATGATCAACTAACTACTGAGATGCACCTCACAGTGTTAACCACTTTTCCTGCATTATCGAAGGTTAGTCTACTCAATCAGTTGCAGTGAAATGGCCCTTACATCCAAACCAACAAGGAAAAACTTGTTACCTGACCACTCAAGTCTTCATAGAAAGCTCTGCAGAAAAAAACCCCCTGTTGACACCCACACAACATCGTTGGTGGTTAGATTGCCTTCCAAATAAGACACTTCAGGTCTTAAACCACAAATATTCTGGACTCAACACTTTAGAGCGGATTACATGAAATCAGAGTCTTTACCCATGAAATCAGTCCAGCCCAATGAACCCAGGTAACATAATCATCTAGAAGCCTTTGGGCTTTTCACATTTTAATTGTTGGACAGGTCTGGTATTCTGCCATTGAGGGTTAGCTACACATTATTTGAACTCTATTCCTCAGCTGCTTGAGCTTGTATGTGCCAAAGACACATATCAGAGTACTACTGAACCATGTCATTTTGCTAATGCCACAATTTCAAAAGGTAAAGTATATAGTCACCATGACCAAACCATCCCAAGAAATCTAGGACTTGAAATCCCCTAGCTGCAATATAGCTAAATTGACTGCAAATAGACATCTAGCAACAACTACAGCAATTGCACTAAAACTGCCACTGGCAAGTTGGCCATAAGCTCTAAAATGCAGCTATTGGCTTGAAGCTACATGAGAGCAACAGTTAATTAAAGGTCTAGTTAACGCAACACACCTCGATGATAGAAAAACACACCTTCTAACCCAAATAGGCATAGCGCTAGGAATCGAATACATTAATTCTTCTCGACAGAATGAGATGCCCTAGCCTAAACACCACCACCACAAGGTTAAGATTGGATCTTCAACGTTCACCACCCCTATTACCACCACCATCGCCACGATGGATCCCAGCACTTCTACAGCTTTGCCTGCCGGGCCTTCTTTCTCTCCAATTACACCTTTAGGATCGCCCCAAATGTCATCACATACACAGCAGGCACAGGCAGAGCCGATACAACAGCAACAACAGGATGACGACTTGTTTGTTCCCGGTATAGGCGAGCCTGACGACCTGCTTGAGCGGATTGAACCCCCTTCAGAGGCTCCAATATGGCCTTCTCTTGCAGCAGCTATGGCAGATCTGAACGCTTTCACAGGTCCTAATGGATGGGCACTTACTTCATTTCGCACAGAGAAGAAGAAAGATGAGGTTGTCATGGTGTTTCTGCACTGTGACCGAGGTGGTACATACAGATCTCGTGTCAATGAGGATTTCCGCCGCCGTGGGACCGCCAGTCGCCAAGTTGGATGCCCATTTGACGCAGTCCTTCGCCACTTCGTTGCTTTTGGTGGTTGGAAGCTGCGTATCTGCAATGCTGATCATAATCATGGTCCAACACCCCCGATCACGCATCCTTCGCTGCGAAGAGCAGCTATGAAGGAGCACAATGACGAGATTAGAACAAAGGCTCGTACGGGGTTGCAGAATACGAAGATCATGAGGAGGCTAAGGGAACAGGACCCAGACATACCCATCTTTACCCGTGATATCCTCAACGATCGCCAACATCAACGGATCAAGTTTCTGCCAGGTCGTACGCCGATCCAAGCGTTGCTATATACCCTTCAGGATGACGGGGATTGCGTATATCAGTACCAAACAGACGACAACGACAAAGTGACCGCCTTATTCTTCAGTCACCGCCAATGCTTGGAACTTCTTCATTCGAATCCCTTCTTTTTGGTCATGGATTGTACTTACAAGACAAACAAGTACAAAATGCCACTGCTTCAAATCATTGGTTCAACAGCTATAGGATCCATGTTCTTCGTTGCTTTCTGTTTCTTGTCCTCCGAGACTGTGGAGTCATATGGATTCGCCTTGCGCTGCCTCAAATCAATGTACCAGAGCATTGATTTGCAACTAGAGACCATGCTCAAGAGCGTATTCACTGACAAAGATGACGCCCTCAGCGCAGCAATCCTCGCTCATCTACCTTTCGTGTACCACTTTCTCTGCATCTGGCATATCAATATGAATGTCATGAAGAAGTGCAAACCTATCTTCCGCCAGCAGCTCGACAACGAGCTCGGAGACGAGGAGATAGGCGACAATCAATACAAGGCAGGTGTGGATGAGCGCTGGAAGGCCTTTCTGCAATTCTGGAACGCTGTGATAGGCGCAACAACTGAGGATGCTTTCGCCGCCACATGGATAGCTCTGCAAGGGGCAATTCCAGAGCCTGAATTCGCCACGACAATTGCCTATCTTGAGAATGAGTGGCTTCGCCATAAGGAGAAATTCGTCCATGCTTGGACAGATCATCATCTCCACTTTGGCCATAGAGCCACCTCAAAGGCGGAAGGGGCTCATGCGCTGATCAAACGAGAGTTGATGGTGAGTACTAACGACGTTGTCACGGTTGTCAATGCCTTAGTACGCACCTTGAAGGATCAACATGTAGCCAGAAAGGCAACGCTTGAGTGTGCAAAAGTGAATCTACCAATCAAGCTTTTGATCCCGCTGTTCGGAGACGTCGTGGGGAAGGTGGCACCTCAAGCACTACACCGTATGCTGGATATCCGAAATAAATAGCTTTCTACAGGTGTTGTTACTACTCTTCCTCCCTGTACGAATACAATGAAGGACTTTATGGGCTTACCATGCGTACATGTCATCGATACGTACCTTCGTGCCAACGTTGGTTTTCTGCAGGTCACCAACTTCCACCTTCAATGGCACCTTCAACCGATTGCCACCCTTCCTCCGCTTGACCCACACCTATAGATACGAGAACCCGACGCTATCCAACCTCGAGGCAGGCCCACTGGTGATACCTCACGCCGCGCTCGCACTACTCGTCGTGAACCTTCCAGATTCGAAAATGAAGAGGCAAGCAGCCAACAAACTCATGTAAATAGACGCAGAAAACTGAGGGAACAGCGCCAGCAGGCAGATGACGGGGTGGACAGTACACAGGGAAGTGATGTGGGTAGCAGCAGTCAGCGTGGAGGCCATGGTCGTGGTCGAGGTGATAATACAACGATTGATACTGTTGTGGAGGGGATGCCTACAGAATAGCAGCTTGGAGGTTCAACATTAGGTTAAGAGGTGTGTTTTTCTATCATCAAGGTGTGTTGCGTTAGTCAGACCTTTAATTAATCAGGAACCTTCAGGGGCTATCCACATAATCCTATCCATGTTCTGCACATTGTGATAGCCACCAGGAAATGATCCCCCAAAAGAAGAGTATGGCATTCCAATTATCATCGTTAACAGTCTCTGCAAAGAAGAAGCAGAATAACAGAAAGTCTGCCTGCAATAATGTCTCATTGCCTGTTCCCAAAATTAGACAATGGTTACTGTATACGCAGTCAGATATGTAAATGGGGAAAGTGCCTTTGCCACGGTGCTGATTGAACCCTATCTCTTCTAGAAAGCACAAGTGACACAAGGAGGAACACGATTGACCAACCGAAGGACAAAAACAATGCAGTATCTGACAACAGCCCTGACCAAGAACCTCATAGCCATTCAGAAGGCTACTGCCTTGTGTCCCAATCTCGGCAATTTTTGCTCACCACAAGACTCTGAACCCTCTAGGCTCCCATAGTATGAACGACTGCCCAACCCCAGCGACAACATGGGAACTGGATTGCCTATGGCATGAAACACACGGCATGAACCCATGAAAACCCTTACCCATGGGAAGACAGGCAACTCGTTGCCTGTCTTTGTCCTGGAGCGCTCGGAAGCCCTTACATTCCGTAGTTTGGAGAACTAGTCGACCCGAACGACCTATAACAGACTACTGCGTACAACCTCTAGCGTGAACCGATTAAACCCTAAACACTTGCAAATGTGGCCAGAAGCCATAACCTCGCTTGATGCGCAATCGACAAAATGCACTTGTGTATGGTCTAACCTCGCGATCTTCTCGATGTACTCCGCCATCACTATTAACCACGCGAAAATAGTAAGCGAAATTTTCAGAAATGAGTCGTTGACTGCAATTTGAAGTAGAACAGAGGAAGACGACGCGAGGAGAAGAAGGTGAATTAGAGGCGAGGAATAAGGAGGGGGAGATTGATGCGTCCGGAAAGAAGATGTCACTGCGGATCAAGGCCGTGGTGGAGAATTTTGTGAGGGACTTGAAGGCAGCGTTGGACGCGGACATCCAGGACGGCATCATGAAGGAGAGGGAGATGAACAGCTATCTGGAAGAGCGGGAGAGGGAGGTTGCTGAGCGGGAGGCGGCTTGGAAAGCGGACCTCAGTCGAAGGGAGGTGAGACTTCCACCTTGGCTGTCGACGTTTGAGCTTGCTTGGTTTTTGTTTCTGTAAGTAGGAGGGAGAAAAGAATGTTGAGTTCATGCTTTGGCGATTGGGGTTGTTGTATGTGACAGGCAGAACTTGCAAAGCAAGAAGCACGGCTGAAAGTTGAGAGAGAGAATCTGGAGAAGGAGAAGAGCGTGCTGATGGGAACTGCCTCTAGTCTGGATCATCAGGATGGAGCACTGGAGATCACAGTCAGCGGTGAAAAGTATCGTTGCCTGCGGTTTTCTAAAGCGAAGAAATGATGCCAATTTGGCATTGGTGCATAGCGTAATGTGGGTGCGGAGGTCTGTGGATTTGCAGACTACTTGTGTACAATATTGTTTTGGTCATCTCAGAGGAAGAGAGGAAATGAGGCAAGGGCCTTATGGCATAAAGCTTAGCCGGCTCTCCCCTTCTGGCATTTGTTCAAGTGATTTGACTGTGGTCTCCAGGTGTTGTTCTCTCAGCTCTCAGCGGCAGTCATTGCACTGACTTAGGTTTGGGAAGCTCTATGTGCGGAGTGGGAAAGAGAATGGTAGCACGAGAGGACATGATTCTAGTCTTTTTCTGCCCCATGAGAGGTTGGTGTGGTCATGAGTGGTGCAAAGCTGAATTTTGGAGGTTATCTAGGTTTGACTAAATCAGGGGAAGAGCTTAGCAAATGAAGTGACCAGCAGACTCTGGATCCAATGAGCATTTGTTATTTCTTTATCAGTATGAGATGTATAAGGTTGATAACATTGTTGTGAGCCCCTCCACCTACCTTTGATGGTGATTTGATTGAGTAAATATAAATGGGATCAGAGGAGGTATGCCCTGTGACACATGGCCTTGGAGATATTGTTAGCCTCGTTGTTTGGAAGTTGTGTAGCTTATGTGAAACTGGGGTTATGTCTGCCATTCTCAAACCTGCCAGAAGTCGAAGTAAACCGAGTCTTTGTGCTCAGTTCCCATGTGACAAACTCTTTAAAGTTGGCACTGCATCTGAGTTTGGTGGCACATTTGTAATATAATGGTAAACTACTTTGCAGTCTCTATTAGAAGGGACTGTTGATGGCTGTGTGTGGTTCTAAAGATACTTCTGCACCAACAAAGGTTATTTCCATAAGGGGATGTCTAGTGACATGCTGATAGGGAGTGGTGGCCACCTAGGACTATGTTGTGTAATTTTGTAACATGCACTATTGTTTTTCTTATTTTATTACACAAAGTGTGTTTCCTTTGTATAATGTAAGATTTCCACTGAAGATCTTGATTTAGTTTGGCTGATAAAGGGAGAGTCAATGAAGAGCAACAAACATAGTAAGCAGGGTAGGTGGATGACAAACAGAACAATGGAAGGGATCAGAAAGGCAACAGAAATGGAGAGGATGGTGTTTGGACAGTAGCCTAGGCAATGGGGACAGCCATTGAAAATGCAGCTACCTATACCTTTCTCTATGCAAGTGTTTTGGATATCTATTTGTCATTGGTATTGCAAAACAATGCAGAGCCTGATAAACTAACCAAAAAATTCACTAGAATAATCATGCATACAGCTTGAAAATGTGTGATATAATCATAGAACTGAATAGGAAAACCTTGCAGATAAACTAAAACTGAAATGGATAAATTCCCACAAGAACATGAAAGTTAAGCACTTTGGATTGTACTATTAGGAATAGGTGGCCAACTAACTCTATTGGCAGTGCAACCCAGTGAGTCCACTTCTTAAAAGAAGCACTACATAAGAAGTGACAAAAAGATTTGAATAACAGACGTACACATAACAGGTCAGTCTGTGAAAGAGGCACAAGATATGATATTGAACAACAAATAAAGCTTCCAGTAACACAACTCTTGGAGGACTCTGACAATGTGTAACAAGGGCATGTAACTCACGAAACCAAATAAGCAAAGCGTAGGACTGGTGATTTTGGAACATGGAAGAGAATTGAACTTTAAGAAGTTCTGAAAGACAAGCAGGATTGAACAACAAGTGGGAGGGATGCAGGAGTTAGTTCATCTTCCGCATTCCAGCTTTTAGGGACCCTTGTCACAGGCATCAAACATCCAGCTTCTAAAGTCTGCCATGCTCCATTCAACTTACATGACTTGCAGATTCCAACAGGAAATGAGGATGGACTACTAGACCAATAGCTCCACCACGCCTTAGTACTCCCCGGGCACACGTTGCAAGTTTTGGACACACCTCACAAGACAAACTGTTTGAGAATACCCACCTCATATGACCCTCTTCACAGAACTCAACTAATCCAAAAAATTCATAAATTCATAACCAGCCAACTATGCCAAAGATGTTCACAGAACCTATATAGCAGCCCATATGAACCATATTCAAAACTTCATTACAGGACATATTGTCACTAACAAAAAAATAGACCCTATTCTCCTTGTCAGTAGAGGACCCTCCAAATGAATGTCATATAGAGGCCAAGTTCAACATGTGGCAGACTCTCTTAAACCAAAATTTGGTAGGCCCAATTTTTGCCACTTGTTCCACACTACAACAAGCAGGGCATTAAGGTACAAAGAAATCATTATCCAGTTATTCAGTTACAAAAGAGCGAAGACAATCATGATAAAAACAGTCCTCAAACTGTCGACCTGCGCTACACATTCTGCAAGTCCTTTAAACAATAGAAATTTCCTAAACTTCCTAAGATCCACCAACTGAAGCTCAGGAAGTTGGTGACAGTTGCTAGTACTCTCCAACTAACATGCAGAAAGATGAGACATGAGTAAACAATCTAATTCAAGAACTAGTGTCATTGCAAGTCGATGCCTTTCAGATACAATGATCAGAGTCACTAAAGACATCTGGAAGGTTTTGGATTTCTCTCAAAAGCTTGTTGTGCGATGTCTTTCACTGATGCAAAGTTAGAGATCCAAATTCTAAATCTCCAAGAACAGCGTGCCTGTGGAGCATTGGATATTTTCTTAGAACTATTCATTGCCTCCTTCCACGACAACCAACTTCTCCTCCGGCTCTGAGTTTCATTTGATGTTAACACTAACAGAGGTCAACCAATCCATTGATAGAAACTGAACAAAAGCTTAAAAACCAAACACACTACAACCATGTACACTACTCCCAGAGACCAGGAAAAAATCCGCACAGATGGCCATGACAAGAGTGGCAAATCAGTCAGGTACGACGACAGAAAGTGAAAGAAACAGACAAAATAAGTAGGGATTCTCAAAGTAGCGGCTATAAGTCTGGAAAAAAACAAATACCAGTTGTGCAACACTACAATGAATAAATATCACATTCCTGCTTGAGGGAACATTCAAATCAAAGAAATTGTTGGTATAATTTAGGCACACTCAATTGTGAACATTAATTAACCATAGATAACCATCACAAATGAACCCTTGAGATCTAAACAAGCCCCTTATAACAAGGGTTGGAAACCCTGGAATGCTGTAAATTTATTGGTCACTGTGTGCTATGTAAGGCCCGTGTATGGGGGTGTTATCAGAATGAGGCACTCGCCTGAGGCAGCAGCCCAAGGCAGCATCGATTTCTGTTAACACCCCATTGGAGGGCCTTGCTGTGTGTAATGATCTGCCACAAGACATCTGATAGCCAAGATCCTTTCATCATGGCCTAAAGAAAAAATGACGGCCCCTACAAAATGTGTATGAGCCTGCCCAGAAAGATAAATTGACCTCCAGTGTCAGGAGGGAATCTTACATATTTAAGGTGCATTTCCAATACACACTAGGAAATCTCTGACACGTGGGTAACCCCATGTAGCCGGCCTGTCCAGAAATAATGGACCCGCGCCACATCCAAAGCCAAGGTGGGGTTCTGTATTTCTGCTCAGCCCGGCTCTCAGGCCTTTACTGGACGTAAAGAATGCCATTCATTTTCTCTTCATTAGTGAAGGGAGCAGCTAGGCTGGTAAGGAAAGAGGTGGGCTGCGTAAAAGAAATGGAGCAGGGAGATTGATATTTCGAGATATCCCACCGAAAAAGTGAAAACGCCCAGCCAAAGGTGCGATATCCCAGTCAGAGAGATAATCTCCCTCCCAGTGGGAGGGAAATTGTGAATAACAAAGCCTGCCAATTTTAAGCTTAAAAAATCAGGCCAGGTCTTTACATAATTTTAAGGCATTACACCAGCACAAGATTTTTGGCATAACCAATGGAATTTCCAACAATGCCACTATCAAGCACATCAAGCTATGAAATTGCAGACATATCTCCACAACAACACTTGGGAGGTGACATGGCAATGCATGCTGTCATATAACCTTATGAAAGTCACTCACAAAGTTTCAGACTGTCACCTTCATCACGAATAGTAGTGCTGTCACTTTCATCACAAATAGTAATGATCGCTTGCCATAACTATCCATGGACTTCATCACCTTCCAATGGTGGGTGTAGGTACATGTATAATAACATGGCCTTCTAATTGTAAAAAAAACTACTGCAAGTTTTTCCAATTGCCCACTAGAAAATGATTTAGTCAAATTTACATTTCTTTATGTTTTGTTGTCCCGCTACGAGGGGGCAAATTGAAACACCATTGGGGTAACAAAAGGAACAGTCACATCATAGGGGTCTTGTGCTAACTTATCCAATGGAAAATAAAATGTCACTCGTACCTCATGTCATAAAGTAATAAGGATGCAGTTGTATAATTGAAAATGACAAAAGCCTAAATGAAAGGACCTTAGGACATCCAATGACAAAACCCAAGTCGAGGCTTATGCAAATAGGGTAAGAGCAGAGAAAGGTATGGAGCTGAGATGGTCACCGAGGTTTGGAGTAAATGACTTAGATGTTTGACATGAATGTTGATGACAAATTAAACTTTGACTAGTAAATTGGCACCCACATGTGGGGCAAACGACTTTAGGTGGAGGTTACAAACACATTGAAAAGAGGGGGTAAGTTAAAGAGTCTAATCATGGGCAGCTATAGGAACCAATAAGGGAAAAGGTCTTGCATGAACATGATTAAAGGGGTTTGGGAAAGTTTAAGGTTAGGAACCCATAATCACACAAAGGGTTAGGACGGTATAAACAATTGGTAGGTGGTGAGTGGTTTGTTAAAATGGAAGGGGGAATCAATGGGTGGTTCGTGGTTTGCATAGGAGATGGGGTGGAGGATAGGTCTATGGTGGCACATGGTAAAGCAAATGGGTGATGGGAGCTACAAAATTTGATTAAACATGATGAACTAAGGGACATGGGATGTTTGGTGCCCATGAGGAAGGAGGCCCACTAAAAGCATAGGCCCCACTTTCTAAATATTACCTACCACTATAGGGTAATTTTAAATCTACAAAACCAACCACACAAGATTAAACAAATCAAAAGGAAAAAAATTGGAAACCTCCTAAGGAATCCAAAATCTACAAAGCCAACCACAAAAGTTTCCTAAAAAATGATTATAATGGACTAGACGTTCATAAGATTCACCACGGGCCACAACACTTTTGGCTAGTTAGTTGGTTGGGTGACCTAACGAGGTATGTATTTTATGTTGCATTGGTTTTTACTCACCTTGTAAAAAAAATTTAATATGAAGAGTTACTAGTCTCAATTGTGTTGCTCCATGGCCTAGGTCCCACAATCCATTTATGTTATAAATCGAATACAGAAGAAAATAAAACACTTAAAAAAATCCCCTAGTCTAGCTTTTTAATGGATCGGTTACCTCGGACAAAATGACCTTTAAGGGAAATCATTGTCCAATTTTATGGCCTTTTTTTTTTTTTTTACTTGTCTGTAACCCTTTATAAACCCTAAAACACTACTACTTTCTTTTTAATTTTGCTTGCCCGTGCACAATTACCTTGGCCTTACTGACTATTTTTTCACGAGGTGAAAGCATGGTGAAGTATGCCAATGAAAGATACCTTTTTTTTTGGTGGAAAGTATCCATAAACTAAGATTTAATATGTTGAACTCATGAATATTTTTTACTTTAATGATCAATAAGAAGAAGATCTTTGACTTCATTGCATAATATTGAATGATTGCATGTTCTAATATGCATTTAAGCGCATTTTTTAAATTATAAGTACAAGAAAGTAGGTGTCACGCTCCTACTCAAATATATGAAAATATGATGAAAGTACAATTGTAATTGGATTTTTTGTACTTTCAAATGGATAGAGCATTAATATGTATCAATGTCTTTTTAAAATTTTCATATCATGGTCATAATTTAACAAATTTTTCATATAAAAATATGTTGGAATTTTTGAAAACCCAATTAGTATAAAACATATTTTTCATCCATTTTTCTTATATGAATTTTTTTCACATTTTATGTGTAACTTACCATAAACTCAATGGAGTGCACCGTTGTTTCATAATGAATTAAAGAAATTTTGAATAGGTTTTTTCATGTTTATGCCATAAATGTGATTATGATTACATGTGTGACTATTCTTTTGGCACACTTTACCATGCTTGCATCATGTGACTATCAAAAATTTTATGCCTAGCAAAATTTGAAGAACCAAAACTAAAGTTTAAAACCAAACCAAAGGTTTAATAAATTAGAAAACTCATTGGATTCTTCTTTAACAACCAAAAAAATAATTGTTTTGTCATAGAAAACAAACCAACAAATTAAGAACCCTACTATTGCCACTTCTTCTTACTACTCCTAAAGTTTCATTATTCCTCATAGAAAACAAGCGCCCCTTAGGAGCTCAAAATCAAGACCGCCTTGTTCACTACTATTGCTTCAACTTCTTACTACTACCTTTCATGCTTGGGCTTACATTAAACATTCTTATCTTTACCTTTCACACACTCCCAACAACAACACTACACTTGGGCTATAAATCTATTTTTTCAAAGGATGGCATAACCTTTCACACACTCCCAACAACACTACACTCATGCTACAAATATATTCTGCCATGACTTTCTTTTCCCACCTATATGGACTACCCAAAATTCTCTTTGCACTAAAAAAAACACAAGAAACCCCCCAAACAAAACCATGTTTCTCATGAACACATCACATTACTCAAAGGAATTTGGTCCTAATTGCAATGCCCAAGACAAATCTTGAAGCAAGCAACCTTTTCCTACCTACCAACACATCCTAGACAACCACATTAAAATATCAATCACAATAATTTCATGTTAAGTTTTAGTGTTTGATCAAGTCTTCTTAGGATTTTATGGATGACAACAAAGTGGGGGTGAGGGCACAACTAAGTGATCAACAAAATACAAAATAAAAGTTGGAATGGGCATGACTTTGTGAAATCATCTAATGTTTACATTTATGTTTAGCAATGTTTATTGAATGCATTTGACTAATTTATACATCATACAAAAAATTAAAAACCTACACAATTCATTCCAAAGGGCTACAAGGAAAAGGACTTCTTTTTTGTCCATTTGGTTGATTGTTTGTATTCATCGGGCTTAAAAGTTGTAGTCCCCAATGCAAATCATATGTGTAGGATTTTTTCATGCAAAAAAACTTGTCAAATTGTCTATAGAAGCTTATTTAAGCATTTTCTAAATTTATGGTTTTGACCAAGTACATAAACATGTGAAAAATCATCGCCCCATACAATTATTTTATTTTGGATTGTTCCATTTGTCTCAATTAAATTTATTCCATGAAAATTTTACATTTGGTAAATAATGAAAAAAAAATCTTGCAAACCACCATGCAACTAAAAACGAAATTTGGCAAAACAACTAATAAATACCTTGACATAATTTCAATGTGGAAGAAACTACTTGTCTTGTGAAATGTGCCAATCCAAGTCAACATCCAATTTAGGTTTGTGCCAATCCTTTCCTTTTGCTTCTAAAGACACTTCTCAAGGACTTGCTTCCCCAAAAGTAATTTTGTTTAAGTTATGTATTTGCTAGAGATTTTAATTCATTGTTTGGTGTTTTAAGCCTTTTAAACACACACCCACCTTGTTGATTAACATGGTTGCTTGATGGTTGACTATTTGGCCCTCTAAAATTCTTATAAACTTTCATCTATCTTCCACCTATCCATGTTATTCCCTAGAAGAACCTTTTCCCATCGTCTTTCCTATCCAAATGGATCTGGGTGAAGTTTTGGCATTTTTTAATGGTTGTTATAGCTCCTTAGGGAGGGCCACTCATGTTTCAAATAGGATGTAGAACATTTTTTCCATTAATAGTTTTAAATTCAATTGGGGTAGGAAGAAGGGGTGAACTATCCACATAAGGAAGGTTCTAAGTTGCAACTTTCAATATGGTCATTTCAAAACTCTAGCCTCTACTTCTAGGAGAAGTTCTTTTCTTGCCCATCAATGTGTTTAGGCCTCGCATCCTTAAATGATGCATCAAATCCTAACTAATGATGTGTAGAAACATAGAAGTGTAGGAACCATAAAAGGTTATAATTATATTTTTTTCCTTTACCCAATTATCACCTTCATCAACTTGTGAAGTGATACCTCTTCCTTGAACATCATCATATTCTTCACTAGGCCTCCTTTCCTTGATATTCACCTATAAGTATAACCTTCACCACCAATAGATGCAAGTGACACAATGTTTTTTGCTATATCCTCAACTATTGATGACATTGACCTTGAAAAACATATCCATATTATTAATTCATTCACCCCACCTATCTTCCTCATATGATCCTTCCCAACCATTACCTTGTTCCACACCCTAGGAAGGCACGAACTTTTAAAAGCCCCTACTTGTTGTCATCACAACCTTGGAAATCCCATCATCCCCATTATGTCATACCCACACATTTTTCTCCTCCCTCCCTATCATGTTCCCTAACAAAACCTCCAACACATCCCCCCCATCCCACTTTTCTTACCTATATCCACAATCATCTCAATTGCCCCTATCATTTTAAAAGCCTCCACCAAGTCCATCAACCTCACCCTACTCATCCTATTTTCATTTTCTAGGTCTAATGGGAAACACCATCATTTCTTTCATTGTAAGCTCGGTGGTATTTGTAACACCCTTTGTATTACCACTTGGTCCAACATGGCTACATAGGGTTTACTTAGGAGACTACCTAAGAGCTTCCGAAGTTAGTCAATGCCTAAAGGGTTATTTTTGGGGCTATTTATGGGATACTTAGGGGGCTATTTAGGAGACTACTTAGGGACTTCCTAAGTTGGGGGCTGATACTTAGGGACTACATAGGGGCTATTTTAAAATTACATAAGGGGATATTTACTAAAGACTACATAGGGCCATACTTAAGTTAAGAGATAGTTAATTGTTATTTATAATGTTATTCAAGTGAAGGGTTGCCTAGGGTGCTACATAGAGCCTACGTAGGTGTATATAGGGACTACCAAAACTTGAGTTCAAAATCATAATCCAAACCCCTAATCCCCATCCCCACTTTTAAACCAAAACCAAAAGTGTAATCTAAAATTTTAATCTTTAACCTTGTGCAAAAGGGTAATCCATAAGCTTTGTTTTAAACCTGTAGATTTTATCTTATGGGTGAGGACCTATATAAATGGGAGCATTTCACACTTACTTCTCTTTTTTTTTCATTTATCACTTGTGGAAAGGTTTTTTCACTCGAAAATCATGGCTTCAACTTCAACCCATGGGTCTAATTTTACATGAAATTATTTTAGTTCTATGTGAAATAATTATAACTCCTCATCCTCAAGTGATGATGAGATGATATAGGAGATGTTTGCAAACATGGATAAATAAAATAATATGTTTTTGCAACTGTAGTTATTGTTGCCAACTCATTTCATATGTTCAATGACAATGAATTGGAAGAGGGTGTGGGTGAATAAGTGGATTCGTGTGTGGGAATTTGAGATGTGTTCATCACTATGCAAATAATGACGGGTTTTCAAAACTTTGACCAACTTCACTTTAGCCAAGTTTGACAAATTAATATTATTAATGGTACCAATGATTGCATGTCATGCATGATTTACATGTGAACACCACATTTGAATGTTTTTAATTAAAGTTATAGTTTTAGGGTTTTGATTAGGGTTTCAATTAAAGATTTGGTTTTTGGATTGAAGTTTTAATTTTAAGGGTTAACATTAAGGTTTTTATTTTAGAAGTTTGGGTGTGAGGTTTGAATTAAGATTTTTATTTTAGGGTTTGGAAAACTTTCTTTTGGGGGTTTGGATTAAAGGTTAAAATTAAGGTTTTATTTTAGGGTTAGGATCAAAGTTTTAGTTTTAGGGCTAGGATTAAGGTTTTAATTTTAAAGGTCTAGATTTAAGGATTGGATTAAGGTTTTAGGCTACAATTAGGATTTTAATTCTAGGGGTTTGGGTTTAAGGTTTCAATTTTAAAGGGTTTGTTAGATTCATGACTTAAACTAAAAACCTTTCATTTGTGGGTTTGGATTAAGGTTTAGTTTTAGGGGTTTTGGTTTAAGGTTCTAATTTAAAAGTTGGAATTTACAAATGGTCACCACGTTTGAATAAGGCATCTTTCAAATTTGGCACTAAAATAATGCCTTCTATAATTCATTATGTATATGAAACATGACAATGTTTGCATGTATGATGCATTCTTATCAAACTAATTAAAGGGTGTAGTTTGTGATGAATTCATCTTCATTGTATTTTACATCAATGATGCACTTGGGGATGAGATTACGTGGCCCATAATACATGAACAGACTGTGTTTGGCACCACCATACCTAGTATTAGATTTCAAAGGTTGCATTGGGGTGAACACATGATTGTATGGTTCATTTTTGGTGTCAAAATGGTCATTTTTGTAGGTTTAAATGTGTTTAGATGCATGTGGTGAATAATATAATTTTCAATTTGTCAATTAACAATTTGTAATACATTAACATGATTATTATAAACACATTATTTGTAAAACTATCTATTCATTGTTGGTAGTGGACTTTTGAAATTCAAAACTATGGTTTGGTTAGTTGATTATTATAATAATAGATTGAATTTTTCATATTAAATTCCACTCCAAATTATTTACATTGACAAAATGATGACTTGAAAAATAAAATAGATAATCAAGTATGAAATCTAGTTTTTAAAAACCTTAACCAAATGGTAGTTATATGAACTTTTTAATGGTCATAATTTTACTTTATTTTCAAAACACCTTTTGAAATGGATTTTGTTTTTTTCTTTCAAATAAAATCTACCTAATGAAATGTTTTTAAAATATTTGTTTTGCTCCTCATTCATATGGACTTTATGGGTTTTCCTTTTAAGATTTCCAAGTGGCATCCACCATAACATATGACATCAATGACTTTTGGTATAGGTTTCATGATATAGGTTTTGACATAGGTTTAAAAGGTTCCATAAATGGGTAAACATGTGATAGTCAAAGATTACAATATTGAAATTTTAAAAATTAATAATCATGTCCATTTGACCAATTAAAAAAACTTGTTATGGATTTTTATGGAGAGTTTACTTGTCAAATTTGATTCATTCAACCATGCATTCATCCATTGGGTTCATTGATGGCATGCTCATCAAGATCCAAAAACCCCAGAATGATGTGGCCCTCAAAGTTTGGCTCAATTGGTGCAAGAAACCTTACTTGATAAACAATACCATGGTTGTTGAAAATCAAGGCTTGTTCATTTACTTGGACTTTAGGTATTTACGTTTTCACCACAATGTTACCATCTTACAGTAGTTTGAATTCCACATGAATTGGCATTAGTTTTTTTGTGCATGACAATGACTACTTTGAATATTTTTTATGGAACCTTGGCTACTTGGGTGAAGAGATGTTCATCATGAGGAAGGTTGGGGGACACAAAATAGGCTTAATGTTATCTATGATGTTATCAATGCTTACAACAAAATGCATGTTAGGTACAAAGTGCAAATGGAATGAAGATTGGTAGATTGAAAAGGAAATGGAAACAATTGATGAAAATGTTTGATTCCACAAAATCTAATTACATACATTTGTTAAGATTGGCAACTATCCTTACAAACATTTTGCACAAATGTAAAATCAACTTCACATTTGAAGTCACATGTGATTAGATGCCCAACCTTGTTAACCATGGGTAGGATGAAGATTTATAATTTTACAAGTCTAAAATTTCCTTAACTTTTACTTTGAATTCCTTGTCACCTATAACTTTTAGCTATCTAGTAGCTTTAAGGTTATTAATCTTAACTGTGTTTGCCTTGCCAACATGACTTTGGATGTGTTGCATGCATTAAAGTTAAACTTTGTTATGAATCCACCTCCGTAGTGGATGCCAAATGTTTGATGCTACATGATTGGTGTTGTAAATATGTTGCCTTTGTCCTAGACTTTGCCAAGGACATGGATGTAGATGTGGGGCAACAAGATACATTAAGCCCATGTGATGGAAGGTCCAAATCCATAGAAATGGATGTAGGAATAAATGTAGGAACAAATGCAAGAGTAGATGGGATTAATGGATTAGTGGCACCATCAATTAGACTTTGTTGACTTTTCAAGACATTACACATGGCATGCCAATCTATTGATTTCATGTGGTCAAGACTTCTTCATTTTGCAAACAACATTCTTTGAACCTTCTTCATTTGATGTCCCTATTTTCAATTCCCTTAATGTTTCCCAAAACCTTTCCTTCAAAATCTCCTCTTGGAACTTTGATTTTGGATATTCCACCTTATTTGCCACATACACATCTTTCCACATTATTGAAGGAATGAGTTGTGTTGCCTTGGTCTTGTTTTTGTTATAGATAACATAATAGTGGTTGTAGGTAGCACACATGGTGTTCAATTGGCTGGACTGCACAATATAATGGTGACATTATTTCTCCCATTGTGGTGCTCTTGCCACATGAATATTCAAGAAGTTTTTTCTATTTTGAAAACATGTTTCCACCCCAGCATAATCAAAACCATCCATACTTTAATTCCATATAATTATGTGTTTCAATTGTGTTTTTTGCCATATGGTCTCTAGGCCTCTTTGAATTATATTACTACTTTTGGGTCTATAAACTCTATCTCTTTGTGTTATAATCTTTGAATATTTTTGAACTTTTGTCTTTAGTTCTCCATGTCTCTTTAGAAAAAAATTCTTTCTTTCTTTCTTTCTTTCTTTCTTTCTCTCTACCCATTTTTTTTCTTTTTCTCCTTGCCTTTTTGTATTTTTGTGTCTTTCTATCTTTGTGTTTTTGCATCTCATTATGTTAGTATCCCAAAATCTCAATGTTATTATGTATGGGTCTTTATGTCTTCTTGGATTATTTATCTATATATTTATCTATATCTCTATATTTGTATAAATTTATCTATGTTTATATTTGTGTTTGCTTAGCTAATTGGGTTTCTCTCCCTAACCTAACTTGATTTTTACACCTAAATGCACGATCTAAAAATACATAGTAGGCCCATTTCATTTTCTCCAACACTGCTCACGAGATTTGAAAAGCTCAAAGTCTAAACATAAATAAAGTTATATTTATAAACTTGTTGTAAACTCAATGTTGACTTGTTCATGAACCATTGGAGACTTGCTACATAATCTTTTTTTTGGGGTAAAGGTCAATTTTCTCCAAGCTTTGAAATTTTGCAAACCTAAAAATCCAAGGAAAAAACACAAGCATGTAAAAAAGAGCTTTCTAAGCATAAGGATACAATAAACCCCCTTTATAATCACACCCATTTTAATCACATTCTTGTTTGTGTCACGCATTTTTTGGTAACCATCCATTTCAATAAGAAACACCATTCTTTTTAATCGCTATCACATTCATTAGTAACAAAAAACATTTGCAAAGCTTTCTTTGTAAAGGATATTATAATGGGGGAAATTTTAAAACAAATATCAAAGCTTTTAAATTGTAGTTCCCTTTAGCAATGTTAGCATTGCTTTGTGTTCAAGTTATGCAAACTAACAACAATGAATCCAATTGAAAGGAAAAGAAAAATACAACAACTTTTTATTGTAGAGAAGCAAAAGATATGTGAGCTTGCCAAGAAAGTAGAAAATTTTAATTAAAAAAATATAGTTGACAAGATATAGAAGGAGCTCAAACTCAATATAGATCATCACATTAAAATAGGTAGAAATCACAACCATTTTCAAGTCTAATAATGCATAGTAGAACTTAAAATAACCCACGTAGGAAATTTAGACAATTGGTGGTCAACAATGGTGTGATTTTAAAAGGAATAAATTTTGACTTGGGTCTATATCCTTTTTTCTAGGTTTCTATTAGGGATTGATTAATTTTCCAAGTTTCTTTCCTTAAACCTTATGTATTTTTGTCCAAGCTTGCTTCTAACATTAAACCTAAACACATACCCTAACCATGATGCAAAAACCAACCTTTATAATCACTACTATAATTCTACTAAGTTGCTAGAAATGTGTTGCAAACTTGTTGAATTATTGGAAACTTATTGCTAACATGTTACAATTGTTCTTGTACTATAGAATTCATTTGGATTTAGGTTCTTTGTTTTATGTATCATCTCCCCACCTATACAAAACATAAACCATAAGACCTACGCCATGGCAAGCAACAAACAAACCAAAATTAAATATATACATCATGGGCTATTTGAAGCAATTGATGATTTTGAGTATATTGTGTGGTGCAAATTGGGTTTATGGTTTAGGGTTTTGTTGACTTATTCTAAAAGCAAGGATTGAAAGCAAGGATTAACATTAGTTCTTGTATTAATTAATTCAATTATACCAAATGTGTTACATAAGACCTACACCATGGTAGGCATGTGAGGAGATACACATAGGAACATTCAATATAATCTCAACAATCATTATAGTCATAAAGAGCCATGCCACAAAATCTGAAGGTTCATTTACATGAAACTATAAAATGATGGTAGTTAGTTTTTTACCTTAGTAAGTTAGTTTTTAATAGTGGGGTATCCCGGTAATCCTAACTACCAATAGTAGATTTACCTACTACCTTCACATTTGGATGTGACACCTACTAGTTCCAACTAGTTTTGAAAAAGGTTGGTTGAAAGTCAACTATTTACTTCTAGAAGGTATTAAGATAGGTTGCTAATTACTAGCCTAGAAAGTAGGAGCTAATTTAGTGGAGATTGTTATCACCAACTATTTTCTTGGGGGCTTTCTAAGGAAAGGGAGAACAATCCCTTTATTTCCTCTTTCCCTAGATTGCTTTTTTATTTGGTTTTGAGGGTTGACTTGCCCATTTTTGTTTTCTTTCTTTATTTTTTCCTTCTTACTTTATTCTTATTTTCCTCTAACCTATTTGGGATGGTTAGGAAGTAATTATAGTTTTTTTCTTTTTCTTTTGTGGCTAACCTACCAAGGTGCTTTACCTTTGATTGGAATATGTATTTTGGAGGGCAAAATTTTAATAAAGAACATTGGGTTTTCCTTTTGGTTTGCTCATAAGAGGTAGGGTTTAAAACTAATATTTACATTAATAGAGTGGGTGGTGGTAACAAAATAAGAGGTGGTAATGGGACTTTTGTGTGTTTGGTAAGGGACAAAAAGACAAGAGGTATTGCTACCCACTATAATTGATTATTTTGTTTTATTCCTTAATATCCTTTCCTTCTAGTGGTAATGATACACTACAACAAAATTATCATTCATTTTCACTCAAATGTATAATTTGGTAATTGTTTTACTTTTTCCCTAGGAGTATTGGGTTAATTATCTTCTCCTTTAATTTAAGGACCTCTAAGTACCTTAGAAGGAGGACGGAGAGTAGGACTACCAATAGGGTAGTTAGACATCATTTATTTACCTCCTAGGAAATAAGATCATTTATTTTATTTGAGTAGTTGTGATAAAATAATCAATTACTAGTTCAATATTTTTGTTTAAGGTAATAATTTCCTCTAGTATTACCATTATTCTAAGGGTAATGACCACTTTGAAAGGGTTTATTTACATAAACCAAATAAGTCTTCAAGTTTTTTGTTTTATTTGGCACCAAGATTGCAAACCTAGGGGGCTATTTATGGATTTACATTAAGAACGACCACAATCAAAGATGAAACAAATTCAACATCAAAAGTGGCCAACTCAAAAATGACAAAAGTGATCAACAAAAACACAAAAAGGTTTGAATCAAAAGTAATAAACAAAGTTTACATTTTTCAATTAGGGTCTTGAAACATTAAGGTAGATGGGATCAGGAGAAACATCAATGTCAACATCAACATATAATTGATTGTCATAAGCATCAAGATAGATGGGTGGTTACAAAATTGGATCAAAATAATATATTAAGTATCAAATCTTGATTAAAAGGTCTTTTCCATTGATAGTGATGAAATTGAGCTTACATGTTAAAACACCTAGCATGGTACACCTACACAAAACATCCATAAATCCAAAATAAAGAATCCATAGATATATCTTTGTTCCAACCCTAAACCCTAATCATGTTAAATTTTGAAAGTTTATATCAACTACCAAGTTAATCCAACAAGAGACCCCTAGAAATTTATGAAGGAAATAGAACCTAATTATATTATTTAAACAATTTTGTGATAACCAACACCTTAAGCAATTATAACATTTCATTCACAAATTCTTTAACTAAAACAACATCTTTAAACATGTGATAAGACTTTATTTAAACCTTAAACTAGCATACAAGCAAAGTAATTAAAAGATTTTGGCTCAACCCAAAACACATGAAATAATTTTTTTTGAAACTTAGAAATTTGTCATGCCCAAAAAAATTAGAACCTTAAACCCTTTAAACCTTCTTGTTCAAGATAGATTTTACCAAAACTAGTGTTTTCTAGGAATTTTACCGAAATGAAAACTTTCCCTACCAAATTTCCTCTATTGAAACCGATTTTTACTATCGATTTAAACTATGTATATTTAGGTCCAATTTTTTTGGGATTGGGCTAACTACTTGTTCCACCATTTCCAACTTCTTTCTTGGAGGTACTTTAAGGCTCTATGGGTGTAAACAAGGTAAAGTAGACAACTCATTGCTCCTTGTTTTAAAAAATTACAAGTAGCCATGAAAAAGTTTTAATGTATTGAAAGTAGAATTTTATTTTTGTACAATAATTAACATGATGATAATCTTTCATTTTATATTTAAAATGTTGAAAACCCCATCTTGAAAGTAGAATTTTTTAAAATATTTCTATTTGCACAAAATGTTTGATCTTACAAAAAGGGGTTACATGTAAATCAAATATTGATTTTTAAACATTTTCAACTTAGTGCAGCCTTAAAAAATACTTATGTATTATCAAATTATGGATGTTATAATCATAATATATCAAATTTTTAACATGAAGTAGGTTTGAACACCATTTTGACCCAATTAATTTCAAACCTACCTTCAACCTACTTTTATGATACCAAAGTTGTTCAAATTTTGTATCGAACCTCCCATAAACTAAATGCAAGGCCCTATGGTTTTATATTTTTATTTCATAATATTTCAAATATATTTTCTTGTGTCCATATGAAAAAATATTCCATTTTTTAATTGGATTTTGGGTAAATTTTTTTTTTTGTTTTACTTTACTTTATCGACACCAAGTCCATTTGTGAACTATACATGAAAATATTTTTTTGGAGTAAAATTATCTTTTTCCTTCCATATTTTTGTACATATAATTTTATTTGTAGTTTTTTTTCTTCATATGTTTTGAGTATTTTAATTTTTTGTATGCAAGTATTCTTCCTTGCATGTTTGTTTCAAGTCTATTTTTGTAGAAAGTTTATGCAGTTGTCCTACTAAAATTTGATAATCCCTTTTGTGTTGAAACTTTTTGCTCACCTAAGGAGAGTAATAAGATTTTATCTTCTGTTCCCTTATTTTATTCATTTCAAAACTTGGTAGTTCACCGAGTGGCCTTAAAATTTGGTGACCATACCATGGATATTAAATCCACAATTTTTGGTTCATTATTGTTCCTATTTGGACAAATATTGGTTAGAGTTATTTGATTTCATCAAAATAAACCACGAATTTATTTGATGCATTCCCAACTCTTTGAGGGACTCAAATGTGAATCCCAAACAGAAAACAACGAAAGAGTAAGAGTCGGGGCACGTTCCCTGGCTCGCAACACTTTCGAGGGGTAGAGGGGTGTGCTGGAGCTCTGGGAAGGGACTAGGAAGAGTTGACAAGCTTTATCTACTCACATGGACCTACACAAAACCAACGCAAGGTGGTTAGTGCATAGTTGGAGCACCTTTGGTGCTAGGACAAACCACGAGCAACACAAACACATAAAACTCACCACGGCCCGGACTTGGGGGAAGCCACCACCTTCTCTTTTATAGTATACTCTCCACCTCTCCATGGGACCCACATCCAAATGGCTTTTTGTCCCGGGACTCCCAAGTGGGAGTTCCGAAATCACCAAGGTTGGGACTCTCGCGACTTTGGGGCGCCATAACTTTGCATGCATACCTTGGATTGAGATGAAATCTTAAGCAAAGTTGTAGCCCTCGTCGAGAGCTTTCCAACGGTATCTTGCACGCCATCTGCACGCACGGAAATCGGGTTGACTCCCAACTTTTAATGGTTGGGAGTCAAACTGCCAATTTGACTCCCGGCCCTTCTTTTGGCCATAACTTGTGTTTTAGATGTCCAAATGGGCAATGTGAGCCCATTTTAGATATCTAAGTTCTAAGAGCTTTTCATTGATATAAATAATTCCTCAATTCATTGAGTTTGGCCCCTATAATTGCCCTCTGAAGATTCGAAAGTCCACCGAGATTTTAACTCCCATAGTGAAACTCCCTTGGGTTGTGAGGGTTCATTCCCTCACACCTTCTCACACTCCCAAGAGTATGTTATGCGACTCCTAGCTTCCCTCTTGGCCCGCAACCTTGCAAACCCTTGCCTTGGTCGCGAGCCCAAGGCTAGGGTTACGACATTATTATTGTTTATTTTTACAAATAAAAATAAAATACCAAAATAACCTATAGATTATAACTTTTTTATAGTCATTTATGGTATGCTAATAATGTTGACAAGAAGTATGAAAAAAAAATTGGAGTAGGTTTTGCAATAAAATGTTAAAGTATGGCATGCATGTAACCCAAAATGATTAGAACATCCAAAGATTGACCTAGAAAAGGTTGCAACCTTTCACAATGGGGAGCAAAATGAATTAGAAGATGTCCCCAAAAATATTGAACCAAACACTATATGAACTCCTTGAAATCATCCACCAAAATCGAAATGCATCAAGACCAAATTAGAAACTCCATGGGAACCAATTTGGGACCCTATCAAAAATAAAACTTTTTGGTGCCATGAGATTGTTGTGACAAGTCCACACACCAAAAAATGTGGAATTGATTGACTTTAGAGGTGAATTGATTAACTACACCAGTTTCAAGGGAGGTTTGATGAAGTACAAAACATGCAGTCCTCAAGGATGAACATTTTGAATGAAAATGAATTCCATTAAGAAATTCTGATAACCCTTATTTTTAACGTTCGTGCTTCTCTTCACATGTTTCTAGCTTGTATTTTTTTGTCAAAGTTTGGGTCACTGAACAAACAATTGTTCTTATTGCTATAATAGTGTTTTGCCTACACAAAAGGTACTAATAAACCATAGACCTTGTTTGGTATCATTATTCGTTCAAAGTTTTGTTTCAATTGTTCAAAATTTGGTTTATCTTTTAACATTACCAAATGTAGTTTGTAAATAACCAATTATTCCACTTGTTTTTGTTACACTTATCAAAAATGTCATGGAACAAAATCTGTTAAATTTTCCAAATTTAATGTACTTTCAAGTTGGACCCTATACACCATATTTTGGTTTTGGTTATAGGGGCATAAAGAATGTTCCAACAATGCAGCCTCCTATGTTTGATCCCTTAATTAACCCCATGGCATCACCAAAACCAATTTTGAAAATTGCACAAATTGAGATTGTAACAAATTATGAGGAGCCTTCAAATGAGGACCAAGGATTATTATGAAAGAAAACACAACTCCAAGATGCCACAAATTGTTCCTACCGAAAAATCGTACCATGAATGGAGGGGAAGACCATCTCGATTATAGATGTTAGTAGACCACCTATTAGTGGACAAGTTGTACCTATCAACAATGGTGGTTATCGCAACCTTAAGATTGGGTTCGTGACTAAATGTGGAATCCAAGGGCTCATGAAGCCAAGAGAGTGTGTTCACTATCACAAATGAGGGAAAATGCAAGAGATGGAGCCAATGACTCCCAAATGCACTCCCACTTTGGGAGTTGCACTTATGTGGGAATCCTAAATGTTTAAAACCTTGGTTGAAAAGTTAAAAAAATCAAATTGGGCCCTTAGGATACCATTGAAAACCTCATGAAGTGTAGATGCCTAAAGTGCCCTCGCATTATTTATTTAAACATGATATGCATGAATTATGATCAAAAGACGAGTTGGGAGTCAAATTGAGAATTTGACGCCCAACCACAAATCACCTTAGAACAAGGGTCAAATGATCTCTAATTGAATTATTTAATACACCATTGGAAAGATCTTTTTAAGGTTCATAATATATTACCTTTGCATGCTCCAAATAAGCTTGATTTGAGGAAGATATGAGCATTCAAAGTTTTGAAACAATAGAAGTCTTAATTTTGGGACTCCCACTTGAAAGTTTCGAAAAAAAGTGTCATTTGGATGTAGCCCCGCAGAAAGTCACGTAGTATACTATAGGGATGGGAGTGGTGCCTCCTCCCAAAGGTTGCAAACCATGTAAAATTTGTGTTTGAAGTTGTCCTTACTACCCTACCCTGTCTACACCATGGGAATGGATCCCAATGATCATGTATGAGTCTTTTGCAAGGCCATTCAAGCCAATGGAGAAAGAAATGATGATGATATCATTAATCTATTTTGTTTTACACTTCACGATGCCATATCCAAGTGGTGAGAGAATTTTATGAAAGCCCATCAAGTTTGTAGATTTGAGGAACTAGAAGTTATGTTTTGTAAGCATTATTGAAATTTACAAATGGATGAAAAAGTGTACATGGAATTATGAGTGATAAAGCAAGGAAGAAATGAGAAGGTGGAAGTATAGTATGAATGTATACTAAAATTAACGAACAACCTTCAACGCCAAACAAACGATAGTTTGCTGACCATATTCTTTTGAGTTAAATTGCAACCATATCTTCAAATATCCATAGCAAGGATGAAGAGGGACACCTTGTTTAAACATAAGGAAATTGTAGTCACTTGTGAAGAAAATATGGGAAACACCAATGAATATTGGAAATTGTTGGAACCACCAACCAAACAAAAGAAGGTTAGTGAAAGAAGGCGAACAAATGTGATCTATGGTCGGTGCAATAAATTAAGACATTATAAGGAACATTACCATTAAAATCTACACAACTCAAATAATAAACATAAAGACAAAAAGGAGGTAACAATGAATGGTGTTTTGGCATAACTTAGTGGTACATGAAATAAATCCAATAACAAAGGAGGTCATAGAGAAGTGAACAAACCCAATTCCATCATTTATTGTTGTTTCATCTGTAATTTTGTTGAACATAAAATTGATGACTACCTTCATAAGGATGCAACTCAAGCCATGTTCAGGGAAAAGGCAATGGTGGCTACACCCAAGAAGGACGATGTTACTATCATCATTATTTTGCAGTTACCATTTGTAATTAGATACCCAAAAATGTGGTATTCAAGGAAAAAGACTCTTTCAAAAACAAAACCTTGGTTAATTGGCAAGACGAGGAAAAGCTTCAATGTTCATTTAAAGAAGTTATTAAGGACATGCAACAAAAGGAGTTGCTTGGAGCTAATATACAAACTCGGGTTAAAACCAACCTCACCAAGGATTCCAGTTTAGATATTGAAAATTAATTTTATGTATCTATCAGACCTATCGATTTTATCAATTTTACCAGATCTATCAACATTATCAAATCTATTGGTGTTATTGGTTTTATTGGTTTTACTAGAAATATCAATACTACCAAATTTATTGAAAATACTAGAACAACCAAAAAAAATTTAATTTTGGAGGATATCACCCAACAATTATTAGAGAGTATACACACCCTTATTTTGGGCCAACTCTTCAAGATCGCTCCAAATTTGAGACAATATGTTACTACCAAGCTTGTTCTTGGAAGAAAAAATATCACCATGTCAAGACCTAATCTAATTATTGCCTCGATGGCGATTGATCCTCACATGGCTATGATATAAGTTTAGGTGGGCAAGAACATGGTTAAAAACGTCCTATAGGTGGAGGATCTAATGTGAACATCATGACAAAGGAACTATAGAAATGTTAGGGCTTCCCAATCCTAAACCAACATCGTATACCTTTTGGATGGTGGATCAAACAATCACCAAACCAGTTGGATTCATCAAGGACCTCAAAATCCACATTCATGGGATTCCTTACATGGCAATGTTCACAATAATCAAGAATAATGTTTTGGATTCCAATTATTCCATGTTGTTCGTTGACCATGGTTGCGTAATGCATGTGCTACACATGATTGGGGAAACAACCTAATCACAATTAAGGGCAATGACATGGTGTGATAACCAAACATTTAGATAGCAATACCAAACGTCTTGAGGTTTTGTTGTGTTATGATTTGATGGAGACACTACAACAAAAGGTGTCCTTGTACACCAAGTGATTTCACTAGATTTTGAATGAATTCACTGGTTGTAATGAATGGGGACCAGTGAAGAAGTGAATTCAATGGTCTAGTGAAGGGGTCATAGACAAAGAAAAAGAAATTTTTTTGTAGCAAAACCAAATTTTTTTACACTTGGGACCATCACATTACCGGAACCAAAAAATTTCAGTGCTACAATTTTTGGTGCAAAAGTTGATACAAAGGACCTTACATTCAACTTTCCACACTCTAAAAGACAGATTCTAATAGATACTATGCTTACATGCATCAAAGTCTAAGAGTGAGACATTGCACATTAGATATTACTTGAGGATCATTAGGCAAGACTTCTCAATTTGGGGACTACCAAAAATCCTTAGATAGTTAATGTGACATTGGATGAACCAACTACCACCAATACCAAATCATTGTTCCATGAGTATTATAAATTTTTTGCATGCAATTATACTAACTTGAAGGGAATTCCACCAAGAATTATTCAACATTACATTGAGTTGGACACCACTATTCCACTTGTTCATCAAGCCAAATACCAAATGAACCCAAACTATGCTGCGGTAGTCAAACATGATTTGGACAAGTTTTTAAGTGTAGGTTTATTGCCTTGTGGAAGAAGCTAGTTGGCTATCACCAATTATTGTTGTATAAAAAGAGAATGGAAAACTCAAGATTTGTGTGGATTTTTTATGACTCAATGCTATTACCAAGAAGGATCCATATCCTTTACCTTATACTAAAGATGTATTGGATGAAGTGGTGGGTCAAGAGGTTTATTCATTTTTGGATGGATTTTTTAGTTATCACTAAATCATGATCGCCCTTGAAAACAAGTACAAGATTGCATTCATCATCGATTAGGGAACTTTCATTTGGGTGGTCATGCCAGTTGGCCTCAAGAACATTCCACCAACTTGTCAACAGGTGGTGAGTATATCTTTCAAGGATTAACTGGAAGTGTTCATGAAAATGTTCTTGGATGAATTCAGCGTGTTTGGCAGTTTAAATGTCCATCCACCAAAACTATAACTATGATTTGATAAATGTAGAGGATTTGGTACAAGCTTGAACCTTGAGAAATGCATGTTCCTCATGCATTCAAATGTTATCTTGGGGTATGTGGTATCTACTAAATCCAAAGAATTTGTTTGTTATTGTTCACATGCTTACATTGAAAACACCTAAAGACATTCATGTTTTCAATGGCATGGCACAATATTACCAACGTTTCATCAAGGACTTTGCTTTCATTATGGCTCCCATTACCAAGCTACTACGAAAGATAGAAACTTTCAAGTGGACAACACAATGACAACAAACTTGGAAAAAATCAAATAGCACTACATGGATGCACCGATCTTGACTTCACCACATTGGGACATCGAGTGTCATGTTCACACAAACTAATTTAGTTGTCAAGGCTATGTTAGCATAAAACCTTACTAGAAAATGTGACCAACCAATTGCCTATGCATTGTAATTACTTAATAATGTTAAACAAAATTATATGACAATCGAAAGGGAAACACTTGCAATTGTGTATGTTCTTCATAAGTTTCATCACTACTTGTCGAGTAACAAATTCATGTTTTATGTGGACCATATGGTGTTGTTATACATGGTCCAAAAACCCCAAATTTCAAGAAAATAAGGTGGTTACTTCTCTTTTTGGAGTATGATTTTTTAGTTATTTATAAACTATGGAAATCTCACTATGTGGTGGATGCATTATCATGGATGCCCAATCTCATAGAAGAAAGTGGAATACCGGACCAAACAACAAACACTACACTCTTCCTGTTACAATTGATGTGGCTACATGATTTGTTTTAGTACCTCACTATTGGAAAAAAATTGATTCCCTATAACCAAAAGCAAAAGAAAAAGCTAGCCTTGAAAGCTTTACGTTTTCCCTTAGGATAAGACAAATTATATTATCAAGGTCAAGGCCAAGTTTTGAAGCATTGCCTTCATGACTCAAAAATACCCACCTTGCTATAAGAAATGCATGAAAAAATTAGTAACGGGCATTTTTCATTAAAAAATCACAATTCACAAGATCTTAGATGCAAAATATTGGTGGCCCATGATGCACAAGGATACTTTCCAATACTGCCAAACTTGTGACAATTGTCAATGAACGAAAAATCTAATATAAAGTAGCATAGCAAATCTGGTAACTTGATTACCAGCAAAACCCTTCATGAAGTGGGGATTGGATTTTGTTGGCCCAATCAACCCATAAGTAGGTATACCATAAACAAGTACATTCTAATAGCAACTGACTACGCCACTGAGTGGGTAAAAGTAAAGGCATTGTGCACCAATACAACAGCCATGACAACAAAATTCATCTATGAATTCATTCTCACAAGGTTTGGTTGTTTGTTTATTTTAGTAAGTGAATAAGACATTCTCTTTATTAACAATGCCATTGAAATTCTTACAAACCATTTTCTATTAAGGCATATGACCTTGACCACATATTGCCCATAAGGTAATGGACAAGCATAATCCACCAACAAAGTCATTGGTTCATTGTTTATTAAGTTGGTGAATGAGAACCACACCAATTGGGTGAGCACCTACACACAATTTTGCATGCTTGCCACACAACATTCAAGGTAAGCACTAGACACACATTGTTTCAATTGGATTGTGGCCTTTACCTTTTGATGCCAATAGAATACATATGGCCCATGAATAATTCACATCTTGATTGAAATTTTTTTCCTAAATGTATTTTAACCAGTCACATGGTAGAATTGAAGCACTTGGATGAAACCCACGAGGAGGCAATAGATTGGACATGTAAAAGGGAATGGAACACGATGTTATGGGTTCAACAAAACCACAAAATTAAGACTTTCTCTATGGGGGACATAGTTATTTGGTTTCCAAAGGGCAAAAAGGAACACACTAGAAAGTTCCGAAAATGATGGCTTGGTTCATGTAAAATACAATATTATCTCCCCAACAATACTATACTTTTCGTCAACATTAACAAGTTTGAACCAAATCCCATTTGGTGAACATCAACAAGCTCAAACCTTGCATATATTTGGGAAAAGCTCCTATAGGATTAAAAAATACCATCAAAGGGGGAGGAGAGCACAAGGAGGACCTAGAAAACAAGGAGGACTTAGAGACTAAAGAAGACTCATAAAAATAAAATTGTTATGGTTATACTAAAAATTAGGCAACACTGAAAACCAAAATCAACTAAAAAAATCTAGTTGTTGGAACTACTGAACTGGAAAGCATTTTTAGTCCGTTGGATTTCGGTAACGACCAACCAAAAAATTAGCGTTCCACATAGGTTGTGTTTTCATCCAAATTGACAAAATGATGTTGAAAGGATATGAAGAGTTCATCTGTACTTCCACAATGGTTTTTGCAACCGACATCAGGTTTAGGCACTCGAACTTTGAAATAAATGGAAGCATTATTCATTCAGTTTTTCCTATCTCTTCTAATATTGTTATGTATAAAAAATTTGTATCAATTTCTTGTTGGTGAAGATGAGAAGAAACATCAACAAGAATATGGCAAATGAAGAAGGAGAGCTCAAGATTAGAATTGAATGCTAGCTAGTGTGCATCACAAGTAGATTGTGAGGAAAAAATAAATAAAAAATGGTAGTGACCTTTTTTGGTAAAGGAAGGATCATTTTTTTTTAAGATGGACAAAATTTAGTGATGGATTGCTAGAAGAGATGTTGGGTGGGTTAAACACGTTGGCATTTTTGGTTTGCTTAATGTGTAGTTGAGTCCAATTCGACTATTGGTGAAGGAGTTTTTTCAAGCCATCACACATTTCAATCCAAAAATTATGTGAATTGATTGTGCAAGGAGTTCCAATTTTCATAACTAAAAAGACAATGGCCAAGATGCTTAGCCTACGAAAAATTGGTATCACCAAGCTACCAACTAAGCCAATTAAAAAGAAGGATAAGGAAAGAGAAAGGGAGAAAGAGGTAACCATTTACCGAAAAATAGCTTCATTGGAAGCACTCATCGATTGGGAAGGATGGAAGGTCTCCCTTTTTAAAGGAATGTATGTAGCCAAATTACTAGCATTAATTTAAGTAATCTAGTTGAAGGGCAGTTAACTTACTTATGTGGCGAAAAAATTGATGAACTTTGTAATCTTGGCGAAGTATAATGGTTAAGGTGAATTGGTCTGTTGTAGTTTTTAACAACCTTTATAGTAGGTTGTGGGATTTGTTTGCATTGACAAAATTCTGAGCAAGTAGGGACAACACAAGATTTGGCACTGCCCATGTGTTGACATCCTCTTCCAAATTTGGTTTATGATAAATTTGACTTTCATTGTATCAGATTCAAAGGAGGAAGATGAAGGTGTAGCTAGACCAACATCGGAAGCTCAAGCTATAAAAAAATAGCAAAGTTCCAAGAGTGCATTTCCGACATGCACCCATTGATCTCAACAAAGAAATGGAGGATGTTAAAGAAATCAATGTGATGAATACCCAATCAAAAACCTCAAGGCAATTGGAAATTTTTCCTACCTTTTTACTAGCATTGCAATCTTAGAACTTGGGCTGACTTCATCCCTAAAATCCCATACCATCATTAAAGAAATTCACTATGGCTAAAAGATCATTAGAAACACCAAGTCCATGCAAAAAGGGCAAAATGCAAAGTATACATCCAAGTCCAGTTCAAACTAAACAACTTTCCAATGCAAGACCTCAATCGGAACTACATCTAATGCTTGTATGTATCAAAGCTCTTTTAAATCTTTCTAACTAGTTACACCAACGTTTAGAAGGAGAGGCAATTTTGATAGGAGATATACCAAAATTAAATATTCCACTAAAATATTTTCTGGTGGAACCATTGCACAAAGATCAAGAGAGGCAACCAAAGACCATCACCCCCTTGATACATTGTTTTTGGTCTAGGGTGGATTATTTCCTCCACCTACCGAAACCAAAAATGTAATCGTTCCTTCAATTGTATTTTCATTGAAGTTGCTGGAGGACCACCTTCTTCATTTGAAAGACTTTGCCTAGATGGTGGGCAACATTTCAAAAGCTTTTTGGTTGGCCATAACCAAAAAAGCTTATAGGAGGTAGTTGAGTTGAAAGGCTAGTTCCAACACTTGCAAAATGCTAACTGGCAAGACTATTTGACCATCCAATAACTATACTAGACCAAGCTGTAGGATTTGGAAGGCACGAAAAAGAAGGTTTAAGAGTTGGAAACCAAAAATTTCAACTATCAAAATGAGTTATCAAATTTCTGCAAGTGGCTTATTGAAATCAATAAGACATTGGGTTCCATCAATTTTGAACGAGCTAAACTAAGTAGGTTCTTGAATGTGAGCAAGTTAACCGAAAGGTGGTGGAGCAATTTTGATCTTTAAATATTCACTTCAATAAATAAAAAAGTAAAATGGCTAGAGGGCCAAGTTGCTTAGTAAAACTACACAAAAGCAACAACTAGAGCTATAGTAATCAATTGAAAAAATCCACTTGTTGTAGCAAATTTGGAAGAGGTTTGGTAGAATCCAAGTGCTATTAAAAAGGAGTTGGATTCCTTAGATAAGGAAATGAGGGCATTGAGGCAAAGGGCAAGGCTTGCAAACCTCTACCACTATCAGATGGAGGAATTCAACAACTTCAAAATGGAATATGCCTTCATGAAGGCAAAACTTTTGATTTATCAGAAGAGAAGTAAGAGAAGTCAAGTTGAACAGTGGGAGCTTTATAAGGAGCAAGTTGATGAGATTATTTGAGAGGCATTTGAGTCCTATTGGAAAGATGAAGAGGTGTACCAATTGCACCTAGAGACCTACCAAAGTGACACACCCTCAAACTTCTTAAGAGACCCAAATGTGGGTCCCAAAGTGAAATAATGGAAAAAGAAGAGAGATGGGGCACACTCCTTAACTTGCAACATTTCGGGGGTAGGAGGGCATGTTGGAGCTCTGGGATGGCACTACGATGAATTCACAAGCGAAAGTTCAAGATGAGGTCAACCTACACAACCAAGAAAAAAAAAACAATTAATGTAAGTTGAATGAGAATGGTGCAACGAATTTAATAGGGACAACCTCAAACACAAGCTTTACACGGCCCACAACCTTTGGGAGGAGGCACCACTCCCCTTTGTATACTATACTTTGTGCCTCTCCACGGGGATTACATCCAAATGTTACTTTTCCCTTGGATTCCTAAGTGGGAGTCCCCAAATTGGGACTCTTATTGTTTTGAAACTTTGGACCCTCATATCTTTTTCAAATCAAGTTTTTTTTTAAAATAAGAAAGCAATATCTTATATCCCTTAAAAAGATCTTTTCAACAATGTATAGCACGCCCAAATCGAAGATCATTTGACCCCTACTTTCAAAGGGTTTGTGGTGAAGAGTCAAATTCTCAATTTAGCACCCACCTCTTTTTTTAATCATAAATTATGAAAATAACGTCCAAGTGAACAATGCAAGGGCACTTTAAGCATCTACGCTTCAAGAACTTTTTAATGGTGTCTTAGGGACCCAATTTGGTGTTTTTTTTCCTTTCCAACCAAGGCTTTAAACATTCGTAACTTTTTCACAAGTGCAGCTCCCAAAGTGGGAATGCACTTGGGAATCATTGGGCTCCATCCCTTGCATTCTCCCCATTTGTGAAAATGTGTTTCACATTTAAACACATTTTCTTAACCTCATAAACCCTTGCACTCCATACTTACTCGTGAACCCAATGTTAGGGTTGATGCCACATCTAGTGATGCCACCTTTTCATTTCGGCAAAAAACAAGCCCACTCCAAATTTTCATCCAAATTTGGTATGCATATGAGTGAAGAGCATAATGAAGGTGGGTAGATGGAGGTGGATTTGGTGGTTGCAAGGAATTGTGACCTACTAAACTTGAAATGACTTCTAGTACTAGAATTTTTCTAGTGTTGTTGACGTTTATGGTGGAGTAGAAGGTTATACTCTAGTTCAAGCATTTGCCCTTATAGAAGCTATAACACATTCTAATGGCACAATTGATCCGATGCTTTCTAATACAACCATCAAGGATGAGTGTGCAAATTTGGTGGTTGAAACTAGTATGGAAGGTGCAACTTTGATTTTGGTACAACAAGAAACAATTGTTATCCTTATTCCCATTGCACCAAGTCCCTTTACTGCAACAAAAGATTTAAGGGTAGATGTTAAGGTAGAGGTAATAGAAGTTACAATTATGGAAAAGTAGTGTTGACACAATAATTATGACGTAATCCCAATTAGAAAGGGGGATGATGTTGAAGGTAGATTTTATTGAAATTGATATTTTACCATAATTTTACCGAAACCGAAATTTCTTTACTGAATTTCCACTATTAAATTTTCCCTACCAAATTCTTCTACCGTAATTGAATTTTACTACTAGTTTAGACTGTGTATATTTAGGATTGATTTTTTGAGTGGGTTAATTGTTTGTTCCACGATTTTTGACTTATTTCTTGGAGGTACTTAAGGTCTTGTCCCTTTGTGGACTACATAGGAAAATATTTTTTAAAGTAAAATTATATTTTTCTTGCCATACTTTTGTATGTAGAGTTATATGTGTAGTTTTTTCCTTTGAATGTTTTGAATATTTTGACTTTTTATATGCAAGCATTTTTCCTTGCATGTTTGCTTCAGGTTTGCTTTTGTAGAAAGTTTATGATGTTGTCCTATTAAAATTTGACAATCCCCTTCGTGTTGAAGCTTTTTGCTTACCTAAGGAGAATAATAAGATTTTGTCTTTTGAAAACATATTTTATTCCTTTCAAAACCTAGTAGTTCACTAGGTGGCCTTAACACTTTTACTATTCACTTTCCAAAACTTCATTTCCATCAGTTAAGAAAAATTCATTAAACATGGCCAAAAGAATTTTGAATCACAACACAATTTCAAACTTTCAAAAAAGATCTATGAAACCATTTTCAAAATATTGTCTTTTGATAAATGAAATTGTTGGTCTTGATGGTTTCAAATGTGTTCCATGCCACTACACTAGTAGATCAACCCTTGCTTACTTGACAAAGGTGCCAAATCATGGAGAGATTAGTTGATGGAAATCACAGCAAAATGTGTTCAATCACCACAATATTAAAAAAAAGGCGGTAATAAAACACCAACTACATAAAAGATTTTAATTTAGAGGTTAAAATTTGAAATATGAAGGCATAGGTTATCAAGAAATTACAATTATGAGCTTGGAAACTCTAATTTAAGTTGCTTGTGCTCAAAATTGACCAACCACCTTTTGCACTCGTTCACACACCTTGTGACATAAAATGGAAAGTGGTCACATAAAAGGATTCCCACAACATGAGGTCATGGCATTGACAATCCTAAAAATGTCTTCATGTTCCCACGTTGACTATATAAGCACCATTGTTGTGTTGTTTTGGAGAGAACATAATTTGACTCTAAATTCTCGCCTACCCAATCTTCACCTTCAAGTGATGGTTCTTGCTATCTTGATGCAATAATTCTAGTTATCTCCACGCAATGGTCCTAGCTAATTCTAGCCTTTCTTTCCATGTAACCAAGTATGGTCTCTGTCTTTTCTTTAGACACAAAGGTCAAGCATGCCTTTAGCACTCTTTTCCACAAGTTTAATGTTAACTTTTCCTCTTTTGATAGAAGCTCACACATAATAAACCTTGCACAAGATGAACACATGAGTCTTAGAAGTTTCACAAGAACATGCATGAAGCACACAAAAAAAAAAGCTTGCATAATTTTCACACATGGGCACAAAGTTCTTTACATAACACAAATCACAAGATACAAGTTGATGAAATAACTTTTGTAGGGTAGTCAAATATAGAAGGATGCTTATAAATTTTACTATCATTTTTAATGTGTAAACAAATTTTGGCTAAATCTTCCTTTGGATCATCACCATTTTGGCTACCACAAAATTGCCAGAAAAAACATTGAAAACCAACACAAATGAAACTCCAAAGGGTTAAAGCTATATCAAAAGTTTATCACCTTGGTTACTCGTTGTCATAAAGTGTTCATTTGTTGGAGAACAAAATCAAAGCATGTTGTGTGCTCTAGAGTCCAAATTCCAAACCCTACTAGATTTTTTTATGTAAATTATGCAATATCCACATGACAATATAAACACAATGTTTCAACCCAAGGCATATATGAAATACCCACTTGAAGGTATTACATACACTCTAGATTTTTTACATTCATGCAATACCTTCATACGAGCGTTGACAAAAAAATTAATTGTGACATTAAATATTGTTTTGAGTAAACAATTCCAAGTTCCTTGCAATACCCTCATTTTTTTTCTTTCATCATTGATTTCGATAGTTGTGAGGTTGGTTAGAAAGACAACTAAAGAAGTAGGTGCAACCAAGCAAATGGGGTTTAGTAAGTACCTACTTCACTAGCTAGTAGGTTGGAAGGGTGGGGAAAATAATCACTTCGTAAATTGGAATACCTTAAGTTAAGCTCATTGGTATATTGGTGGGCAGGTAGGTAAATAGATGGGTGGGCATGTAGGTAGGTGAGACTAAGTGAGGGCCAAAAAACAAAACAAAACAAAAAAGAGAAATAGGTAGGTATGCAAGACTAGGTGGGGTTGGGGGGGAAAATTCAAAAGTAGGTAGGCGAGACTAGGTGGGGGGGGGGGGGGGATAAGTTCAAACCCAAAAAACAAGTGGGATCAAGGTTGAGCAAGGGAAAAAATAAATCAACCTGTGCTAACCAAGTTGGTTAACCCAAGGATGAAAAAATGAAATCCATCGGTGCACCATGCATCCGGATTGGGGCATTGGTGGGTGCTGGTTCACCCATAAGCTTATGTCCACATGGAAATTGATTTTTGAGACAGTGGACTCCTTCTTACCAGGTTACATTTATTTTTCTTACGCTCTTGTTGAAATCTACCTTGCTAATTTTGAGATCCTTGGTACATATTGCCATAGTGGTACCTTGGCCACTTCAACACATGTTTGTAGAATAATTAAAATTTGAAGATTCTATTTCAACAAAAGATACATTCCTCAAATTTTCTATCAGATTCTTTCAGAAAAAAATGCTTCTGACAATAAATAATAAAATAGAAACAATTCAGCATTTGTGAAAATAATTTAATTAGTGTCGAACTGCCCAGGTAGGGTTGGGTTGTTCTGTGAAAGGCCACTGAAGCCTTAGTGGGTATAAAGTGGGGAAATAAATTTACCCAATGGTGGACATTTTTTTTAAAGTCCTGCGTTTTTAACAAACTGATTGTTCGCACTTCTTTTAGGCTGCTTGCTTGGCTGGACTTTGGTCCTTGCCCCCTTGTTTCTTTTTCTCTCCGTTTCTTTGGGTGCTTTCTTTTTATAAAGTTTGGCATAGTTGTTCTAACTTCTCATGAGCATGATTTTTTTATTTGAAGTGTTAGGTTGGTAGGGCTCAAATTCATTGGGACGTTGTGAAATTCTGCATCCACTGCCTCATAATTATCCATTGAAACGTTGAAGGACATGATCTGTCATTTGTTAGCAACATTGAGTAAAGATCTATGGAATTGAGGCCTTTTATTACCAGTGAAAAATTGCCAAAAAATGACATTAAAATTTTAAAAACTCTAAAATGAAGTGATTTTTTAGGGTGTCAATAGCCAGAGGGTTTTCTTAAAAATGGTAAAAATCACCAAAGTTTTATATTTAGTTTTCAGTCTGTAACCAAAAATATATAGAAGGATGATTAAAAGTTTTTATTTCACATCTGGCATATTGCCAGGTTCGGCTAAATCTTCCTACCAATGATTGCCACTTTTTCTACATTGCCATATGAATGTTTCATCATTTTGACTGCATTAAAAAATCCCTTAAAAATTTACTACTATGGATTACTTTGAAAATGGGCCATAGGATGAGTAAGGTCAGATCTTAGGCTACTGGCAAGCATCACACACCAAGACACCATTTTGGATGGATGTCCACTCAACATGAACATGAAACTTTTTCTCATTGGGTCCATGTCTTGACTAACTACCCCTAGTTAGCATAGTTAATATATTTAATGCTATACTTACCTCTACTTACTAAAAAAGAATATCATATTATTTCTTTCTTCTTGCTTCTTCCTAACCTCCTTCCTCCCTCTACCTATCAACTAACAAGTTGATTACCCTATCATACATAGTGACCTACCTACTCGAAACAACCTACTTGCACCTAATTAACCTACTCATTTGTAAGTTAGTCATCATTAAATGATGAGGGTATTGCATGAAGAAATAGTATACTTATCTTCCACATTTTGATACCAAATCTTACCAAATAAATTCCATCAAATCTTGCCCGCATGGAGGGACACTAGTAAAAATATAAAATGCAATATATTGGTTGTGGGGTGAAAATTATAAGTTAATTAGTTTTAAAATAGGGTACATTTTATTCAACTTAATCAATTTAATTAAAATATAGGGTATGTAGTAGTCTAAAATAATGAATTATGATTAATATAAGGTGGTTTTAATATGTATACATTATAAAATAGAGAATAATAGGGTGATAAAAAAAAAGGTTGGATAATTATCTAATACCCCTTCTAAAAATAATCATTTGATACACGTAAATTCCAAACTTTACACTAAGTGTCCTAGGGAATCCTACTCATCAAAATCTTTTCAACAACACCAAAGGCACATTCCAATTCTTCCTAAATTTTCAGCTATGATTTAATTAGATTTTTAGTGAAAAAATCATTCAATATTCAAAAACATTTGCATTGCAAGTCCAAACATCATGGAACTAAGCCCATGCACGCCTCCTCGTCAGGTTTTTTCCAAAGACACCAAGAACATGATCTGAACATCTTGGTTTTGTGGATTTCATAGTTACAAAACAAAACAAACAAACTACCTTGCTTCATAAATATATTTTTTCCTTTAATGTAATGTGAATCAAGTTGGAACTTTTAGAACACTTTACATAAGGACTTGCATACATGGTGTTTCCAATCAAAGTCATGGTATTTTATTAACAACATGGTTCTTAAGCATCTTATCAAAGTTTGCACAAGTTAAACTTTTCAAGAACTTCCACTTTGGTAAATATTAACATGCTATAAAATAATCCTATATTAAAGGCATAAATAAATATCTCAAAGAATGAAGCATACCCATAACATTTTTTTCAAACTTTTGCAATCCACATATGTGATCTAAATCACATTATGTCAATTGAAGATTTTGTGTGGCTTATAGGACTAGATATATCCCCATGTAACCTTTGATAGGTTACAAACCAATATTTGCATAACTATGGGGTATATAATCTAATTAAAATAATATATATCATTGAAACCAACCAAGTCATGAAGTGACATTTAATCATCTTTGGAGAATATATGTTCAAGTAATATTTTGCACTTGAACATATCTATTCATACAATGCATCAAGAATGGACATTGTTTGGGAGAAAAACCTAAATGTCAAAATTGAAATAACTAATGCCCAACTCAATTTAAGGAACTTGCTAGGGTGGTTGAAACAATGGGAATGAGACTAATGCCCTGTAAAGAGATGAGGAAAGAAGCTTGGCAATGGGTTAAATTTCCTTTTGGATTGTCAAAAGACCCCAAATTGATAAGATGCTTAAACACTTGAAAAACAAATTATGTCAAAATTAGGATGTAAAAAAATGCAAAAATCAAAACTAGAATGGATGCATCAAAGTAGGTATGATGAACATTGCATAAAACATGTAGTAAAAAACTCATGCTAGGAAGTAAATCAATATGTTTGATAAGTTTAAATAATGATTCTTCAATGAAAGAGTGAATGAAAGGGATCTCATTGGAGCACCCAAAAATTTGAAGCCATTGGAAGGGGTGTTAAACAAAGCTTGTGCGGTGAAATAACTAAGAACACCTAATGAGGACCAAATAACACATTTGTGAAATTACATAAAAAAATTTGAGCATATTAAATTGGATGGTTAGGTGCTTGAATGTAGTAAAGATCATGGACGCAAGAATTAAAATGTGGGTGTCATTAACATGGTGAAGGATTAAACATTATTATAAAATAATCATTGTAGGATGGAGGGCTTTAAAATGGGTAACATGTTAGGGTATGTAATCAAAAGCTCACAAAGGGGGCTACTTTGACAACTACCCATGGTTAAGTGGATGGTAGTGACCTCACCTTTTGAATTATTGTGTTAAAATATAAAAGATATTCTAATGCATAAAATGTGTGAAGAAAATGGATCAGTTGATTTATGTCACCTTGAACAAAAAATATTTCTTGAAACATCACACTTTGTAACATTAAGTTGAATGCATTTCCCACATTGACTTGTGAAAACACTTGTCTAAAATGGAAGTTGAAAATGCACTATATGTCATTAACCAACACCTCACATGGTCTTTTAGTGGTGACTGCAAATTGGTGGGGAAAATTTGTGTTAAAATATGATCACATAATTGAAAGCACAAGATGTGACTAATGAAATGATATAACACTACTACCAAAGTGGGGTGCAATTTACTAGCTTAAATCATCATGGGACCTTAAAAGCGAAATAACTTCATTGCATTTTATTGATTTCACCTTGGTGAATGTTATTTCACTATAATATTTTTATGTAAACATCATGTTTCATTACTAGTTAACATAATTCACTATTACAATTTATTATAGTAAATAACTTTATTTTTATGTTTTTAAAAATATTCTATCTATGCTACTTTATGATATACCTTATATTATTTTAAGCTACTTTACTTATTCTAACTTATATTTTATGTTATTATAGGCTATTATAAATTATTGCACCTTAAGGTATCATATAAGTTTATTATAAGCTTTTAAGTTATTTTAAATTAAATTATTCAATTAACTTCAAACTATACCGTAGGTTATTTTATTTTAAATTAATATATATTATTTCAAGTTATATTTATGTTATTCAAGGTCATTCTACTTTATCTTATTATAAATTATTTTATCATAAGTATAATAACTTAAAATAATCTAAAACAAAATATAATGACCTAAAGTAAAAATAATTTACAATAAAAAATAATAACCTATGAAAAATAATTTTAAATACCCTACAATATAATCATTACCAATAACCAATGATATTATAACATAGAATATCAAAAAAAATTATAATACAATAATCACCAATAATTATAATATAACATATAATAACCAACAATAAATTATAATACAATAACCATTAATGAAATAACCATCAATAACCACCAATGAAATAACCATTAATGGTTTACAATCGCATAATCATCAATAACCATTAATATAATAGCCACCAATAGGCACTAATATAATACTAATTAATAATCACCAATATCCACCAATAAAATAGCCACCAATAGTCATTAATATAATAACCATTAATAAGCACCAATATTCATCAATAAAATATCTATCAATAACCATCAATAAAGTAGCCACTAATAGTCATTAATAAAATAACCATCAATAGTCATTTATAGAATAATAACCAATAGCCATTAATAGGATAGCCACCAATGGCCATTAATAGAATAACCACCAATAGCGATTAATAAAATAACCACCAATATCCATTAATAAAATACACATTGATAACCATTAATAGTCATTAATAAAAATAGATTATAATAACCTATAATTATTAATAATAACATAAGGTGAAATAACTTTCAATAGTCAAAAAGTAACTTATAATAGTTGCAAGTAGTTTAAATTGAAATAATTTAAAATAGCCAAAAAAAATACAATAACTAAAAATAACCTAAGGTGAAATAAGCTAAAATAGCCAAAAGTAACTTAGAATAACCAAAAATAGCCTAGGGTGAAATAGTAAAAAATAACCAAAAGTAATTGAGAATAGCCATAAATAGTTGTAAATAATGTAAGGCGAAATAATTTACATTAATGAAAAATAGTCATATAATAATTGAAAGTAGCTTAACATTGGTAATATTATTATATTAACAAAAAAAATTCATTTATTAAAAAAAAAATTCAAAAGAATGGTCATTGAAATGTTATTGAGTAATGATATTCAACTTTTTTTTTGTTCAAATGATTTTAAACTTTCAAAAGAAAATAAACATAATTATGTAAATTATTGAAATTTAAAACAAAGTAAACTCGAATCTTTCATTTGAACAAAATCTCAATAAGATATGAATTTTCAAATTTTATGTTTTTGTAATGTTTAAAATGAAATATTTGATAAATAGAAATGTAATGTAACATATTATCACAACAAGTGAAGTAGCTTGATGGTACGGGTGTTTGCCTTCATTCCAAAGGTCAAAAAATTAATTTTCATGGGTGGTGTTGTGTGTGGTCAACAATGGTATGTTGACCGAATATTCTTTTATCGAATTCTTATAATAGGTGCCTAGGTTGATTATGTGGCCTACCTACCTAAGCTAGGTTCTTAACCTAGTGTAGGTAATGACACATGTCAATAAATCATAGGTTTAAAAAATCATGAAATTATCAACAATATTATATATTAAATAATTAAAATTTATTTGATTTCCATATTGGTTCGTTAATTAATTAACAAGTGAATGGTTTGGTAAATTTGTATTTCATTTGAGAATAACTTTGTTTCACTAAGTACTAGTTAAGTCATTGTCCATAGCAATTAATCCCCGTTCATTAGGGGGTTAAACAATTTCACTAAGTAAAAATGTCCAAATTCATTCAAAATTTAGTGAAACCCAGAGTGAATTAAGATGCATTTCCTACTAGTGTAATGTTTCCTCAACAAAATTCAAATTTGGGCAAACATTATGGTGTTATTGTGAACAACCTATGGGACACATTGGGAACTTGGGGACACATGGTGGATATTGATGCCCCTCCAAAGGCTTGCCATAAGGTATTAGAATAACGTTACAATACATGGTATTACAAAATAATTGAAAACTTAGGGCATGTTCTTTAGTTTTTTAGTTCCACAAATTGGGACAAAGGGGTTTGAGAGCTTCAAAATGAGATTAATTCAAAGTCACATTCAAGGACACCTTTTGATCAATTCACTTACACAAGCCAAATAATACAAATTGTGATTAAAGCAAATCGAACCAAATGGGGTCATGGATTTCCCTAGGATTCACTTAGATTCACATGGCATGGCCTTAAAAGAAGGCACTACCATCCTTTCTATAGTACATTGTAGATTTATCCATAAAAACTACATTGGAATGGCAAAATTTTCCCAAAAGCCTCAAAATGGACTTTCAAAAATATTGCAACTCTCTCTTTGCATTCCCACACATTTTCCTTTCACAAGAGAAATTAGGTGTCTCCCTTGCCTTAGTTCATTCTTGGCCCCTTTTTTTGTCTCCTCCTAATTTTGGTCATAAGTTCAAGATTAAGGTTGCAACATTTTCCCCCATTAAAACAAGAGGTCAACAACTTCAATGACAACATAAGATTTTATTTGAGGCACAAGTAAAAATTTCAACCATTTGAAACCAATCTTCCACTTTACTTATGGCCTAATTCCAACTTCCAAGTTCATGAACATGCGCCTTTTGTTGCAACCTCCAAAAAAGGGTTGTAACAAACATGCATTAGGAATTTGATGTGAACATGTTGAAAGCTTCATGAAAACTTGGTGCAAACATACGGGGAAAATCAAAACCCAAAAATCCAAACACCTCATTTTGTCAATATTCATAACTATGTTTTTGACCCATTTTTGCCTAAATTTGTACCCCATTCTATGAGCACATTCACCTAATTCCATGTGAACTTGCACCATCACCTACATTGATATCTTCACCTTCTTGAATAAGGCCTTATAAATCTAATAACTAATGGAGGAAATGTTAAATTTGGATTCAAAGGACCCAAGTGACCCAACACCCATCAATGCACCAATTGGCCAAAACTTGTTTTTGGGTTTCATTTAAATGAAACCCAATCCCAACCCTTTCCCCTTTCTTCTAGCTTAAATCAACCCACCTACCTATCTACCTACCTACCCATTTTTAAACTCATGTATGTTCCTCCCTTCTACCTCCACTCTCTTTTCATTGTGTTTCATCTTTTCCAATATTGTCATTATCACCTTTGAGTTGTGGAGTTGCTAGAGTTGGAAGCACATGAGAGTTGTGTTGCAAAGGAGTTTAAGGACAAGAGGTAAGCTCCTTTGACGCACTCCCAAGTCCCGGGGTGAACCCACTTGAGGGTTCAACTATGTGTAGTTGCGGAAAGTTGGGACTTGGAAGGCGCTCTCGACTTCCAGCACTATAGAAGGGTAGAGGGGCGTGCTAGAAGTCTCAGGATTAGACTACGAAGAGGGACTAGAAGATCAAGCTTGAATCTGCATTCAAAACAAACCACGAAGTGGTTAGTTCACATTTGGGAACACCCTTGGGTGTTGGGACAAGCCACGGGCACTTTGACACACAAGACTCATCACGGCCCGGATTCGGGGGAAGCCACCACCTTCCCCCATATAGTATTCTCTGCAACTCTCCGCAAGGGCTACATCCAAATGGCTCTTTTTCCCGGGACTCCCAAGTTGGAGTCCCGAAATTGTCCCGAAATTGTCCCGAAACTGTCCCGGTTAGAGTCCCGGGATTTTTAGCGCTCATAACTCCCGACTGAAAATTTTGATTGCAACGAGGTCTAAACCAAAGTTGTAGCCCTCTTCGAGATCTTTTCAACGCCATGTCGCACTCTCAATTAGGAGGTCGGGAAGAGGTCGATTCCCGACTTTTAGTGGTCGGGAGTCAAACTGCCAATTTGACTCCCGGCCCTTCTTTTGCCCATAACTTGGGCTGCAGATATCCAAATGGCCAATGCGAGGCCATTTTCGATATTTACGTTTCAAGACCTTTCCAATGACACCAAGAACACCCCAATGCAAGGTGTTTTGGGCCTTGCTGTCGAGCTCTAAACATTCGGGAGTCCCAGAGGACTCCATGTCCCCAACTTTGGGAGTGTTGGGCTTCACCCCCACACTTGGCCAAAGTGGGGTTGCGACATCCTTCTTCACTCTCCTACACTTATTTTACAATTTTTTTCCTTTTTAATTATGGCTTGTTGTTTTATTTTGGAAAAGGAGTAAGAGGAAGGAGGCCATGAAAAAGAAGAGAGCAATGCAATTTATTTTTAAAAGGAAGGAGGTTTTTTATAAAAAAACAACACAAGTTTTTTTTAAAATAGTTTTTGGTAATCAAGTAAAAAAGAAGCAAAAGCATGAAAAAGAGACAAAACATGATTCCTTTTGTTCTTTTGAAAAAAATGTAGGCCAAAATGAAAAAGAAGGAAACAAATGAAGAAAAAGAGCTTAATGATTTTTTTGGAGAGAAGGTTAAAAAGGAAGAGGAAAAGTAAAAAGGAGAAAGGAACAACGTAGGTTTTTTTTAATTTAAAAAAGAAGGAGGTCATAAAAAAAAAGGTTTTTTTTCAAAGAATGAAGTCCAAAATAAGAAGAAGATGAAAGAATGTATTTTTAAAATCTTTAAAATTTTGATTTCACTTTCTAATTTCCCATTCTAAGTTTTTTCAATTGTTATATATATATATATATATATAGTTTCTTATATTATTCTTCTTTTTCTTCCTTTTTTTTTTTCTTCTCTTTTATTTTTTCTATTTATTTTTATGTTTTCCTTTCTTCATTTTTTTGTTGATTTTTTAAAAAAATCCTTTTGAATGTTGGACAATAATTGATGGAGAATCATTTCACATTATAAATGATTATGATGAAGCAAAACTACATGCATGCAAAACATTGAAACCACATGAAAGCCCTAATACCTAAAATACATAATCTCTTATTATTATGTAATTTGTAGAAAATAACATGTGTTTTGCATGCATGCATTGAGGATGGGCAAAAGAAAAATGGTAGTTTTAGTATTAGTTGTTAATTTTCACCATTATATAATTTGTAAGATATAGTTTCAATAGTTAATTTCCTCACATCGTTACATTGTGCAAGTGCAAATGATTACATTTATGTTTTTATAGTTTTGGTGTGTTCACAAATGCAACACCTTCATTTTATTATCATTCATTAATAAAAAACAATGTCAATTAGTGACTACTATTTGTGACAAAAAAAATAGTTGCAATCAACTTTGTAGTAAAAAAAATTTTAGTTGCATAAACGAAGTCGTATTGAACATTTAATCAAAAATCATGACTTGGCGTGATGTCAACACATTTTCCATGGATGAAGTATCTAGTCAATGTATACATCTTTTGACTAATGTATAACATTTGTAACTATTAACCATTGTTTTACAACTAATAAATAACCTTAACATTAATTGCCATTTGTCAACATAGTAAAATTTTGGGAAATTTTCTTTATAAATGAAATATTAACCATAGATTTCAACACATTCTCCAATCAAATTTTGCCACATGGAAAAACTTGAATTTTTTATATGAATGATTTTATATAATATATAATGAGGAAAACGAACATGGTCCAATTTCAACATTTCACATGATGACACTTAGACAAGAAAATTTGACACATGGCATTAGGAATAATTTGGATGAAAATTAAAATTTTATTGAAACATTGATTTCACCCATCCATTATGATTATTCAATTTAAATGTATTTAAACTGAAACATGTGGCACAACTAACAATTTCCATGTGGCATGTTGATTGAATTTTGAAAATAAAATAAAATAAAATAAATAGTTACATAGGTAGGTAAAGGTAGGTGGGTAGGTAAAACTATGTGCATAAAAAATACCTACCTACCTAGGATGCATACCAACTTATGTTACTTATTTACTAACCCACCTACCTACCCAAATAGGAAGGTAGAAAGGTAGGTGAGTTAAAAATAACCGTGTAAATTATTTTATTTTATTTTATGTTTTGCTTTAAGGGGTGAACTTTTTTGAGTTTATCACAAATGGCACATGATTTTTAATGTGAAATAACAAAGAAGGCATCTTATTTAAATGTTTTGTAAGACGACATTATAACACAAAAAAAAAAGAGTTAAACCTTTTAGTTGCATTTTAATAAAAAATTCAATTGTAATTTATAATGATTTTTCCACAAGCTTTGAGTTTGTTTTTAGTTTTGTAAATTCTACAACTAAACATGTAAAAAATAAATAACTAGTTAACTAACTAAAAACCTACCCAACCATCCACGTACAAAACTACCTATTACATATTATTCTTTAATTATTTAATTATTATTTCATGGTTTCCAATAATTAATCAATTGGTTCATAGTAATAATTAAAATTTAATAATAGAATATTTCAAGAAATAATTATTTAATATCTAATTAATCAATCAAACCATGAGTTAATCATTAAAGTTTTCAACGTATTTAATTATTTGGAAATTATTTATAAAATAATATTTTCCGTTATTCAATTACTTAAATAAGACCACTATTTTTACATTTGAAAAATGAACCTTTTAAAAATGTTAGTGATCTATTAATTAAAGAAAAAAAAATTTATTAATTGACTATCTCACAAAATAAATTACTTATTAGTTGGTAATTCACGAATATTAACTATAAATTATTAGATTTCTAACTTATTAACTTAATTAATAGATATTAAATCATTTTTAATAAACCATTAATATTAACTGAATAATTTAACTTGTGAAACCAGAATTATGTTTTATTTATAACAAACTAACTATTAACAAATTAATATTTATTAGTTACTATCCATAATTTCTCATTAATAAATATTAACTATCACAGATTTTTTAAAAATAATATAAAAAGTAAAATAAATAAATTACTACTTTATAGTTAAGAAATATTGAATAATTTAAAAACATTTATTAAAGAATATTTTATTATGAATTTTACTAAAATTATAAGTAAATATTAAATCAGTTTGAATTAATCATAAATACTAATTAGAAAATCTTGTTTGTGAAAAAATTATTATTTATTATTCATTGGCTAGCTAAATATCTACTAATTAGTAGTCACTAATTATTAACGATAATTCTTGATTAACTAGTTAAATCAAATTATTGAAATATTTCAGAATTAATTTAAAGAATAATTACATAATTATTATCTGAATAATTAGTCACAAAAATTAATTTATCCCACTAATAATTCAGATTAATTATCTATTTTTAGTATTTAGATATTAAATATTTTTAAATAAAATTTTGCTAAATCATTCATTGATAAATGTTAAATATAGATTATTTATTTAAAAACTTATTGAAATTTTGATAGAAATTTAATAATTTATAATTAACTAACTATTATTGCACAGCTCTTAATTAATCAACTAATTAATATGAATAATTCAGGAATAACGATTAATTAATGCATCAATTTATGATCTAATATTTAATTATTAATAAAAATTTGAAGTAAGTAATAGATAATAGTTGATCATTTAACTAGTTGGTATTAACTGAAATATAATTAATTGATTAAGTAAAATTATTCAGTTCATACTTTATTTAAACTAATAAATTATTTTATGACAATAATTCATCAAAAATTAATATTCGTCTGATACAATGATTATATCATATTAATATGACCTTGTTACTATAATTTAATCATACTTAAATAAAGATGGTATATTTTAAAATGAACCATACAAAATCAAAATGAATTCTTTTCAATCCAATATGCCCACAATATGGGGAAATATCCGTTTAAGATACCTTGAATAAAATGTATATTGTATGTTCCTAGTGGAGTCCACAAAACTTTAATGTATATTAATTGTATGAACACACCATAAAAATAAACCAAATTGCAATTAATTTTGAAATTAAATGAACATAGGAGCCTACTCTTGGATGAGAAATCCCCAAAAAATCAATATGGAAGGATGTATAATTTAATAATCACAAAAATAGTTGTAAATATTAAAAGATGATGACTATTTGTAAATTTGATAAAATAAAGTTTAAAATGACAAATAGTCACGTGTAGTCATATGTAGTTGCAAATTGAATGGTTACATATTACAAAATTTCTTGTAATGATTAAATTTCATTGAAAGAAAAGGGTGGATTTTTTTGACAAATATGTTTTTACAATACCCCAAGTTTTTAATGGCTAGGTGTAAAAATGTACAATATTTACATGTGAACCACAAGCAATATTACCAGCCATGATGGAAAGAAAAAAGAATGAAGTAATGATGAAAAAAAAGGGGAATAATAATAATAATAAGCCCCCCAAAAAAGGCCTGACAAAAAATAAGAAATTTCAAGAAAATGACTTAACGATGAAAATATTGCATTATTTAAGGCAATTTCATGATGTCAATTTAAGTTTTTCATATTATATGAAAATATTACAGTCATTTACACATTGTATTATTAATGATAGAATTTTCAACAACGTGAAGGTATTGCATTTTTGCTATGCACCTTTCATTTGAACCTTACTTAAAAGGTGGTTGATAATTTTATAATATACCCAAATGTAGGTATTGCAATATAATTTTGTGTAACACATGCATTTGGGGTCAAACTTATATTATCACCAAGCATTGAAAAAGAAACTTAAGGTTGTCAAGGTTTTTGCAATATTTGCATGTGGTGATGACAACATATGAACTTTTCACATCACTTAGTAAGTAAGTTTAGGGGATAATAGGTAGATAGATAGGTAGATTGGTCTTTAAGTCAGGGCCATAAAGTGATAGATTTAAAAAATTGTTTTCTTTTTCAGCCTTGATTCCCAGTGTAAAGCCCTTGAGGCTGATTTCAGTGATTCCACCAATAGGAATGCTTGATTTGAGTTCAACCTTGGCCTTGACTCCTAGTGTAAAGTAGGCCTTATTTAGTCTAGAGATGAGATTTCTATAATGTTTGACTTAAAATCAACCCAAACAAATTTGGGGTTTTTACCATTGTACTGGTGTGTGCTAATTCGCCCATAATAACCTATGAATCATCATAGGCTAAAGCAGTAAAAATTGGATCAGGTGTCTAGTCCTAAGCATAGGTACTGATGATAGGGCATGCTATACGAGGATGGCAGTACGATACCCTACTAAATTTTGTAAACCCTTGTTTCGTAAAGTGTTAGTAATGTCACAAAAGGACACTATTGAAAGTGATGATAGAAACACTACCTAGAGTCTGCAGTCATTATCGCACTTCGGAAAGGAGCAGTGAACCAGAGAAATTAACTTTAAATATAAGTTTAGGGAACTGAAGTGTAGCAGCCTAGATCACATATAGGATATGATTATTTGTATTATTATATTAATTTTCCGGGTTAGTTATTACAACTAATTCACAAATTTTCACCCAAAAAATGATGAATTGGGAATCCCCACCAAATTCCATACCTACCTTATTCCTAGCATATGGAAGAAAAGGAAAAGAAAAAACAAATGGCAACGCGCTTTTAGTAATGATTCATGATTCGTGATCCGTGTGGAACAAGGCAGCCGGCACACACGTGTGAGTAGCCAAGGAGCTGGATTGAATAAGTGGGCAACACATGTACCATGCCTCTCATGGACTTTTCGGCAACACTCTTTTGTCTTTGCCGCTGGTGGGACTGGATAACTTGATGATCTGATCGACTATTAGCTGGTCGACGACTCGAAAGGGATTTGGGATATGCATTTATCTGGCCTTCTGCCTGAAGAATCACTTTATAGATAGTGGTCGCAATGATTCTGGAACCACAGTAAGTTGCTTGCCTTTTCACTGCTAAATCAGCACCTACGTTGGTATTTTTACCTTCTTGAGTAAGAAGAAAGCATTAACAAGGCCGTCAATGGTCTATTGGTAGAAGTACGGAAACTGTGAATCCCAATGGTTGGCCAGCTCGGCAAAATTGTGAATGGCATTGGCAAAAAAGAATCTTTATGACCCAAAAAAGATGTGCTTGCTATCAGATTGGGTTCCCTTTTCTTCACACAATCAATGACAGTGATTATGGCTTGTCAAAGCGAAGGCAGGAGTGCCATCACACCGACTCTCATAAGTGATGAGCAATTGTTACAATCCAAGGGGAAGAGTATTTTTTGTGATGGCACTATATGCCAGCTCTACCAAAGCTTTCTTGTCATCTCTCAAGATCCAATAAGGGAAATGGGCCAAAATCTTCAGCTTTTTGGGAGTGCATCATTATGTGAAACACAAGCCACAAGGTTTTGGATATTATCTTGCACAAAGTCTAGAGACAAAATGGGGTATTAGTAAGCACAACATAACAAAATTCATTGGCTATTATGGTTTCATGCTTACTACGAATGAATTTGGAACATCTTTGGAGGATGTTTTGTAAATAGCCTTCAAGCTCTACAAGCTCAACGACCTCAAAGGTCAATCTTTTGCATACATTCATTCATTTTTACTTTTGGAAGACATGGCCAAATGAGTTGATATTGAGTTGAAGAAGAGCATTCCCATGAAGCACAAATTACCTATGATTAGCACAATGGAAGTATGTAAGGATTGCAAAATTGTGGAATCCTTGAATGATGGCAAAAGGAAGCTTCCAAACCAAGTCCCACAAGGGAACAAAGTTGCAAAGGAAGATTAAAAGATTAAGTTATTGAAAGATTGTATTGTGCATGAACATGCAAGTGAAAGCAATTGTGGATGGGTGAAAGTACATTACATTGTCCATAAAATGTTGTCACAAAGCAACTTTTGCAAGATTTTGGAATTTGTAATTGGCCATGTGATTCAACATAATCAACTAAAATAAAAAAGGACTCAAAATCACATTGTATGAATTTTATAGATAGTTTTTGAATAGCCATAATATAATGAACTTTCAAAGGAGTACTCAAGAACCTATAACAATACATAATTAATGAGTATGGACTCCATGCACCTTCATATAATGTTTTTAATGAGTAAATGATTCAACAGTAATATGATGTGATAACATTGATATCAAAGAAGACTTTTTGGAAGGATTTTGACGACCAATATTTTTTATGTACCTTGAATAATGGTTTTTTCATATTAAATCTTGTTATTTAATGAAAATAATAGTTTATAAACTTATCTTATAAATTAAAATTCTCCATAATGTAATTTAGGGTTGAATTTTTTAATAATAAATTTATAATGATAACTTGTAAAATGACTTGTGTGATTCAAGGTATCCTACCTTCACACTACATTCGTAGTGTTAATTTATGCAATTATGAATTTCCATATGTGCCTAAAAGTGTTATTCTTTAATGTGCTTTCACTCGGACATAGTGGTGGTGACTTTGAAGAAAGCCAAGATTCTCAATGCCTAAGAGTGTTTTTAATACAATAGATGCATAAAATACTTACAATTATGTCAATAGGAGGAGCTTGTGAAACTTAGACATTGTTTGGTTGTTGGCACAAGTTCACCATCACTATCAAATTTTGAGATGACAACTTTGAATTTCAATTTTGGTGCCAACATAAGTCTTAGGCCCCCCTTTACATTAGAAATTAGGGCTAAAAAACTTGGGGCCAACTTTGAGCATTTTCGGCTTGTTGTGTGGCCCAAATTTATTCATAAATGCTAAAACATTAACATCAGGATATTAATAAATGTTGGAACATTGGCCCCAAGGATTGCAAATTGGCTTCCCAAATTTGACAATATCTTTTTTTCACCCTTGGGGCCAATATAAGGCCATAAAGTTCAGCATAAACTTGGGGCATATTTTTAAAAAAAATGTTTCAACCTTGATTCCTTGTGTAAAGCCCTTGGGGCTGGTTTCCACTTTTGCACCAATAGAAATGTTTGATTTAAGTTTAACATTGGCCTTGACTCCTAATGTAAATTGGGCTTTAATCTTCAATTGCAAAATTATGCATCCCCTTCTAGTGGTTAAGTACCTCCTATGACGCACTCCCAAGTCCCGGGGTGAACCCACTTGAGGGTTCACCAAAGTGTAGTTGCGGAAAGTTGGGACTCGAAAGGCGCTCCCGGCTTCCAACTCTAGAAAGGGGTAGAGGGTCGAGTTGGGAGCCCAGGGATTAGACTAGGAAGAAGGTTTTGTAGATCAAGCTTGAATTTGCACCAAAACAAACCACCCACGTGGTTAGTTTACATTCCGGGACACCCTTGGGTGTTGGGACAAGCCACGGGCACTTTGGACCACAAGACACGCCACGGCCCGGACTCGGGGGAAGCCATCACCTTCCCCCATATAGTATTCTCTGCGCCACGTTTCGGGGACTACATCCAAATGGCTCTTTTTCCCGGGACTCCCAAGTTGGAGTCCCGAAATTGTCCCGAAATTGTCCCGGATGGAGTCTTGGGACTTTGGGAGCTCATAACTCCCGACTGCGAAGTCTGATCGCGACGAGGTCTGAACCAAACTTGTAGCCCTCGTCGTCATCTTTCCAACGACGTATCGCACTCTCAATTCGGAGGTCGGGAAGAGGTTGATTCTCGACTTTTAATGGTCGGGAGTCAAACTGTCAATTTGACTCCCGGCCCTTCTTTTGCCCATAACTTGGGCGATAGATGTCCAAATGGCCAATGCGAGACCATTTTCGATATCTACGCTTCAAGACCTTTCCAATGACACCAAGAACACCCCAATGCGAGGTATTTTGGGCTTTGCTGTCGAGCTCTGAACATTCGGGAGTCCCAGAGGACTCCAAATCCCCACTTTTTCCAAGTGTTGGGCTTCACCCTCGCACTTGGCCAAAGTAGGGTTGCGACATCCTATGCGTAATTTAACTTTGAATTCAACATTAGGACATGAATGCAAATTAAGTGAAGAGATTTCCATAATTTTTACCCTTGCCAACATTTTGTTTGAGTAACATTCGTCTTTTGAATTTTGGAATTTGTTTGTGTGTTTTTTGTGAAGTGCAAATGTCAATTTTGGGTCAATGACCGCAAGCAAATAATTTTTTTTCATTCAATGATGTTTCATTTTATCTCTTTTATTTCATTTTGTTTACAAATAGGATTTGAATGGTAAATTATGATAGCACAATTTTGCTTTATGTGTGTTGTTTTTGTGAACAAAAATATATGTGTGTTTTTGGTGTGCAAACCTCTTTCTTTTTGTGCAAAGCTCCTTATGTACAACATTAGAAAACAATGGATATAGTAATGCTAAAATGTACAATCTATGTACAAAATTAAAAGATAATGCATATATATGGTGATGAGCCAAATTTGTTTATGCAAGGCTTTGATACTAATATTAAGTGGGCAAGGTTTTTCATAATGGTCACACTATTTGACTAGGTTGGCAAGTAATGCTCCAACTTATGTTTACATACCATGTTTAAAGTGAATCTATTGGGCATGTTCTAAAAGTAATAATGTCTTGTCAATGTTATATTTAATTTGTAGAATGTTATATTTGAACTGGGAAACCCTAAATTAATATAAGGATTATATATATATATATGGGTGAAATCACACTAAGGGTGAGCCACTTTTGTTCAAAAAAGGTGATATATAACAAGTATTATAGTACATAGTAAGCTAAAATGTTGATGGCATCTTTTGGTTATCCTAAACATAAGTACAAAACTTTAAAATTTGCACAACAACATTTTTAAACTCAAAGTTCATTTTGATCCAATGGTTAGATGAAGAGGATTGGATAAAATCAATGTACATAGAATATATAACTTACAATTTTTCAATGGCCATAGGGCTTTTTGTTTATGATCAATGAAACATTACCAAACAAAAGAATATTGAAAAAATAATGCAATGCCCATCTATGAAGTCTCCTCCTTTTTAATATGGCAATGGTTTTTTCCTAAAAACAAAATATTAGTGTGCATTCATTACTAAACAAATGCAAAAGAAACACATTTCTTGAATGAAATTTCATCCAAAAACTTTAAGTTTTTAAATTGTCCTAGATTTAATTGAATTATATCAATATCATACACCATAGACAATTTCACCCAATAATTCAACCCAAAACCCTAGTTTTGAAATATATATTCAAATTTTCAAACTCTATGATGGGTATCATTTTGTCACAAATTTATTCCATACATTCAAAATTTTCAATGTTTGTTGATTTTTTAAAAAAATTGATTAGATGAAGTCTAAAGCTAATCAAATACACTTAAAACAAGCAAAAATAATCCAAAATGTGATGTCCATACATTACCAAACAAATTAATTGTGAAAATATTATACATATGATTATAATTTGGGGGGTT
>Ga0209208_10000018_pt1 | contig 176743 bp, 140 predicted proteins | sample S1TSphfallax_3_FD_187694 | JGI IMG/M metagenome (GOLD analysis project Ga0209208, IMG submission 187694) | Host-associated microbial communities from peat moss isolated from Minnesota, USA - S1T2_Fd - Sphagnum fallax MG (SPAdes) (version 2) | ecosystem: Host-associated > Plants > Peat moss >... | reverse complement strand
GAGCAGCGCCTGGGCGGCGGTGAGGATGAGCTCGCGCTTTTGGCGATCCCGTTCGTCGGGGAAGCGCTGTTGGCGATCGAATTTATCGGCCTCGGCGCGGAGGATGCGGGGGTTGGTTTGCATGGGCGCCATGTTAGATCAGGTGACGTATTTTGTCAAGGAAAAAAATCTCGGGCGGGTGGAATAATTTTGGTGTGGAGGGTTCAGACCGTCGGCGTGCGGTTTGCCCCGTCCATCACGAGGTGCGGTGGCCCGGGGGGCTGAAGCTCACCGCCGCGATGCTGGAAGGAAGACAGGACGGAAAGAAAGAGAGAAAGAAAGAAAGAAAGAAAGAAAGATTAACCACGAAGGCACGGAGACACAAAGGATTCACGAAGAGGTGCGCGCAGGGCCTGATGGGCTGGAGATGATGTTGATGGGTCAGGGGACGTTTAATCGAGTAGGGTTATAATAACTAAATCATAAAAAATCGCCATAATAATAATAATTATAATAATATCTTCTACTCGATGGGATCCTATAAATTGCGAACATTCAAATTTTATTCGCTTCTTCTTCGTGAATCCTTCGCGTCTTCGTGTCTTCGTGGTGAATCTTTCTTGCTTCCTTGCGTCCTCGCTTCCTTGCGGGGGAAGGGCGTTATGAGGGGGTGAGGTAGGTTTCGAGGGGGGTGGTGTAGAGCATGAAGGCGGGGATGGTGTGGTGGTGGGATTGGGTGAGGGCGGAGGTGAGGGTGGCGTGGAGGGTGGCTTCGTCGATGGTGGAGATGTCCTGATCCTGGCGGAAAGACCAGTAACCGAACTCCTCCATGGCATCGAGCAGATGGATGGAGACGGAGAGATCGATGTTTCGGCCGCGGCGCAGCGTGGCGAGCAGGGCGAACAGGGCCGGGAGTTCGGTGTAGTTGCAGCGCATCAGGCAGAAGGAGATGGTGATGCGGGTGGGGGTGGCCTGGCGTTCGCACACATCGAAGAGGTAATCGAGGTTCCTGATCAGGTGGTCGTATTTCACGTTGACCCGCACAGCCTCGATCGTTTCCTTCGTAGCGCCATCGAGGCTGATGTTGAGGTTGGAGAGGCGGTGGCGTTCAAACAGAAAGTCGATATTGCGGCGGGTGAGCAGGATGCCGTTGGTGGAGAGGGAGAATTTGACGCCGGTATCGTAGAGCAGCGTGGCGATATCCTGCCATTTGCGGAACATCATGAATTCCGAGCCGTTCATGAAGAAATCGACAATGTCATTTGGGTGGGCAAAGGCGCGCAGAGAGAGGTCCGCGTGCATGGCGGCCAGCCTGGTGCCATCGGGCATCAATTGGCCGTCCGAAATTTCGCCGGTGAAGAGGCCGAAGCATTGGATGCAGCGGGCATTGCACACGGCCTGAAGCTGCACCTGGCGGAAGGGCGCGACGACGGAAGGGGTGAGGTTGGCGGAGAGGAAATCCATGGCGATGAGGGTGACGAGTTCGAGCTTGCAGAGGGCTTGCAGGCCTTCACCGGTTATTTTGCGGGTCCAGAGGATGCCGCGGAAATAGCCGAGGAATTTCATGAACCGGTCGATGACGGCCTGGATTTCCGGCGTGATGTGGGTTTGGGCGAGGATGGCGCGGAAATCGGTGATGACGGTGGGGGGTGGCAGCCGTATGCCGTGTTCGGTGGCGACGCGGGCAATGATTTGCCAATTATCGTGCATGGTCTGGCCGAGTGCACGTTCCAGGCGGCCGGCGGCACCGTTGGCCCAGCAATCGGCGCAGCGCTGATCCGGGAATGCGCCATCGATGATGGATTGGCGGAATGCACTTGCCGCATCGCTGCGCCACACATCGGCCAGGGAGTCGATTTGGAAATTGCCGTAGACGAAGCCGCTGCGGCAGCAGGGGTTGACCTCGCCGGTCATTTTCAGGACCGCTTCGGTCCAGGGGGCGGCGCAGAATTTTGGGCCCGGATGCTTCTCCGGCGAGGCTTCTCCAGCCAACATGAGCTACGAGATTGGGCTTGTCTGACTGGAATTCCTTGACGCGCAGCGCACGATATTTCCCCTTATATTGCTATAGCGGTTTCAGCCCACCACGCCTAGCGTTGCGCTGAAGCCCACCCTGCGGCGCCCCGCGCCGCATGTCCCGCACGATGCATGGAAACTTGTGTAAATGCCTGCTGATTAATGGATTGTCACCGTAACGTGATCGGTAGACGGAAATAGGTTAGGAATCGCCCTAGGCGCCCCCGCAGCAGCGTGTTGTTATACCCGAAGATGTTCACTGGTGACGGCCCAACCAAAGCTCAGAACTTGATATCGACCCATCGGGCAACGTCGGTTTCTTCGACCAGCACGATTTGCATGTAATACCAGCTTGCTTCGAGTTTGAGCTTCTCTGATTTCTTCATTGCGACGCCGCTTGGCTGGAGCGATCCAGGGTTGACAGGGCAAACTCCATCCGTGCGTCAGGGGATCGCTTCGCCGCGAAGGTCGGTTCGCGATGACGGGAAAACCGCAGAGAGTCACTCGCCATTCCGATTGGTATGAGACCAGCAAGCCCCTTCCATCATCCGCCACAGCGCAGGGAACAGCCATGGATCACGATACAACGGTTGGGGCGACCGCGCCGGACCTGCTCGCGAAAGTCTGGCACGCCCAGAACGCCGGGCGGTTCGCGGATGCCGCTGAGCTGCTCGCCTCGGGCATGGCGCGGTTCCCCGAAAAGCTGGACCAATACGGACATCCGCTTTTCCACAAGGAATTGCTGCGGCTGCTGTTGAATGCGCCGCAATGGGAGAAGGCGGAGCGGCTAATCCCCGGCAGCTTCGGCCTGCCGCCGGGGGATTGGCACGAGATTCTGGTCGCAAGGGCGTATGCACGTGCGGGTGCCCCTAAGGCCGCTTTTGCCTGGTGGGAGAAAGTGGTTGCCAAACAGCCTTTTCAGCCCGAGGCCAGGAAATGGCTGCAAGCGCATCCCGGCGGGAAGGCCCCCGCTAAGCCCTTGGCCTACCCGGCCCCGTTTGACGACATGATCGCGCGTGTGCCGGGGTTGGAGATGAGAGTGATCTTCGATGTCGGTGCCAATCATGGGCAATCCTGCACGGCCTATGCCGCGGCGTTTCCGCAGGCTAGAATCATGGCGTTTGAACCGGCACCGGCCAGCTTCGCAAAGCTATCCACGAATGTCGGCAGCATGCCGGGACTGGCGCTGTTCAATATGGCGCTGGGCGAGGAGGACGGCGCGCTGGATATGCATATTTCCGGCACTTCGGCGATGAACCGCGTGGTGCGGCCGGGCGAGAAGGCCCAGGCCACGCAGGTGCGGGCACGGCGGATGGACAGTTTCTGCGCGGAATATGGCGTGGACCATATCGACTTCCTCAAGATCGATACGGAGGGGCATGATTTGGCGATACTGCGGGGATGCGGAGATTTCCTGCCACATATCGACTTCGTCCAATGCGAGGCGAGTGCCAATCGCTACAACAGCTTTCATAATGCCTATTCCGAAATCTTTACGTTCATGACGGAGAACGGTTTCCACTTGTTCAAGATTTACGGACAGGCTTTCGAATGGGGCGCCGGAGGATTGCCGCTGCTTCGGCGCTTTGATCCCGTGTTTATCAATCAGCGCGTGGTGGGATCGGTAGAGCGGATTCTCTCGGTGTAAGGTCGACCGCGACGTATCGTTGCAATGATCGTCTGGCGGGAAAGCGATGTACGCAGGGTGGACTTCGGCCCACCACGCGCGGTTGCCGTGGGTGCGGTGGGCCGAGGCCCACCCTACGGCTGTCACTGCTCGAGGGAATAAGTGAATTTTCCGACGGCGGCGAAACTGACAGTTAGAGCCGTGGTCGATACTGCAGAGACAAATGGAATGGTTCCCGCTGCCCATCCGGTCAGTTGCGCATCTGGTGTTGAGAGATAGGCCACCTGAAAGGTGATTGTGCATGAGGTCGCACCGGAGCCGGGTGTGACGGTGCCATGCCGATCGCTTGCCGTGGCGGAGAGCGTCGGCGACGTGCCGCAGCTACTAATCGTTGGCGCGGCACCGGTATTTGCGACGTGGCCGTTTACCGATATACCAGCGCCCACAGTAGGCAGGACGGTGAACGGGTTTCCGATATATGCACCCGCCGTTGAGTAGGCATAGATTTGATAATTACCCGATGCGTCGATGCCCGTGGCCAAGCGCGTAATACCTGCTTGCCGGTAAGCGCCAACAGCCGGTTGAGCGCTGCCGGCGTCCAGAGCGAATGCGGGAGATCCGCTTGACTGGCTGCCGACCTCGAATTTGCCAGCGATCTGAACATATCCGGCGCCGGCCGGGGTCAGTACTATCCCTTCATTCGCAAGGCCCAGTGCCGTGCTGCCGGCAATCGTAGCCGTGGCTGTGCCATTGTAGAAGCCATAGGCCTGTCCTGTGCCAGCGAGCCGAAGTGCCAGGCCGTCTTGAAACGTAGCGGCGGTGAAGTCCATACCGTGCAGCCAGGTACCACCCCAGCCAGCGGGTGCATAGGGAATTTGCGCTGACGTGCCGGTCAGATCGCCAGTACCATATAGACAGTAGCTCTGCCGCACGCCGTCGGTTGTTTCTCCAACGCCAGTCTCGCTGTTTGGCTCGCAAAGGAAATCATTGTAGAATTTTACGTGATAGCCCGTTGTCGTGTGGTGTCCGGTGATCGGGCGACCGTAAAGCCATACAGGGCGTCGGTGCCCTGACCTCCGCCGGGATCGCCGAAGTTGCTGGCGAAGGCGACCATCACCATGCCGCCGCTAACCGGTGGCTTCCCGTTGTTCTCGCCGCGATCCGTGAACCATCCCATATCCGGCCCGCGGTTGACGACGTCCCACTCTTCAACGCCTATGCCCCAGTTGTGGGTCTGGTCGTTCGGGCTTATCGCGACCCGGAAGCCTTCGTAGAGCCCAGGCCCACCTATGGCGCCGGGCGATCCTGTGACTGTGTTTGGCATATACGCCGAGGGGTTAAACGCGGCCGTGGATTGCTGCCCGATGTCGAATAGTCCGGCGACAGTTGCGGCGTCAGCGGCGCTAAAATACTGGAAATTGGTTCCCACTCCACTATTCGTCGCGCTCGTATTGCGGGCTGCCAGTAATATGCCAGCGGCACCCTGGGCGAATGCCGCGCTGCTTGAGAGCGTAAGCGCGCCGGTGAGATTCACCGTGCCTGCATTGCGCCCGACGAAGATAGGATTTCCAAGATAGTTGCCCGTGTCGTCATAGGCGTCCAGGCCGAGGTTGTCCGATCCATCAGTCTGAAGGCTGAAGCGTGTGGTTGGCGTGCTGCCTGGTGCCTGCCATACCAGCCCCCGGCCTTGACTTGCCTCTGGGCCGAGGAGGCGGACGGTGGGGACGAGCGTGCTACTGCCGAAGGTGGTTCCACTATTTGCGTCAAGTCCTGCAACGCCATTGGGCTGTCCTACGCTGGACTCCGGCACATAAGGCTGAGCAACGGCAGCGGGTGCGCTTGTCAAAACAGCGAATGCGGTAAACTTTGCAAGATAGAAAGGCAATCTTCGATGGGCGTTCGACGCGATCATGGTATACACTCCATTCTAAAGCTCGAATAAAAAGTGACTTATGCCAACTTCATTCAGCATATCTTGACGGAGAACTGCTGCGCTTGCCGACGCCGCCCAGCGCACTGGGCCGCCATTCACGCCACCCGCACTATGCGTGAAAACTTTGAGGGGGGTGCACTGTAAGATGGTGCGGTCGCCGTAACGTGATGGCTCGGAGAGGTAGCTTCGAAAGCTACCTGGAACCGGCACAACGGCATTGCGAGATGCCCCGGAATATTCCCCGGCGCGCAATATCGTGATCACCGGGACACGATTGCCTGCGAGGCGGCGGCATCAAATAACGGCTGGCGGATAGCCAAAAAAGCGTGCTCTGGGCATTGGTCCTGCCCCGTCAGAGAATTTCATCGACTGTCGGTTTGAAGCAATCGATGATAAGCGAAGTGTATCCCAGCTTGCCATTCTTGTTTCGATGGTCGTACCGCTTGCTCCTGTAGATAGGGCCATCGGAGCTTGACCATTCTGTCGCACTAAAAGACCCAGCCTCGTCCCACCATTCGAGTAACTGGCAATTGAAGCCAACAGAAGAGAGAACAGATACCAGCGTCTTATAATCGTAGAAGACTTGATGACCGTTTCCGTTGCCGACATCACAATGCCTGTGGTAATCAGGATCGGGCATCAATGCATCTGGCACCGCGATTCGAAGCCGCGATCCTGGTTTCAGAAAGCGAAAGCAGGTTCTGGCAGCGACAATTCCTTCGTCTATTGTTAGATGCTCCCACACATGCTCAGCAAGCATCGCGTCAACAGAATTGTCATCTAGCCACACCGCCCATGCGTCTGGTTTGAGAAGGTTTAGGAGCTTCTCGTTCGTCGATACCCACCCTTTAGGGCTTGTACCCGCAGCCCCAATCACCAGATTGATCGTACCAGATTTTCTTGCGGCCTCGAGAGATCCGATTTCGTACGCAAGCCTAAATTCCGGAACGAACACAAATAGTTCTGGTCTCTTTAGTATAGCGTTACGGATCTCCAGTGGATCGACGACATCGTTCAAGGCCTCGATAATCTTCGACGGCGCTGGGCGCCCTGTCAGTATAGTCAGTGCGGCGCTCAAAGGGGACACTTCAGACATTCAGACTTCTCCGAGGGGTATCCCTGATAGGCTGCACCAATCAGGCGGGAAAGCGGAGGTTGGGCACGTTCCGCCGCTTCTTGATGATGATCGCGCCCTTGTTGACGTGCATCCAGTCGATGGCGGCGGGTCGGCCAACTTTGGTCAGGTGATTGATGTCGTCCATTGCCACTTCGTCGACGAGTTGCTTCACAAGGCCAGCAAGGCCGGCGGCATGGGACGGGAATTTGCCGTCCTGTTCGGTGAAATGGCTTGCCGTATCGAAGGCCTCGCCCTCGGCGAAGTCCGGTGCGTATCCGACGGCCCAATCCTCGATGATGTAGAGGCCACCGATCTTCAGCAGCGGAAACAGGATCAGGAAGGATTGCAGGCTGAGGCTGCCGACATGGGAGCAATCATCGATGATGATGTCCCAGCCGCGCGGTGCATAGTCGGCGGATAGCCCGGTCAGGAAGGCCTCGTCCGCCTGGCTGCCCATTTTCGAAACGATGCGGCTGGACGAGAAGGTCTTCAGAACCGGCCGGCCATCCTTGAAAATTGGCTTCCGGTCCTGATCGATCTCGATGATGTCCTTGATATCGATGCCGACGACGGTGGCGTTGGGAAAAAACTCCGCCCAGAGCTCCAGTGATCCCCCTCGGTTGACCCCGAGTTCCAGCAACGACGTGGTGCTCTCTGTCAACGGCGTCAGATACGGTTCGTAGACGGTGAGATAGTAGGGTGGCTTGAGTGCCTGATGCTTCAGGCTGATCTCGTGGAGTTTCATGTGGGAACGCCCCCGGTGATGCGGGTTTAAACCGTTGCCGCTTATTGCACATGCTGCAGCCATGCCGTTCCTAACCCAGGCGGGGCCAATGGCGCGATCAACTTTGCGGCATTTCAACCCCAGCTTGACGGGAGGCGGGATGGGCAACCCCCCCAGGGCGGGCGCTTGACCCCTCGGCCCCTTTGGGTCATTCGCTCCTACGGGGTTCGTGACCGCGCCCAGGCGGGTATGGCCCCACATGCCTCATCCGCTTCCTCCCTCGCTTTACGGAATAATCTGACATGCGCGACAAGGGTGATTTTCTGTTTACGTCCGAATCCGTCTCCGAGGGACATCCGGACAAGGTGGCGGACCGGATCAGCGATACCGTGCTGGATGCGTTTCTGACCGCGGACCCGCTGGCGCGGGTGGCGTGCGAGACGCTGGTGACGACGAACCGGATTGTGCTGGCGGGCGAAACGCGCGGGCCGGGATCGGTGACGGCGGAGTATCTGATGCACCTGGCGCGGATGGCGGTGAAGGATATCGGCTACGACCAGGAGGGTTTCTCCTGGAAGCACGCGCATGTGGAATGCCACCTGCACGCCCAATCCAGCGACATCGCGGTGGGGGTGGATAGCGCCGGCAACAAGGACGAGGGCGCCGGCGACCAGGGCATCATGTTCGGGTATGCCACTACCGAGACGCCGAGCCTGATGCCGGCGCCGATCCATTACGCGCATCTGATTTTGCGCACGATCAATGAGCGGCGGCATGCGGGGGATGCCAGCGTGGCGGGGCTGCTGCCGGATGCGAAGAGCCAGGTGACCCTGCGCTATGTGGACGGCAAGCCGGTGGGGGCCACCAGCATCGTTCTGTCCACGCAGCATGAGGCGGGGATGGACCAGGTGGATATTCAGCGGGCGCTGCGGCCGCTGATCGAGGGGGTTCTGCCGGCAGGGTGGATGTGCCCGGACAGGGAGCTGTACATCAACCCGACGGGCGTGTTCGTGATCGGCGGGCCGGATGGGGATTGCGGGCTGACGGGGCGGAAGATCATTGTGGATACCTATGGCGGGGCGGCCCCGCATGGCGGCGGCGCGTTCTCCGGCAAGGACCCCACGAAGGTGGACCGCAGTGCCGCATATGCGGCGCGGTACCTGGCAAAGAACGTGGTGGCGGCGGGGCTGGCGGAACGCTGCACGATCCAGATCAGCTACGCCATCGGCGTCGCCTATCCGCTCTCGGTGTATGTGGAACTGCATGGCACGGGGCAGGATGTGGAGGAAGCCAAGCTGGAGAAAACGTTGCGGGAGCTGATGAACCTCTCCCCGCGCGGCATCCGCGAACACCTGAAACTGAACGCGCCGATCTACGTGCCGACGAGCGCGTATGGGCATTTCGGGCGCACGCCGGAGGAGGGGTTCTTCACGTGGGAAAAGACCGATCTGGTCGGCGATCTGAAGGCAGCGTTCGGGCGGTAGCGGCGCGGTCCGCCCCCCGGCACCAGAAAAAGAAAGGTCAACCACGAAGACGCCAAGGCACGAAGACATGCACGAAGAAGGGCGTGCCGAGCCTGAGAGAGTGGCAAGTATAATTGTCGATTCCGGCCTTAAGGTGCACCGCGTGCTGGGGCCAGGATTGTTGGAGTCGGCCTACGAACATTGCCTGGCCCGTGAACTGACCATTCGCGGGCTTTCGGTCGAGCGCCAGGTGGCGCTGCCGCTGGTGTATGAAGGCGAGACGCTCGATGCCGGGTATCGGATCGATCTTATGGTTGAGCGCGCGATCGTTGTGGAAGTGAAGGCGGTCGACTCTCTCACGCCGGTGCATCGCGCGCAGCTTCTTACGTACCTGAAGCTATCGGGGTGCCGGATCGGTTTTCTGATGAATTTCCACACTGCGCTCTTCAAGAATGGCCTTCAACGCCTCGTCCTCTAAGCCCTTCTTCGTGATAACCTTCGTGCCTTCGTGTCTTCGTGGTTAACCTTTCTTACGTGCCGGAATCGCGGCATTCATCGGTGGCTTCTTACCTACCTGAAGCTATCGGGGTGCCGGATCGGTTTTCTGATGAATTTCCACACTGCGCTCTTCAAGAATGGCCTTCAACGCCTCGTCCTCTAAGCCCTTCTTCGTGTTCGCCTTCGTGCCTTCGTGTCTTCGTGGTTAACCTTTCTTACGTGCCGGAATCGCGGCATTCATCGGTGGCCATGCCGGTCCTACATGGCCGCAGCCGCCCAAGCAGGCCTAAATGACCGTAAAACCCTCCCCCGATCGCCTCTACGGCCGCCAGCGGACGCATGCGCTGCGGCCGCGGCAGGGTGTTCTGCTGGATGTAACACTGCCGCGGCTGCGCTGGGGGGCGGAGAACCCGTTCGGGCCGGAGATCGATCGGCTTTGGGTGGAAGTGGGGTTTGGCGGCGGGGAGCATAGCCGGGCGCTGGTGGCGGCCAACCCGGGCGCGGGGCTGATCGCGTGCGAGGTGTTCGAGCAGGGACTGTGTTCGCTGCTGGCCGCGCTGGTGCCGGAGGGGGGTGAGGCGACGGGGGCGCTGCCGGGGAATTTGCGGGTGTGGGACGATGATGCGCGGGCGCTGCTGCGGGGGCTGCCCGAGGGGAGCGTGGACCGGCTGTTCCTGATGTTTCCCGATCCGTGGCCGAAGGCGCGGCATGCGAAGCGGCGGTTTGTGCATCCGGATACTGTGGCGCTGGTGGCGAGCCGGCTGAAGCCGGGGGCGGAGTGGCGGATCGCGAGCGATGACCCGACGTATCAGAATTGGGTGGAAGAGGTGATGGGGGCGCAGGCGTTTTTCAAGGGCGCGCCGGCGATGGGGGAGCGGCCGGAGGGCTGGCCGCCGACGCGGTATGAGGCGAAGGCGCGGGCGGCGGGGCGCAGGCCGTTGTATTGGGTGTTCAGACGAAGGCCGTGATACCACCGCGCGGTGAGGCTGGCTCTGTGCGGCTGGCCGCGGCTTACGCGTGGGCGGAGACGGGTTGAGGTGCGCGGGCCTGGTTTCTGTCGGCGCATTTTTTGGCACCATCCTTGCCGCCGAACAGCCTTGTGCGAAAGGCGAGCGCGGCGTTCGACAGGCGTTTATCACTGCGATGGATAACGAACCAGCGCCGCACGATCGGAAACCCGTTGAACCGCAAGACCGCAAGGCGGCCGGCTTGAAGTTCCAGCTCGATCGTCTGAGCCGGCACCACGCCGATGCCCAGGCCTGACTGCACGGCTTGCTTGATGGCCTCGTTGGTGTTGAGCTCGCATCCGGGCTGGTAGCTGATCCCGGCCTCGGCAAAGAACCGCTCCATCGCTGCGCGGGTGCCCGAACCCTGCTCGCGGATAACGAGTATCTCCTCCTCTATCCGGCACAGATCGATGCGCTGCGAGGATGCCAGGGGATGGTTCGGCGCGGCGATGACCACCAGCGGATTGTCCATGAAGTATTGGGCGACGACATCGCCGCGCTCGGGTGTATGGCCGACGATGGCCAGTTCGGCTTCGTTGCTGCTGACCGCTGCCAGCACGCAGTCTCGATTGGCCACGCGGAGGCTGACACGAACGCCAGGGTAGTCCTTGCTGAAACTGGCGATCACCGGCGGCAGAAAGTAATTCGCGGTCGAGACGACGGCCACGCGCAGCACGCCACGCTCCAGTTCGCGAAACTGGTCCATCGCCGTCATCATCGCGGCTGTCTGGTTGCCGATGCGGGCGGCATGGAAACACAGCTCATGGCCTGCTTCGGTGAGGGCGAATTTGCGGCCGACCTGTTCCACGACGACGAGACCGAGCTGGTCCTCCATCTGCTTGATCTGCATGGACACGGCGGGCTGTGTGAGGCCGAGTTCCAGGGCCGCGCGTGAAATCGATCCGTGCCTGGCGACCGCATCGAAGATGCGCAACTGCCGCAGTGTTATCTGCATGACCGCTCCCCTGCCGGTGTCGTTGCACAGGCGCGGCATAGTGGGGTGCAAGCCCCGCCCGGAGTCAAGGCTTGGGGCCCTGATAGTATCTGCCGCACCGCAGCATAAGGGTGTTTTATACTTACATAAAAAGAACTGAATACTCTTTTTGGCTTGCCCCGCCTAATAGCGTTCCGACGCATTTCATGCAGGAGGACAGCGTGGCAGAGAAGACCTACACGGCCGGCGTGAAGGATTACCGCAAGACCTATTGGACGCCGGATTATCTGCCGCTGGATAGCGATCTGCTCGCCGTGTTCAAGATCGTCGCGCAGGCGGGGGTGCCGCGCGAGGAAGCGGCGGCGGCCGTGGCCGCCGAATCGTCCACGGGCACGTGGACGACGGTGTGGACCGATCTTCTGACCGATCTCGATTATTACCGTGGCCGCGCCTACCGGATAGAGCCGGTGCCGGGCGACACCAATGCCTTCTATGCCTTCATTGCGTATCCGATCGATCTTTTCGAGGAAGGTTCAGTTGTTAATGTGCTGACCTCGCTGGTCGGCAACGTGTTCGGCTTCAAGGCGGTGCGCAGCCTGCGCCTGGAGGATATCCGTTTTCCGCTCGCGTATGTGAAGACCTGCGGCGGACCGCCCAACGGTATCCAACTGGAGCGGGACCGGCTGGGCAAGTATGGGCGCCCGCTGCTGGGCTGCACGATCAAGCCGAAGCTGGGGCTTTCGGCGAAGAATTACGGCCGCGCGGTGTATGAATGTTTGCGCGGCGGACTGGATTTCACCAAGGACGACGAGAACATCAACAGCCAGCCCTTCATGCGCTGGCAGCATCGTTTTGAATTCGTGATGGAAGCGGTGCACAAGGCCGAGGCGGAAACCGGCGAGCGCAAGGGCCACTATCTGAACGTGACCGCGCCCACGCCGGAGGAGATGTACAAGCGGGCGGCCTTCGCCAAATCGCTCGGCGCGCCGATCATCATGCACGACTTCCTGACCGCCGGATTCACCGCCAATACCGGGCTTGCGAACTGGTGCCGCGAAAACGGCATGCTGCTGCACATCCATCGCGCGATGCACGCCGTGCTGGACCGCAACCCATACCACGGCATCCATTTCCGGGTACTGACGAAGTGCCTGCGCCTGTCGGGTGGCGATCACCTGCATTCGGGCACGGTGGTGGGCAAGCTGGAAGGCGACCGGGAAGCGACCATCGGCTGGGTGGATTTGATGCGCGAGCCGTTTGTGCCGGAAAACCGCGCGCGCGGCATCTTCTTTGACCAGGACTGGGGTGCGATGCCGGGCGTGATGCCGGTGGCTTCGGGCGGTATCCATGTCTGGCACATGCCCGCGCTGACCGCGATCTTTGGGGACGACGCCTGCTTGCAGTTCGGCGGCGGTACGCTGGGCCATCCGTGGGGTAATGCCGCGGGCGCGCACGCGAACCGCGTGGCGCTGGAAGCCTGCGTGGAAGCCCGCAACCAGGGCCGGCCGGTGGAGCGCGAAGGGCGCGAGATCCTGACCGAAGCGGCCGCGCATTGCCCTGAACTGGCGATCGCGATGGAGACCTGGAAGGAGATCAAGTTCGAGTTCGACACCGTGGACAAGCTGGATAGCGCCGGCCCGCAACTGCGCGTCGTCAACGCGTGATCCCGGAAAACACCCAGAGCGGAGGCAATACGATGGCGGAAACGATGGCCTACAAGGTGGGGGAGCGGAAAGGCGAGACCTTCTCCTATCTGCCGCCGATGACTCCCGACCGGCTGCGCAAGCAAGTGGCCTATCTGATCGGCCAGGGCTGGAGCCCGGCGATCGAATACACCGAGCCCGAGAAATCGTTTTCCAGCTTCTGGTATCTGTGGAAGCTGCCGTTCTTCGGCGAGAAATCGGTGGAGCGCATCATGTCGGAATGCGAATCGTGCCATCGCGCCAATCCCGGCATGCATGTGCGCCTGATCGGCTACGACAATTACGCGCAAAGCCAGGGGGCGGCCTTCATCGTGTACCGCGCCGGCGCGCGCTGAGTTTCATCCCTGTAGACCCCAGGCACGGGAAACTGTGATGTCCGGTGAGACCCAATCCGCCCAGGCCCAACTTGCGCAAGAAGGCCGCGCAGCCGCGATGGCGCACCGCAAGGCGCTGTCGGCCGGCAAAGCCGCATTGCCGGCCGGGCCGCAGCGTGTGCGTGCCGGCAGGCGGGGTGCGACCGTTTCGCCGCAGGATGGGGCGGGGGCGGCGAAGGGGGCGGCGGCGGCACCTTGTGTGGCGGCGCCGGCTTGTGTGGCGGCGCCGGCGGCGGTGGTTCCCGCCGCCAGCCTCACCGGGGGCCGGCTGGCGTCCATGCAGCGGCGCCGGCAGCTCTCGGCCGGCAAATCCGCGTTTGCCGCGCCGCCGACGCCGGCCAACGCCGGTGGCGCGCCCATTTTTCCCGCGCCCGATTTGCCTGAGCCGGGTCTGGCTGAGCCGGGTCTGCCTGAGAGGGGGGCGGCGCACGCGCAAGCCTGTGCCGCCCCGCGTTGCAGGGATATCGCCCGTGCGCGGCGGGCGGCGATTGCCAGCGGCGGCAGGGCCGGCGTGGCGGCCGCGCCCGCCGTGCCGACCAGGCCACAGGGCGTGATCGCCTATCCACCCAAGGTGACGCAGAGCGGCACGCAAGCCGGCCAGCGCGTGACCGGCATACGCATCGGCGAGGGCAAGCAGGTCACGGGCGACGAGCGCGGCACGCTGATGCCCGTTTCCGGCACGCAGTATATCGATACGGACAGCGCCACCGCCTTCCGACCGGCCGCGCCAAAGGTGGGTTTGATGCGCACGCCAGGCGGGCTGACCGTCTCCGGCACGCTGGTGCGCAGCCAGGTGCGGATCACCGGCGACGAGGCCGGCGGCGGGGTGGCCATTACCGGCGAGGCGGATCAGCGTCTGGACGATGATCTGACGGCCAGGGGCAGCCAGCACGGATGGGCCGGCGCACAGTTTCAACGCCAGGCCAGCCCGCATGGCAGCACGGTGTTCGGCACCAACCTCGGGCGATCGATGCGGGCGGCCGGATCACGCGAGCGCACGCGGACGCCGGCGATCGAGACAACGGAGAAGGGCCAGGCGGTGACCGGCTCCGCGCTGGGCCGCAGCACACGCATGACCGGCGACGAAACCGGCGCCTGCCGCACAGTGACTGGCAACCAGTATCTGGCGCCGGCGCACGCGCATCCGGCCTGTGGCGCGATGCCGCCAGACACCGGCGCGGGGCGAGCCGATCCGGTGACCGCCGGCAAGGTGACCGTTTCGCAAAGCTGGGGCGGCCAGCGCATCACGGGCATGGACGTGGAGCATCATCGGCGCGTGACGGGCGACGAGCCGGGAAGCTGCGCCGCCCTGACAGGCAGCCAGTATCAGGGCCGCTCGACTGCCGTGGGCTGGTGCGATGGCGGTGCCGCGGGTGCAGCGGCCGGAGGCAGGGCGCCGCGCGGGGAAAACCTGGTGACGGGCGACACACCGATGCAGACCGACAGCATCACCGGTATCACCCGCGGCGCCGGGCGGGAGATCACCGGCACGCCCTATCAGGCCACGGCTCAGAGCGGGGGGCAGAATGGGGGGCAGAACGGGGGGCAGAATGGGGGCGCGCTGCCGGAAGATCCGGTGGCGAGGCTGGATACACGCTTCTCCGTGCGGTCGCCGCAGCGTGCCGCGCATCTGGTGGCCGGCAGCGCGGCGCCCGGCGCGCCCAGCCGTATCACCGGCAGCTTTGCATTGGGCGGGGACAAGGTGACCGGGAATGGGGAGTTCCTCGCGCGGTCCCGGTATGCGCAGGCTGACGAAAAGCCCGCGCATACCAGGATATCGGGCGAGGGCATGCAGGCCGGCCGGATCACCGGCGATGCCTGGAGCGCGCATCCGGCGGTGACGGGGACGGACGGGGCGTTCGCGGCCGACCGCAATCCCAGCGCGCGCGGCAAGAAAGCCAAGGCGTTCGCGGGGTCGACCACCTTTAAGAGCCGCGCCGTGTACGAAGAGCCAAAGCAGCTGGTGACGGGCATGTTCTACTTCGCCAAGACCGGCGCGCGCGTGACCCTTTCCGGAGGCGCGCAAGGATGATCCCTCGCCGCCCGCAGAACAGCTTCGGGCTCGGCGCGCGCGGCGCCGAGCCATGGCGCCGGCCGGCCGGGTTCGGCCAGCTCACCTGGACGAGCACGACCCCGCCTTGCCTGCCGCCGGAATGCGGCCGCCACCCGCTTGCGGACCAGGCGATCAGCCAGGCCCTGCATGCGCGCGCACTGGAGATAGACGCGGCCTTCAACGCCATCGAACCGGTACTGCGCGGCCTGGCGCCGCGCCAGTTCGAGGAGGGGTTTGCCCGGCGGGCGACGGCCGAGATGCTGTCGCGGCTGCATCTGGATTTTTCGGCCGATCTGTTCGCCGCGGACTGGACGGCGCCGCTGGATATGGGCGCGCTGCATGCGCGCTGCGTGCTGGGCATCTTCTGCCGGCTGATCGAACGCGCCTTCGACCGCAGCCTGGCGCAGCTCAGCGACGGCGAGAGCGTGGATGTGCTGATCCAGCGCTGGGGTTTCCACGCCGTGGACATCACGCCCTGCGCCGACGGACGGCTGAGCGGCGTGGTTGATTACATCCTGCGGATTCCGCCAGCGGTTGTGGCCTTCCGCACATCCTATGCCGGGGCGCTGTTCGACGTGGCGGAGTGTGTGCGCCAATGGGAAAGCATGGAGCTGCGCCGCTGCCGCAATGGCCGCCCGAACGCGGCGGATGCGCCGACGCGGTATCTGAAGATGTGCGTGTACCACTTCAGCAGTGCGGACCCGCAGCATCAGGGATGCGCCGCCCACGGCAGCGACGAGACACGGGCGGCGACCGCCCTGCTGGAACGCCTGCGGCACTTTGGCGCCGCCATTGCCGGTGTGCACGGGGCTGCGGCCGCCACGCTGCTGGTGGGGGTTGATACCGATACGGACGCGATCCGGGTACATGTGCCGGATATGCACGGCCAGATGCAGGTGAGCCGTTACCTGGACAGCCGCAAGCTGTACGCGCGCACCAGCGCCCTGCCGCGGGAAGCCGCCAAGGAGGCGATCCGCGATGCGGTGGCCGCCTGTGCGGGCGTTAGCAAGGATGATGCCGGATCCATGGGGATGCGGTGGTTCTGCGGCTATCTGCTGAAGAACAACATCGCGCAGGTGGATGCGGTGCGGGAATGGCATGGCGGCCACTACGGCGACGCGGGACATACCGAGCGGCTGATCGTGGTGGGCGATGCCGTGGATGACGTGCAACTGCGCAATCTCGCTTTCCAGGCGCAGATGACGACCGTGGAGGAGGGTGCCGGGGATCTGGATATCGGCATCGCCATTCTGCGGCGCCTGCATGAGGAACGCCGGCTGGCCATACCGCTGCTGGTGCATCTGCGCGCCGATCCGCGCATCCCCGGATCGGAAGCGCGCGCGCACTGCCGGGCACGCCGCCTGGCAGCGGCGATCACGCAGCGTTATCCGGAGCTAAAAGCTGCCGGCCGGCTGCATATCCAGGCGGTGATCAGCGGGGGCGAGGCGGGTTCGTTGCTGCCGGTGGATCTGGACCATGCCGTGCCGCAGGCGATGGAGGCGCATTGATGAAGATCTGTCAGGTGGAAGGCACGCTGGTGGCGACCGCGCGCATCGCTGGCTTGCAGAACCGCCGGCTGCTGGTGGTGAAGGAGCGTGGCGCCAGCGGCAAGCAGGTGGCGGTTGATCCCGTTGGCTGCAAACCGGGCGACTGGGTGATCGCGGTGGGCAGTTCGGCCGCGCGCGATGCCGCGGGAGCGAAGGATTACCCCTCCGATCTGACCATCGTGGGCATCATCGATTACTGGGACGACCAGGGTGGGCGCGCGGGCGGACGCAAGCTGGAGACGGCCGATGCAGATTAGCCGTGTCGTATGCGATCTGGTGACCACCAAGCGCGCGTTCTGGCTCGCCGCCAAGCCGCTGCGGGTGGTGGAGGACCATAAGGGCAATCTGGATGTCTGCGTGGACCCGATCGGCACCAAGCCGGGGGATTACGTGATCACCATCGGCTACTCCGCGGCGCGGGCCGCCGCGGGGAATGCGAACATCACCACCGATCTGACGATCGGCGGGATAATCGATCATTGGGATGAGGAGCGCTGGCGCAACTGAGACAAAAGACGAGGCCTGGCTTGCCAAGGCGGGAAGGGCATACCGACGACACCATCCACCAACAGTGAAAGCGGGAGAGACACATGGCGAGTGAAAAAATGGGCATTGCCCTGGGGATGATCGAGACACGCGGCCTGGTGCCGGCGATCGAGGCGGCGGATGCGATGACGAAGGCATCGGAAGTTCGGCTGATCGGCCGCCAGTTCGTGGGGGGCGGCTATGTGACGGTGCTGGTGCGCGGCGAGACCGGCGCGGTGAACGCGGCCGTGCGCGCCGGTGCCGATGCGTGCGAACGCGTGGGCGACGGCCTGGCGGCCGCGCACATCATCGCCCGCCCGCATCAGGAAGTGGAACAGGTTCTGCCGCTGCCGGAACCGCCGCGCATGATGGAAGGCCCCGTGGGCGCGGCCCGCATCTCCGCGAGCTGACCACACCACCCGCATCCACACTCACGACACGCACAGGAGAAGATCGACATGGCAAGTGAACGGTTTGGCATCGCGCTGGGGATGATCGAGACGCGCGGCCTGGTGCCCGCCATCGAAGCGGCGGACGCGATGACGAAAGCTTCCGAGGTGCGGCTGATCGGCCGGCAGTTCGTAGGCGGCGGCTACGTGGCCGTGCTGGTGCGCGGCGAAACCGGCGCGGTGAATGCCGCGGTGCGCGCGGGCGCCGATGCGTGCGAACGGGTGGGCGACGGGCTGGCGGCGGCGCACATCATCGCCCGCCCGCATCAGGAAGTGGAGCAGATCCTGCCGCGGTATCCGGATGGGGATCTGCTGATTTCGGAGGTGGCGGCGCAGTAGAAGGATGTTCTTTTTTGAAAAAAAGAACCAAAAAACCTTTGACCATGACGTGCGCCGCCGGCGAGTCCGCGACAGCCAGTTAAAAGTCTTTTGCTTCTTTTCTTCAGAAAAGAAGACCTTTCTTGCCATACCGGTTCGCCTACGAAACAGGAGCCACACTGATGTCCGAGACACTGAAATTGCCGTCGGGATGGAGGCCGGTCGCTCACCCGCCTTCGCTGTTCTGCCGGTATGAATTCGACAATTATGCCCAGACGCGCGAGTTTCTCGATGGGTTGATGCTGCTGTCGGAACAGACGCAGCTTTATCCCGATCTGGGGTTCGGCAAGACCCATGTGAATGTCACGATCCATGGCCAGGGCGGGCAGATGCCGGCAGGCGCGGAAATCGACTTCGCCGCGCGGGCCGCGTGCCTGGCCGTTGCGGGCGCCGTGTGATGAGCCAGAAGCAGCCGCAGCCCGCGCAGCCGGGGCTGAAAGTGGTGCAGACCATGGCGGCCACCGAGAAAGCCGCGGCACCGCCGCCGGCGGCCGCGGCGCAGGAGGAGGCTGCCGTGCAGGCCCGGCAGGCTGAAGCCTCGGCGCGGCGGCGGCTTCATCCCGCCCGCGTCTGGCCGGACTGACGTGCCTGTGTCCGTGACCCCGCCAGTCACCGATGTGGCGGTCTGCGTGGTGCGTTCGCCGGATGGATTTGTGTTGGTGGCGGAACGCACTTGCCGCCAGGCGGCGGCCGGGTTTTGGGAATTGCCGGGCGGCAAGATCGAGCCGGGCGAGACAGCCGCGCAGGCGGCGACGCGGGAGTTGCAGGAGGAAACGGGGCTCAGCCCGGTAGGACTGGCACCCTGGATGACGTACGAGCATCAATTCCCGTCCAAGCGCGTGCGGCTGCACATTTTTCGGATGCGTGGGTGGGAGGGATTGCCGCACGGCCGCGAGGGGCAGCGCCTGGCCTGGATTGATCCGGCTGCGCCGCATGTGGGTCCGGTTCTGCCCAGCAATGACCGGGCGTTGTTTGCGATGGGTTTGCCGCCGGTGTATATCGTCGCCGATTTCGGGGCGCAGAGCAGCCCGGACGGCGTTCTGGCCGGGTTACGCGATGCGCTATCGGATGGTGCGACATTGATACGGGTGCGGATTTCGGCGGCATCACCGGGGCAGAGAGCCGCCTTGCTGGCGCGGGTTGGCGCCCTGGCCGGCGCTTTTCCGGGGGCATCGGTGCTGACCTCTTCCATCATGGATGCGCGCCGCGCGGGCCTGGCGGGCGTGCATTCCTGCGGCAGCGACTTGCGGCGGCTGACGGCGCGTCCGCCGGTGCGGATCTGGGCCGCCACCTGCCATGACGAGGCTGATCTTGCCAGGGCAGCCCGGCTGGGCGCCGATTTCGCCGTGCTCTCACCCATCCTGCCCGACCCGGCGCGGCCTGGGCAAACGCCGGTCGGGTGGCACGGGCTGCGGCGTTGCGCGGCTGCCGCGCGGCTGGCCATCTACGCGCAGGGCGGGGTGAGCCCGGCCGATGCGCAGGCGGTGCGGGCGGCGGGTGCCGCGGGGCTGGTGGTTGGCTGCGCCGCGTCCGGCCGGCCGCGAGGGCGCGCCCCAGCGCCGGGGCCGCGCGGCATCGGCGGGGGATGCGCGTGTGACCGGCCCGGACAAGACGCACGGTGAAAACTTGCCTTAGGGATTGGTCCAGGAGATATCCATGCAGTCCGTATATGTGTGGCTGACGGCACTTGGCCCGATCTGCCTGGCTGGCCTGGGCGCCGTGGCGACCGGAGGGCGCCTTGGGGCCGCCGATGGGGTGAGCCGGGCCGCCATCGCCGGCTCGGTGATTTGCCTGTGTGTTGCCGCGGCGACCGGTGTGGCCGTGGCGGCGGGGGGAACGCTGCATACGCCGCTTGTGGGCATCGGCGGCGCCGGTTTGAGCCTTTATGTGGACCGGCTGACCGCGGCGATGTTCCTTTTGGTTTCATTCATTGGCGTGATCGTTGTTGCCTATAGCCGGAACTATATGGCCGGGGATTCTGGCCATGTGCGGTTTACGGGCATGCTGTGCCTGACCCTTTCGGCGGTGCTGATGGTGATCCTGTCCGGCAACGTGGTGGCGTTCATTCTTGCCTGGATCGCCACGAGCATGGGATTGGACCGGCTGCTGGTGTTCTATCCGGAGAGGCCGGCCGCGCAATTGGCCGCGCGCAAGAAATTCCTGGCAAGCCGGGCCGGCGATGCCTGCCTGCTGGCCGCCGTAATCCTGGTGTACCGCATGGCAGGCAGCCTGGAATATACCGACATATTCCAAGCGATGCGCGCGCTGCATGGCCATGGCGCCGCCGCCGGCGGCATCCACAGTATCGCCCTGCTGCTGGTGGTAGCCGCCCTGCTGACATCGGCGCAGTTTCCGCTGCATGGCTGGCTGATCGAAGTGATGGAGACTCCGACGCCGGTTTCGGCATTGCTGCACGCCGGCATTATCAACGCGGGCGGGTTTCTCATCCTGCGGTTTTCCGATGTGATCGCAATCTCCTGGCCGGCGCTGAACACGCTGGCGGTGCTGGGCGGCTTTACCGCCTTGTTCGGGTCTGTGGTGATGCTGACGCAGACATCGGTGAAAGTGTCGCTGGCGTATTCGACGATCGCGCAAATGGGTTTCATGATGCTGGAATGTGGACTGGGCGCGTTTTCGGCGGCGTTGCTGCATATACTGGCACATTCGCTCTACAAGGCGCACGCATTCCTCTCCTCCGGCAGCGTGATCGACATCGCCCGTGGCTCCTGGACGCCGAGCATTGTGGGCAAGCCGCATCCGGCCCGCCTGATCATCGCCATTGGCGGCGTGCTGCTGATCACCTTGGCCATCAGCAGCGCATTCGGCGCCACGCTGACCGAGAAGCCAGGCGTGTTCGCCCTGGGTTCGGTTCTGGTGATGAGCCTGATCCACATGGTTGCCAGCTCCATTGACGAGCAGCCGAATTCCTACGTGATCTTGCGGGCGCTGTTGCTGTGTGGCGCCGCCGCGGGGCTGTATTTCGGCTTGCAGCGCGGGGCGGAAATGCTGATGGCGGGCACGCTGCCCTCGACGCAGGCGGTGAGAGGCCCGATGGATGTTGCGAGCATCACGCTGATTGTGCTGTTGTTTGCGGCCATCGTGTACCTGCAAGGCGTGGTTCCGCGCCACGCGCGTGAGACGAGATGGCAGGCGCTGTATGCCCACGTGGCGAACGGGCTTTACGTCAACACGCTGGCAAACCGCCTGGTGATCGAGTTCTGGCCGCGCCGGGCGGGCAAACTGTCGCGCCCCGCCGTGAGCGTGCCGGAGGCGGAAAGCTATTCATGAGCAGCGCTTTGGATCTCGCCTCGCAACCCACGCCCGCATCGGAGGTGGCTGATCCCGATGCGCTGCTGCGGGCCGCCATTGCCGGCGCCTGCCAGCGCATAGCGCCGCTGTGGCCGCTGAAGAACTTTGTTGCCGTGAACCCTTTTTTGGGTTTTACCGGCCAGAGTTTTCATGCCACCTGCGCCACGCTGCATCGTGTTGCGCGCATCGACATGCTGATGCCCCGGCAATATTACCGCGACGCGGTGCGGAGCGGCACCATTGCCGACGAGGACATCGAGGCCGCCTTGCACGCGGCGCCGCCCGACTGGAGTGTTCCGAAGTCGGCCGCTGCCTTCAGACTGGTCATGCAGCGGGACGCGGTGGAAAAGACGAAGCATCCCGCCGTGGTCGCAACGATTGCGGAGGTTCTCGACTCGCTGGCGGCGGGAGACACGCTGCTCTCCCGCACCGCGTTCATGATCAGCGAAATTTCCAAATGGTGCGCGGCGTATTTCGACGACGGCCAATCGGTATGGCGCCTGCCGGCGCGGTCGCAACCGCCCTATAAGGCCTGGCGGGCCGCGATGCGCGACGACCTGAACCCCGAGGTGCGGGGGATTAAGGGATTTCGCGCGCTGGTACGCCGCATGCCGGAGGATCCGGTGCGCGCGATCGCGCAGGTGACAGACCTGATCGGCGTGCCGGCGCGGGCGATGGAAGATTATCTGCACCAGGCGCTTCTCGACATCGGCGGCTGGTCCGCCTATGCGCGGTATATCGGCTGGAATGCCGAACTTGCCGGCGGGCACGACGACACCCTGGTGGAACTGCTGGCCATACGGGTGGTGTGGGGCTATGCGCTGTTCGTGCAGCGCACCGATCCCGCTTTCCAGGCCGCGTGGCGGCAGGCCATGGCGGATGCCGCCACGCAGCCGCTGGATGAGCAACTGGGGGAAGACCCCGATCTGCAAACCGACCTGCTGCTGCATGAGGCTTTTGAAATCTCGCAGCAGCGGCGCCTGTTGGCGCGCCTGGGCGCGAGCAGGAGCCGGCCGGAGCCCGTGGAGCGGCCGGCTTTGCAGGCTGCCTTCTGCATCGATGTTCGTTCCGAGATCTACCGGCGGGCGCTGGAAGCCGTTCGGCCGGATGCGGAAACGGTGGGTTTTGCGGGGTTTTTCGGTTTCCCGATCGAATACGTGCCAATCGGGCATGTTACGGGCCGGGCGCACTGCCCGGTGCTTCTAAGGCCGGCCTTTACGGTGTGCGAAAGCGTGACCCGCGCATCCGAAAAGGAGAATGCCGAAATCCTGGCCCTGCGCCTGCTTCGCCGCCGGGTGGGCAAGGTTTGGAAGGCGTTCAAATTGTCGGCGGTGACGTCGTTCGTTTATGTGGAGGCGACAGGGCTGTTTTTTGCCGGCAAGATCCTGAGCGACAGCCTGGCGCTGACGCGAACCGTGAAGGACCCGAATACGGACGGGCTTGACCGGCAATCGATTAGCCGCCTGGGACCACAGATCATGCCCCGCATTGTTGGCGGCAGGCGCACGGGTTTTGACCCTGAACAGCGCGTGGCCATGGCCGAGGCGGTGTTGCGCGGCATGTCCATGACCACGCGGTTTGGCCGGCTGGTGATGCTGGTAGGCCATGGCAGCACGACGGTGAACAACCCGCACGCCTCCGGCCTGGATTGCGGGGCCTGTGGCGGCAATACCGGCGAGGCGAACGCGCGGGTGGCCGCCTGCATTCTCAATGACAGCGCGGTTCGGGACGGGCTGCGCGGCCGCGGCATAAACATCCCTGACGACACGTGGTTTGTGGGGTGCCTGCACGACACGACCACCGACGATATCCGGATCTTCGATGCGGACACGGTGCCTGCCTGCCTGACCGCGGACCTGGCCGCGGCGCGCGAGGCTTTTACCCGCGCGAGCAGCCTGGCCCGGATGGAACGCTGTGCCTCGCTGGGCATCAGGCAAGATGCCCGCGCGGAGCGGCGCGTTCTGGCGCGCAGCCGTGATTGGGCGCAGGTGCGACCGGAATGGGGATTGGCGGGCAATGCCGCCTTCATTGCCGCCCCGCGCGCGCGGACCCGCGGTGTTGATCTTCACGGCCGGGCGTTTCTGCACGATTACGATTGCCGCCGGGACGAGGATTTCGCCGTGCTGGAGCTGATCATGACCGCGCCCATGGTGGTGGCGAGCTGGATCAATCTGCAATATTACGGATCGGTTGTGAACAACAAGGTGTTCGGGAGCGGCAACAAGGTGCTGCATAACGTGACCGGCACCATCGGCGTGCTGGAGGGTAATTCGGGCGATCTGAAGGTGGGCCTGCCCTTGCAATCCGTGCATGACGGGGTTCGTTTTGTGCACGAGCCGCTTCGGCTGAACGTGTTCATCGAGGCGCCATTGGACGCGATCAATGGCGTGATCGCCAGGCATGAGATGGTGCGCCAGCTTGCCGATAACCGCTGGATACATCTTTTCGCCATCGACCCGGCGTGTGGAGCGTACTACCGCTACCAGAAGGACCAGCAGTGGATGAAACTGCCTGGCCAGTAAGGCCTTCTTTTCTGAAGTAGAGACGCAAAATACCTTTGACCAGCTGTCGCGGCCTCGCCGGCAGCGTACGCCATAGTCAAAAGTTTTTTGGTTCTTTTTTTCAAAAAAGAACATCTCTTCCTCCCATGTTGCCACCCCATCCCGTTCGGCGCAGCATAAGTATTTTCCGAGTCTGCCGGCGTGCAGTGCCCACGCGTAGACTAAGACTGATGTCCGCGCGGAGGTTGCAGGTTTTGTCCGGCTTAGTTGGTTCACCCCAGTTCGGTCAGCACGGCGCGTGACGCCGGCACGGCACGGCCGCCCGCAGCCGCGCCGATAGCGTGGCCAGGGCGCAAGCACGCGACGTTGCAAACGCCTTGGCCACTGGCCATGGATGGACATCTCATGCCCATGGTGAGATGGCGATAGTATCGCTGCGGGGCGATTGGCTGGTCAGTGAAATCTGCGTCGACCGCGGCGTATCGCAGCTCTTGCAGGGCGTGTTGCGCCTGCGCGGAATTGGCTTTCAAACCGATGAGCTGGGGCATTGGGATAGCGCTCTGTTGGTTTTTCTATCCCAGCTTCGTCAGGCTTCGGCGCAGTACAAGATCGATTTCGACGAAAGCGGCCTGCCGAATACGACACGGCGCCTGCTGGACCTGCTGCCTGTGACCGAATTCTCGGCAGCGCCCGATATTGGCAAGAGTTCGATCGCGCAGGATCTCGGGGTGCAGGTTATCGGCGTCTGGGCTGAGATCGTTGCTGTGACGACGCTGGTTGGTGAGATCACGTTGGCGGCGGCGTCCGTGGTACGGGGACGGACACGCATGCGGCTCATAGACCTGCTGACATGCGTGCAGGAAGCCGGGTTGGAGGCTTTGCCGATCGTGACTATCGTCAATGTGCTCGTCGGCGCAATCCTTGCCTTTGTTGGGGCCATAGAACTTCGCCGCTTTGGCGCGGACATTTATATCGCCAATCTGGTGGCGATCGCGGTATTGCGCGAAATGGCGGCATTGATGACCGCGATTGTCATGTCTGGCCGCACCGGCGGTGCCTATGCGGCGCAGATCGCCACCATGCAGGGCAGCGAGGAAATTGACGCCCTGCGCAGCTTTGGCATTCCCCTGCTGGATTATCTTATTTTGCCACGTGTTCTGGCGCTGGTCTCGATGATGCCGATTCTTTATCTATATGGAAGCGCCATCGGGATTGTGGGTGGTTTTGCTGTTGCGGTGGCCATGCTGAATATCTCCGCCACCATTTTCATGACCCAGGCGACGGGCGCTGTTACCGTGGCTGAAGTGTTTTTCGGCCTTGCCAAGAGTATCGCTTTCGGCTCGCTGATCGCCATTGCAGGTTGCCGCGTAGGATTGCGCGCCGGCCGAAGTGCCGCCGACGTTGGCCACGCCGCCACCACGGCCGTGGTTGTTGGCATTGTCGGGGTTATCGCGCTGGATGCCATCTTCGCGGTGTGCGCGAACACGCTGGACTTTTGAGACCATGACCGAAACACAGGCGAGACTTCAGGTGAAGCAATTATCGGTTGGGTATGGCGAGAGCATCGTGCAGCACGATGTTTCGTTCACTGTTGCCGCCGGTTCGATTTTCGCGATCATGGGCGGCAGTGGCTCCGGCAAGAGCACGCTGCTACAGGCCTTGATCGGTTTGCTGCGCCCATCCGCGGGCAGCGTGTGTTTCGGTCGCGAAGATTATTGGTCGGCCACCCAGGCACGGCAGACGGAGATTGGACGCCGGTTCGGCGTGCTGTTCCAGAGCGGGGCGCTGTGGAGTTCCATGACCGCCGCGCAAAATGTGGCGTTGCCGCTTGAGATGTTCACGAAGCTGGATCCGGCGGCCATCGATGCGCTGGTTCAGCTCAAGCTTTCGCTCGTCGGGCTCGATGTCGGCCGTGACAGCATGCCAGCCAGCCTGAGCGGCGGCATGGTCAAGCGCGTCGGGCTTGCCCGTGCGCTGTCGCTGGAGCCGGACATGCTGTTTCTGGATGAACCATCTTCGGGCCTGGATCCTATTTCAGCCAAGCGGCTGGATGATCTGATCCTGGACCTGTGCCACGGTTTCGGCGTGACTGTGGTGTTGGTCAGCCATGATCTGGAGAGTTTGCTCAACATCTGCGACGACGGAATCTTTCTCGATGGGAAAACGAAGACGGCCATTGCCCATGGTGCGCCCAAGGCATTGCGGGCGCATTGTGACAACCCATCCGTGCATGCCTTCATGAACCGCGAACAGCCTGCCCTGGAGGGAGCCGGCCATGGCCGTTAGACCCGTGGTGCTGGGCAGCTTCGTGCTTGGCGGCCTGGCGCTGGCCGTGTTCGCGATTCTGGTGTTCGGCGGAAGCCGCCTTTTCACGCGGACCGTGCCGGTTACGGTGGTTTTTCAGGGGTCTGTCGCGGGGCTGGCGGTCGGCTCGCCGGTGACGTTCCGGGGCGTGCAGATCGGATCAGTAACCCGGATCAGCGTGCGGATGCGGGACGGCAACGAAGAGCCAATGATCCCGGTTGTTCTGGATATTGAACCTTCACGCATCAGTTGGCCTGGTGGCCGGACAATGAACCGATATCAGGGCCTGGAGCACGCGATCGGCCAGGGTTTGCGCGCCCAGCTCAGTTCGGTGAGCCTGGTGACCGGACAACTGGACGTTGAACTGGATTTTCTGCCCGGCACGCCCGCCAGGCTTTCCGACCCAGCGGCGGGAATGCCCGAAATACCAACGGTGCCGTCGGACATGCAGCACCTGAAGGATCAGTTGCTGCAGATGAACCTGCCCGAACTGGCGGACGACGCCCGCGGCGCATTGGTGAGCGCGCGACTGGTTCTCAATCGCGTGAATGGGAAGATCGATCCATTGGTCGACAATGTCGAGCAAGTGACGAGATCTGCGAGGGCTACACTGGATACCGCAACCGGTGTGTTGCGGCAGGTGCAGGCAGACGCCGCACGCACGCTGAGCAGCATCGAAAAGCTTGCCGACGAAACCCGCCGCCAGGTGGCCGCGAAAGGCCATGCGCTGGATCCCGTTCTGGCATCTTCTGGCCAGGCGACAGCCAATGCGAACAAGCTTCTGATCTCGCTGAACGGCATGGTCGGCCCAGGGGCGCCCATGCGTGGCGATCTGGAGGCAACGCTGCGCGACCTCGCGGCCAGCGCGAGTTCACTGCGCGACCTTACGCGCAATCTGCAACGCAATCCGGCCGGCACGCTGTTTGGGAATGCACACCAATGAAGCACGCGGCATGGTGCGTTTTTGCGGTGGCGGCCATGCTGGCGGGCTGCGCATCGAATCCCGAGCAGTCGGTTTATATCATGCCTGCATCGTTAGGCGTTACTCCCCCTGCGCCGTTGGGGCCGGGCAGAATGGACCTCAAATTGCGGCCGGTGATCGTGCCCGATTACCTCGATACAACCGACCTGGTGACGCGCATCGGGCCAACCCAGATCGAGGCAAGCCGGACCGGGCGATGGGGCGAGCGGCTTTCCGAGGGCGTGAGGAGCGCCCTGGCGGCCGATCTCGGCCACCGGCTGCGCAGCTTCGTTGGTGCGGAGGGGCCAACACAGACAGCTTCGGTGCAGATCGAGGTGACGGTGAGCGCCTTCGACGTGACCCCGGCCACGAGCCTGCTTACCGCGAGCTGGACGTTCATTTGGCCAGGCGATAGCCATGAGCCGGTGATGGGCAACGCCACATTCACCACCAGCGTTGCCCAGCGGGGCGGGGACGTGGCGGTGGTTGCGGCGATGGCCGAAACTGTGGGCGAATTGTCGGAGGCCATTGCGACGATGGCGCGCGGGGAGTTGAGCCAGTAAGGAAGAAAGGTCTTCTTTTCTGAAGAAAAGAAGCAAAAGACTTTTGACTGGCTGTCGCGGAGTCGCCGGCAGCGTACGCGACGGCCAAAAGTTTTTTGGTTCTTTTTTTCAAAAAAGAACACGTCTTCGGCTGAGTCAGCTGCCGCCCGGATGGTCGTGCGTCTCCACGGTTTCGTCCCTGGCGCTGCCGATGGCGTTTTGTGCCTTGCCCGCGGCGCGTTCAGCGGCGCCATCGGCCTGCAACTTGGCGTCTCCAATGATCCTGCCCAGGCTCTCCTTCACAACGCCCTTGATCTGGTGGCCGATACCTTCGAGCCGATCCTTGTCCATATGTGCTGATCCTTCATGTTGCCTGCACGCGCTGTGCGGAGCACTGCCGTGACCATCTTGGGCCATGACATGCCGGCCATGGCAGCAGCGGAAACTACTCACGGCCTTGCAACACGTAGAAGAGAAGGAAGGACTTCTTTTTTGAAAAAAAGAAGCAAAAAACTTTTGTCTGTTCAGGCGCGTGGTTGCCCACCGTGTCGGGTCCAATGGGTAAAAGTTTTTTGCTTCTTTTTTTCAAAAAAGAAGACTTTCTTTCTTATTTATCCTCAAACACCTTGTTCGCCACCTCCTGCGCCGCCGCCTGGATCTGGTGCAGATGCGCCGGGCTGCGGAAGCTTTCGGCGTAGATTTTGTAAACATCCTCGGTGCCGGACGGGCGCAGGGCGAACCAGCCGTTTTCGGCCGCGATCTTGATGCCGCCGATGGGGGCATTGTTGCCGGGCGCGCGCGTGATGGTGGCGATCACCTTTTCGCCGGCCAGTTCACTGAGGCCGACTTCCTCGGCGGTGATCGCCTTGAGGCGGGTGCGCTGGGCGGCTGTGGCGGCGGCGTCGATCCGTTCGTAGAACGGCGCGCCCAGCGCCTGCGTGATGCGGCCGTAGGAGGCGCCGGGATCGATCCCGTTGCGGGCGGTCATTTCGGCGGCGAGAAGGCCGGCGATCAGGCCGTCCTTGTCGGTGGTCCATACCGATCCATCATGGCGCAGGAAGGAGGCGCCCGCACTCTCCTCGCCGCCGAACCCGAGCGATCCGTCGGTGAGGCCATCGACGAACCATTTGAATCCGACGGGCACTTCCACAAGGCGCCGGCCGATCTGCCGGGCGACGCGGTCGATCAGCGCGCTGCTGACGACGGTTTTGCCGACGCCGCATGTGCTGCTCCAATCGGTGCGGCTGTCCCAAAGATAGGCGATCGCGACGGCAAGGTAATGGTTCGGGTTCATCAGGCCGCAGGAGTGGGCGACAATGCCGTGCCGGTCCGCATCGGTATCGTTGGCGAAGGCGACGTCGAATTTTTCCCGCAAGCCGATCAGGCGCGTCATGGCGTAGGGGGATGAGCAATCCATGCGGATCTGGCCGTCCCAGTCATTGGTCATGAAGCGGAAGGTGGGGTCAACCACGGTGTTCACCACCGTGGCCGATATCCGGTAGCGATCGATGATGGGCGCCCAGACATGCACCGATGCGCCGCCCAGGGGGTCGATGCCGATCGTCACACCGCTGCCGCGGATCAGCTCCATGTCGATGATGTTCGCCAGGTCGGTGACATAGGCGGTGATGTAGTCGTGCGGCCGCACATGCGCCGAGGCCAGGGCGCGCGGGTAGGGGATGCGCTTCACCCCGGCCAGTTTCTGCTCGAGAAGGGCGTTGGCCGTGCGTTCGATCCACATGGTGGCATCGCTCTCCGCGGGCCCGCCGTTGGGCGTATTGTATTTGAAGCCGCCATCCTGGGGCGGGTTGTGCGAGGGCGTGATGACGATGCCATCCGCAAGCCCACCAGCGCGGCCGCGATTATAGCTCAGGATCGCGTGAGATATAACGGGCGTCGGCGTAAAACCGCCCTGCGCATCGATCATGGTTACCACCTCGTTGGCGGCCAGCACTTCAAGGGCCGTGGCGAGCGCGGGGATGGAAAGAGCGTGCGTGTCGATGCCGATGAACAGCGGGCCGGTGGTGCCCTGTGCGGCGCGGTACAGGCAGATCGCCTGGGTGATGGCGAGGATATGCGCCTCGTTGAAGGAGTTGGAAAATGCCGTTCCGCGATGGCCCGAGGTGCCGAAGGAGACGCGCTGCGCGGGGATGGCGGGATCGGGACGGCCGGTGAAATAGCATGTGATCAGCCGTGGCACGTCCAGCAGCCTGGTCTGGTCCGCCGGCTTGCCGGCGGTGGTGCTGATTTTCTCGCTCATGGGGTTGCCTCACCGGATGCGGCGCCATCGCCGAGCGTGATATGCACGCGATGGGTCTTGCCGTCATCGTGCAGTTTGAAGCGCGCCGGGGTTGAGGTGGAGGCCACGCCATCCAGGCTGGCGAATGCCACGCCGCGTGCCACGCCATGGGGGTTATCCACCCGTATCTGGTAGGTGGCACCGAGGTGGCGGAAGATGATGTCGAAGCCGGGCCAGGTTTTTGGGATGCAGGGGTCCAGCAGCAGTTCATCGCCCTCAACCCGGAAGCCGAGAATCCATTCCAGGCCGGCGCGGTACATCCATCCGGCCGAGCCGGTATACCAGGTCCAGCCGCCGCGGCCGGCATGGGGCGGCGCGCCGTATACGTCGGCGGCCACCACATAGGGCTCCACGGCGTAAAGGGAGGCGGCCAGCGGCGTTTTGGCGTGGTTGATGGGGTTGATGAGAGAGAACAGGCCGGCGGCGGTGTCGCCATCGCCCAGCATCGCGAAGGCGATGACCGACCAGATGGCGCCGTGGGTATATTGGCCGCCATTTTCCCGGATGCCGGGCGGGTAGCCGGCGATATAGCCTGGATCCTGCACGGGGTTCTCGAAGGGCGGGGCAAACAGCAGCACCAGCGCGTCATCGGGCTTCACCAGGTTCGCGGTCACCGCCGCCATCGCCTGGGCGGCGCGGGCGGGGTTTGCCGCGCCGGAGATCACGCCCCAGGACTGGGCGATGGAATCGATCCGGCATTGGGTATTTTCCGCGGCCCCCAGGGGGGCGCCGTCATCGAAATAGGCGCGGCGATACCAGGCGCCGTCCCAGGCAGTCTCGTCGAGCGATTTGGCCAGCCCGGCCGCCTGCGCGCGCCAGGCGGCGCCGCGGGCGCTGTCGCCGCGGGTTTCGGCCAGCCCGGCGAAACTGGTGAGCGTGGCGTGCAGGAACCAGCCGAGCCAGATGCTTTCACCGCGTCCGGCCTGGCCGACGCGGTTCAGCCCATCGTTCCAGTCGCCGCTGCCGATCAGGGGCAGGCCGTGCGCGCCGGTGGCCGCGCACTGGTCCAGCGCCAGCACGCAATGGTCGAACAGGGTTGTACGCTGGCCGGAGAGCGCCGGCGCGAAAAACGCGTCGGACTGGCCATCTTTCAGCTCCGGCCCATCGAGAAAAGCAACCTGTTCGTCCAGCACGCCAACGTCGCCGGTGACGCGGACATAATGGGCGGTGACATATGCGAGCCAGACGCGGTCATCGGAGATGCGGGTGCGTATGCCACGGCCGCTGTGCGGCAGCCACCAATGCTGCACGTCACCCTGCGGGAATTGCCGGGCGGCGGCGCGCAGCACTTGGGCGCGGGCGATGCCGGGCCTGGCGACGCACAGGGCCATCACATCCTGCAACTGGTCGCGAAACCCGTAGGCGCCGCTGGCCTGGTAGAAACCGGCGCGCGCCCAGATGCGGCAGGCGAGCGTCTGATACAGCAGCCAGCCATTGAGCAGGATATCCATCTCGGCATCGGGCGTTTTCACCTGCACGCTGCCCAACACCTCGTTCCATTGGCCGGTGGCGAGGGCAAATACGGCATCGAGATCGGCGGCCCGGTATTTGGCGATCAGGGCCTGGGCGCTGGCCTGGTCCGGCGCCTGGCCGAGCAGAAACACCACCTGCGCCGTGCCGTTTGGCGCCAGGTGCAGCAGTGTTTGCAAAGCGGCGCAGGGATCAAGCCCGGCGCCCGCGGTGTTGGGCAACGGGTCTGGCGTTGCAAGGGCGATCGGCTGGTGCAGCGCTGAATTGCGGCCCAGAAAAGCGCGCCGGTCGCCGGTATAGGATGTCTGCGTGCCGCCGAGATCGGCGAACGCGACACGCTGGCCGAAATCGATATTCCACGGATTGCGGGCGAACACCGCGCCGGTGTCGGCATCGAGCTCGGTGCTGATCAAGGGGGCGGAGGGTGGCGCCGCGCCGAGCAGCCACTGGGCATAGGCGGTGACGGACAGGCGGCGCGCGGCGCCGGAGAGGTTGGTGATGGTGAGCCGCGAGATTTTGACCGGATCGTCTTTCGGCACGAACTGCACGAGTTCCAGAGCGATCGCGTGAGAGACATGCTGGAAGCGGGAAAAGCCCTGGCCGTGTTCGGCGGTATAGCGGCCGCCCGGCAGGCGGATCGGCAGCGCAGTTGGCCCCCATACGGCGCCGGTTTCCTCGTCGCGCAGATAGATCGCTTCGCCCGGCGGATCGCAGACCGGATCATTCGACCACGGGGTCAGGTGGTTCTGCTGGCTGTCCATCGACCAGGTGCTGCCGCAGCCTTCGGCGGAGACCATGAAGCCGAAATCGGGGTTGCAGATGACATTCATCCAGGGTGCCGGCGTGGATGCGCCGTTTTCCAATATGGTGACATAGGTGCGGCCGGATTCGGAGAATCCGCCAAGCCCGTTGAAGTGTTGCAGGCCCGGCGCGGGGATGCCGCGCGGGCTGGCCGCGGTGGAGGCGCGCCAGGGCGGCGCGGGCACGCTGGCGGGTTCGGCGCCCCTGGCGAGGTGTTCGGCAATGCCGCCGCGTTTGCCGGAAAACACCGCGCGTGACGCGGCGGCCAGCAAGGCACGCGCTTGCGCGGAGACAAGGCTCGCGCGCAACACGTAAATGCAACCCTTGGCGGACGGCACCGCGGGCGGGGGCGGCAACCGGTTGGCGTTCACCAGCGCGGTGATCTCGGCCTCGAAATCCCGCGCGTAGGAATTCGTCTGCTCGTTGAGGATCACCAGATCGACGCAAAGCTGTTGGAGGCCCCAGTATTCATGCGCCTGAAGCAGGCGCCTGATGAGATCCAGATCGCTTTGCTGTTCGACGGTCACCAGCACGATCGGGCGGTCGCCGGAAATGCCGTATTGCCAGAGCAGCGAGGCGGGCGCCGCGCCCCGGGCGATGGCCTCGGCCGGCGCGCGCAAGGTGGGGTCGGCGTAGATCAGCCGGTTGGCGACACGCTGGAATACGGCCGCGTCGTCCGCATCCAGGCCAAGATGGCGCAACTGGACCTGCGCCTGCGTCCAGGCGAGCATGGTGGCGCGATCGAAGGCCGCCGGTTCGTGATGCCGGTCCAGCATGGAGAGGATGGCCGGCCGGTTATCGGCGACACAGGTCCAGAACGCGATCCGGGCGGTGGATTTTGCCTCCAACCGCACCCTGCGGCGCAGCGAAAAGATCGGGTCCAGCACGCAGCCCTGCGTGTTGCCCAGGCTGAGGCCGCCCTGCATGGCGAGCGGCGCGCGGATGGAGCGGCCGCGGCCGATGAAACGGGCGCGATCGGTTTCGAATTGCACCTCGCCCTCCGCGTGGCCTTCCAGCACGGCGATATGCGCCGCCCAGATCTCCGCCTCATCGGGGCCGCGGCGGCGGCGGGTGGCGAGCAGGGCGGAGAATTCGGCAAGGAAGGAGGTTTGCACGAACATGTTCGAGAAGGCGGGATGCGCGGCATCGGCCGCCTGCGCGGCCAGAACGAGTTCGGTGTAGGAGGTGATTTCCAGCTCGCAGGCCTCGCTGCCGTGGTTGGTGACGCTGACGCGGCGTACCTCCGCATCATCCTCGGAGGAGACGGCGATTTCCATGATCGTGGAAAACTCGCCATCGCGCCGGCTGAAGGCCGCGCGGCCCTCGGAGAACTCGACATGGAACGAGCTTGGCTCGACACAAGCGGGCTGATAGCCGGCGGACCATACCTTGCCTGTGCGCAGGTCACGCAGGAACACATAGGCGCCCCAGGGGTCGCAGGTCGCGTCCTCACGCCAGCGGTTGACGGCCAAGCCCCGCCAACGGCTGTAGCCTGATCCGGCGGCGGTGACCATCACCGCGTAGCTGCCGTTGGACAGCAGATGGGTGCGGGGTGCGGCGGCATGCGGGGAGTCAAAGCCGCGCTGGGTGCCGAGCACGGGATCGGCCACGCTGGCGGCGGCAGGCACGGCGTCGATCAAGCGCTGCTTCAGCACCACATCATGCGGCATGCGTTCCTGTAGCAGCAGTTCGGCGGCTTCGATCATCGGCTCCGCATGGAAGCGCCGGTTCATGGCACCGCCGTTCAGCGCATTGGCGATGGCGGCGATGCTCATGCCCTGGTGGTGCGCCATGTAGCAGCGCACCACGGCGTGCGGGCAGGATTGAGGCAGGCGGGAGGCGGTGTAATCCAGCGCCTCATAGAAGCCGTAACGCCCGCTGGCACCTTCCGCCGCCAGCCGGATGAAATTTTCCGCTGCCTTGCGCGGATCGACCATGGCGGCGAGCGCGGTGGCGTAGGGCGCGATGACGGTGCTATCCGCCAGGCCATGCTTGAGGCCAAGGCTGGGGATGCCAAAACTTGAATACTGGTAGGTGAATTCAAGATCGCGCGCGTTATAGGCGGATTCGGATGCGCCCCATGGCACGCGCCGCCGCGCGCCGTAGCTGATCTGCTGGCGCACCGCCTCGCAATTGGTACGTTGCATCAGGCTTCCCGCGGGCGCGCGCATGACCAGCGACGGCATCAGGTATTCGAACATCGAGCCGGACCAGGATACCAGGGCGGCGCCGCTGCCGACCGCTGCCATGGCGCGGCCGAGCCGGAACCAGTGGCGGGTGGGCAAATCCCCTTTGGCAATGGCAACGAAGCTGGCCAGGCGCGCCTCCGAGGCCAGGAGATCGTAGAAATTCGCCTCCAGGGTGCCATCGGCCACGCGGTAGCCGATGGAGAGGAGTTCGCGATCTGAATCGAACAGGAAATCGAATTTCATCGCATCGAGCAGCGCCCTGGCCCCGGTTTCGATGGCGTGGAGACGGGCGATCAGGTCGTTGGCCGATTCGGCCGCGTGCCGGAGAGCCTCGGCGAGGGCCGGCTGCGACGCGGGCGCCTGTGGCTGCTGTTGCTGCTGCGCGATCTCACCGCAGAGCGCCGTCAGGCTGGCCAGGGAGGGCATGCGGGCGGCAAGGGCGGCCAACTGAGGCATGGACTGCGCCGGAGGGGAATCGGCCCCCGGCAGCGCGGCCCAGGAGAGCAGGCCGGTGACGCATCGAAGCTGCCCGAGGATGGTGGCATTGAGGGCATCCGCCCACATCGCGGCCTCGTCCCTGGCGATCATGCACGCGGGGTTGACTGTGGGCAGCGCCCGCACCAGCCGGGGGATCGGGGCCGCGCATGTGGCCAGGCCCGCCAGTTGGCCGGCGATGCCGGCGGGCGTTGCCGGGTGCGGCCGCAATGCGGTGGAAAGCGACAGCATCGCGCCGGCGAGTGCCCGCTGCGGCCCCGAGTCCTGGGTGGGGGTGACCTCGTTGAGGGCTGCCTGGAGCAGCGCGCGCGAATCCTCGATTCCGGCGCGCCAGTCCGGCTGGATGACCGGGCGGTTGGCCAGTTCGGCGCAGAAATTCCAGGTGGCGATCAGGTGGCCGGCGAGGTTGCCGCTATCCACGGAGGATACGTAGTGCGGTTCCAGCGCGCGCAGATCCTGCGTGTCGTACCAATTGTAGAAATGGCCGCGATAGCGCGCGAGGCGATGCATGGTGGCCAGAGTCGCCTCCAGCCGCTCCACCGTTTCGGGCATGCCGATCCAGCCGAAATCGGCTGCCGAGGCCACGGAGAGCAGATACAGCCCGATATTGGTGGGCGAGGTACGGTGGGCGATGACGGGTTGCGGATCCTCCTGGAAATTGTCCGGCGGCAGCATGTTATCGGCTGGCGTGACGAAATTTTCGAAAAACCGCCAGGTGCGCCGCGCGATCAGGCGCAGGGCGCCGATCTGCGCCGGCGCCGGAGCCTTGGCGCAACCGCGCAGCGATGCCCTGCTGACCCACCAAGCGATGGCGGGTGATCCCAGCCATAGCGCCAGGACTGCAACGGCGGCCGGCATGGCGCCGGGCCTGGCCAGGCCAAGGACAATGGCGGCGGCGGCGGTCAGCACGATGCCGCCTTGCATACGGCGATAGAACCCCAAGACATCCAGCCTTGGCCGCCCGTTGGCCTGATCGGCGGTAAACCATTCCAGCAGATTGCGGTGCGAGACGAACACGCGGAACAGCGTGCGCAGGATGGCCACAGCATTGCCCCAGGCCTGATCGGGAAGGAATGCCAGCAGCAGCACGATCTGCGCGGCGGCCAGGCGGAAATCCGCGGCGACCGCGAACAGATGCATCAGCTTGGCGAGGCCGTAGCGGCGCGGAAAGACCGAGGTGAGGAAGGGGATCAGCGCCGGCGTGGCGATTGCGAGCACAATGAAGGCGGACCAGGCCCAGGCGTTGCTGAACGGCAGGCACCAGCCGGCCACCAGGGCGGCGAAGGCCGCCGGCGCGGATATCGACCGGCGCAGATTGTCGATCATTTTCCAGCGCCCGACCGGCGGGATGGCGCTTTGCGCCTGGCGGCCAGGGCCGCCACCGAGAATCCATGGCAGAAGCTGCCAATCGCCGCGCACCCAGCGCAGCTGGCGGCTGACCGCGACATCATAGCGTGCTGGAAATGTATCGATGAATTCGACATCCGACGCCAATCCGGCGCGCGCAAAGATGCCTTCGAGAAGATCGTGGCTGAGAAGCGTGTTTTCCGGGATGCGGCCGGCGAGGGCCGACCCGAACGCATCCACATCGTAAATACCCTTGCCGCAATAGGACCCTTCGCCGAACAGATCCTGATACACATCGGATGATGCGGCGGCGTAGGGGTCCATGCCGCTGGTATTGGCGAAAGCCCATTGATATAGCGAGCCATCTGCCCCGGCGGGAAGGGACGCGGTGATGCGCGGTTGCAGCACGCCATAGCCATCCACCACCCGGCCGGAGGCGCGGTCCGCCACCGGGCGGTTGAGCGGATGCGCCATCTTGCCGACCAGCCGCTTGGCGGCGCCGCGCGGAAGCCTGGTATCGGCATCGAGCACGATCACGTAGCGCACGCCGGATGGCACGGCGGGCGGGCCAGCCGGCGTTACGATGAAAGTGGTGTCGTCCGCACCGCGCAGGAGGCGGTTCAGCTCATGCAGTTTGCCGCGCTTGCGCTCCCACCCCATCCATTTTCCCTCGCCTTCATTCCACAGCCGCCGGCGGTGCAGCAGACGGAAACGCGCCCCGGCCGGCGCCGGCCCGTGGCGCGCATTCAGCGCGCCGACCGCCGCCGACGCGGCGGCGAGCAAGGCCGTATCTTCGTGTTGCGTCGCCGCCGGCGCATCGGCAAAATCCGAAACCAGGACGAAGCTGAGATCGCCATCATTGTTGGCGAGGTGAAGCACTTCCATCTGGCGCACCTGCTCGGCGATGCCGGCCATCGATGCGAGCATGACGGGGATCGCGACCACTGTGCGCAGGCTTTGCGGCACGCCGTCTTCCAGCGCCATGGCAGGCAATGCCGTGGCCTGGATGCGGCTTGTGGCGGCGCCATTGATCAGCGCCAACGCGGCATCGGAGGCCGGCAGCAGGCCAAACCAGGCGAGAACCACGACAGCCCAGCCCGGCATCGCCCGGCCCGCCACGGCCAGCTCCGCACCCAGGATCAGCACGGTGAGGCATGCAAACACCCACAGATATGGGGCTACGCCACGCGAAGCCGCCAGATGCCACACCCGACGCGGCCATGTGACCCGGCAACCGAGCGACAGCGCGAAGGCTTGGCGCCCGCCGCCGATGAGATAGTAGCCTGGATCGGCGGGTTTGCCAGGTTCACCGTCCGGGCGCGGCGCAGGGGCCGCGGATTCCGCCTGCCGTAGGACCAGGCCGGCGATTTCGGTTTCCGATTTTGCGCAGAGCCGCGCGAGCTTTTCGATGGCGTGCCGGTAGAGCTCGCGGGTGGGGAAATCCAACGCGGCGAAATTGCTGGACGGGGCCAGGATCGCATCGACCGGACAGACGCTTTCGAACAGCTCCCGCCAATCGATCGAGGACATCAGGCGCATGCTGGTGATCACGTTGCGGATCGAAACGTTCGCCGCACCCTGGTGAAGCTGCTCCGCCTTCACGATGCGGTCGGCCGTGGTGCCTTGCGCGGCCAAGGATGCATCCAGCCAGCGCAAGGCTTCGGCCACCGCCGGATCCTCCTCCCGCAGGCGGCGCACGAATTGCACGGCGAAGGCCATCGGCAGCGGCAGCTTCACCTGCCTGAGGGTCATGTGCTTCGGACTGGCGCCCTCGCCGTGGGAGCGGACGCCGAGCAGCGCATCCGCCAGGGTATTGGCGTTCTGGCGGGCGGCCTGTTCCCGCACCATGGTTTCCGCCAGACGCCGCAGATTTTCCACCAGCACAACGCGCAGGGCGATCGCCACCGCCCATAGTTCCCCGATCGTGAGCGGTTGCACGTTTTGGTAGGCGAGCAGGAAGCGGCGCAGGGTTTGCGTATCGAAGCAGCTATCGGTGTGCGCGACGAGCGCCCAGGCCAGCCCATAGACGCGCGGAAAGCCGCGGAACGGGCCGTTGGCGAGTTTTGGCAACTGGCGCTGGAAGCCGGGTGGCAGATCGATCCGGATGGCGGATACCTGTTCCTGCACCACATGAAAATTATCCACCAGCCAATCCGCGGCAGGGGTGATGCAGCGCGCATCCCGCGCCGACGCCATAGTGGTGATATAGGCGCGGCGGAGCGTGAGTTCGTTGTCGTGCAGACGGCGTTCAAGCCGATTACCGCCGCCGGTGTTGCGCCCGACGCATTGCGCGGCAGCGAGGCTTTCGGCGTGCTGTTCGAGGCGTTCGATGCCGAAAAACTCGGCCCGGATCGGTTCCTCGGTGTCGCGCGGAGAGGCCAGCTTCACGTCGGTTCCAATTTATGATCCCAAGCTTTGAGGACAAAGGCCTTCTTTTCTGAAGAAAAGAAGCAAAAGACTTTTCATTGGCTGTCGCGGGGTCGCCGGAAGCGTACGCCATGGTCAAAAGTTTTTTGGTTCTTTTTTTCAAAAAAGAACATTCTTTCTTCTTACCCGACCAGCATCGCCGGCACAGCATTCCATAAACCGATCGCGCGGATATCCGGATGGCTCGGATTCTGCGCGAGGATACTGAGCGACGCGGTATCGAGCGAGAAGTGAGCTCCGTTGGCGACTGGCAGGCCGATCCAGCGTGCCGCCAGGACACCGGCGAATTCACCGTGTGAGAACAGGGCTACATTCCCGCTCAGCGTGCAAAGGTGATCGATCAGGCGGTCCGCGCGGGCGGAGATATCACTCGGCATTTCCCCACCTGGGCACCCGTGGAGAAAGGCATTCCAGCCTGGGCGTTGCGTGCGAATATCGTTCGAAACTTTGCCTTCATAGTCGCCATAATTCCACTCCGCCAGATCCGGTTCGATGGTTGCCGCCGGGCCGAGGCCGGCCAGGCTGCATGTTTGGCGCGCCCTTTGCAGTGGACTGGTGATCACGTGGGCGAACACGACGGCGGCAAGCCACGGTGCCAGCGCGCGTGCCTGGGCTTGCCCGGTTTGTGTGAGCGGCAGATCGGTGCGGCCGGTGTGCCGGCGGGTGAGCGACCACGCCGTTTCACCATGCCGGATGAAATACAGCCTTGGCCCCGCCTGGCTTTTCTCAAGCATGGTCACGTTCCATGGCCAGGCTGTAGTGGCCGCTCAGCGCGGCAAGGTTGCAGCGCGCGCGATGGTGCAAGGCCGATTGCGCCGCCGCCGTGCGGGGCGCGCTGCCCTGCCAGATGGCCAGGGCCGGCATCTGGATGGCGCGCGCGAATGAGAAGGTCAGTTTCCACGGCAATGGCTGGGTGAGGCTGTTGGCCAGTATAGTCATCTGGTTCAACCGGGCGGAGGCGAGTTCGCCGGATTGGCCTCCGGAGAGAAATGCGATGCCAGGCACGGCGGCCGGAACGACGCGCCGCAGGGTTTGAACGGTCACGTCCGCCACAACATCCACTGGGTCCTGCTGTTCACAGGCCAGGCCGGGCAGCACCATGTTGGGTTTCAGCACCATGCCCTCCAGCAGAACGCCCTGGCGGGAGAGTTGTTCGAAAACGTTGTGCAGAACCTCCTGCGTCACGCCGCGGCATTGCTCGATCGTGTGGGCGCCATCCATCAGCACTTCGGGTTCAACCACGGGAACGATGCCGGCTTCCTGGCACAGGGCGGCATAGCGGGCCAGGGCATGGGCATTGGCCTCGATGCAGGCGCGCGTGGGCAGACCGGCATGCAGGGCGATAACGCCGCGCCACTTGGCAAAAACCGCGCCGAGCTTGGCGTAGTCCCGCAGCCTTTCGCGCAGGCCATCCAGGCCTTCGGTGACGTTCTCACCCGGATGCCCAGCCAGTGGCTTTGCGCCGGTATCCAGCTTGATGCCCGGCAGGATGCCGGCCTGGATCAATAATTGGGGAAAGGAGGTGCCTTGCTCATCGGCCTGGCGCATGGTTTCGTCATACAATATGGCGCCGCTGATGCACGTGCCCAGCCCGGGTGTGGTGATCAGCAATTCGCGCCACTGCCGCCGCTTCTCCGCCGTTTGCGCAATGCCTGCCTGGGCAAAGCGCTTATCGCAGGTTGCGTTGCTTTCATCCATTGCCAGCAGGCCGCGGCCGGCGGCGACGAGGTGATTGGCCGTCTCCACCAGCCGATTTTGCGTCATGCAGGGTTGCCCCATTTCCAGTTGCGGATCTCCGGCAGGTCCTGGCCGTGCTTGTCGATATAATGCTTATGCTCGATCAGCTTGTCGCGCATGATCTGCTTGAGGTAATCGCCCTTGTCGCCAAGGTCCTTTATGAGGTCTACCGCGTCCTGAACAAGGTGGAAGCGGTCCAGACGGTTCTGCACCCGCATGTCGAACGGCGTGGTGATCGTGCCTTCCTCATTGTAGCCGCGCACATGGAGGTTGCGGTTGGTGCGGCGGTAGGTGAGGCGATGGATCAGCGATGTATAGCCATGGAAGGCGAACACGATGGGCCTGTCGCGCGTGAACAGCGCATCGTAATCGATATCGGTGAGCCCGTGCGGGTGTTCGCTCGCGGATTGCAGCTTCATCAGATCGACCACGTTGACCACGCGGATTTTCAGATCGGGCAGATGGTGCCGCAGGATGGAGACGGCCGCGAGGCTTTCCAGCGTGGGCGTATCCCCGCCGCTTGCCATCACCACATCGGGTATGCCGCCTTGATCATTGCTGGCCCATTGCCAAATTCCCACGCCCTCCGTGCAATGCACCACGGCATCCTCGATATTCAGCCATTGCGGCAGTTCGTGCTTGCCGGCCACGACCACATTCACATAGTCGCGGGTGCGCAGGCAGTGATCGAAGGTGGAGAGCAGGCAGTTGGCATCGGCGGGCAAATAGACGCGAACGATATCCGCTTTCTTGTTGATCACGTGATCCAGAAAGCCCGGATCCTGGTGGGTGAAGCCGTTATGGTCCTGCTGCCAGACATGTGACGCGAGCAGGAAGTTCAGCGAAGCGATGCTGCGGCGCCAGGGCAGTTCCCGCGTGACTTTCAGCCATTTCGCGTGCTGGCTGAACATGGAATCGACAATGCGGATGAACGCCTCGTAGCTGTTCAACAGCCCGTGCCGGCCGGTGAGAAGATAGCCTTCCAGCCAGCCTTCGCAACTATGCTCGCTGAGCATGGAATCGACCACACGGCCGGCGGGGGAAAGGTATTCGTCGTTGCCGAGCTCGGTTGCATCCCATTGGCGGTTCGTCGCTTCGAACACCGCGCCGAGCAGATTGGAGAGCGTCTCATCCGGCCCGAAGATCCGGAAGTTATGCGGGTTGAGCTTGATGACATCGCGGAGGAATTTGCCCAGTGTAGCGCAATCCGACGCCTGAAACGCGCCGGGAAAGGTCACGCGCAGGGCGTGGGCGCGAAAATCCGGCATGTGCAGGTCGCGCAGCAAACTGCCGCCATTGGCGTGTGGATTGGCGCCCATGCGGCGGCTGCCTTTGGGGGCAAGTTCGGCCAGTTCCTCGATCAGCCGGCCGTTGGAGTCGAAAAGCTCCTCCGGCTTGTAGCTCTTCATCCAGGCTTGCAGAAGTTCGACGTTTTGTGGATGCAACGGATCCACGAGCAACGGCACCTGGTGCGACCGGAAATTGCCTTCGATGGGCAGCCCATCGACGATTTTCGGGCCGGTCCAGCCTTTCGGCGACCGCAGCACGATCATCGGCCAGAGCGGGCGCGTGGTATCCTTGGTTTCGCGCGCATGGGTCTTGAAGCGCTTGATATCGGCGTGCGCCTTTTCCAGCGTGGCAGCCATCAGTTCATGCATCGTATCGGGATCCTCGCCCTCCACGAAATAGGGTGTCCAGCCCAGGCCGCGGAAATAGTCGGTCAGCTCCGCCGGGCTGATGCGCGCCAGAAGGGTCGGGTTGCTGATCTTGTAACCGTTCAGGTGCAGGATCGGCAGAACCACACCATCCGTGATCGGGTCGATAAACTTGTTGGATTGCCATGACGCCGCCAAGGGTCCCGTTTCGGCCTCGCCATCGCCCACCACACAGGCAACGATAAGGTCCGGGTTGTCGAAGGCGGCGCCGAAAGCATGGCTGAGCGAATAGCCAAGCTCGCCGCCCTCATGGATCGAGCCTGGGGTGGTGGGGGCAACGTGGCTGGAAATACCGCCGGGAAAGGAGAACTGCTTGAACAGCAGTTTCAGGCCCGCTTGGTCTTCACTGACATCGGGATAAATTTCGCTATAGGTGCCCTCAAGATAGGTGTTCCCGACCAGGGCCGCGCCGCCATGGCCTGGGCCGGAGACATAGAACATGTTGAGATCGTGCTTCTTGATCAGCCGGTTGAGATGCACATAGATGAAATTCTGCCCCGGCGTGGTGCCCCAATGCCCAACAACGAGGGGCTTCACGTGCGCCAGCGTAAGCTTTTCCTGCAACAGCGGATTGTCATAAAGATATATCTGCCCCACGGAGACGTAGTTCGTGGCCCGCCAATAGGCATGGATACGCCGCAATTCCTCCGCGCCCAGGGTCGCTTTTCCGCTTTCCGGTTCGTGATGGGCGCGATGCTTGATCGGCTCTGCCGCTTGTGTGACGGTATCCATGCGCATAGCCTCTGTTTTTCTGTGGGTTTTCGCGTCTGCCCGCCCGCCGGCATGAAGGGCCTGCCTAGCCCGGGCGACACCGTGCAGAAACTTAAGGCGAGGCGTGGTTCAGCTACAGGATCGGAAAGTACTCATGCGTGGCTTGGAAAAAGTCTAAGCCATTTGCGGCGTTGGGCTGCTGGCCGACCTGCGTAGATTCCGAGCCTGCTCGGCCCGATCCGCGCCTAATAGCTGTTAGGGCCACGGCACCAATTTCCGAAAGTCTTTTGCTTCTTTTCTTCAGAAAAGAAGACCTTTCTTCCTTCGGAGCACGCCCATGACAGTTGCAGCCGTGGTAGGGTTCATCCCACCCCCTACTTCCATGCAGGCGGACCTCGATGCCATCGGCTCAGGCCTGGGGCAGGCAGCTTATGGTTTATTCAGTCTGGGTGCGGATGTCATCCGGGCCGTGGCGGATTTCTCCGCGGTGATCCTGCGGCACGCCGGTGTCATGTCCGCCGGTATCGTGCTTGGCGTGATCCTGGCCGTTCTTGCCGGGATGATTACCTTCTTCGTGCTACGCCATCGGGCAGCTTATGCCCGGCGAGAGGCGGCGAAAGCTGCCGCAGCGGCGCCGACGCAAAAGACCGATTTGCAGACCTTGCCGATGGATCAGGTGGAAGAGAAACTCGGTTCAAACGCCGATGGCCTCACCTCGGACGAAGCAGCCAAGCGCCTGGCGCAGTATGGGGCCAATGAGATCGAGGAGAAAAAAACCAATATCATCCTGGCGTTCCTGAAATATTTCTGGGGGCCAATCCCGTGGATGATCGAAGTGGCCTGCGTGCTATCGGCCGCTGTGCGGCATTGGCCGGATTTTTTCATTATCCTGGTGCTGCTCTGCGCCAACGCCGCCATCGGGTTCTGGGAGGAACGGCAGGCGGGCAATGCGATCGATGCGCTGAAGGCCAGGCTGGCGATCAAGGCCCGGGTGAAGCGGGATGGCACATGGCTTACGCCCCCCGCCCGTGAATTGGTGCCAGGCGACCTGATCCGGCTGCGGCTGGGCGATATCGTTCCAGCCGACGCACGCCTTTTGCAGGGCGATGAGGTATCGGTGGATCAGGCGGCCCTGACGGGGGAATCGCTGCCGGCCACCAAGAACGCCGGTGATGCGGTGTTCTCCGGATCTATCATTCGCCGCGGCGAGATCGGCGCCTTGGTATATGCGACAGGTTCGAACACCTATTTCGGCGAGACGGCGAAGCTGGTGGAAACCGCCGTCACGGTCAGCCATTTTCAAAGAGCTGTGCTGCGTATAGGAAATTACCTGATCCTTCTGGCTGTCGCGTTCGTGTCGTTGATCATTGCTGTGGGCATCACCCGCGGCGCGCCCATCCTCACCCTGCTGCAATTCGCTCTTGTGCTGACGGTCGCGGCCATCCCTGTGGCCATGCCAACCGTGCTTTCCGTCACCATGGCGGTTGGTGCGCAACTGCTGGCCCACAAGAAGGCCATCGTCAGCAAACTGGTTGCCATCGAGGAACTGGCCGGCGTTGACGTTCTCTGTGCCGACAAGACCGGTACGCTCACACAAAACAGCCTGACACTCGGCGCGCCCTATTGCATCGCCGGCGCCACGGCCGAACAGGTTATCCTCGACGGCGCACTCGCCTCCCGCGCGGATAATGACGACGTGATCGATCTCGCGGTCATTCATGCAATCAAGGATGAGGCTGGCTTCAGGGCTTATCACATGGAGCAGTTCACGCCGTTCGATCCGGTGCACAAGCGTACTGAGGCAACCATAAAGGGGGCGGATGGCAAGACATTCAAGGTGACGAAGGGAGCGCCCCAGGTGATCCTTGCCATGGCCGCCAACGCCGCCTCCATCAAGCCCGAGTTCGACAAGGCGGTGAGCGACTTCGCCAAGCGTGGCTTTCGCGCCCTGGGCGTGGCGCGGGCCGAAGGGGATGGCGCCTGGCTGCTGACGGGCGTGCTGCCGTTATTCGATCCGCCGCGCGTGGATGCCAAGGAAACCATCGCGACCGCCAAGGCCATGGGTGTGAAGATAGAGATGGTGACCGGCGACGCGCTGGCGATTGCGATCGACATGGCACAGACCCTGGGGATGGGAACGAACATCCTGGACGGCGCCTCGCTTGGCAAGGCTGGCACAGACGAAACGCCCGAGAAAGTGGCCCTGGTGGAACACGCCGACGGCTTTGCCCAGGTATTCCCCGAACACAAGTTCCACATCGTCGATATCCTGCAGACGCATAATCATATGGTCGGCATGACCGGCGACGGCGTGAACGATGCGCCGGCGCTGAAGAAGGCGGATTGCGGCATCGCCGTTTCCGGCGCCACCGACGCGGCGCGTGCCGCCGCCTCCATTGTGCTGACCACGCCGGGGCTTTCGGTGATCATCGACGCCATCAAGGAAAGCCGGCGGATCTTCCAGCGGATGAACAGCTATGCGATGTACCGGATCGCGGAGACGCTGCGTGTTCTGATCTTCATGACGCTGGCCATTCTGATCTTCAATTTCTATCCGCTGACGGCAATCATGATCGTGATGCTGGCCTTGCTGAACGATGGAGCCATTCTCTCTATCGCCTATGACAATGTGCGCTACCGCAATGTGCCCGAAGCCTGGAACATGCGGGTTGTCCTCGGCATTGCCACGGTGCTGGGGCTGGTTGGCCCTATCGCCGCCTTCGGCCTGCTTTATTGTGCCGACCAGGTCTTGCATCTGGGTCATCCGCAAATCCAGACCATGATGTATCTCATGCTCTCGGTTGCGGGGCATTTGACGATTTTTCAGACCCGCACGCGCGGCCCGTGGTGGTCCACACGCCCATCCTGGATCCTGCTTGGGGCGGTGTGCGGAACCCAGGCGGGTGCGACACTGATTGCGGTTTATGGCGCCGGACTTGTCACGCCACTGGGCTGGGAATACGCGGGCATGGTCTGGGCCTACGCCTTTGCCTGGTTCCTGGTGACGGACCCGGTGAAACTGCTCACGTACAAAATTCTTGAGGATGTCAAAGCCACCGCCGATCCGCGCGACAGGGCCCAGACAAAGAAAGGTCTTCTTTTCTGAAGAAAAGACGCAAAAGACTTTTGTATGGCTGTCGCGGACCGAGCCGGAAGCGCGCGCAAAGGGTTAAAAGTTTTTTGGTTCTTTTTTTCAAAAAAGAACAGTCTTGCCGTCCTCTCCCGCGTCCAGAACATCCGCCGCGTGACGTGCGATCATCGCCTCTTCGTCAGTGGCCATCACCCGTACATCCACGCGGCTATCCAGCGCACTGATACAGGCCGCACCTGCCGCATTGGCGGCCGCATCCAGCCGAACCCCAAGCCAGGCAAGGCGGGCGCAAACTTCCTGGCGGATGGCGGGTGAATTTTCGCCTATGCCCGCGGTGAAGACCAGGCCATCCAGCCCTTGCAGCGCGCTGACCAACCCGCCGGCCTGGCAGGCGATGCGGTAGGTGAACAGCTCGATCGCCTCGCGTGCATGCGTGTCCGGGCTGGCCAGCAACACGCGCAGATCGCCGCTGATGCCCGATACGCCGAGCAGGCCTGAGGCATGGTAGAGCATCTGTTCGATGTCGTTCAGCGACTTGCCCTGCCGCGCCAGGTAGAAGATCACGCCCGGATCCAGGCTGCCGCAGCGCGTGGCCATCACCAGCCCGTCCAGCACGCTGAAGCCGAAGGTGTTGGCGATGCTCTTGCCGCCCAGCAGGGCGCACAGGCTGGCGCCGGCGCCCAGATGCGCCACGATCACCCGGCCCCGCGCCAGGGCAGGCGCCTCGCGGGCCATTTTCGCAGCGATATATTCATAGGACAGGCCATGGAAACCATACCGGCGCACGCCCTTGTCGGTTATCGCGCGTGGCAGCGCGAAGCTTGCGGCTGGCAGGGGCATGGTTTGGTGAAAAGCCGTGTCGAAGCAGGCGATTTGCGGCAGGCTCGGCCGCGCCGCCGCCACCACATGGATCGGCGCGAGGTTATCCGGCATATGCAGCGGGTCCAGCGGGATCATATCCGTCAGGGCGCGCAGCAATGCGGGGGTGATGCGTTCGGGGGCCGCATGGTCCGTGCCGCCATGCACGATGCGGTGCCCCACGCCCGCCAGGCCGCCGGGGCCGAGATGCGCATCGGTGAATGCCAGCAACGCATCCAGCACTGTGGCGAAATTCTGCGTGCTGCCTTCGGTCCAGCGCTGTTCGGCGAGTATGGCGCCGGCGGGGTCGCGGGCACGCAAATGCGGTGCTGTGCCCAGTTTCTCCACCTCGCCCCGTGCGGTTTCCGCCAGGCTGCGCGCGGTGTCGAACAGGGCGAATTTCAGGCTGGAGGATCCGGCGTTGAGAACGAGAAGGGATCCGGCCCGGCTCATTATCACATCCTTCGCTGGGCCTGCGCGCCTTGCCGTGCCGCCAGGGAACGCTAGTATAGGGAGAGTGGAAGCGTTCCCGGTTCAGTGTCAGCCTCGGAAAATACTCAAGTTTCCACGCCACTGTGGAGTGGCGTACAGGGCGGGATTAACCGTTGCCCGCGCCGCCAGAAAGGGAACAGCATGTTGGCGAACGATCCCCCGGCGACCACCATCCCACCCGCCATCGAGTTGGTGATCCTGCCGCGGGCGCATGATATCGGCGGGTTTGAGGTGCGGCGCGCCTTGCCCGCCACGCAGCGGCAGATGGTTGGCCCGTTCATCTTTTTCGACCAGATCGGCCCAGGCGAGTTCCTCACCGGCCGTGGCCTTGATGTGCGCCCGCACCCCCATATCGGGCTTGCCACCGTCACCTACCTTCTTGACGGCGCGATCCAGCATCGTGACAGCCTCGGCTTCGACCAGTCCATCGTGCCGGGTGACGTCAACTGGATGACCGCGGGGCGGGGCATCACCCATTCCGAGCGCACGGCCGCGGCGGCGCGGTGCCATGCCAATCCGCTGTTCGGGATTCAGAGTTGGGTTGCCCTGCCCCGCCGGCATGAGGAGAGCGAACCCGGCTTTTTTCATTACGGCGCGGAAACGCTTCCGGTGATCAAGGACACGGGAGCCACGCTGCGGCTGATCGCCGGCCACGGCTGGGGCTTGCGCGCGCCGGTCCGCACGTCATCGGAGCTGTTTTACGCCGATGCGCTGCTATCGCCGGGCGCATCGCTGCCGATGCCGGACGACCATGAGGAACGTGCCGCCTATGTTCTGCAAGGCGATGTGGACGCAAGCGGCGTGTGCTTCGGTGCCGGGCGGATGCTCGTGTTTCGGGCATCCGACCGCATCTGCCTGCGCGCCGGCGCCCAGGGTGCGCGGCTGCTGCTGCTCGGCGGTGCTGCCATGGACGGGCCGCGCTATCTGTTCTGGAATTTCGTCTCCTCGTCGCGCGACCGGATCGAGCAGGCCAAGGCCGATTGGAAGGCCGGGCGTTTCCCGACCGTCCCCGGCGACGATCAGGATTTTATTCCCCTGCCCTAGCCGAAAGGCTCGCGCGCTCGGCCCAGCTGCTCAGTGCGAATCCCAGAACCCGCATCGGTGCTCCGCCGCGTAGGTGGTGATGACCGGCTGCGCGTCGAGCCGCAGCGAGAGCACCCGCTCCTTCTCGGGCGTGAAGCGTGGCCAGCCCGGCGTGCCGGTGTGGGCGAATTGCGTCCAGGCATGCACCATGGTGGCGGCGAGGCGCTGCTGGGCGGGGGTGAGCGGGTGCAAAATGCCGGTGGCGCCGTGATAGTTGGTGAAAAGATAGGAGAGTTCGAAGCTGTGGGCGGCGCCGAGATCGAAGCCGACGGGCGGCAGGTAGCTGGGCGCGGTGCGGTCGGCGAATTCGTAGGCGTACAGGGGAACCGCACCGGCAAGCAGGCGCTGCAAACGGCGGCCGGGACAATCGAACATGGAGGACGTGGCGGCCGCGGCGAGAACCGTGGCCGGTTGCTGGCCAGGGGTGAGCGGATAGGCAGCGCGCACGGAGGCGGCTTTCTTGCCATAGAAGCCGTCGATCAATGTCGTGTAGTCCGCGGCATTGGGTGGCGTGCCTAGGGGGTGTTCGCTGAACACCAGGAAGAGGCTGGCTTCATCGAGATTGGTGCCGCTGATCACCGGCACGTGGTTGAACTGGCCGGTGGAGAAAGCGGCGTCGATCGAACGCGGCAGGATGGTACCGTCCACGATCAGGCCGGCCTCGTGTGCGCCTTCGGCGGCGAGGATTTTGGCGAGTGGCAGGTGGCGCAGGCAGACGGCGGATTGATCGGGGCAGCCCGCTTCGGTGGCGAAATCACGGCCTTTGGCTTCGGCCGCGGCGAGCGGGGGGACGGCAGGCTCGTAGCCGCCGCTTTGCACAATGGCTTTGGCGAACAGGGGCTTGGCGGCGGGCGAGGCCATGTTGGCGTAGACGCTGAGGCCGCCGGCTGATTCGCCGAAGATGGTGACGCTGGCGGGATCGCCGCCGAAGAAAGAGATGTTGTGCTGCACCCAGGCGAGGGCGAATTGCTGGTCCATCAGGCCGTAATCGGCGAGGGGGTGGTGTTCCGCGTCCAGCGCCTTGTGGGCGAGGAAGCCGAGCGCGCCGAGGCGGTAGTTGAGGGTGACGACAATGACGTGGCCCTGGGTGATCAGCCAGGTGGGATCGTAATCATCGCCGCGCCCTTCCTCCAGGTTGCCGCCATGGATCCAGACCATGACGGGAAGTTTGGCAGCGTGCGGGGCCGCGGGGGCGAAGACGTTCAGGGTGAGGCAGTCCTCGGCGCCGCCGCCGGTGGCGAACCAGTCCAGGCCATTATTCTGGGGGCAGAAATTGCCGAAGCTCGTGGCGGCGCGTGGGGTGGTCCACTTGGCCGGCGGCTCGGGCGGGCGCCAGCGGAGATCGCCCGTGGGTGGGGCGGCGTAGGGGATGCCGCGGAAGGCGGCAATGCCGTGGCTGACGGTGCCCGTGATGGGGCCGGAGGTGGTGGGTATGAGTTCGGGAATGACGGGGGAAGTGGCGAAGGCCTGGGTGGCGAAGGCGAAGGTCAGGGTGGCGGCAAGCAGGATGCGCCGCACAGTGCAGCGGGCGGGCGTCATCTGAGGTGGCCGGCCGGGGATGCGGCGCGTGTACTGTCCGCGTTTAGGCAGATCCGGATACGCAAGTGGGTATGGGGCCAGAAGGCGTTCCTTCAGGGTCGGGCATCTGGCCCGTGGCACCGTCTTCGGCCGCGTCTTGGGGAAGGTGGCGAGACGCGCGTTGACGCCAGACCTTACCAACTGCGTCAGCCACGCTTGCATGCCATGGTCATCCAGAAGAGTGGGGAGTTCGCGGGCGGCAGTATGTGTGGCCCTCGGTGCCACAGGCAAGAAGCGGCGCGTGATGACGATTGTCCCGCAGCACTCCACGTCGCGCAGAAGCCGGGCAAAACTTGCCTTGGCGGTGGATGATGCTCTCGCGCCGTGGTGGAGCAGATGCGGCGCGCATTTTGTGCCCCGCCGCCTGCCCGGCTATGCTCGCGCCATGGCACACCCGATCATCACCCGGCTCGACCGCTATATCCTGCGCCAGCTCCTCACCGCGCTGGTGGCGGTGACCACGGCGCTGGTGGCGCTGATCTGGCTGACCCAGTCGCTGCGGTTCGTGGAGCTGGTGGTCAATCGCGGGCTCAGCATGCGGGTGTTCATCCAACTGACCGGGTTGCTGATCCCGAATTTCGTGGCGGTGATCCTGCCGATCACCACGTTCGTGGTGGTGCAGTTCGTCTATCAGCGGCTTTCGGGCGATCGGGAACTGACCGTGATGCGCGGCGCGGGGCTGAGCCAGTGGGCCCTGGCGCGGCCGGCATTGATGCTGGGGCTGATCGCGATGGCCGCGAGCTTCGTGCTGAACCTGTGGATCGTGCCGGCCAGTTCCACCGCGTTCAAGGAATACCAGTTCGAGCTGCGCAACAAGGTGGCGGCGTTCCTGTTGCAGGAGGGCGTGTTTACCGCGATCTCCGACCAGCTCACCGTGTATGTGCGGGCGCGCGATACCGATGGCACGCTGCACGGCATCATGGTGGAGGATGACCGGCAGGCCAACACGCGCGCCACCATCCTGGCCGAAACCGGCCGCCTGGCGGCCGATGGCGATACGCCGCGCGTGGTGCTGGAGAACGGATCGCGCGAGGAAATCGATGCCAAGACCGGGCGGCTGGATGTGCTGACCTTCGCCCAGGATACGGTGGATCTGACCAGCGGCCATGGCGAGGATGCGCAGCGTGCCCGCGATGACGACGAAATGTCGATGGCCGAGCTGCTGCACCCCAACCTGGCCACCACGCAGCCGCGTGATGTCGGAAAGTTCATCGTGGAAGCCAACCGGCGGCTGACCCAGCCAATCACCTCGCTGGGCTTCACCATCGTGGCGCTGCTCTCGGTGCTGGCCGGCAATTTCCGCCGCGCGGGTAGCCTGGTGCGGCCGCTGGTGTCCGTGCTGGCGATGGTGGCGCTGCTGGCGGTAGGGCTGGCGGCGCAGTCGGTGGCGACGCGTCATACCAGCCTGGTGCCGCTGATCTGGGCGCAGGCGATCCTGCCCGGCGCGATCTGCGCCTGGCTGCTGCTGGTGCCAGCAGGCGCAAGCGTGCGGGGCAGCCTGGGCCGCGCCGGGCAGCGCGCCCTGCCCCGGGCCACGGCCTGAGCCGCCGGCGGGAGGCAGAACTCATGGGTTTCGCCCTTACCCTTTCGCTCTATATCGCGCGGCAGTTCGTGTTCGCGGCGGTTTGCCTGCTGGCGGCCTTGTCGCTGCTGGTGATGCTGTTCGACTTCATCGAGCTGCTGCGCCGCGCCTCGCTGCACCCGGAGGTGGGGTTCGGGCTGGTGGTGGGCATCGCGCTGCTGAAGCTGCCATACTGGATGCTGCAGATCATGCCCTTCGCGGTGCTGATCGGCGGCATCATCGCCTTCTGGCGGCTGACCCGATCCTCGGAGCTGATCGTGGCGCGGGCGGCCGGGGTTTCGGCCTGGCAGTTCCTCTCGGCGCCGGTCGCCAGCGCCATCATGCTGGGGTTCCTGGGCATGGCCGCGATCTCGCCGCTCTCCTCGGTGATGTTCGCGCGCGCCGAGGCGCTGGACAATATCTACCTGCGGCAGACCGGCGGGCCGCTGGCGCTGAGCGGCGGGCAGCTCTGGCTGCGCCAGGCGGATCACGGGCTCGATCCCCAGGGCGTGGCCATCCTGCATGCGCGCGGGGTGGAGATGAAGGGCAAGGTGGTGGAGGTAAGCGATCTCAGCGTGTTCCGGCTCGATGAGACGGACCACCTGCTGCTGCGCGTGGAAGCCGCGAGCGGCCGCCTGGTGCATGGCGCGTGGAAGATGCAGAATGCCCGCACCATGACGCCGGATCACCTGCCCGTGCAGGTGGGCACCATGATGCTGCCGACCGACCTGACCGCGCATCGCGTGCAGGAGAGTTTCCAATCGCCGGAGACGCTGTCGGTATGGGCGCTGCCGGGGTTCATCCGGCTGCTGGATGCCTCCGGCTTCTCATCGGTGCGGCATCGGCTGCATTTTCAGGCGCTGCTTGCCCTGCCGTTACTCTGCGGCACGATGGCGCTGGTTGCGGCCGGCTTCTCCATGCGCCAGACACGGCGAGGCGGTGTGGCCCGCATGGTCGGGTCCGGGGTCGCGGCGGGGTTCACATTGTTCACAGTCAGCAAAGTGGCCGAGGAATTCGGCCAGTCCGGCGCGCTGCCCCCCGTTCTGGCCGCCTGGGCGCCGGCCGCCGCCGGCCTGATGCTGGCCGTGGCGTTGCTGCTGCACCTGGAAGACGGCTAGTGGCCCGGCAAATTCGTAAAAGGTCTTTGCGTCTTTCTTTCAGGAAAGACGGCTATGCGCAGCGGCCAGGAGAAAGAAAGCTCTTCTTTTTTGAAAAAAAGAAGCAAAAAACGTTTGTCTGTTTGCTCGCCGGATGGGTGGTGGTGCCGGTGGCGGCACAGGCGCAGTATCGGGCGCCGGCGCAGCATTTTCCGACGGTGGGGAGCAACGGGCAGCAACTGACGGGGCAACAGCCCGTGACGTTCCAGGCCGATAGCGTGACATACGACAAGACGAACGGGCTGATCACCGCGGATGGCCATGTGGAGGCCTGGCAGAACGATCATATTCTGCGCGCCGATCGCGTGACGTTCGATCGCAATACCAATGTGGCGGCCGCCTATGGCCACGTGGTGATCGTGGAGCCGGACGGGCAGGTGCTGTTCGCCGATTACGCCGAACTCAGCGAGGGCATGCGCAACGGCGTGATGACGGCGATGCGGGCGATCATGGCGCAGAACGCCAGGATGGCGGCCAACGGCGCGCGGCGCACCGAAGGCAAGCTCAATATCATGAGCCGAGGCGTCTATTCCACCTGCGATGTCTGCGCCAAGAAGCCCGATCTCGCCCCGCTATGGGAGATCCGCGCGAACACGATCACCCAGGACCTCGAGCACGAGCGGCTGGAATACAAGGATGCCACGCTGGATTTCTATGGCTTTCCGGTGATGTGGCTGCCGTATTTCTCTAATGCCGATCCGGCCGCCAAGCGCGAAAGCGGCCTGCTGATCCCCAGCATCGGGGCCACCGACGAATATCTGGGCAGCTTTCTGCGCCTGCCCTACTACCTGGTGATCGACGGCCAGTCCGACGTGACGCTGACCGGCACGATCGGCACGCTGCAAGGCCCGCAACTGGAGGCGCTGTATAACCGCGCCTTCGATAACGGCGTGCTGAAGCTGGACGGCGCGGTGGCATATGATGAAGGGGGCGCTGCCGGCTATTTCTTTGGCAAAGGCGTGTTCAACTTCAACGACACCTGGCGCTACGGCTTCAATATCAACCTGGCCAGCTCGGTGGATTACATGCGGGATTTCCAGGTGCCGGGATATGGCGCGAACATCCTGGGCAGCGACGTGTATATCGAAGGTTTCGGTGTCGGATCCTACGCGCGGCTGGACGTGCGCACCTACCAGGGCCTGAACAGCACCATCAACCAGAGCCTGCTGCCCTATGTTCTGCCGCGCTACGAATACGGCTTCGTCAGCGAACCGGACTGGCTGGGCGGGCGCTGGAGCTTCGATACGCTGGATTACAACCTGCTGCGCGACGTGGGCACCAACGACCAGGAATTCGGCGCGAAACTGCAATGGGACCGCCCGTTCGCGGGCGCCTTGGGGACACGCTGGCTGTTTACCATGCAAGCGATCGGCAATGTATGGAACGCGAACTTCGCCGATGGGCAGCCGAACTATCTGGACCATGACGTGACTACCGGCGTGCACGGGCAGGCGCAGGTGGCGCTGAAGATGAACTGGCCCTTCCTGCGCGATGCCGAATCGCTGGGCAGCCAGATCATCGAGCCGATCGTGCAGGTGATCGCCGCGCCGCAAAGCGGCAACAGCCTGCACGACAACATCCCCGATGAGGACAGCCTGGATTACGAATTCACCGACGCGACCCTGTTCTCGCTCAATCGCTTCAACGGCTACAACCGCTACGATGGCGGCGTGCGCGCCAATTTCGCGCTGCGCGCGGAATGGAACTTCCTCGGCGGCCAGAAGCTGGAAGGGCTGATTGGCGCCTCCTGGGAGCAGCATATCGACGAAAATCAGTTCCCTCAGTTCCAGCCCTGGAACGGCTTCGAGCGGGGCGACCATCTTTCAGACATCGTCGGCCGGGTCAGCTTTGTTCCCAACAAATGGGTTGATTTCACCGCCCGCGCCCGGGTGGACCACGACAATGGCGACCTCAAATTCGCCGACGCCATCACCGGCTTCGGCCAGCCGATCCTGCGGCTGAACTTCGGCTATATCTATAGCGCCAACAATCCCTACTATGAATACCTGCAGAACTACACCGTGCCCTCGCTGTTCTCGGCAAACGAGATCGCCGCGGATTTCTATACCCCGCGCCAGGAGGTGACGGCCAATGCCTCCACCCATTTCGGCAAATGGACGCTCACGGCCGGTGCCCGGCGCGATCTTCAGACCGGCCAGATGGTGACCGCCGGCGGCGACATCAAATGGGAAAACGAGTGCCTGATTTTCGACATGTATGCCAATCGCCGCTTCACCTCGATCGCCGGCGACGACGGCGATACCACCATCCTGTTCACGATTGTCCTAAAGACCGTGGGCGCATTTGGCATCGACGGATGAAGTCGGCTATCACATGCCTGGTATCGGATAGACCAGCCTGGGGACGGGCAAGACGGGTTAGACATATTTGAGAGAGGCCATGGGATGCGTCGTGCTGTACTTGCCATTTTGCTGACCGCCGCACCCCTGGCCTCCGGCTGGGCGGCCACCGCCTCCCGGCCACAGCCGGCGCCGCCGCAGACGATGCCGAGTGCGGCCTCCGACGACATCGTGGCGGTGGTGAACGGCGAAGTGATCACCCGGGCGGAGGTGGACAACCGCGCGCGGCTGTTCGCCCTGACCACCGGACAGGATATCGCGCCGGAAACGCTGAAGCTGCTGCGCCCGCAGATCACCCGCCAGCTCATCGACGACCGGCTGCGCATGCAGGAAATCCAGCGCCGCAAGATCGAGGTGCCCGATATCGACGTGGCGCACGCCATTGCCGATATCGAGCGCCGGAACCACCTGCCGGCAGGTGGCCTGCAAGCGAAACTGACCGGCCAGGGGGTATCCCCCTCCACGCTGATCTCCCAGATCCGCACCCAGCTCGGCTGGACGCGGGTGCTGCGCCAGGAACTGTCGGAGCGTGGCCGGATCACGCCGGGCGAGATTGCCGAGCAGGAAAAAATCTTCAAGCGGCAAACCGGGCAGCCGCAGTACCGGGTGGGCGAGATCTTCGTGGCCGCGGAGGATCCCTCCCGCCTGAACGATGCGCGCAAATTTGCCGACACGGTGATCAAGCAACTGCGGGCCGGGGCGCCCTTCGGGATTGTGGCGGCCGAGTTCAGCCAGAGCCAGACGGCGCTGGAGGGCGGTTCGCTGGGCTGGGTGCGGGCGGATCAGCTGGATCCGCCGGTGGCGGCGCTGGTGGCGCAGATGCCGGCCGGCGCGATCAGCAACCCGGTGAAGGTAGCCGGCGGGTTCGATGTGGTGACGCTGGAGGAAAAGCGCATCGTGGGATCGGACCTGGCAACGGTGCTGAGCCTGCGGCAGGCGTTCTTCCCCTTTTCCACCCCGCTTGATCCGGCAAACCCGACGGATCAGCAGAAGAAGGCGCTGGCCGAAGGGACCGAGCTATCGAAATCGGCGCATTCCTGCGACGCGATCGAGGCCGCGAACAAGGCGGCGGGTAATGTACGCGCCTCCGATCCCGGCCAGGTGCGGCTGGATCACCTGAACGGGCCGATGCAGCAATTGCTCGGGCCGCTGGCGGTGGGCCAGGCGACCAAGGCGCTGGTGACGAATGACGGCATCCTGGTGGTGATGGTGTGCGCGCGCGAGCAGAAGAACCTGGCGGCGATGACACGCGAGGATATCGCCAATCAGTTGCTGGAGGAGCGGGTGGAACTGGCGTCGCGGCAGTTGCAGCAGGATCTGAAGCGGCGGGCGCTGATCGATATGAGGAGTTAGGAAGGAAGGTCTTCTTTTTTGAAAAAAAGAAGCAAAAAACTTTTATTTTCTGGACCCGACACCGGCGGCTCGGTACGCACCTTAACAGGCAAAAGTTTTTTGGTTCTTTTTTTCAAAAAAGAACATTCTTCCTGCCCTTCATCCCCCGCCACCGAACAGTTTCGCCACGAAGCTCTTCTTCATCGGCTCAGGATGCAGCTCGGGTGGAAGCACCGGGCGCAGCGGCGGCGGCGGCATTGTTTCTGGCATGGAGGAAAACGGACTGTCGTCGATGCTGGCCAGGCCCCGTGTGGTCGGCAGCAGGCGCGGCAGAACTTCGATCAGGTCCTGCGCAGGCGGCAGCGGCGTGTAGCGGCTCGGTGCCTGAAGCATGGGTGGCGGGACCGGATCGGCGTGGTGACGCGGATCCTGTGGCAGTTCCACGTAGGGCTGCGGTTCAGGCGCGGCAATAATCTCCGACTCCTCGGAAGGGTCGGGCGTTTCAGGCTCCGGCTGGCGCGGCGCTGGGCGGGCCGGCGGGCTGTAGAGGCTGACCGCTGTTGCGGTGGCGGCTTCCTGCTGTGCGGGGCTGGAGGCCGGGATGATGCTCGATTCGGTGCGCGACTCGGGAAAACGCAGTCCCAGCCCACCCGTTGCAAAGCGGGCCACCGGCATCGTTTGGCCAGGCTGGGGGATGGTGGGCTCGGGGTGGGGCGGCGGTGGCGGCGGCACATATCGCTGCTGCGGCGGATCGGGCGCGGCGAGCACCAGCGGCGCGGCTCTCGCACTTTCGGCCAGGGCACGCTCCGCATCCTCCAGCGCCCGCTGGCCGGCGCGCGAACCCGGGGAAATCTCCAAGGCCTGCCGCAGGAGCGGAATGGCCTCGGCCGGGTTTGTCTCGGCCAGAGCGATCCCGGTGTGGAGGCTCTCGTTCCACTCATAGCGCAGGTAGCGGCGGCAATACTGCTCGAAGGTGAACAGGCCTTCGTCCAGCACCGGATAGCGGTGATCCGGGCGCGGCGCGTCCATCGCGAAGTGCCGCAGAACCCCGGGATGGATCGGCATCGCGCCCGGCAGAAAGGGTGCCTCCAGCAAGGCCTCGCCGACGCTGGCGTTGAAGCCCAGGCGGCTGAAAACCGCGGCGGCCAGGTATCTGAACAGCGGCAAGCGCAGACGATCCCGGGTGGCGAACAGGTTGAGGCTGCGGAATTCCTGGTCGACGAAATAGGCCAGATCAAAGCCGGTACGCTGGTCGAGCTCGGCCAGCGCCACCAGGCGGCGGGTGAGCAAACCATCGAGATCGGCCACGGAAGCGATGTCCAGGGCGAGATAACGGGCAATCGCCTCGTCCTCCGGGAGGCCTTCATGCATCAGGGAATCGAGGTAGCTGTCGCCAAAGCTGGCGGGGTAGGGGCCATCCTTCAGAGCGGCGGTGCCGGCGTTGCGCGGATGCGGGCGGCCCGCGAAGGGCCAGAGGAAATCACCCAGGATCACCGGCACGCTGAGGCGTTCGGCACTGCCGGACACCATGCTGTCCGGCACGGTGGGCCCGGCCTCGGTGATATCCGTGACCAGCAGATCGGCGGAAGCGATAACGCGATGCGCCGCCTCTCGCACCATGGCCTCGGCGGGAATGAAGAACACGTCCTCGTCGCGGTCGGCCGCGACATCCAGCCGATACGCCTTAGCCAGTGCCTTCGCCTGGACTCCACCGGCAAAGACGACCCGTTTGCTCATCCTAGTCCTCGTGGCACGGTGCGAGTTATGGCCACTCGCATCCAAATATCAATCTTGCTTCAGCCGGAGAGATACATCGCCTATGGGTAGCTATTGGAATGGAGTCGTTTCAACTGTCTGGCCCCGGGATGGGGTAATACCAATCGGTGTTGAGCTCGACTCTCCTGTGATCCACCAACTCATCGCGAGCGGCCCCTTCGCGGCGAAGCGATCCCCGGACAAACGGGAAGCGTTCGTCGTGTGGCTCTGGATTGCTTCGGCCAAGCGGCCTCGCAATGACGGGGGTCTGCGAAGGTCGATACCCACGCCGATTGGCATGAGATATAGCAAGAAATAGGCCGATTATTTTTGCAACCATCCCCAAGACGTCGGCGCACAAGCGGGCTGCACCGATCCGGCTTTCGGCCGCGTTGGGCTAGGAGCTCAGTAAAACGATGACAATGATCGCCAGGATATCCCCGGCGAGCACGCGCGCGCCGAGCCAGCCATGGCCGCTGAGCCACAAAGATGCTGCGGCAACCATGCCGCCGGCGCTCAGCCCGATCAGGATCAGGCGCAGGATCATCCTGGTCCGCTTGCGGCGAAAGGCGCTGATCGACTGTGAATTCTTGCCAGACTGACGCTCATCTTGGGTGCCGGCGGCGGGCGCCACGGGTCCATCGGGGCCAGGGTGAACGTTATCCTGGGCACATTTGGTTAAACGACCGTTTTGATCCTCCTTATACGGCATGGCACGGATCCAGGGCTGCGGCCCGGTATGATTTGACAGGCGGCGGTGCGGGCCGGAACATGCCCTTTTGATGCACCACCGCCAGCGATGGCCGGTGGTACTTCGTGTTCCGGAGATGCCAGCTCCCATGATGCCTGCCCTGATGCCGACCTATAGCCGTGAGAACCTCGCTTTCGCGCGGGGCGAGGGCGCCTGGCTGATCACCGAGGATGGGCGACGCTATCTGGATTTTGGCGCCGGTATCGCCGTGAGTTCGCTCGGGCATGGGCATCCGCACCTGGTGGCCGCGATCGCCGCGCAGGCGGCGCGCGTGATGCATGTCTCCAATCTCTACCGTGTGCCGGAGGCCGAGCGTCTGGCGGAACGGCTGGTCGCGGCGACCTTCGCCGACAGCGTGTTTTTTTGCAATTCCGGTGCCGAAGCCAATGAGGGCATGGTGAAGATGGTGCGCCGGGCCATGGCAAAGACCGGCCGGCCGGAACGCACGCGGATGATCTGCTTCGAGGGTGCGTTCCACGGCCGCACCCTGGCGATGCTTTCGGCCACCGGCAACCCGAAATATCTCGATGGCTTCGGCCCTCCGGTGGACGGGTTCGACCATGTGCCGTTTGGCAACATGAACGCGGTGCGCGACGCGATCACGCCGCAGACGGCGGGTATCCTGGTGGAGCCGATCCAGGGCGAAGGCGGCGTGCGCGAGCCGCCGGAGAATTTCCTGCGCGACCTGCGCGCTGCCTGCGACGAATGGGGCATCCTGCTGGCGCTGGACGAGGTGCAATGCGGCATGGGGCGCACCGGCACGCTGTTCGCCTACCAGCAATCGGGCATCGAGCCGGACGTGCTCTCCGCGGCCAAGGGGATCGCCGGGGGATTCCCGATGGGGGCGATCCTGGCGCGCGAGAGCGTGGCGAAATACCTCACCGCCGGCACCCACGGAACCACCTTCGGGGGCAACCCGCTGGCCGCGGCCGGCGCCAATGCCGTGCTGGACGTGATGCTGGCGGAGGGTTTTTTCGGCCACGTGCTGGCGCGTGGGGCGCAACTGAAAGCCGGGCTCGCCGCGCTGGCGCGTGAGATGCCGGACCTGTTCGAGGGCGTGCGTGGGCGCGGGCTGATGCTGGGCCTGAAATGCGTGGTGCCCAATACGGCGTTCCAGGCGGCCTGCGTGGAGGAAGGCGTGCTGACGATCGCGGCCGGGGAGAACGTGCTGCGGATCGTGCCGCCGCTGGTGGTGACGGAGGAGGACGTGGCCGACGGGCTGGCGCGGATCCGCCGCGCGGCGCGGCGCCACCACGTGCCGCAAGCGGTATTGCAGGCGGCGGGTGCACGGTGAAGCGGCAATCCTCGGTGGGCGCGCGGCCAGTGGCAGCGCCGCGCCACTTTCTGGAGCTGGCGGATTTTGACCTGACGACGCTGCGCCATATCCTGAGCCTGGCCGCCGGCTACAAGCGCGGCGCCCGGGCGCCGGCGGCATTGGCGGGCAAGACGCTGGCGCTGCTGTTCGAAAAGCCCTCCACCCGCACGCGCGTGAGCTTCGAGGTGGCGATGCGCGAACTCGGCGGGCACTGCACCGTGCTGACCGACCGGGACATGCAGCTGGGCCGCGGGGAGACGATTGCCGATACCGCCCGCGTGCTTTCCCGCTACGTGGATGCGATCATGCTGCGCACCGATCGTGTGGGAAAGCTGGAGGAACTGGCGCAATACGCCACTGTGCCGGTGATCAACGGGCTGACCGAGGCGAGCCACCCCTGCCAGTTGCTGGCTGACATCATGACGTTCGAGGAGCATCGCGGCCCGATCGGCGGACAGACGATCGCCTGGTGCGGCGACGGCAACAACGTGGCCCGCACCTGGGTGCAGGCGGCTGTGCGCTTCCAGTTTCCGCTGCGGCTGGCGGCACCGGAGAGCTGCGAAGTGCCGGCCTACCTGGTGGATTGGGCGCGTCGGGAGGGGGGCGATGTGACCGTGACGCGTGACCCCGAGGAGGCGGTTCGCGGGGCGCGCGCCGTGGTGACGGATTGCTGGGTGAGCATGGCGGACGATCCCAGCCGCACCAGCCACCTGGCCTTGGCGCCGTATCAGGTGACCACCGCGCTGATGGCGCAGGCCGCACCCGATGCGCTGTTCATGCACTGCCTGCCCGCCCATCGCGGCGAGGAAGTGCAGGCGGAAGTGATCGACGGCCCCCAATCCGTCGTATTCGACGAAGCCGAAAACCGCCTGCACGCCCAAAAAGGCGTACTCGCCTGGGCCTTGTCTTAATGAATAAAAGTTCTTTGCTTCTTTCTTTCAAGAAAGAAGAGTCTTTCTTCTTTTTGCCGCTGCGCGGGGCCTTCTTTTTTGAAAAAAAGAAGCAAAAAACTTTTGCCTGTTGGGTGTCGACTCCATGACGGAGGTGTCGAGGTGTGGGGTGGTGGATTTGGGGTCGAACTCCGTTCGGCTGGTTATTTTCGAGGGGCATGGGCGCAATCCGGTCGCGATTTTTAACGAGAAGGCGGTGCTGCGGCTGGGGCGGGGCTTGCAGCAGACGGGCAAGCTGAATGAGGAAGGTGTGGCCCAGGCGCTGATGGTGATGGCGCGCTATGCGGCGATTGCCCGCGCGATGCATGCCGACCCCTTCGAGGTGCTGGCGACCGCGGCGGTACGGGATGCGGAGAATGGCCCCGCCTTCGTGGAGACGCTGCGGAACAGCATGCCGGACACGCCGATCCGGGTGCTGAGCGGCGAGCAGGAGGCCAATTTTTCCGCCGCCGGCCTGGTGTGCGGCATACCCGCGGCGGACGGCATCCTGGCCGATATCGGCGGCGGATCGCTGGAGGTGGTGCATCTGCGCGCCGGCGAGGTGTGCGCGGCCCGGACGCTGCCGCTGGGGGTGATCCGCCTTTCCGATCGCGCCGGCGGCGATGTGGTGCGGGCGCGCGCGATCGCCGAGGAAGCGATGGAAAGTGTTGCATGGCTCGCGGAGGGCGCGGGCCGCGATTTGTATCTGGTGGGCGGCGCGTGGCGGGCGCTGGCGCGCATTCATATGGAGCAAACGGGGTATCCGCTGACGATCGTGCATCATTACACGGTGGGAAAGGAGGAGGCGCGGGATCTGGCCGGGGTGATCGGCTCCGCCAGCCGCCGGGCGTTGGAGCGGTTGCCGGGGGTTTCTCGCCGCCGGGTGGATGACCTGCCGTTTGCCGCCGTGGTGCTGCGCCGGCTGCTGCGCGCCACTGGGGCGCGCCGCGTGGTGTTTTCCGCCAACGGCCTGCGCGAAGGCTGGTTTATGCAGCAGGTTCCGGATGCGGCGCGCGCGCAGGACCCGGTGCTGGCTGCTGCCCGTGATCTGGCCCTGCGTTACGGCCGCACGGCCGCGTTGCCGCCGGGGCTCGCGGCCTGGACCGCGCCGCTGTTTCCCGATGAGGGGCAACAGGCCGCACGGCTGCGCGAGGCGGCGTGCTGGATGAGCGATATCGGCAGCCAGGACCATCCGGAATATCGCTCGGAGCAGACGTTTTTCAGGGTGCTGCGTTTGCCGGGGATTGCGCTGGACCATCATGCGCGGGCGTTTTTGGCGCTGACCCTGGCGCTGCGCTACGAGGCCGAACCGGACATGGCCTATCTGGATGCCGCGCGGATGCTGCTGGATATGAGCACGCTGCGGCAGGCGGAAATTCTGGGCACTGCTTTGCGCCTGGCTTACACGCTGTGCGGCGGCACCGTGGAGTTGCTGGCCTGCACATCGCTGGCGCGTGAGGGGGGGCGCCTGGTATTGCGTCTGGCGAAGGGACGCGGCGTGTTCGCCGGCGAGAGCATCACGCGCCGGTTGGAGCGCCTGGCGCAGGCGATGGGGGTGGTGGAGGGGGTGACGGAGGTGGAGGCTGCCTCCGCCGACCCCGCCACATGCTAAAACACCCCCTGACGCAGGGCTGGCGGTGGCCTGCAATGTGATGCAGCGGGGGCAAGCGCCAGAGCAAAAGTTTTTTGCGTCTTTTTTTCAAAAACGACGTGCTTGCTTTCCGCGGAGGTAAGCCATCGTGACGGGTGCCTTGCAGCCCGCCATGTCCTTGCATTAGGCGGTTTTATCCCCTGCCACCCCCAGCGCTGCCTGGGCCGCCGCAAGCCGTGCAACCGGCACCCGATATGGCGAACAACTGACGTAATCCAGCCCAACCTCCTCGCAAAACGCGATGCTCGCCGGGTCGCCGCCGTGTTCGCCGCAGATGCCGAGCTTGATGTTCGGCTTGGTGGCGCGGCCGCGGTCGGTGGCGATGCGGACCAGGGCGCCCACACCCTCGATGTCCAGCGAGACGAACGGGTCCTTCGGCAGGATGCCCGCCTCCACGTAATGCGGCAGGAATTTGCCGGCATCGTCACGCGATAGGCCAAACGTGGTCTGGGTGAGATCGTTGGTGCCGAAGCTGAAGAAATCAGCGACTTCGGCGATCTTGTCGGCGGTCAGCGCGGCGCGGGGGAGTTCGATCATGGTGCCGATCGAGTAGTCGAGCGTGGTGCCGGCGTGGCCGAGCACTTCGCGGGCAACGCGTTCCACCTGGGCACGCGTAATCTCCAGTTCGCGCCTGGTGCCGACGAGCGGGATCATGATTTCGGGCACCACGGGCGCGCCGGTTTCCGCGCCGATGGCGATCGCCGCCTCGAAGATGGCGCGGGCCTGCATTTCGTAGATTTCGGGGTAGGAGATGCCCAGGCGGCAGCCGCGGTGGCCGAGCATCGGGTTGGCTTCGGCCAGTTCGGCGGCGCGGCGGCGCATCTGCTCCACATCCTGGCCGAGGGCTTCAGCCACATCGGCGATTTCCTGATCGCCATGCGGCAGGAATTCGTGCAGCGGCGGATCGAGCAGGCGAATGGTGACGGGCAGGCCGGCCATGATACGGAAGAGGTCGATAAAATCCTGGCGCTGGAAGGGGAGAAGCTTTTCCAGGGCGACGCGGCGGCCGGCTTCGTCATTGGCCATGATCATCTGGCGAACCGCGCCAATACGCTCCGGCGCGAAGAACATGTGTTCCGTGCGGCAAAGCCCGATGCCCTCGGCGCCGAACTTGCGCGCGGTTTCCGCATCCAGCGGGGTTTCCGCATTGGTGCGGATCTTCATGCGGCGGAATTCATCCGCCCACGCCATCAACGTTGCGAAATCGCCGGACATGGTGGGTTCCACGGTTGCAACCGTGCCCACGAAGATCTCGCCGGTGCCGCCATCGATGGTGACGGTCTCTCCACCGCGGATGATCTTGCCGCCGGCCGAGAGCGTGCGGGCACCGTAATCGACGCTGACGCCGCCGGCGCCGGCCACACAGGCGCGGCCCATGCCGCGGGCCACCACCGCCGCGTGGCTGGTCATGCCGCCACGGGTGGTGAGGATGCCGCGGGCCGCGTGCATGCCGTGAATGTCCTCAGGGCTGGTTTCGATGCGCACGAGGATCACGGCCTCGCCTTTCGCCGCGCGCATCTCCGCATCGTCGGCGGAAAACACCACAGCACCGGACGCGGCACCGGGACTGGCGGGAAGGCCCTTGCTGAACAGGGTGCGCGGCGCCCTGGGATCCAGCGTGGGATGCAGAAGCTGATCCAGCGCCTGGGCGTTCACCCGCATCACCGCTTCCTGCTTGGTGATCAAACCACCTTCGGCCATTTCCACCGCAATGCGCAGGCTGGCCGCGGCGGTGCGCTTGCCGGTGCGTGTTTGCAACATGTAGAGCTTGTTCTGCTGGACGGTGAATTCGATGTCCTGCATGTCGTGATAGTGGCGCTCCAGCGTTTCACGCACGCGGCAGAGCTCGGCATAGGCGTCGGGCAGCGCATCCTCCATGGAAACTTCGCCGGGCTTGGCGGCAGCCTTGGAGAGCGGCTGCGGCGTGCGGATGCCGGCGACCACATCCTCGCCCTGCGCATTCACCAGGAATTCGCCGTAGAACATGTTCTCGCCGGTGGAAGGATCGCGGGTGAAACACACGCCGGTGGCGCAGTCGGCGCCCATGTTGCCAAACACCATGGCCTGCACGTTCACCGCGGTGCCCCAATCGGCGGGGATATCGTGCAGACGGCGATAGGTGTTGGCGCGCGGATTCATCCAGCTTCCGAACACGGCGCCGATGGCCGCCCATAGCTGGTCGGCCGGCACCATCGGGAAGGGTTTTCCGGTTTCCTGCAGCACGAGATCCTTATATTCCTCAACCACGCGCTGCCAATCTTCCGGCGAGAGTGCGGTATCCTCCACCACGCCGGCATGCATCTTCACGCTCTCGATCACTTCCTCGAAGCGGTGATGATCGACGCCGAGAACAACGCTGCCGAACATCTGGATGAAACGGCGAAAACTGTCCCACGCGAAGCGCGCATCGCCGGAGGTTTCGGCCAGACCCAGCACGGTCTCATCGTTGAGGCCAAGATTGAGCACGGTGTCCATCATGCCCGGCATGGAAACGCGCGCGCCGGAGCGAACCGAGACAAGCAAAGGCTTTTTCGGATCGCCGAACTTGCGGCCGACCGCCTCTTCAACACGGGTGAGAGCCTCGGCCACCTGCGCATCGAGATCGGCGGGGTAGTGGCGATTGTTCTTGTAGAATTCGGTGCACAGCTCGGTGGTGATGGTGAAGCCGGGCGGCACCGGCAGGCTGATGCTGGCCATCTCCGCCAGATTGGCGCCCTTGCCGCCGAGCAGGTTGCGCATATCCGCGCGCCCCTCATTATGCCCCGCCCCAAAACTATACACCCACTTCGCCATGTGTAGCTCCATTTATGGTTAACAGTTTTTTGGTTCTTTTTTTCAAAAAAGAACCGCTTGCTTTGGCGGAAACGTACGTAAGAAAGGCCTTCTTTTTTGAAAAAAAGAAGCAAAAAACTTTTATGCGTTAGGCGTCGATCTGGGAGAAATCCGCGATGGGGTCGAGCAACAAAGGCAGACGGGCAAGCAATCGTAACCGGTTTAGGCGGAGGGGGCTTTCGTCGGCATTGACGGTGACGTTTTCAAAAAACACGTCCAAGGGTGGGCGTAGCGCGGCGAGAAGGCGGGTGGCATCCGCGTAACGCTCCGCCGCCAAAAGCGCGGCGGCGGCTTCGGCATCGGCCAGCGCCGCGTGCAACGCGATCTCCGCCGGCTCAGCAAGAAGGTGTGGGTCCACCGCGCCGGTGTGCGGGCCGTCGCGCCGGTCCTCGATGCGCAGGATATTGGCGGCGCGCTTGTAGGCCGCGAGCAGATTGCGGCCGTCCTGCGTGGTCAGCAGGGCGGCGAGCGCATCCGTGCGGGCGAGCAGGCGCGTGAGATCATCGTCGGCGCCGGCCGCGAACACGGCGCTCAACACGTCGTGGCGCGCGCCCTCGGCACGCAGTTGCACGCGCAAGCGATCGGTGATGAAGGCCAGGATCTCGTCCGCAAGCGCCGCCGGGTCGGCAGCCAGGCCCTCACCGGCGGCGCAGAGCACAGGACGCAAGGAAATGCGCCGCGCGTTTTCGCGGATGATGCGCACAACACCCAGCGCGGCGCGGCGCAGGGCGAAGGGATCGCCGGAGCCGCTGGGCTTCTGGCCGATGGCGAAGAAGCCGGCGAGCTGATCCAGCTTGTCGGCCAGTGCCACGCAGATGGCCACGGGATCGCCCGGCACGCCATCGCCGGCGCCGCGCGGTGCGTAGTGGTCGCGGATCGCGGCGCTCACGCTCGGGTGCTCGCCATCATGCGCGGCGTAATAGCCGCCCATCACGCCCTGAAGCTCGGGGAACTCGCCCACCATGCCGGTGGTGAGGTCGGCCTTGGCCAGCAGGGCGGCGCGTTCGGCGAGGCCGACATCGGCGCCGGCATAAGGGGCGATGATGGCGGCGAGGCGGACAAGGCGGCGGACGCGCGCGCCCTGGGTGCCGAGCTCCGCCTGGAAGGTCACGCCCTCCAGTGCCGGCACACGATCGGCGAGCGGGGTTGCGCGGTCGAGATCCCAGAAATGGCGCGCGTCACTGAAGCGGGCGCGCAGCACGCGTTCGTTGCCGGCGACGATGGCGCGGCCGCCATCGGGCGCATCGAGATTGGCGATGAAGGCAAAGACCGGGGCGGCACGTCCATTCTGCGTGCGCAGCGCGAAATAGCGCTGGTTGACGCGCATGGAAACCTGCATCACTTCGGGCGGCAGATCCATGAACGCACCGTCGATGCGGCCGAGCAGCGGCACGGGCCATTCGACGAGGCCGGCGACTTCCTCGATCAGGCCAGGATCGTCCACCAGCGTCAGGCCCTGATCGGCGGCCAGCGCGGCGAGGCCGGCGCGGATGAGATCGGCGCGTTCGGTGGCATCCGCGATCACGTGGCGGGCGCGCAGGGTTGCTTGCCATCCGGCGAAGCTTTCCACCTGCACGGCACCGGGGGCGTGTATGCGGTGGCCCTCGGTGAGGTTGGCGCTGGCCAGGCCGTGGCCGTCATCCTCGGGCGTGGCCAGGCCGAAGGGGATCACGGTGCCATCCAGCAGGCAGAGGATGCGGCGCAGCGGGCGTATCCAGGTGAAACTGCTGGTGCCGCCCCAGCGCATGGATTTGGGCCAGGGGAACCGGCGCAGCAGGGCGGGCATGGCGCCGGCAATCAGCGCCGCGGCGCCGGTGGCTTCCGTGCGCCGGTCCAGCACCCAGAAATCGCCCTCCTGCCGGAGTGCGTCGCGGCTGGCGCCGTACTTGCGCAAAAAGCCGGCGAGCGCCTGCTCGGGCGCGGTGATGCGGGGGCCGCGTTCGGTGGTATTCGTGGCCGCGATAGCGGGTGCGATGTCCGCCGCGAACGCGATACGGCGCGGGCCATGCACCGCGCGCAGATTGGTGGGCGCGAGGCTTGCGAATTCTGCGGCAACGAGGCGCGAAAAATCCTCGGCCGCGCGGGCCTGGAGGCGGGCGGGGATTTCCTCGCAGAAGAGTTCGCAGAAAAACTCGGGCATCACGTCCATACCGTTCTGGAAGAAGGAGGGTCTTCTTTTCTGAAGACAAGACGCAAAAGACTTTTGACTGTTGGCGCGTGCCTCGCCGGCAGCGTGCGCGAAGGGAAAAAAGTTTTTTGGTTCTTTTTTTCAAAAAAGAACATTCTTCCTTCCTTCATGCCGCTTCCACATCCGTGCGCGAAAACCCATCCCCGCTGAACAGCAATTTCTCCCCGCTGGTCTTCGCCAGCGCGTAGGCGAAGCAATCGCCGAAATCGAGCCGGGCGGAATGTTTGTGGCGGCCGAAATAGCGCCAGGCGTTGCGGGCCGCCTGGGCCTGCTCGACCGAGACCGGGGCGATTTCGATGCCGGCGGTGCGGATGAATTCATCCAGCCGCAGGCTTGCCAGCCGGCCGCCTTTTTCTTCCACGATCATCGCCACCTCCAGCCAGTTGGCGGCGGACATGCGCGGGGATGGCGCGTCCACGATGGCGTCCAGGATGCGCCCGGCTTCCGGCTCGTCCAACAGCACGGCGAGCAGGGCTGAGGTGTCCACGATCAACGGGGCCGGCCGGTGTCGTCGTACAGGAAGCCGGCGCCGGCGGCCGGGCGAAGGCTGGCGCGGATGTCGGCGGCGATGGCGGCGAGGCGGGCAAGTTTGGCCGAGCGGTCGCGGGCACGGGTTTCGCGGTCCAGTTTCTCGCGCAGGGCGGTGGTGACGGCGGCGGTTAGGCTTTCGCCGGTCAGTACCGAAAGCTCGGTTGCCAGGCGGTAGCCATCTTCGCTCTTGATATTAAGCTGGTTGACCATCGGCACCCCAACGCCCGAAAGGTAGAAAGTTTTCGGCCGGCGGTAGAATTAGAACACGGGAGCGAGTATGTCATTACCTAAAACGGGGTTGGCCATGTTTCTGGCGCTCTGCGGCACCGCACCGGCGCGGGCAGCGGATCCCCCGGTTCCGGTGGCGGTTTTCCCGTTCACGATCACGGACACGAGCGGGGTGCCGAGCACAGGGCAGCCGGAACGCCTGGCGGCGGCCACCAGGCTGCTGGCGCAGACGCTGCTCGCCACCGGCAAATACAGGCCGGTGGATCTGACCCCCTATGCCGCGGAAATGGCGAAAATGCAGCCCCCCGACGAGTGCGGCACGTGCTGGGCCGATCTGGCGCGCAAGGCGGGGGCAACGCTGGAATTCATCCCCAGTGTGCAGAAGGTTTCGGTGCTGATTTCGCAGATGACCATCTGGGTGGCGGATGTGAGAACGCTGAAATACACGGCGCATATCCAGGGGCAGATCAGGGGCGATACCGGCGAGGCATATACGCACGGGGTGGAGTTTCTGATCGGGGATGCGATGGGCAAGCACGATATCTGACGTGTACGGTGGGGGACGCCCGAGCCGGCGCGCATGGCTGCCTCCGGGGGGAAGAAGCATGTTCTTTTTTGAAAAAAAGAACCAAAAAACTTTTGACACTTGGCGTACGCTGCCGGCACGGTCCGCGACAGCGCGATAAAAGTCTTTTGCTTCTTTTCTTCAGAAAAGAAGACCTTCCTAGAAGCGCCTGGCCTGCTCAGGCGACTTCGGGAATTGGGTTGAGGGACTGAAATACCGTGGTGGCCACGGCCGCGTCGATGCGGTCGTTCTCGTCACGCGGGATGCTGCGCACTGCATCGATGCGCGCCGGCACGGCATGCGGCGGCAGGCGGCCCGCCAGAACATGGCGCAAGGCCCGGCAATCGAGGGCCTCGCTTTCCGGGCCCTCCACGAGGGCGGCGAGCGCGCCCGCAACCTCAAACACGCATACGCCGGCCCAGCCGCACCGACGAATGGCACCGGCCACGTCCGCCAGGTTTACGCACTCGCCATCAACCTGCACCTCCCGGCCCGGACGCGGCCGCTGGAACAGCAATCCGGCGCGGCGCTCAGCCCACTGGCCGGTGCTAAAGCCGCGCATGGCGCGGCCCGAAATCTCCTTTACCCCAAAGCCGTTTTCCGGCCTATCGGGGGCAACCGGCGCGGCCAACAGCGGCCCGGCCAGAACCATCTCACCCAGGTCCGGCGAGGGACCGCCAGCCAGTTGCATCTGCATGTGCGCGACCGGCACGCCGATGGAAACGGCGCTGCCCTGGCAGGCCTGTATATAATCCCCGGCTGTCAATATAACCTGAGTCACCATGGCTGTGGCCTCCGGTGCCTCGAAGCCATACGTGACCACGGCATTCGGGCAGATGGCGAAGAGTGCCTCCACCTGCTCGCGCAGCAGGGGCTCTCCCGCCAGAAAGAACAGGCGAACACTGTTCATGCCGGCCAGAGTCAGCATTCCGGAGCCGCGCATCAAATCGATCACGCTGGGGGTTGATACCCACACGGTGATTCGCTCCCGCGCGATCACCCGCGCCGGATGCTGCCTATCGCCTTGGCCGGTCACTGGTACCAGCGACGCCCCGAGGCAGAAGCTGCCGTAGATCTCCACAAGACTGAGCTCGAAGGCGAGATTGCTGAACTGCGATACAATGTCCTGCGGGCGGATGGTGGCCGACGCGATGATCCAGCCGACGTAGCTGTTCAGCGCCAGGCGCGGGATCGCCAGGCCTACCGGCTCCGGCGCGCTGCTGAACAGCACCAGCGCCGTCTCATGGCGGGTGCCGCGGCCTGGGAAGCTGGCGAGCGTATTGAGGTCGGCTGGATGTATGAAGATGGCCCAGGGAGCGGCGGCGGCAAGCGCGCGCGCCGTGATGGCCGCAGCCACCACGATATTGGGCTGGAACTGCCGCATGACCTGATTGAGGCGGTCCATCGGCGCAGCCTCATTCACCGCAGCGTAGTAACCGCCGGCGAGGCCCGCGCCCAGCATGGCTGCGTAGGCATCCAGGCCGCGGGGCAGGGCGATCAGCACTTTGGGTTGTGAGAACCGCGCGAAGGCGGCGGCATAGGCGCGCACGCGGCGTGCAAGGGCAGCGTATGTAATGGATCCCGGGCCCGACCGGATAGCGAGGGCAGTGCCATGCCTCACCGCAACCGACAGGAAGATATCGATCGCATCGGCAGGCGAGTCAGTCACCGGATGCCCTCTTCCTTGCTAGCCCACCTTATACTTTATGTGGGCGGGGCAGCAAGGGCGTCAACCATCGCTTGTATGCAGCAGGATGGACACATCCCAGGCGCAGCACAGGCGCCGGAGTTTCCCCCAGGAAGCGATGACTGCCCCGCAAGCGGCGGGGTGCGTCAGGCGACTTCCGGGACGGGATTGAGGGACTGGAAGATGGCCATGGTAGCGGCAAGGTCGATCCGGTCGTTTTCGTCGCGCGGAATACTGCGCACGGCGGTTATGCGCTCAGGCACCGCATAGGGCGGCAAACGGGTGGCCAGCAAACTGCGTAGGGCCTCGCAATCGAGGGACTCCGCCTCCGGCCCCTCCAAAATGGCCGCCAGCCCGTCGGCATACGGGAACACGCATACGCCGGACCAGCCGCAGCGGCGAATGGCACCGGCTACATCGTCCAGCAGGACCTTGTGGCCGCCGACACGCACCTCCCGCCCCGGACGCGGCCGCTGATACAGCAGGCCGGCGCGGCGTTCGGCCCATATGCCGGGAATGAACCGGCGGCGGAATCGGCCCGAGGCATCCCTCCTTCCGGCGGGGTTGGCAGGATCGGCGTCGATCGGATTGGCCAGCATCGGGCCGGCCAGCACCAGATCGCCTTGGTAGGCTGTCTGACCGCCAGCCAGCAGAACCTCCATACCCGCGACAGGCACGCCGATCGAGACCGTGCTGCCCTGGCAGGCCCGCGCATAGTCCTTCTTCGTCAGCATCACCTGGGTCACGATGGCGGTGGTTTCGGGGGCTTCGAACCCATACGAGATTGTGGCATGCGGACAGAGGGCAAAGAGAATCTCAACCTGCTCGCGCAGCAGGGGCTCGCCGGCCAGAACGAACAGGCGGACGCTGGCCATGTGCACCTTCGACAATGCACCGGTGGCGCGCATCATATCGATCACGCTGGGGGCGGATACCCAGACCGTGACGCCTTCCCGCGCGATCACCCGCGAGGGCTGCAACCTGTCACCCAGTCCACTGACCGGCACCAGCGAGGCCCCGATGCAGAGGCTGCCGTAGATCTCCAGAAGGCTGAGTTCAAAGGCGAGATTGTTGTACTGCGATACGATGTCCTTTGGCCCTATGATACCGGAGCCCGCGATCCAGCCGACATAGGTGTTCAAACCGTCACGCGGGATCGCCAGCCCCACCTGGTCATGCGTGTTGCTGAACATGACAAGCGCCGTCGGGTGCCGGGTGCCGCGGCCGGAAAAACTGGCCAGTGAATTGAGATCGGCCGGCTGGATGAAGGTGGCCCGGGGGGCAGCCTCCACGAGGGGTCGCACCATGGTGTCGGCTGCCACCACGATATTGGGCTGGAACTGACCCACGATGTGGTTCACCTGATCCATCGGCGCCGTCTCGCTGACCGTGGCGTAGAAACCGCCGGCAAGACCCGCGCCCAGCATGGCGGCATAGGCGTCCAGGCCAGGGGATAGCGCGATCAGCACGCGAGGTTCGGGCGCGCGGGCGAAGGCAGCGGCATAGGCGCGCACACGCCGGGCCAGGGCGGCATAGGTGATGGATCCAGGGCCATTGCGGATGGCGAGCGCGTGGCCATGCCGAGCCGCCGCGGCAAAGAAAAGATCGATGGCATCGGCCGGCGGCTCGGCCACGGCGCTCATCATCGCTGGGGTAGGAAGGTCATCGGTCATGTGGGGTCCTATCCGGGCGTCAAACATCGGGTGTGTGCACCGCTGAAGGGTGTTCCAATGGCCTGAGGCGGCCTTGACTTGCCGCGGCGAAGCGGTGTCGGCAGGCTGCATGCACATGAGAAAACATCGTGAAGGCCTCGCCATGGCTCCGCGCCTGCTGGACATTGCCAAGGCGGAGGCAACGCCAGGCGCGGCCGGGGCCGCCGCCGCCAGCGTTGCCCGCACCATCGCGCTGGAGCAGAAGGGCCTGGCCGCCTTCGCCGAACGGCTGGATCACGGGCTGGCCGGCAGCTTCGCGCGCGCTGCCTGCGTGATCGCGGCGGCGAGCGGCACGGTGATCGTCACCGGCATGGGCAAATCCGGCCATGTGGGGCGAAAGATCGCGGCAACGCTGGCCTCCACCGGCACGCCGAGCCATTTCGTACATCCTGCCGAGGCCAGCCACGGCGATCTGGGCGTGATCCGTGAAAACGATGTGGTGCTGGCGCTCAGCTGGTCCGGCGAGGCGCCGGAACTGGCCGATATCGTGGCCTTTACGCGGCGATTCGAGGTGCCGCTGATCGCCATCACATCCCAGGCCGGCAGCGCGCTGGCGCGCGAAGCCGATATCGGACTGATCCTGCCGCAATCGCCGGAGGCGTGCCCGAACGGGCTGGCGCCGACCACATCCACCACCATGCAGATGGCCGCCGGCGATGCCCTGGCGGTTCTGCTGCTGGAGCAGCGGGGATTTTCCGCCCAGGATTTTCAGCAGTTCCATCCGGGCGGAAAGCTGGGGGCGAAGCTGCGGCAAGTGGGCGCGCTGATGCATACCGGTGCGGAACTGCCCATCGTCGCCGTCGGCGCGACGCTCTCCGAAGGCATCGTGGAAATGACCTCCAAGCGCTTCGGCATCGCCGGCGTGGTGGATGAAGCGGGCGACCTGGTGGGCGCGCTGACGGATGGCGATCTGCGGCGCGCGTTCCGCCTGGGCTTCGTTGACCGGCCGGTGCGCGAGGCGATGAGCCGTAAACCCTACACGCTGCCGCGCCAGGCCCTGGCCATGCGCGCGCTCGCCCTGATGAACGAAGCCAGCATCACCTGCGTCTTTATCGTGGAAAACGGGAAACCAATCGGCCTGGTACATATCCATGATCTGCTGCGGGCTGGGATCGCCTGATGGGAGCATGATCAGCGGTTCAGGAACAGTCTTATTTTTGAGAAAATTCAGATTTTGCTCTTTTTTCAGAAACGTCGCGCATGGGTCGGCCGGAGACCGCCCAAAACTGGAAAATTGCAAGAAAGACTGTTCTTTTTTGAAAAAAAGAACCAAAAAACTTTTACTCTTTTGCGTGTGCTGCCGGCTCGGTCCGCGCAGCCGGTCAAAAGTTTTTTGCTTCTTTTTTTCAAAAAAGAAGACTTTTCTTTCCTAGGGCAGCGCCTTGTTTAGCCGGGCACGAACGTCGTCCGGGATCAGCACGGGGCGGCGGGTTACACGGTCGATCACGACAAGTGTGGTGATCGAGGTGGCGGCACAGAGTGCATCGTGAAACACGCCGTTGGCGATGGCGAAGGATGTGCCGCCAATGCGCCACAGGCGTGAGCCGACGTCGATATCGGCGGGCCAGTGCAGCTCGGCGCGGTAATCCAGCTCGATCCGGCGCATCACGACCAGCAGGCCGCGCGGCAGCCCATCGATCACGCCGCTCCGGGTGAAGCCGACGCGGCCGCTCTCGATCAGGGCGGCGAAGGCGACGTTATTGACGTGGCCGATCATGTCCGTGTCGCTGAAGCGGAGTTTTTCACGCGACCAGAACTGGTAGGCGCCGCGATCGGTAAGATCCGGATCGTCGCTCATCCCGGCAGCGCCGCGCAGGCCTGCACCAGCCAGGCGCGCACCTCCTCGGGCACGTGGGGGCCTACCTCCTCCAGCACCCTGGCGTGATAGGCATCGATCCAGGCGCGCTCTTCGGACGAGAGAAGTGCGGGCAGGATGAGAACGCGATCGAAGGGCGCGAGCGTGAGCGTTTCGAAGTAGAAGAATTTCTTCGCAGCCCCCTCGAAGGCGGCGCGCTGCACCAGCACGAGATTTTCCAGCCGGATGCCGTAGGCGCCCGGCAGATAAAATCCCGGCTCGTTGGAGATGATCATCCCCTCCATCACGGTTGCCGGGCGCAGATAGGGGGAGATCGATACCGGCCCCTCATGCACCGAAAGATAGCTGCCCACGCCATGGCCGGTGCCGTGGTCGAAATCCAGCCCGACCTGCCAGAGGGCAGCGCGGGCGAAGGCATCCAGCCTTACGCCGGCGACACCTTCGGGGAACACCAGCCGCGCGATGGCGATGTGGCCTTTGAGCACACGGGTGAACCGTTCGCGGATTTCGGCGGTGGGCAGGGTGGGGCCGGTCCAGATCGTGCGCGTCACGTCCGTGGTGCCGTCCAGATACTGGCCGCCGCTGTCGATCAGAAACAGCTCGTCGGGCAGAATGGCGCGGTCGGTTTGCGGGGTGACGCGGTAATGCATGATGGCGCCGTGCTCGCCGGCGCCGGCGATGGCGGGGAAACTCTCGCCGCGGAACAGCGCGCCCTCGGCGCGGAATTGCAGAAGTTTGGCGCTGGCCGAGAGTTCCGTTTCGTGGCCGGCGGCGGTTTCCACCCAGTGCAGGAAGCGGCACATGGCCGCGGCGTCGCGCAGATGGGCGCGGCGCGCTCCCTGCTGTTCAACCGCGTTTTTGCAGGATTTCGGCACCAGGCAGGGATCGGGCGCGGGTGCCAGCTTGGCGCCGGCCGCGCGCAGGCGCTCGGCGAACCAGACAGGGCTGCCGACGGGATCCAGCCGCACGCGCTTGCCGCAGAGCGAGGCGAGCGAGGCGGGTAGCGCCTCCCTCGGCGCGCAGGCGACCGCGTTGCCGAGTGTGGCGCGCGTTTCCGGCGGCAGTTTCGCCGGGTCCATGAACAGCTCAACGCCCGCATCGGCGTGCAGGATGGCGAAGCCCAGGGCCAGCGGGGTGAAGCCCACATCCTGGCCGCGGATGTTGAGCAGCCAGGCGATGGAGGCGGGATCGCTGATCACGGCGGCATCCTGCTTTTCCGCCTTCAGAATAGCTGCCACCCGCACGCGCTTTTCATCGGATGTGGCGCCCGCGTATGCCGCATCATAGGGCAGTGCCGGGGCGGGCGGCGGGGGTGGGCGATCCTGCCAGGCGAGGTCCACCGGATTTTGCGCAACGGGTACCATCGTGATGCCGGCTTCGGCAAAGCGGGCGAGTTGTTCTTCGCTCATCAGCCAGGGGTCGTAGCCGACGCGGGCGCCTTCGCCGGCCTGGTCGGCGACGAATTTGGGCGGCGGCGTTTCGGTGATGTGCAGACGCTGCCACAGATCGGGGTCGGTTTCGGTGGCGAGTTGCAGCACGTAGCGGCCGTCGCTCCATACCGCAGCTGTGGTGGCGAATACGGCGGCGAGGCCCGCACTGCCGGTGAAGCCGGTGAGCCAGGCGAGGCGCTCGGCGGAGGGGGGCACGTATTCGCCGAGGTGCTCATCGGCGCGGGGCACCAGGAAAACCGCAAGGTCCTGGCGCGCCATTCCGGCCCGCACGGCGGCGAGGCGTTCGGCATAGGTCATGATCTTAGCACCATCGTTGCCCAGTCTCCCTCGCGTAAGATTGTTTCAAGGCGCAATCCCTGCCGCCGGTGCGCGGCCAGCACCATGCGCATCTGGCCGATCAGCAAGCCGGCCAGGATTACTGTGCCGCCGGGGGCCAGATGCGATGCCAGATCGCGGGCCATCAGGCATAGGGGGCGGGCAAGGATATTGGCGAAGATCAGATCGAATTTTTTCGCGCGGCCGACGGCGCCGGCCTGCCAGCCATGGCCAAGGCGCGGCGCCACGCGGCCGCGCAGGCCATTCAGCGCCGCGTTCTGTGCTGTCACACGCACCGACCATGGATCGTTATCCACCGCCAGCACGCGCCGGCGCAGCAGGCCGGCCGCCGCCATGGCGAGGATGCCGGAGCCGCAGCCCATGTCGATGATTTTATGCGGCTTTCGATAGGCGATCCGTTCCAGGGCAAGAAGGCAGCCGCGGGTGGATCCGTGTTCGCCCGATCCGAAGGCGAGGCCTGCATCCAGCGTCAAGGTGACCCGTGACGACAGATGCGGCGAGGCGAGATGGGTGCCGCGCACGGCGAAATGCTTGCCGATCTTCTGTTCGGGGAAAGCTGAATAGACGCGGGCGAGCCATCCTTCGGCTTGCGTCGGCGCACGCTCCAGGGGGGCGGCAATACCGGTGACGCCGGCTGCCACCGCCAGGCCGGAGAGGAGGCTTTCCTCGCCCTCGCCCACCGCCTTTACACCCTCCACGCGCCACAGGCCTGCTGCTTCATCCACGACGAAGAGGCCGACAGTGCTGCAGGCGAGGGCGATTGCGGATTCGTAGGCGGGAACGGCGGTGTTTGGCACCGTGACGGAGACGGTTTCCAGCAGGCGGATGTGGCGGTTCATGCGGGGTTGTGCTGTCGCGGACTCGCCGGCAGCGCACGCCAAGAGGCAAAAGTTTTTTGGTTCTTTTTTTCAAAAAAGAACATTCTTCACACCTTCTCCACGAAGCGATCCATCACCCGCTTCTGCCCCGCCTTCTCGAACGCGATATCCAGTTTGTCATCGTCGCTGGCGATCACTTCGCCGTAGCCGAATTTTTCGTGGAAAACCCGTTGCCCCACGGTGATCTTTTCCGCGCGTGCCGGGCGGCCCGCGTTTTCCCACGGTTCCGCGCGGCGGGCCGCGATCGGGCCGTTGGCGAACACGCTTGGCGCCATCAGCAGCGACGATCGGGCCAGCGCGGCGGAGCCGGCGCGTTCGATATGCGCATCGGGCAGTTCATCCACGAAGCGGCTCGGCACGGAACTCTGCCAGTTGGCATAGATGCGGCGATTGGCGGCGTAGCTGACGACCGCACGCTTGCGCGCGCGCGTGAGGCCGACATAGGCGAGGCGCCGTTCCTCCTCCAGGCCCTTGTTGCCGGTCTCATCCATGGCGCGCTGATTGGGGAAAATCCCTTCCTCCCAGCCCGGCAGAAACACCGTGTCGAATTCCAGGCCCTTGGCGGCGTGCAGCGTCATCAGGCTGATCCGGTCGGTTTCTCCCTGCTCCTCGTTTTCCATCACCAGCGAGACGTGATCGAGAAAGCCGGAGAGGGTTTCGAAATCGGCCAGGGCGCGGACGAGTTCCTTCAGATTGTCCAGCCGGCCCGGCGCTTCGATGGATTTGTCGGCTTTCCACATGCCGGTATAGCCGCTCTCGTCCAGCATCGTGGCGATCGTGACGATATGCCCGTCGCTTTCCAGCAGGGCGCGCCAGCGCACGAAGCCGCTCGCGAGCCCGGCGATCGCCTCGCGCACGCGGCCCTTCAGCGCGCCATTTCTGGCCAAGGTTTCCGCCGCCGCGGACAGCGAGATCGACTGGCTGCGTGCCGTCTCGTGCATCATGCGCAGGGCCACATCCCCCACGCCGCGGCGCGGTACATTCACGATGCGCTCATAGGCGAGATCGTCGGCCGGCTGGCGCAGCACGCGCATATAGGCGATGGCATCGCGGATTTCGGCACGTTCGTAAAAGCGCAAGCCGCCGACAACACGATAGGGGATGGCGAGCGTGATCATCCGCTCCTCGAACGCGCGCGTCTGGAAGCCGGCGCGCACCAGGATGGCCATATCGGCGAGGTTTTTTCCTTCCTTCCGCAAGGATTCCACGCGTTCGCCGACCATGCGCGCTTCCTCATCGGAATCCCACAGGCTGACGACGCTGACTTTTTCGCCGGCAGCGTTGCTGAGGCCGGAGCGCAGGGTTTTGCCGAGCCGGCCTTCATTGTTGGCGATCAGGGCGGAGGCAGCAGCGAGGATAGGCGCAGTGGAGCGGTAATTGCTTTCCAGCCGCACCACGCGGGCGCCGGGGAAATCCTTTTCGAAACGCAGGATGTTTTCCACTTCCGCGCCGCGCCAGGAATAGATCGACTGGTCATCGTCGCCCACGCAGCAGATGTTTTTCGATGCTTGGGCCAGCAGCCGCAGCCACAGATACTGAACCACGTTGGTATCCTGGTATTCGTCCACCAGGATGTAGCGGAAGATGCGGTGGTAGTGTTCCAGCACGCTGGGCTGCGCCCGCATGATCTCGGTCATGTGCAGCATCAAATCGCCGAAATCGGCCGCGTTCAATGCGCGCAGGCGGTTCTGATAGGCGGCGTAGATCTCGCGCATACGGCCGCCGGCGAAATCCGATTCGTCGGCCGGGGTGAGGCGGTCGGGGGTCTGACCACGATCCTTGTAGCGTTGCAGCAGGCCCATCACGGCGGGGGGTGCCCAGCGTTTGGCGTCGATCTTGCCCGCCTCCATCACCTGCTTGAGCAGGCGCAACTGATCGTCGGTATCGAGGATGGAAAAGCTGGGGGTGAGGCCAACATGCTCGGCATGGCGCCGCAGCATGCGGGCGCACAGGGCGTGGAAGGTGCCGAGCCAGAGGCCTTCGGCGGGGCGGCCGAGCAGGGCGCCCACACGCTCGCGCATTTCGCGGGCGGCCTTGTTGGTGAAGGTGACGGCCAGCACCTGGCCGGGGGCGGCGCGGCCGGTGAGCAGGATATGGGCGAAGCGGGTGGTGAGAACGCGGGTCTTGCCGGTGCCCGCGCCGGCGAGCACCAGCAGCGGGCCATCGACGGTTTCCACGGCCAGGCGTTGCTCGTGGTTCAGTTTTGCGAGGTAGTCGGGCATGGGGGCAATCTGCGCGGGCGGGAGAGAGGAAGAAAGGCCTTCTTTTTTGAAAAAAAGAAGCAAAAAACTTTTACTTTTGCGCCCTCACCACAGAAGACGACACGCCCACCCCACGCGTCCCTGAACAAGTAAAAGTTTTTTGGTTCTTTTTTTCAAAAAAGAACATTCTTTCTTTTTTGTGAGGATATTCCCATGCGCCGCCTACCCCTCCTCCTGGCGCTCGCCCTCTCCGCCTGCGGCCAGCCCGTGCCCGTGGGGCATTTCGCCGGCACCGCGCCGGAATTCGACGCGATTGCCTTCTGGACCGGCCATCACCGCTCCTGGGGCGTGCTCGAGAACCGCAGCGGCGGGCCGACCGACACGGTGGTGACCGACTGTGTGGGCATTGTGGCGCCGGATGGCACGCTGCACATGGTGCAGACGCTGACGCTGGGCGATGGCAGCGTGCAGCACCGGGACTGGCACATGCGCCGCACGGGACCGCACAGTTTCGTGGCCACCGCCAACGATATGGTGGGGCAGGCCGACGGCACCTCCGCGGGGCGGGTGTTCCATTGGCGCTGGGTGCTGGCGCTTTCGCCGGGCGATCCGGTGAAGAACGTGGTGATGGATCAGTGGATGTATCTGATGGATGGGGGTTCGATGATGAACCGGACAACGATCAGCAAGCTGGGGATTACGCTCGCGGAGGTTTCGGAGGAGTTTCAGGCGGCGCCGTAGGTTAAGGAAGAAACTGTTCTTTTTTGAAAAAAAGAACCAAAAAACTTTTATCCTTTCGCCAACCGGCGAATTTGGGCGCTCAGTAATGGATGAACTGCCCCTCGGGGGCGATTTGCTGGATGATGTCGAATTCATCACGGTTCGACGTCAGCACCGGAATCCCCGCCTTGCTGGCCGAGAGGAAGATCAAGGCGTCGTTCAAACATTCCTTGCGCTGGTAAGGCTGGAATCTCTGCGTCCGCGCGAGTGTGCCGGCGATGACGCCGGCATCCGCCCAAATCCGGTCATCGGGCGTCACCAGCCGGCTTGCCGGGATGTCGGCGAAGAGTTCGGCGTAATGGTCGCGCATCGCCGGCCAGTTAGGGTGAAGCGGGTCAGCATGAGCAATTCCGGTCGCCAGTTCCGCCAGGGCAACCGAGCAGTGGAAAAGCAGCGCTTGGTCCAGAGCGTCGCGCACGCGAGAGGCAAGCCGCCCGGCAGCGCTGTTGATATACACATTCGTATCCAGCAGCAGGCAACGTGGCGTGGCTGGCAAGGTGGCCAGACCGGAAATCTTGCCCTGCCCCCGGGGAACGAGTGGCGATAGGCGCCTGTCGGGTTTGCGTTTTCGAAGGGTGCCTGTGAGATCAATACTCAAGGTCGTGGTCTGGCCCTAGGCGCCCTTCCGTGCGGCGGAGAAACGCTGCCACAGGATCAGGCCGGGCGAGCATAGCGAGCGCCATGATCCCCAGTTCACTCGTTGAACTGACGCCGGTTTCACGCTTGGCAGCCTCAACCAGGGCAGGGGGGGCGCGAAAGCTGACATGCACCGTCTTGTCCCCGCCGAACAGCCCGGCGCGCCGGGCCTCGTCCAGCACAGACGCCAGCATCGGCGTCGGTGTCGCGCGCGCACCCGCCATGGCACCCTCACCATCCACTATGTGCGCAGAATACGAGAGCTTGTCACACATAGCAAGCGCAGGCTTGGATCGCGCACCCTACCCGTTCAAATGCTGCGCGGCCATGAACTCCACCGTCAGGTCCTCGATACCGGTCACGACAATCTGCGTGCCGATGCACAGCAGCAAAAACGCCACCAGCCGCGTCAGCACCCGCGCGCCGCCGCTGCCCAGCAGACGGAACACCGCATCGGAGTAGCGGTAGCTGATCCAGATCAGGACAGCGATCGAGATCGCGGCAGCGCTCATGCCCAGCATGAAGGGCATGATGCCATGGCCGAACTGCGGCCGCTCCGCCGCCAGCGCGATCATCACGGAGATGGTGCCGGGGCCGGTGGTGAGCGGAATCGTCAGCGGATAGAACGCCGCGCTGGCGGAAAGCCGGGCGGGCTGGGCCTGCTGTTCCTTGCGGGCTTCGTCCGCCTCCGGCTGATTGAGCAACTGCCAGGCGCTGTTGGCCACCACCAGCCCGCCGCCCACGCGCAGGGCGCCCAGGCTGATGCCGAAAAAATTCAGCACATAGCTGCCGGCCCAGAGCGAGACCAGCAGCACCACCCCGGAATACACGCCCACCTTGCCCGCGAGCCATCGCCGTTCCGCAAGCGTCCGCTGGCCCGCCACCTGCAGGAAGATCAGCGCCCCGCCTGGCGGATTGATGATCGAGAACAGGGCGGGAAAGGCCAGCAGGAACGATCCCACAAACCCCTGCAGCGGGAACGGCACGTAGTGCATGAAGGCTCCGGACGGCGAATGCGTGCTTAGATTGGATAGGCGGCCGGAACCAGATCCGTGCGGCCAAAATCATCGCCCTTGAACAGCAACCGCAAGCCGCGAGTCTTTGCCAGCGCATAGGATGCGCAATCGCCAAAATTCAGCCCCGCCGGGTGCCGTCCCTTGCCGAAGCGCAGAAACGCCATCCGCGCCTCGGCCACCTGTGCCGGATCCTGATCCACCAGATCCATCGCCGCGGACTGGATGAGGGCATCGAGCTCGGCCCAAGACGCGGCACTGCCTTGGCGGCCGGCCAAGAGGATGCTGGCTTCCAGAAAACTCATCGTTGAAACCAGGCATCGGTCTTCCGCGGCGAGAATTCTCAGGAAGCGCTCGGCCTCCTCCTCCCGCCGGAGGATGGCCACAAGAGCCGAACTGTCCACGGCGATCACGCCGGCAGGCCGTCCTCGTCGTAAAGATCGGCGTCCGTCAGCAGATCCTGCCCTTGCAGGCGCGCGGCGCTGCGCAGGCTTATGGCGCGCAGCTCCTCATACCGGGCTTGGGCATCGGGACGCGCAGCCGGGCGCTTGCGCACCCCGCCGGGGATGAACTCCGCACCAGCCTGCTCCAGTGTTTGGCGCACGCTCTCAACCGTGGCCGGTGCCACACAGCCACTGACTTCGGCCGCCTCAAGCCGCCGTATGGTGATGACGGATACGTGGGCACGCGCGGCGAGGTCAGCCTGATCGATGCGCAGAAGCGCACGCGCTGCCCGGATCTGATCGGAGGTCACGCGCATGAGCAGAAGCTATCAGATTGATCGTAATTGATCAACCGGATAACCGTCTATGTCTCCTGCCCCGGCCGCACCCCCAGAATATGCGCGATCGCGTATGTCAGATCAGGCCGGTTCAGCGTGTAGAAATGGAACTCGTCGATGCCATTGGCCTGCAGCACGCGCACCTGCTCGGCGGCCACCACGGCGGCCACAATCCGGCGCGTCTCCGGATCGTCCTCGGTCCCCTCGAAGAGCCGGGCCATCCAGGCGGGCACGCTGGCGCCGCAGGCGGCGCTGAATTTGCAAGCCGTCTCGAAGTTGGAAACGGGCATGATGCCCGGCACGATCGGCGCGGTGATGCCGGCGGCCAGGCACTTGTCCAGGAAGCGGAGGAAGACGTCCGCATCGAAAAAATACTGGGTGATGGCGCGCGCGGCACCGGCATCCAGCTTGCGGCGCAGGTTGTCCAGGTCGGCCGCTTCGGTGCCGGCGGCGGGATGCATCTCCGGATAGGCGGCAACCGTGATCTCGAAATCCGCCACGCGCTTGAGGCCAGCCACCAGATCCGCCGCGTATGCGTAGCCGCCGGGATGCGGCACATAGGGGCCGTCTCCAGGCATGTCACCGCGCAGGGCCACGATGTGGCGCACGCCGGCATCCCAGTAGCTGCGGGCCACATCGTCCACCTCGCCGCGATCGGCGCCCACGCAGGTCAGGTGCGCGGCCGGCGTCAGGCTGGTTTCGCGCACGATACGCGCAACGGTGGCATGCGTGCGGGCCTGCGTTGAGCCGCCGGCACCATAGGTGACGGAGACGAAGCGCGGCCGCAGTTTTTCCAGCCGCCGGATACAGGTCCAGAGCTGGGCCTCCAGCGCCTCGGTCTTGGGCGGGAAGAATTCGAAGCTGAGCGCGGGTGCCGCATCCTGCACGCCCGGCGCCGGCAGGCGCGAAAAGCGCGGGCCGGTCAGCCAGCGCTCCAGCGTGGCGGGCGGCAGGGCCGCATCGGGGAAATGTTCGTCCATGGCGATGGTAGATGACGCCTCGGCCTACAGGAGTGCAAGAGTGCCGTGCCGGCGGGGATGCAACAATGGCGTGGCCTGCTGCGGCTGCTTCCCGATACATGGTGTTGCAACCGGGCATTGCCCGCCGCGTTGCAGCCCCCGCGCCGGATGCTACATAGCCGGAACCGAGTTATGCCGCCTGCCACGCCCCGAGGGTTTTTTATGCGTCCAAGCTTTCAGCCCGCCTGGGCAACGCTCGCCCTGGCCGGGCTCGCGCTCAGCGCCTGCGCCGCCAAGCCGCCAGCCAGCGACCCGGATGCAGTCGCCGAGTATGAGCAGACCAACGATCCGCTGGAGCCGACCAACCGGTTCTTCTATGGCGTGAACGACAAGCTTCAGCGCTACGCCATCGATCCGGTTTCACAGGGCTATGTTTATGTGGTGCCGCACCAGGTGCGCGGCGGCGTTCACAATGTGCTGAGCAACCTCACAAGCCCTGTCACCTTCGCCGACGATGTGTCGCAGGCCAATCCCCGCCGCGCGGGCGATACGTTCATGCGGTTCGTGATCAACTCCACCGCCGGCGGGCTCGGCATATTCGATGTCGCAACAGGTTGGGGCTATCCGACGCACGACACGGATTTCAACGTCACGCTCGCGCTGTGGGGCGTGCCCGCAGGGCCCTATTTGTATCTGCCGGTGCTGGGGCCAACCAGCCCTCGTGGCGTCGCGGGGTATGGGGCGGATGTCGTGCTCGATCCGTTTACCTGGGTGCCGAGAGGCTACGGCCTGGTTACCTTCAATTGGGCGCGCTATGGCCTGACGCTGGTTGACCGCTATTCCCGTTATGCCGGGGACCTCAAGCACGTGAAGGAGGGGGCTCTGGATCCCTACGCCACGTTCCGCAGCCTCTACCGGCAGAATCTCGCCGCCCGCGTGGCGGCCGCCAAGACCGATGAGCCTGCCACTCCGCCGGCCTGGAGCCCGCCGCCGTCGAAATAGGGCGCGTGCCTGGGCCGAATGTAACCAAGTTTTCCGCACTCGAACCGTGGCCGCGGCGGCACGCTCTGCCAAGGCCGGATGACGCGCAGGAGCAGAAGAACCAAACCATGACCCGCCATGTCACTCGCCGTACGTTTGTGGCCCTTTTTGCTTCATGTCTGTTCGCCCTGGCCGCTTCGCCCAGCGCCTGGGCCCAGACAAGCGCCGACAACGCCTTCGTGCGCCAGTTCGCCGACCAGCTTGTCGCCATCATCAATGGGCCTGACTCCGCCGCGGCGCGCAAGGCGGCGTTGGGGCCGGTGATCGATCACGACGTGGATGTGGACCGGATCGCGCGGTTCTGCCTGGGCCGGTTCTGGACCAGCGCCACGCCGGCGCAGCAGGCGCAATACACGACCGTGTTCCACCAGGTGCTGCTGAACGCCATCAGCGGCCATCTGGGTGAATATAAGGGCGTGAGCTATGTGATGACCGGGGATTCGCCCCAAGGCGCGAACACGCTGGTGGGCACCAGGATCACCCGGCCGAACGCCGCCACGGTTGATCTGCAATGGGTGGTGGAGACGACGCCGGCGGGGCCGAAGGTGGTGGATGTGATCGCGGAGGGCACCAGCATGCGGCTGACAAGCCGGAGCGATTACGCGAGTTTTCTGACGCGGCATGGCAATGATGTGGGGGCGTTGATAGGGGCGTTGCAGAACCAGGTGGCGCAGGGGAGTTAAGAAATTCCAAGGGGCTCTGCCCCCTGGACCCCCGTCATGCGAGAGCCTGCTTCGCAGGACACGCGAAAGCCTGCTTCGCAGGACGCGGCCGAGAGGCCCCAGACCCCGGCTTCACCCCGCGATCCCCAACCGTGCCGGGTCGAAACGCCGGGGGCAGAGCCCCTGGCCTTCCTTTTCTGAGATATTATCCCACCGCCTTGGCAATCAGCGCCTCATACCCCTCCAGATACGCCGCCATCTGCAAATTCCGCTCGGCCCACGCCCGCGCCCCGCGACGCAACCGCGACGCCAGGCGCTGATCCTCCAGAATTTCCAGCACCGTATCCGCGATCACATCGGGTTCCAGAAACGGTGTGAGAAGCCCGGTCTTGCGATGCGTAATGAACTCGCGCACCGGCGCCACGTCGCTGGCAACAATGGCACACCCCACCGCCATCGCCTCGCGAAGCGACCATGAGGCAACGAACGGGTATGTCAGATACACATGCGCGTCCGAGCGCTGGAGCAATTTCAGATAGGTCTCATACGGAACCCGGCCGGCGAAATGCACGCGGCTCATATCCGCCGAACCCGCGATCTCGTTTTGCATGTGCTCGCGCCAGGTGCCGGCCGGCGGCTTGAAGCCGTAGCTCACGCCATCGCCCCCCACCAGGATCACCCGCACATCCGGCCGCGCCGCCAGAAGCCGCGGCAAGGCCCGCATGATCATGTGAAAGCCCCGGTAGGGCTCCAGATCGCGCACCACATAGGTGACGAGCTTTTCCTCCGGCCGCACCTTGTAGCCGGCCAGGGTCACCATGCGGCGACGCAACTCCGGGTTCGGGGAGCACAGGTCGAGATTGACGCCTTCTTGCAGCACCTCCAGCCGGCCGCGCGCCCAGGCCGGATAGGTACTGTATTGGAAATGCGTCGGCGTATGGCCCAGGCCTGGATTGGCGAGTGCAATGAGATTGACCGTATTCTTGATCCGGATGCGCGCGGTCATGTCGGCTGGGGAGGGAAATTCGGGATCGAATCCCACATCGAAGCCTTCCACATTGTAGAAAAACTCGTGGTAGCCCAGCAAAGGAGCCGCGGGCCAAACGTCGTTCACGTGCAGCAGCTCGCCCCAGCCGTGATGGCCAAGGATTATGTCGGGCGTGAAACCCAACTGCTTGAGGCTGAATGCGGCTCGCGCCACGTTTTCGGCGCGCGACAACGCCAGCTCAAAGTCGCGGGCGTAGGGATGCCAGGCATTTGAGGGCGCACGTGGCCCCGGACGAAGGACCTTGCGCACCCCCTCCACGCTGTTGCGCTGCGCCTCGGTGATGAACACCAGATCATGTTTCTTTTGCGCGGCCAGGTGCCGCAGCAAATGGAGGAATTGCGCAGGGAAATTCTGATGCAGGATCAAATATCTCAACGCGCATCCCCGGCACGCGCCCGAACCGCCAGAAGACGCGGGCGCGGTGCTTGCGCGCCCTGTATCAGCCTGCGTGTTCCCAGGCAGATCCCGCGGAGACTGCCCGGCGTCACCGCTTGCCGCGGGGAAGCGCCTTGCCCTTGTTAGGCTGCAAACCGCGCTTTCCCGCCGCGCCGGGCTTTGTGGGCACCGAGGATTTTGGCGACGTCGCGTTGCGGCCGGAGCTCTTGGTGGCCAAAGGCGGCGGCGCCGACTTTGGCGCTGCCGGCTTGGGCGGGCTCGGCTCGGCAACCGCAGCCGCCACGCGCGGGCGGGCGGCGGGCTTGGGCGCCGGCGTCTCGATGACGACGACGGATGGCGGTTCAGCCGCCGCCGGCCGCGCGGCGGGCTGCTCCGCCGCGTTGCGATCAATCAGCGTGATCCTGAAAGCCTCCAGCGGCGACATGCTCTCCGCCTGGCAGGGCTCGCCATTGTCCAGCGGCCCTACTTTCGTGCCATCCACGAAACTGGCGCTGACCACGCAATCGAACCGCTCGGCGGCTTCGCCGCGCAGGCGCATGCGCAGGCCCAGGATCGGCAGGCTCATGCCGCGGCTGCCACAATACTGGCCACCTTCCGCCCAGGGGCTGAGCCAGCCACGGCCCAGAACCGCCTGATACTCGACGTCCGCCGGCCCGATCGTGGCACCCGGAAAAACCGCCTTGGGGGAGACGGCAAATCCCTCGATCCACCGCTTGCTGTCCGGCTCGCCCATCCACTCGTCCAGTTTCGCCATGACATCGCCGCGGCCCTGAATATGCGCCACGATCTCGGCACGCTTGGCTGCCTCGCCGTCCGCGGCAGCGCCAGCAGCCGGCGTGTTTTGCGGGCCCGGCGCCGGCGCCGGCGCCGGGACTGCCCGGGGGCCGGGGCCGGCGGCCGCCACGGGGCCGTTGGCTGCCTGAAGCGCGGGCCGCATCGCCATCGCCGCCGCGACCTGGCCGGACGGCGCGACCGCCTGCTGACCCAAGGGTGGCAGCGCGCCGCTTTCCGCCAGGCGCATGATTTGCAGCCGCGGTGCGTCCGCGGTGCTGTTCGGCGCCTGATAGATCGTGACCAGCACATGGGCGGGCCCGCGTGTTACCCGCACCAGCGCCGCACCGTTCCAGCCGCCAAGCCAGCCATCGTCGCGAAAGCTGGTGATCGTGACCGCCTCCGGCCGGAAGGCAGGCCCCGGCGGCAAGGAGACACGCACGCCCGGCAAACCCGTTGCCGGATCAGGCAGGGCGCTACCGGGCGCATTGAAGATGCAGAACAATCCGGCATCCAAGGTCATGAGATTGCCGGAAACCTTCAATTCGGTAACCATTCTCTGGGCCTGGTTTTGCTGAGCCCCTGGCTGGCCTGGGGCACCGGCCACGGCCGGGTTCTTCTGGTCACTCACGGCTGATCATCGAGCTCCAATTTTTTCAAGACCTTCTGCCTGGTGGCGCCGCAATCTGCGCCGGGGCAAGCAAACGGGCAAGGTGATGTGCGGCACGGCATCACCGCCAGGAGGGACATTTGCCCCAGGTAAAACAAGGCGGCTTGTAAAAACCGTACTAATCCCGGCAAGAAACATGTCTAGCGCCTGATCGCAAGCGACAGCAGCGCATCATTTACCGCGGCCGGCGGCAGGCCCAGTGGCAGAAGCCATCCCCGCCCCGACTGACGTATCCGTTCCGCCGGCGTGCCAATGTCGAATACCACTGCCGAAAGATCCGCCTTCCAAACATCACTCAGCGCATAGCACCAGGTCTCCGGCCAGATCGAGGGCAGAAAGGCGACATGCGCGGATTGCGCGCGGATCAGCGTATTGGCTTCGGCAGCCACGAACCGGCCCGTGACAAAAATACGTCCGGTGGCCAGAAGCGTTGCATCGTCGATCGAATATCCCACCACCACGAAGCTGAGAGGCAGACCTCGCGCGGCCGCATCGAGCCCGCAGGCGCGCAGAACATCGAAACCCTTCTCCACCCCAACAGCCCCTACCACCACCACCTTCAAGGGCGGGGTGAATCCATCGCGGCCAGTCCGCATGCGCGGCGGCTGGAACGGCGGATCAGGCTCCCATGGCTGCACGTGGGGGCGCACGCCCGGGGCATGGCGGGCCACGCGGCGGGCGACATCCTGGGATGGCACGATCACGGACCGCGCGGCCGCGAGATCGGCGGTACTGCGCCGGCGCAAATGGGCAGGCGAGACAGAATCGGTGATCCAGCGGCCCCAGCGGGCGACGCACTGATCACACTCCGCAACATCGGGCTCTCCGCAGAACCGGCCCTGCCCGGTGACGAACGAGATCTGGGCGCAAAACCACGCATAATCGTGAATCCACACGTCATACGGGATGCCCAGGCCAGTGATCAGGTCCATCACGCTGTGGTCGTGGCCCAGCAGATGGTGGATTTCGGCGGCGACGGGCCGGGAGGCCGCCAGGAGACGGCGCAGGGGAGCGGACTCGAAGGGCAGTTCAAAAGCGAGGTTGGGCGTGTCGCCGCCTGGCTCGCCCACTTCGCAGCGGCCTTCGACGGCGCGCAGAAGGATGGGCCGAAGGCCCTCGGCGCGCAGAGCTTGCGCGCGCGCCTCCACCACACGGCCCGTGCCGCCGCCGAAATTATGGGTGACGAGGATACAGGAGGTTGCCGGTGCCTGCTGGCGCCGCCATCGTTCCATATCCAGCCGGCGCCGCGCGGGGGCCAATGGATCCGCGGTGATCCAATCGGCCACGCGTGCCGCGTAGCCGGGATGCAGACGCTCGAGAATGCCCTGGTTGCGGTTCAGCAGATGCGTCCGCGCCGGGCCGAACGACACGCCGCCCAGATGGGCGACGAAGACACCGGGCACCGCCACGTGGCGGTAGCCCGCCGCGCGGGCACGCTCACAAAAATCATTCTCCTCGCCATAGCCTTGGGCAAAGGAGGATTCGTCGAACAGGCCGGTTGCCAAGAGGCAGTCATGCCGGATGAACATGCAGAAGCCGTGCGCCGTCGGCACGTCCACCAGGCGCCCCGCATTGGCGCAGGCGGCCTGTGCGGCCATCAGGCAGGTGCCCGACAGGTCCGGCGCCGGATTGCCGCCCGCCGCTTTCGGCACGCTGAAAATGCTGGCCTCGTTGGAAAACGGCGTGGCGGTACCGATATCCGGCGCGCTGCAGGCGGCATCACGCAGCGCCTCGATGACACCTGGCGGCACCAGCGTGTCGCTGTTCAGCAGCACGACATGCCGGCCGGACGCCGCGCGCATGCCGGCGTTCACGGCGGCCGGATACCCACGGTTGCGGCCCGGGATGGCACCCGGCACGCTGAGCAGCCGGATTGCGCCCTTCGCGGCAAGGGCTGCGACCGCATCCACGAGCGCCGGCTCAGGCGAGGCGTCGTCGACCACCCAGACCCGCGTGCCGGCAGGCACCGCGTTCAGCACCGAATCGATACACGCGAGCGTGGTGCGCAAGCCGCGATAGATGGGGATCACCACATCGACGGGCAGATCAGGTTCGCTCGATGGTGCCGGGGCGGCCGGGCTGCCACGTGGCCGCCGTACGCCGCGTGCCGGCAGCGGGCTGCCGAGCACGTCCCGGCCGTCGGCGCCGATCACCTGCACCCGCGCGGTGGCAGGAACGCTGCGGGCGAAGCGGCGTGGCCGCGCCGATGGTGTGGTGCCATCGACCTCGGCCAGCAACTCGGTCGCGGTGATGGTCTCCTCCCAGGCAGCCCGGCCACGCGCGGCATCCACCACCAGGCGGAGTTCTGGGTCGAGCGTGGGGGCGCCAGGATACCAGGCCCATCCAGCGACGCCATCCTGCGTGCGATCGACGAACGACTCCATCCGCAAGACGCGTGAGAGCGCGATCGGGCTGCCGGGGACAGGATCGCCGGCGCGTGTAACCTCCAGGCACTGCGCACGCATCCATCCCGGCGGCAGATGCAGCTCGCTGATCGTGGCTGCCTGCGTCAGAACCACGCCATCGAGGGTGCAGCACACTGGGCCGCCAGGCCCGTTTAACAGCAGCACGCCATCCGGGCGCACGCCGCACCAGCCGTCGCGCAGAACCACATCCGCCATGGCGTGCAGGCAGGCATCGGCGGCGTTGGCAGAGAGGCCGGCGCGCAGGGAGGCTGCCGCCTCGTGCGGCCTGCGGGCCAGAAGCTGGGCGGCCGCGAGCCCGGCCCAGCACTCCGCGGTGCCATGCCGTGCAGACAGCTCGCCGAACAACGCCACCGCCTGGTCCGCGGCCCCGGCGCGCAGCGCCTGCGCCGCGAGCGCGAGGCAGAGATTCTGGTCCGCGGGTGCCATGCGATGGGCGCGGTCCAGCCAGGCCAGGCCGCCGTTGATGTCGCCCGCAGCGGCCAGCGCCTCGCCCTTGTCCCACGCATCGCGCACGCTGGCGCGCAAAGCTGTCAGATCCAGCTCCGGCTTTTCGAACGGGCGCCACCGCCGCGGCCGCACATCCAGCCGGAACCTAGCCAATGTTTCGGCTCCCGCCGGCACAATGCGCATACGGCGCCCCTACCACCGTCACCTTCAGCAGCGGGGTCTGGGGGTGAGACCCCAGCTTGGTGCAGGGGCAGAGCCCCTGGCCGCGCCTGGCAAGCGGGATGTCTGTCAGCCGTGCCGTGGGTCGATGACGTCGCGCGGGTCCTGGGGCGGGCCGGGGATGGGCTGCACAGCAGCCCATCCTAAGGGAGATCCGGCAAGGTGAAGGACAATGGCCTGCTATCTGCCTGTGATGGCGGTCAGTGCGTCGGGGGTCAGGCGGTCCAGGTCGATCTGGGCCTCGTCCACGCCGGCGGCGCGGGCGCGTTCCAGCCAGATGCGCGCCTCGCGCGGCTCCGGCAGACCGCCTAAGCCCCGCGCGAGGAAGCGGCCCAGCATCATCTGCGCATGGGTATGCCCCTTTTCGGCCGCCATGCGATACCATTTGCGTGCTTCTTCCCGGTTTTCCGGCACGTCATGTCCGCCGCCGAGCATGGCCCCCACGGCGAACATCGCGCCCACATGCCCCTTCTCCGCGGCCTTTCGGAACAGGCGCAGGGATTCGCCGTGATTACGCTCGCCGCCGACGCCGTTCAGAGACATCTCACCCAGCGCCACCTCCGCGTCCAGCATGCCGGATGCGGCAGCGCGGGCAATCCAGAGCCGGCCTTCCACCGGATCGGCCTCGATCCCGCGGCCTTCGGTGAGCATCCGGCCGTACCAATATTGTGCGTTGACCACGCCGTCGGCGGCACGGCGCAGCCAGAGAACGGCGCGCCGGTCGTCGCGCTCCACGCCGACGCCCTCGGCCAGGCAGACGCCGAGGTTGAAAGCGGCAACCAGGTCGCCGGAGCCGGCCGCCTGTTCGAACAGCTCGCGGGTACGCCGGCCATCCTGCTCGGTGCCGTTGCCGGAGAGCAGCAGATTGGCGAGGTCAGCCTGGGCCTGGCGGTCGCCGCCCTCGGCGGCACGGCGAAACCAGCGGCCGGCCTCCTCGGGATCGCGGTGCACGCCGGCGCCGGTCAGGAAGAGCAGCCCCAGCGCCCTGGCCGCTGCCGCGTGGCCAGCCTCGGCAGCGCGATTGTACCAGATCGCCGCTTCGGCGTAGTTGGGCGGCAGGTCGCCGCCGCGGGCGTAAATGTCACCAACCAGGGCGGCGGCTTCGCGATCGCCGGCATTGGCGGCACGGCGCAGCCAGGATTCGCCCTCGATCGGGTTGCGCGGCACGCCACGCCCTTCCAGCAGGGCAAGTCCCCAGCGCGCCTGGCCGCTGCGGACGTTCTTTTCGGCGGATTGCTTGTAGTAGCGCGCCGCTTCTTCGAGGCTGGCCGGCATGCCGGCACCGCGTTCATGCATCACGCCCAACAGATACAGCGCCGTGGGCAGCCCGGCATCGGCAGCCTTCTTCAACGCCTGTGCGGCTGCCTCATGGGCTTCGTAGGTGGTCGCGGCGCGCAGCAGCGACAGGCCGCGGCCAAGATAGCCCTGGGGGCAATCCGCGGCCGCAGACCGCTCGTACCAGTGCTCGGCTTCGGTGAGATCACGGATACCATCCGGACCGGAGGTGAGGATGTAGCCGAGCAGTGCCTGAGCCTCGGCCGAGCCACCCTCGGCGCCGCGCCTGGCCCATTTCAGCGCCTCGGGGAAGTCCGGATCGTCGGCTGACTGGCCGGGTTGGCGCGCGAACAGTGCCGGGCCGCCGAGGGACTTTGTGCCCTTGCCCGCGAGACCGTAGAGATAAAGTGTTGCCAGAAGGGTCTGTGCTTCGACCCAGCCGGCCTGCGAGGCGCGTTCGAGCCAGGCGGCACCATCCCTGCGGCTGACGGGAACGCCCGCGCCTTTGAGATAGGCGCGCCCCACCCAGAACTGCGCTTCCGGCAGCCCGGCCCGGGCGGCCCGGCTGAACAGCGCAAAAGCCCGGCGTTGCTGACCTGCTTCCTCAAGCTGGATGCCGCGTTTGAGCGCCGCGGCGGGAGATCCCGCCGAGACGATGCGATCGATAAGCGTCAGCATACTGATGGCCGGTCCTGCCCTCTGTCTGGGGTAAACGCCCCACGCATGGGGCGTCTATGGTGCCTCTCTCACGGCCCGGATTGCCGGGTCAACTCTGCGGGCCATGAGAGTCTGGCGTCATCATGTCGGTTCGCGCATTCCTTCGTTGACGATTGGCATCAGATGCTCCAGCAGGTATTCCCATATGGTGCGGGTGCCGACCTTTATATCCGCCTCCACCGGCATGCCCGGCACGAGATGGGTGTCTTTGGGCACGTGCTGAAGTGCCAACCGGTCCAGGGTGATCCGCACGTCGTAGAAGTAGGGGCTGGTAGTTGCTGGACCTGTAAAGACCGAATTGGCGGTGGTGCCGGCGCTCGCCGGCGGCGCGCCGCCGCCGCTGGTGAGGAAGCTGTCGGCGCTCACCAGCCGCACCGCACCGTGGCCCATGCCGAAATTGGTGGAGGGGAAGGTTGTGAACTTGACCTGGACGGCCTGCCCCGGGAAGACGAAGCCCGCCTGATCGCCGGTCATCTGCGCATCGATCTCCAGCGGCGCGTTCAGCGGCACCAGGGTAAAGAAGGTCTGCCCCGGTTGCAGCACCGCGCCGACCGATACCGGCGCCACGGACAGAACGATGGCATCCTGTTCGGCCCGCAGGTCGATCAGTTTGTAGTTCAGCGCCGCGTGTTCCAACTGATCACGATATGTCGCCAACTGCACGGAATCGCTGGTGATGGTCTGCGAGACGTCAGCGAACCATTGCTGATTGTAGTTATCCAGCTGGCCCTTGAGCGCCATGATATTCTGCCGGGCGTTCTCGGCCTGCTGAACATTCACCAGCACTTCGCGCTCGGCCTCGAGACGGGCAGTAACGGCCGCCAGGGTATCAATGCGGCTGCCCACCTGGTCGTGTTCCAACTGAACGCGCATCTTCTCCACGTCCACGGCCACGCCGGTTTCCTTGGCATATTGCTGGACCGCGGCATTGGCCTGCTGTTGCAGCGCCTTCTGCGCCTCGATCTGGCCCTGATAGTAACGCAGTTCCGCCTCCCGTGCGGCCGCGCGCTGGGCGAAGATACCCTCCTGCACCAGGGCGCCCGGCGTGAGTTGACGCGGCCGGTACTGCACCTGGCGGTTCTCCGCGTTCAGACGGTCGATCTCGGTCTGGTAGCGGTCCACCTGATCCAACGCGGCGGTGCTGTCGGCCGCCGCGAAGGTTGGATCGAGCTGGGCGAGCAACTGGCCCTTGCGCACGATGTCACCCATCGAGACGGCGATCGTCTTGACGATGGCCGTGTTGGAGGGTTGCACGACCACTTCGGGGGTCAGCGAGACAATCTTGCCGGCGGCGGTGACGATCCGGTCGATCCTCAGCACGCCGAACAGCACGAAGATCACGGCGACCATGGAGCAGATCAGAAGCACGGCGCTGCGCGCGGCCGGCTTGGCCGGAACCGAGGCGAGCGCGGTGGAGGGCGAATAGAACTCCATCATCTCGGTGGGCGTATCGTCCTGCGTGCGGCGGACACGGCCCGAGAAGAGAGTGTTCGAGAAGAACGAGCGCGGACCGCCCGCACCCGGGGATCCGCCGGCGCTGCCGCCTTGGCCTGGCCGCCCGCTTGGCGGCTGGGTGGTTGTCACGGACATGGATTACTCTCCCTGGGCCAGTGCGGCCGCGGCGCGGACCGGGTCGATATGACGGTTCTGCTGATTCCATAGCGTGCGGTAGACGGCGCAGCGGTCGAGCAGCACGTCGTGCGGCGCGATATCCACCACGGCGCCGCGATCCATCACCATGATAAGGTCGCAGTTCACGAGGCTGGAGAGACGGTGGGACACGATGACCATCGTACGTCCCTTGCCGATACGCGTGAGATTGGCGTTCACCAGTGCCTCGCTCTCCGGATCCAGCGCGCTGGTCGCCTCGTCCAGGATCATGATCCTGGGGTTGGTGATCAGCGCGCGGGCAATGGCCAGACGCTGCCTCTGGCCGCCGGAGATGTTGGCGGAACCCTCCTCGATCCAGGTGTCGTAGCCCTGGGGCATGCGCTCGATAAACTCCTCGGCGCCGGCAAGCCGGGCCGCCCGCACCGCATCCTCCAGCGTCAGGCCCGCGCGGCCGGCGGTGATGTTGTCGCGCACAGTGCCGCGGAAGAGAAAGTTATCCTGGAGCACAACACCAAAACTGCGGCGAAGATGGGAGAGATTGATCTCCCGCAGCTCCGCGCCGTCGATCCGTACCGCGCCGGAATATTCGCGGTTGATGCCTTGCAGCAGGCGGGTGATGGTGGATTTGCCGGAACCGCTGCGCCCGACCAGCCCGAGCATCGTGCCGGGCGGGACGGAAAAGCTCACCTTGTTCAGCGCGGGGCGCTGGCCAAGCGGGTAGGTGAAGGTAACATCCTCGAACGTCACCTGGCCTTCGAATTTCGGCCGCATGCCGTCGTTCTGCGCCCGCGTCTCGGTGGGGTTGTTCAGCACCTTGGCGATCTGGCCGACCGCAGTGCGCACCTCGTGGAAATCCTCCATTAGCCTGGCGAACCCCACCAGAGGCCCGGCGATCCGGCCGCTGAGCAGCATGAAGGCGACCAGGCCGCCGCGGCTGACACTGGAGTCGTTCATCAGCGCCAGGTAGGCGCCGAAAATCAGCACGCCGCGCGACATGAAAGTTTGCAGCGGATCGATCATCGTCTGCGGCCAGTTGGAAAGGCGGCCGGCCGCCATGCGCCAGCGCCCGGCATCGGCCACACGCTCGTCCCAGATCACCTTCTGCTGCGGCTCCAGAGCCAGAGACTTCACGGTGCGGATGCCGTAAACGGTCTCGCTCATCACCGCGCCCTTCTTGTGCTCGGCCTGAATGGCCAGCGCGATCAGCCGGCCGACGGGACGCAGGAAGACCATGATGATCAGGGCGATGAGGCCCGCCACCGACATCGCGACCCAGGCGAGCGTCGGTTCCATGTAGAAGATGAACGGCAGGATCACCAGCAGGGTGAAGCCGTCCAGGAAGGTGTAGAGCAGCTTGCCGGTGAGGAATTCGCGCACCCGGAACACTTCGCGCAGCCGGCTGATCGTTTCACCGGCCTGGCTGCGTTCGAAATAGTCCAGCGGCAAAGCGAGCAGCCGGCCGAAGACGTGCAGATTGAGCCGCACATCGAGCCGGGCGGAGAGCACCAGCACCAGTTCACGCCGCGCCCAGCCGAGGACGGCTTCGTAGAACATCAACACCGCCATGATGCAGATCAGCAGGTACAGGGTGGACAGCGAGTTGTATTCCAGCACCTGGTTGATCACCGCCATCACCAGCAGGGCGGGGATGATGGTCAGGGCGGACAGCACCACGGAGGCGTAGCTGATCTGGGTGAGGAATTTGCGCTCCTCCAGGACCTTGCTGAAGATCCAGCCGATGGTGAAGGGCGCCTCGCCCTCGGCGGTGCCGTAGGGGCGCTTGACCAGGATCACGTCGCCGGCCCAGGCCTGCTCAAGCCGCAGACGATCGACAGCCACTGGCGGCTCGGCGTCCCGGGCGGTGGGGCTCTTCAGCCAGACGATGTCGCGGCCCGGATCCGCACCCACCACGAGGCCGGCCGTTCCGTCCTTCAGGAGCAGAACGACAGGGGCGGACTCCTTGAAGCGGAAGAGGTTTTTCCACACCAGGCGCATGGCGCGCGCGGTGAGGCCCTGCGTGCGCAGCCAATTCACCAGCGAGGCGGGCGAGGGATAGGGCTCGCCCGCGGTGCCGCGAAACTCGCCCATGTCCAGATCCACGCCGTGGAACCGCGCGGCCGCCACGACCGCCCGCAAACGCAGCTCCGTCGGGGTCAACGCCTCCGTGGCAATGTCGGATTCGATCTGCAACGGCTGGCCAGCTTCCGGTTGGGAATTGGGGCCTGGAATGTCGCCGCCTGTGCCACCGGAACCGGGAGGGTTGACGCTGTTGTTTGCCACGTGAGGTCCCTTTTGGGTGTTAAATGACGTCCGCAGCCCAGGAAACCATGATCGGGGACGCACTGAATGCGTCCTCTTTAACAGGTATTTCCTTCGACCGGGATAATTTTCAGCGTTCAAGCTGGCCCGTTCCGCATACGTGCCGTTAAATCAGGCGCCAACGGGGAGGCAAGACATGATCATAGAACCGCTACGACCATCCGACATGCCTCAGATCCAGGCGATCTATGGCCACCACGTGCTGCACGGCACTGGCACGTTCGAGGAGGTGCCCCCCAGCATCGAGGAGATGCAGGCACGGTTTTCGGCCGGCGCGGCGGCTGGCTATGACTGGATCACGGCGCGGGATGCGACCGGCGTGCTGGGTTACGGATATTACGGGGCGTTCCGGCAGCGAAGCGCCTATGCCTGGACGGTGGAAGATAGCGTGTATGTGCGCGACGACGTGCGTGGCCAGGGGGTTGGCCGCGGCATCGTCACCGATCTGTTGCGCCGGGCGGAGGCTAAAGGCTTCCGCCAGATGCTGGCGCTGATCGGCGATTCCGACAATATCGGTTCGATCGGCATGCACGCCAGCCTGGGCTTCCAGCGCACCGGCACGATGCGCGCGTGCGGCGTGAAATTCGGCCGCTGGCTGGATGTGGTGATCATGCAGCGCAGCCTGGGGGAGGGTGATCAGAACGTGCCGGGTGGGAGGACGTAAGAAAGAATGTTCTTTTTTGAAAAAAAGACCCAAGAAACGCTTGCTCGTTCAGGCAGGTCGGTTTCGGGCGTGCCGTACACCGGGGAAGGCGACCGGAGAAAACGTTTTTTGCTTCTTTTTTCAAAAAAGAAGGTGTTTCTTTCTCCTAACTCACAACAATCTCGATCGGCTGCTCCGCATCCCGTATGCTGATCGGCACCTCGCCTGCCGGATCGCCATCCGCCTGGGCCGGTGTTTCGCCATCACCCAGGATGTCCACGCGCGAGGCCCGCAGCAGCGTCAGGCCCGGGGCCATTGGCAGCATGTTCAGCGGCAGCGCGGCACCGTACATGAGTGCGGACCACGGGCCATGGCCCGCGAACAAGGCGACGGAGAAGCCAGGCTCACCGGGCCTGGCCGCAGGGGCCAGAAGATATTGCCCGGCATAGAGCGTGCCCTTGGTGACGATCACGCTGGCGGCTTCGGCATCGTGCCCGTCGATCCGCACCCGGATCGGCGCATAGCCGTAGCGCCAAAGCTCGCGCATCGTCTGCACGACATAGGCGGACCGTCCGAGGACTTGCTTGAGGCGACGCGGGAGGCGATGCACCACCTGCGCATCGAGCCCGACACCGATCATCTGCACGAAAAGCCGGTCGCCGCCGTGGGAGCTGGCAATGCCAGGCCACAGCGCACGCGTGCGGCCGAAGGCGAGAGCCGCGGCAACCGCGTGCGGCGCCAGCGGCAGGCCCAGTTCGCGCGCCAGAACATTGGCGGTGCCCAGCGGGATCACCCCCAGGCGCGAGGGTTCGCCGCCGTTCCAGCCGGCGGCAAGGCCGTTGGCCACCTCCGCGATCGTGCCGTCCCCCCCTGCTGCCACCACCAGGGATCCAGGAAGCTGCGATGCCGCCTGCCGCGCCAAAACTGTCGCATGGCCCGCATAGCATGTTTCTTCCAGTTGAACGCGCACGCCGTTCCCGGATAGTATATCGAGCACCCGCCAAAGCTTATGAGCGCGGGCCGATCCAGCGGCCGGATTGTATATAACGATCACCGCAGGGCATAATCCGCCGATGGACAAGGGGAGGAAGTATCCGCGTCACCCGTTGCGATTCGGTTGCAGTTTTAAGTCAGCCATGTGATAAGACGCGCGGCCTTTCTATTGGCAGGCGTCACGCAATGTTCACGTACGCGACGCGGTGCGTGCCTTATTTGCTCGCCTTCACTCCGTACGCTCCGGCTGCGGACTTTCGATTGTGATGGTGGGGCATATGAACGCCTTTTCTCCTCCCTATTCTCAGCCGCAACAGGCGGATGGGTCTGCGGCCGAGTCGCGCCCCACCTATCGCTCCGTGTTCATCTCCGACGTGCACTTGGGCACACGCGGCTGCCGCAGCGATTTCCTGGCGCATTTCCTCGGCTCCTTCAGCACCGAACATCTCTACATGGTTGGCGATATCGTGGATGGCTGGCGGCTGAAGAAATCCTGGTATTGGGACGAGATGCACGATGAGGTGGTCAAGCTCATCCTGCGCCATGCCAGCCAGGGCGCGCATGTGCTGTATATCCCCGGCAACCACGACGAGATGTTCCGCGACTGGCTCGCGCTGGGGCTGGAGATCGGCGGGGTAAAGCTTGTGGGGGAAGCCGAGCATACCACCGCCGATGGCAAGCGCCTGCTGATCATCCACGGCGACCAGTTCGACAGCGTCGTTCGGTATGCAAAATTTTTGGCCTTCCTTGGAGATTGGGCTTATACAACGGCGCTCAATATCAATCGTTGGTTCAATGCCGTCCGCCGTGCGCTCGGGTATCCGTATTGGTCGCTCTCGCAATGGGCCAAGCGGCAAGTGAAGGAAGCCGTGAAGGCGATCGACCGGTTTGAGGACGCGCTGGCCGGCGAGGCGCGCCGCCGCCACTTCGATGGGGTGGTATGCGGCCATATCCATCATGCGGAGATGCGGATGGTGGATGGCGTGCTCTACCTGAACACGGGGGATTGGGTTGAGAGCTGCACCGCTTTGGTGGAGCACCATGACGGACGGCTTGAGCTGATCGACTGGGTGGCGCTCAACCGACTCTCTTTTTTCGCGCCACGGCGCGTGTCAGTGTCTGAACCTGCCTGAATTTGCGAACGAGTGCGGCTTGCCTGATCCAGCTGACCTGACCCAGCACCGAACCTCCCTGGACGATCCGAACCTGGACGACGTGGCGAACCTGCCCCCCAATTCCCGCGTGCTGATCGTTTCGGATGCCTGGCGCCCGCAGGTGAACGGCGTGGTGCGCACGCTCGCGACGCTGGTTGCGGAACTTGAATCCTTCGGCATCGTGGCGGAGGTGATCGGGCCGGACCGGTTTCGCACCCTGCCCTGCCCCACCTACCCGGATATTCGCCTCTCCGTGCTGCCGCGGCGCAAGCTGGCGCGGCTGATGGAGGAATTCCGGCCGGACGCGCTGCATATCGCCACTGAGGGGCCTTTGGGGATCGCCGCCCGGCGCATCGCCAAATCCCATGGCTGGACGTTCACCACCGCGTTTCATACCCGGTTCCCCGAGTATCTGCGCGCCCGCACCCGGGTGCCGACCCGCATATCCTATGCCTGGCTGCGGCGGTTCCATGCCGCCGGCCATGGCCTGATGGTGGCCACCGAAAGCCTGCGCCAGGAACTGGCGGCGCGCGGCTTTCAGGATTTGCGCGCGTGGTCGCGCGGCGTGGACCTCTCGCTGTTCCAGCCCGAGCCGCGCGAGAAGTGGGAGGGCCTGAAGCGGCCGGTCGCCATCTATGTCGGCCGCGTGGCCGTGGAAAAGAACATCGCGGCCTTCCTGGATCTGGATCTGCCTGGCAGCAAGGTTGTGGTGGGTGACGGGCCTCAACTGCCCTCCCTGAAGGCACGGTATCCTGGGGTGCATTTCGCCGGCGTGAAGCATGGCGAGGCGCTCTCGCGCGCCTATGCGGGGGCGGATGTGATGGTATTCCCCTCGCGGACCGACACGTTCGGCCTGGTGATGCTGGAAAGCCTGGCCTGCGGCACACCGGTGGCTGCCTTCCCCGTGACCGGACCGAAGGATGTGCTGGTGGGCGGCGGTGACGCGATCGGCGCCGTGGATACGGATTTGCGCGCCGCTGTGCTGCGCGCGCTGGAAAACGGCGACCGGATTGCCTGCCGGGCCTTTGCCGAGACGTTTTCCTGGCGGGCCTGTGCGGAGCGCTTTGTCACTAATCTCGTCCCCATCCGGCAGGGGTTGGAGGTTTCGATGAACTTCGCGCCAGCCCTTGGATAGTTGGCCCGAAGCTAGGCGAGAGTCCTGCTCCCGGCAGGAAAAGAGCCGGTTTCGCGGAGCACATTCAGCCCCCGCAATCCCTGAACAGGCAAAAGTTTTTTGGTTCTTTTTTTCAAAAAAGAACATCTGCCCAGGCTAGCCGGGCGGGCACGTGCCGTGTGGGTTAGTGAAGCTTTGCGAATACGCGTGAGAAGAGATCCTCCGCCCGGGCAATGGCGATCTCCTGCGCCACCGCCTGCGCGCCCGGCACCGTCTCCGCCCGGTTACATATCGGCACCATGGCGCGGCCGGCATCCGTGCAGGGCGCGAGAAACGCGTCATGCGCTGCCCCGTGAACCGCGCTCAATCGTGCGCCGGGCACCAGGCGTGCCACAACCACCGCATTGGTGGCGGGCGGCGCCACATCATCCGCATCGCCGGCCACCACAGCCACGGGTATGCTCAGTTCGCCGAGGCTGCGCGGATCGATCCCCTGCACGATGGCCGGGGCCATCACGACGACAGCGCGCAGGCCTGGCACCGCATGGTCGGCGCCCGCCATTGCCACATACGGGGCCAGGCTCGGATCCCGCAGCGTCGCGGCGCGCACCGCAGCGGTGAGCGGGAACTCCGCCTGCGGCCGGCAGACGCCATCGTCTGGGTTGCGGGCACAGAAGGCAGCGAATCGTTCCGGCTGTGCCCGCGCGCCGGCGAGCAACAGCGCGGTAAAGCCGCCCGCGGAAAAGCCCGCGGCCCCGATGCGCGAAAGGTCCAGGTGCGGCCCGATGGCCGGATCAGCTTCCGTCATTTGCAAAGCGAGCCTCATATCATCGGCGCGCAGCCACATCAGAACGGCGCCCGGCACCGTCATGGAGCCCATGCTGGTGTTGCCGGGATGGTCCACGCCGACCACCACATACCCGTCCGCCGCCAGCCTGAGCCCGAACCAGCCCATGATCCGCGCCGAGCCGCCAAATCCGTGGCTGAGCAAAATCACCGGCCGTTTCCCGCCAGCCGCGAACGGCGAATCGGCGGCAGCCAAACCGACCCGGAACAGCGCATGACCTGGCGGACCGATATCGATCGGAGCTTCGCGCGCACCCTCATCCGCCGGGTACCACACGGTGATCCGAAGCCCATCGCTATGCCGTGCATCGCGGAGCGCAGCCGACGCCGTATGCGCCAGCAGATGCCGCTCGCCAACGGGGGCGGCGCAGGCGGGGGTGGCAACGAAAGCGAAGGCAAGGAAGAAACTTGTTCTTTCTTGCAAAAAAGAACCTAGAAACCTGTGTTCTTTTGCCTTGACAACGATGCGGCACGGTGCCGACGACGCGGCTGAAGCGGTAAAAGTTTTTTGGTTCTTTTTTTCAAAAAAGACCATCTTCCTGCCTTTGCATCGCCCGCAACTCCTGCAATGGCGGCGTTTGCGCGATCGTCTCCTCGCTCAGCAATTCCCACTTGATGCCATGCGGCCGTGGCGCGCGCGAAACGGACGTAAATCCGCTGGGTGTTGCGATGCTGTCGACGAGGATGTCGGTAGGCCCGGGCAGAAGCCGGTCTTGCACCACCTGCACATCGTGGACGAGCGCGGCCACCGGGGTTGCTTCGTCCACCACGCCGATATCGGTGAACATGCCCCATTCCATGTCGAAATAGCCGTGGCCCTTGCCGAACCGCACACCGTTCAGCGAGACGGCGGAGGCGCCGGTGACCATGACATCGAACCGGCCGCGCGCCTTGATCTGCGCCAGCGAAATCGGGCGGCCAAAATGCTCCAGCCCATCCAGCCACGCGGCATACAGCGCGCATCCGGGCGGGATGCGGGCCGGTTCCAGCAGCACGAAGCCGCGTCGGATGCCATAGGTGGAAACAACCAGCGTGCAGCCTGCTTGCAGCAATCGCCGGCGAAGCTCCACCAGGCCGTTATCCGGCGTGATGAAGGCGTAGCGGGCCGCCAGGGTGAAGGGCTGGGCCAGAAGATGGTCGGTGGCCGCTTCGCTGCCGTCGAAATCCGGGATCACCTCGCCAAAATCGAGATGAAAGCGCGAATCCGGGCGGGCGACGGGCAACAGGCGCTGCCAGATCTGGCCGCGGATCTGGGCGGCCGTCCAGCCGGTGAGCATGTCGGGTTCGTTCATGGGCCATCTCCCTGGCAGACGTGATGTGCAGGTTCCGTGCCGCGGCTTTCTCCTCAGGGGTTTCTTCGGAGGAAAGAAAGGTTCTTCTGAATTGACGGGCGGGCACGGATGGCATAGATCTGGCTTCCGCTTATTCAGGGCCCCAACCATGTGCGGGATCGTCGGACTATTCCTTAAATCCCCTGCACTTGCGCCGCAGTTGGGCACCCATTTGGCCGGCATGCTGAGTGTGATGAGCGATCGCGGCCCTGATTCGGCGGGGTTTGCCATCTATGGCGAACCCATGGCGGGCCACACCAAGATGACGCTGCGGGGCCCCGATCTCGCCGGCCTGGCGGCTGCGCTCTCGGCGGCGCTGGGCGAGACTGTGCGGGCAAGCGCGCGGGATACCCATCTTGTGCTGCGCCTGCCGGCGGCACTGGAGCCCCGCGTCCGCGCCTGGCTGGCGGAGCACCGGCCGGACGTGGCCATCACCGGCGCGGGGGCGCGGATTGAGCTGTACAAGGAGGTTGGCCTGCCAGCCGACATTGCCCGGCGCTTCGACCTGGCCGGTATGGCGGGCACCCATGCCATCGGCCATACCCGGATGGCGACCGAAAGTGCCGTGACCACCGCCGGCGCGCACCCATTTTCCACCGGGCCGGACCAATGCCTGGTGCATAACGGCAGCCTTTCCAACCATCGCAGCCTGCGCCGCCGGCTGGAACCGCAGGGGATCAGTTTTTCTACCGACAATGACAGCGAGGTTGCCGCGGGGTATCTCACGTGGCGGCTTTCCGAGGGGGCGACGCTGGCGGAAGCGCTGCAAGCCAGCCTGAAAGATCTGGACGGTTTCTTCACGTTCGTGGTCGGCACCGAAACCGGTTTTGCCGTGCTGCGCGATCCCATCGCCTGCAAACCCGCGGTGATGGCGGAAACCGACGACTATGTGGCGTTCGGATCCGAATACCGCGCGCTGGCGGCATTGCCGCAGATCGAAACGGCACGGGTGTTCGAGCCGGAACCGGCAAAGGTGTATGCATGGACGCATGCGCAATGACGCGGGTGATCGACCTGCGCGTGAGCAGCCGCCGCGCGCTGAACCAGGCTCTGCACGATCTGCCGGACCACACGAATGAAACGCACTGGACCATCAGAAATCCAGCCGGGCAGCACGCCCTTGCCGTGGGCATTGATGCGCCCATCAGTGTTTCGATCGAAGGCCACGCGGGCTATTACTGCGCCGGCATGAACAAGCACGCCACGATCGACATCCACGGCAATGCCGGGGTGGGGGTTGGGGAAAACATGATGAGCGGCCGCGTGCACGTGCATGGCGACGCCAGCCAGGCGGCGGGCGCGACGGCGCATGGCGGGCTGCTGATCATCGACGGCAACGCATCCGCCCGCTGCGGCATATCCATGAAGGGCGTGCGGATCGTTGTGAAGGGCTCGATCGGCCCGATGAGCGCCTTCATGGCCCAATCCGGTACGCTGGTGGCGCTGGGCGATGCGGGCGATGCGCTGGGGGATTCGATCTACGAAGCGCGGATCTATGTGCGTGGCCGCACCGGCACGCTGGGCGCGGATTGCTGCGAAAAGCCGATGCGCGACGAGCACCACGCCGACCTGCGCGCCCTGCTGGACGAAGCTGGGGTGGAGGCGAGCACCCACGACTTCCGCCGCTACGGTTCCGCGCGGAGGCTGTACAACTTTCATGTCGATAACGCCTATTAGTCAAAGTTCTTTGCTTCTTTCTTTCAAGAAAGAAGACTCTTCTTTTTCTGAAGAAAAAGAAGCAAAAAGACTTTTGCCTGTTTGCCGAAGGAGCATGCGTGGGACATCGGTTTTCAGCGACGTTTGATCAGCATGCGCTGGCGGAAATACGCCGCGCGGCGGCGACGGGCATTTATGATATCCGTGGTGCCGGCACCAAACGGCATCTGCCGCATTTCGACGATCTGCTGTTTCTCGGCGCCTCCATCTCTCGCTATCCGCTGGAAGGCTATCGCGAAACCTGCGCCACAGATGTGTGGCTGGGCACGCGCCACGCCACCAAGCCCATCCATTTGAAAATCCCGATCACCATCGCGGGGATGAGTTTTGGCTCACTCTCCGCGCAGGCGAAGGAGGCGCTCGGCCGCGGCGCCAGCCTTGCCGGCACCTCCACCACCACCGGCGATGGCGGCATGACGCCGGAGGAACGCGGCCATTCCAGCATTCTGGTTTATCAATATCTGCCGTCACGCTACGGCATGAACCCCGACGATCTGCGGCGTGCCGATGCCATCGAGATTGTGGTGGGCCAGGGCGCGAAACCCGGCGGCGGGGGGATGCTGCTGGGCCAGAAAATCTCCGATCGCGTGGCGGAGATGCGCAATCTGCCCAAGGGCATCGATCAGCGCTCCGCCTGCCGCCACCCGGATTGGACAGGGCCGGACGATCTGGAAATCAAGATCGAGGAACTGCGCGAAATCACCGATTACGAAAAGCCGATTTACGTGAAAATCGGTGCAACGAGGCCCTATTACGATGTGGCGCTGGCGGTGAAATCCGGCGCCGATGTGGTGGTGCTGGACGGCATGCAGGGCGGCACCGCGGCCACACAGGATGTGTTCATTGAACATGTCGGCATCCCCATCCTGGCCGCCATCCGGCCGGCCGTGCAGGCGTTGCAGGATCTGGGGCAGCACCGGAAAATCCAACTGATCGTATCGGGGGGGATTCGCAACGGTGCCGATGTGGCTAAGGCCTTGGCGCTGGGCGCCGATGCTGTTTCCATTGGCACGGCGGCGCTGGTGGCGCTGGGCGACAACGACCCCGCCTACGAGGCCGAATACCAGGCGCTGGGCACCACCGCGGGCGCGTATGACGATTGGCAGGAGGGCCGCGACCCCGCCGGCATCACCACGCAGGACCCGGTGCTGGCCGCGCGGCTGGATCCCGTGGCAGGCGGGCGCAGGCTGGCCAATTACCTGTCCGTGCTAACGCTGGAGGCGCAAACCATCGCGCGCGCTTGCGGCAAGAGCCATTTGCATAATCTGGAGCCGGAAGATCTGGTGGCGCTGACGATCGAGGCCGCGGCGATGGCGCGCGTTCCGCTGGCGGGGACGAATTGGATTCCTGGGGCAAACCCGATCGGCTGAAAGGAAGGAAGGCCTTCTTTTTTGAAAAAAAGAAGCAAAAAACTTTTAACAGTTGGTACGCGCCTCGCCGGCAGCGTAGGCCAATGAGTAAAAGTTTTTTGGTTCTTTTTTTCAAAAAAGAACATCCTTTCTTGAAGCCACCATGCTGGGAGACGAGCGCACCATGAGCATCGACCTCGCCGAAACCGCCGCCAAATCCGGTATAAAATATTTTTTGATCTCCTACACCGATCTTTTCGGCACCCAGCGCGCCAAACTGGTGCCGGCCGCCGCCATCGCCGGCATGCAAAAATCCGGCGCCGGCTTCGCGGGCTTCGCCACCTGGCTGGATATGACCCCCGCCGACCCGGATCTGTTTGCTGTGCCGGACCCGGCCAGCCTGACCGTGCTGCCATGGAAACCCAGCGTTGGCTGGCTCGCGGCCGATCTGTGGATGGACGGCAAGCCCGTGGCCCATGCACCCCGCATTGTGCTGAAAACCCAGCTTGCCGCCGCAGCGGAACTTGGCCTGACCCTGAAAACCGGCGTGGAATGCGAGTTCTTTCTCACCACACCGGATGGCACGCTCGTTTCTGATAGCGCGGATACCCAGGTAAAACCCTGCTACGACCAGCAGGCACTGATGCGCCGCTATGATGTGATCACCGAAATATGCGATGCCATGCAAACACTCGGCTGGCGCCCGTACCAGAACGACCATGAAGACGCCAACGGGCAGTTCGAAATGAACTGGCAGTACGATGAGGCGCTGATCACCGCCGACCGCCATGCCTTCTTCAAATACATGACCAAATCCATCGCCGAAAAACACGGCTTGCGGGCCACGTTCATGCCCAAGCCATTCGCAAACCTTACCGGCAATGGCTGCCACATTCACATATCGCTCTGGCGCGGCGATGAAAACGCCGTGGCGGCCACGCAAGCCGGCGACTTCCTCTCACCGTTGGGCCTGAATTTCATCGGCGGGCTCATCCACTCGGCCGATGCGCTTGCCGCCATACTCAACCCGACGGTGAACAGCTACAAGCGCATCAACGCGCCCCGCACCGTGTCAGGCGCCACCTGGGCACCAAATACCGTAACCTGGACAGGCAATAACCGCACGCACATGATCCGCGTGCCGGAAGGCGACCGGTTCGAGCTGCGCCTGCCCGATGGTGCCGCCAACCCCTATCTGATGCCGGCCGCTATTCTGGCGGCGGGGCTGGATGGCATCGCTGAAGCGCGCGATCCGGGGCCGCGGCTGGATATTAACATGTACACGGAGGGACACACGGTTGAAGGGGCGAAAAAACTGCCGCTGAATCTGCTCGATTCGCTGCGCGCGCTGGATGCCTGCGCCCCGCTGCGCGCGCGCATGCCGGAACTGATCCCCGCCTATCTGAAACTGAAACATGCCGAGTGGAACAGCTACGCCGCGTACCTGACGCAATGGGAGCGCGATACCACGCTGGATTGCTGAGCGTTCAGCCGCCGATCGGCATCGCCGGCCCGCCCGCCAGCCAGGCGGCGCCATGGGCATAGAGGCGTTCCAGCTCCGGCCCCACCAGCCCCGGCATATCCCGCTTCACGGTGTAGCCGATCTGCGTCTGCAAATACGCGATATGCCTGTAGCCTTCGGGGAAGCCGGCGAGCAAGGCCTTGTCCAGCACGAGCGGCTCATCGGGATCGAGCTTGTCCAGCCGGTCACGCTCATAGATCGGCTGGCGCAGTACCATGCCCCATACGCCGCCTCGCTTTTCCAGAAGATCGTAGAAGCGCCCGGTGCATACCACATCGCACATCACGCCATGGATGGGCGCGCGCTGTTCGATGGTCATGCGGGTTTGGGCAACCGCGCGGTTGCCCTGCATATCGATCGCAGTGCCACCAAGAAAATGCAGGATACGCACACCGCGGGCAAAGCCGGCCTTGCTGATGTCGATGAACATATCCACGGGCCCCTGCGTCCAGGTGGCCATCATCCAACCGTCATCGTGCCAGAGGGTGCGGAAACGGTCCCATAGGCCGGCATCGCGCCAGAGGACCCAGTCTTCGAGAAGGTCGCGGATGGCGGTGCGGTCGGTCATGAAGGAAGGCCTTCTTTTTTGAAAAAAAGAAGCAAAAAACTTTTATCCCTTTGCGCGCGCTGCCGGCGAGGCGCGCGCCACGCGGCAAAAGTTTTTTGGTTCTTTTTTTCAAAAAAGAACATCTTCCTTCTCCTCCTTCCTCAGCAAATGATACACCCCAATCGCGGCCACCGTCGCCACCCCAATCCCTCCGATCGAAAACCCGTGGGCCCGCACCGTAAGATCCCCCGCCCCTGCCACCAATGCTATTCCCACCGTCAGCAGATTGCGGGGCCGGCTGAAATCCACCTTGTTCTCTACCCAGATCCGCCCGGCCATCGCCGCGATCATGCCGAACACCACAAGCGATAATCCGCCCAGTACGGGCACCGGTATAGTGCGTATCGCCGCACCCACTTTCGGCGAAAGCCCCAGGCATGTTGCAAAGACCCCGGCCACCAGGAACACCAGCGTAGAGGCGTTACGCGTGATGGACATCACGCCCATGTTTTCCGCATAGGTTGTGACCCCCGTTCCCCCGAAGCTGGCGGCGAGGATCGTGGCCAGGCCATCGGCGAGGAAGGCGCGGCCCAGCAGATGGTCCATGTTGCGGCCTGTCGTTACCGCGATTGCCTTCACATGGCCAAGGTTTTCGGCCACCAGGATAATGGCCACGGGTGCTATCATCAGCATCGCGCGTGGCTGGAACACCGGCAGCGTAAACTGGGGCCACCCCAACCACGCGGCCTGTGCCACACCGGCAAACACGATAGGCGGTGCGATGCCAAATCCGTTTGCCAGCACAAGATAGAAGCCGTATCCGCCGGCCGCACCCACCAGCACCGCCATGCGCCGCAGCAGCGCACCGCCATAGGTGGCGGCCAGGCAGATGAACAGCATCGTGATCAATCCCGCTGCCATGCCGGCCCCGCCGGTGCCCAGATCATGCACAGCAACCGGCGCCAGGTTCAGCCCGATGGCGGCCACGATCGCGCCGGTGACGACCGGCGGGATCAGTACCTCGAGCCAAGCGAAGCCTGTGACAATCACCAGCACGCCGATGGCGGCGTACAGCACGCCGGCTGTAAAGATGCCGCCAAGAGCTACGGGAATGGCCGGATTGCCGCCGCTGCCGGTATAGCCAGTGGCCCCGATCACCGCGGCGATGAAGGAAAAACTCGATCCCACGAAACTCGGCAACCGGCCGCCAAGCAGCAGAAAAAACAGCAGCGTGCCCAGGCCGGAAAACAGCAGGCAGGTGCTGGCGTCGAACCCCATCAGCAATGGCGCCAGCACGGTGCCGCCGAACATGCAGATCACGTGCTGCATGCCGGCCAGCAGCGTCTGACCCAATGGCAGTGTTTCATCCGGGGCGATGAAGCCCTGCCGCTTCACCCGCCATCGCGGTAGCCAGGTGGTGCGAACCAGCGCGGTCACATCATGCTCATCGGCCAGGCGCGCTGGCGCAGCCCGGCCACGCCGGCGCGCACCGCCAGCCCATCCGCGGCCGCCTGTGCGCCGCGCCTGATGGCGCCTTCATCCACATGCGGCGTCGTGCGATTCTCCAGCACGATGCGGCCGTCGATCAGTACGGTGCGCACCTCGTGCCCCAGCGCGGAATAGGCCAGGGCTGACACCGGATTGTGCAGCGGGGTCATGAACGGGTCGGTGCACTCCACAACAGCGATATCGGCTTTCTTGCCGATCTCGATGGAGCCGATATCGGCCTGCAACCCCACTGCGCGGGCGCCATCGATGGTGGCCATTTCCAGGACTTTTTCCGCGGTCATGATGGTGGCATCGCGGTGGAAACCCTTTTGCATCAGCGCCGCGAACTTCATGGCCTGGAACAGGTTGTGATTGTTACTGCTGGCGGGGCCATCCGATCCCAGGCCGACAGTGATACCCGCTTTCAGCATGGCTGGGATCGGCGGCACGCCGGAGGCGAGATAGAGATTGCTGCACGGGTTATGCGAAACTTTCACATCATGCGCGTGCAGCAGGCCGAGATCCGCACTGCCGCATTGCACGCAATGCACCGCCAGCACATCGGGGCCGAGGAAACCCAGCTCGCTGAGAACCTGCGTATCCGTCATGCCGTAATGTTGCTGCGCATGGGCAACTTCAAACGCGGTTTCGGAAACATGCGTGCTGATCAGCGCGCCCGTCTCATCGGCCAGCGCCCGCGTGGCGCGCAGGGATGCGGCATCCACCGTCCAGATCATGCACGGCGCGAGCCCAACGCGCACCCGCGCACCGGGCGCGTTGTGCCGGTTGATCAGCGCGCGTGCGTCCGCCAGCGCATCCGCGGCGTTTTCGATCAATGGCGCCGGCACGCCCAGATCGGCGCCCGCGTTGATAAAACCGCGGCACACGAAGCCGCGCATGCCCGTTTCCTGGTAGGCCCGTACGACTTGCTCGCCCAGACCCGGCACGGGATGCACATACATGAAATCCACCAGTGTGGTGACGCCGGAGCGGATATTCTCCACGCAGCCATGCAATGCCGCCGCGTGCACATCCGCGCGGGTCAGTACCGCGGCGGACGGACCCGTCATGCAGGTGAACCACTGCTTCAGCGGCATATCGTCACCCAAGCCCTTCAGCAGGGTCTGGAACAGATGGGTGTGGGTGTTGACCATGCCGGGAATCACGATCGTATCCCGGCAGTCCAGCACGCGGGCATCGGGGTTGCGATGTTCCAGGCTGGCGCGCGTGCCGATGCCGGCGATGCGATCGCCCTGCACCAGAACGGAGGCGCGCTCCCATATCTCGCGCCGTGCGTTCATGGTGATTACCCAAGCATCGGCCAGGATAAGGCTCATCCGGTGCGCGGGGCCAGATGCGCGATCGTGGCAATCTCCACCAGCGCATCCGGCTTGACCAGGCCGCACTGGATGCAGAAGCGGGCCGGCTTGTCGCCGGGGAAATACGTGGCGTACACGGCGTTCAGCGCCGCGTAATCGGCGAAGTCCTTCACGAAAATCATGTTGTAGACGACATCTTCCATGGTGCCGCCGGCGGCCTCGATCACGCCCTTGATGCTTTCCAGCACGTGGCGCGTCTGTGCCGCCGCATCCCCCACATGCACCACGTTGTTCTGCGCATCGAAGGGAAGGGTGCCGGACACATAAACGACGTTATCCGCCAGCACGCCGGGTGAGAACGGCGCGATCGGAATGCCCGATCCAGCCGGAATAATCGGTGTCTTGCTCATGTCAGCCCTCCGCGCCGCCGATTGCCGCGGCGAAATCGGCAACATTGCTTACCCAGCCGAAAAATGTTTCTATGTTATACAACGCGGCCGCCTGGGCCGCCGCCGGCCCCGCTTGATGCACCGCATCTTCCAACACGATACCGAAATATTCCAGAAAGAATCCGTCGCGCAGGGTCGATTCCACGCACACATTGGTGGCGATGCCGCAGAACACCAGAACGCGTATGCCACGGGCGCGCAGCAGGGAATCGAGGTTGGTATTGAAGAAGCCGCTATAGCGCGGCTTGGGCACCAGAAAATCACCCGCCTGCGGCTGCAATTGATCCACCAGCGCGTAATCCCAGCCGCCCTTGGCCAGCAGGGTGCCCGCCAGTTCCGGCCGGCGGGCCATGGTTTTCAGTGCATTGGATTTGTGCCAGTTGGGCGATCCTGGGCCGCCTGCCTCCCGGTAGGCGGAATCCCAGCCATTCTGCAGGAAGATCACCTGCATCCCCGCGACGCGGGCGGCGGCGGCGGCCGCGGCGCATTGCGCGATTACCGCGGCGGCGCCGGAGATATCGAAGCCGGCCAGATCCAGATAACCGCCCGGCGAGGCGTAGGCGTTCTGCATGTCCACCACGATCAGCGCCGCCTCGCTGGTCGCGAACCGCAATCCTTCCGGCCGAGCCGGCAGATTTACCACCGCGCCAGCCCGGGGAGAAGCAAGGTCGATCATGCTGCCTGCGCCACGCCGGGGCGCACATGGCGGCGAGACTGCATCAGCGGCTGAATGCGCTGGCCAAACGCCTCGACGCCGATTTCGAAATCATCAAAGGTCAGCAACACGCCACGCAGATTGGGAATCCCCGCCATGGCATCCAGCATCCGGGCAATGCTTTCGTATGATCCCACCAGCGTGCCCATGTTCAGGTTGATGGCTCCCTCCGGATGGCTCTGGTGTTCGGCGCTGGAACCCACGGTCGCCGTCACATCCTCCTTGCTGGACGCGATCAGCCAAGCAATCGCCTCGTTATCCGCGCCGGCATGGTAGTGCGCCCATTTCGCCTGGGCGGCCTCGTCTGTCTCATCGGCAATGATCATCGTCAGCACATAGGCGCCCACATCGCGGCCGGTTTTTTCCACGGCACGTTGCAGCCGCGCGATGGTGGGCGCGATCGCCAATGGCTGGTTGATCCCTGCGCCCAGCGAGAAATTATAGTCGCCGTATGTGGCGGCGAAGGCCATTCCGCTATCGCTCTGGCCCGCACAGATCACCTTGATCGGCGTATGCGGGCGCGGGCTGAGGCGGCAATCCTGCATCTGGAAAAACTCGCCCTGGAAATCGGATTGCCCGGTTTGCCACAGATCGCGCATCACCTGCACGTATTCGGAGCAATATTCATAGCGGCGGCGGAAATGCTGCGCGGGCCACAGGCCCATCTGGCTGTATTCGGACTTCTGCCAGCCGGAGACGATGTTCACGCCGAACCGGCCGCCGGAAATGCTGTCGATCGTGACCGCCATGCGCGCCGCGATCGCCGGCGGCAGCGCCAGGGTGGGGATGGAGGCGAAAATCTTGATCCGTTGCGTGACCGCCGCCAGGCCGGCCATCAGGGTCATGGAGTCAAGATTATGGTCCCAGAACTCCGTTTTGCCGCCGAACCCGTGCAGCTTGATCATGGAGAGCGCGAAATCGAAGCCATAACGCTCGGCCGCCAGGGTGATGGATTTGTTCAGCGCGAAGCTCGGCTTGTATTGCGGCGAATTGGCGGAAATCAGCCAGCCGTTATTGCCGATCGGGATGAAGACACCCACTTCCATCGCGCTGCCTCAAAGCTGCTATCTTCAATCCCAGCAGGTTTCATGCCAAAGGGGTAGGCAGAAAGTGTTCTTTTTTGAAAAAAAGAACCAAAAAACTTTTATCTTTGGTGCGCATCTCGCCGGCAGCGCGCGCAAAGGGACCAAAGTTTTTTGCTTCTTTTTTTCAAAAAAGAAGGCCTTACTTTCTGTTCAGTTTCTCCGTAAGATACGTCATCTCCAGCGCCTGCTCCTGCGCCGCCTCCTTCAGATTCGCCCCGGCCGCATGCCCGCCCTCCAGCGCCTCGTAATACAGGAAGGGCAGTTTCATCGCCTCCATCTTTGCCGCGAACTTGCGTGCATGCACCGGGCCCACGCGATCATCCTTGGTGGTGGTAAAGATAAACGGCTCAGGGTAAGCGACGCCCGCTTTCAAATTCGCGTAGGGCGAAATCTTGGCCAGGAACGCGCGCTGCGCAGGGTTGGATACGCTGCCATATTCCCCAACCCAGCTTGCGCCGGCAGCGATCTTTTCAAAGCGCAGCATGTCCAGCAGCGGCACCTCGATAATCACGGCGTGCCACAGATCCGGGTGCTGTTCGAATTCCACGCCCATCAGCAGCCCGCCATTGCTGCCGCCGCGTATGCCCAGCTCCACGGGCGAGGTGATATGCCGCGCGATCAGGTCTTTCGCCACGGAGGCGAAATCATCATAGATGATCTGGCGTTTGGTTTTCAGCCCGGCCTCGTGCCAGGCGGGCCCGAATTCGCCGCCGCCGCGGATATTAGCCAGCACATAAACGCCGCCGCGTTCCAGCCATAGCTTGCCGAGCGTGGCGCTGTATTTCGGCGTCATGCTCACCTGGAAGCCGCCATAGGCGTAGAGCAGGGTGGGGTTTTTGCCATCCAGCTTCATGCCCTTGGGGTGCACCACGAAATACGGAATTTTTGTGCCGTCCGTGCTGGTGGCTTCGAACTGCTCCGTTGCCTCGCCACTGGCATCGAATTTCGGCGGTAGGGATTTTATCACCACCGGCGGTGTGGCCGCTGCCGCATCCGTCAGGTATAGAGATGTCGGCACCAGGAAGCTGGTGACATCGAGAAAAACCTCGTCATTCACATCGTTGGTCGCAACCAGGCTGACCGCCGCGTTATCCGGCAGATCGATCGTGCGGGTGGACCAGCCGGTGGCGGCTGGCGTGAACACCAGGGCGCGGCCTCGTACGCGATCCAGGATGGTGGCCACCACGGTATGCGCGGTGGTTGCCACTTCATCCACGGCTTGCGCGGCATTGGGCACAAATACCGTGGTGGGCGGGCGATCCAGATGCGCCATGTCCAGCGCCACCAGCGTGCCGGCTTTCTTTGGGTGGCCGCCGGCTGGGGTGAAATCCTGGTTGAGTTTCACGATCAGCAGGTTATCGACCAGGCCTTCAATTTCCGCTTTTTCCGGCAATGGCAGCTTGATGGTGGTGGTGGGCGTCACGACCCGAAATTCGGTGCGGAAGAAATCGATCCCCCGCTGAAGGATGGGCACCACGTGGCCTTGCGCGTCAGTCAGGGTTTGCACCTGTACGGCTACGTCCTGGGGCGTGCCGCGGAACACTTCCTGCGCCTGGGCAAGCGCCTGGCCGCGATGCAGGCGCTTGATGATGAAGGGGTAGCCGGAGGCGGTCATGCTGCCCGGGCCCCAGTCGGTGCCGACCAGGATGCTATCGGGTGTTTCCCAATCCGCCACCTGCTTGGCGTGCGGGATCAGGAAGCCGCCATGGACAAACTGGGCTTTCGCGAAATCGAATTCGCGTGTGGTGACCGCATCCTCGCCACCGTTGGAGAGGGAGATCAGGCAGCGGTGATCGGCGGGGTGGAAGCAGGTATCGCCTTTCCATACCCAGGTGCTGTGCTCGGCCTTGGAGAGGGCATCGAGGTCCAGCACTGTCGCCCACGCGGGCGCGGGCATGCGGTAGCTGGCCAGCGACGTGCGGCGCCAGATGCCTTGCACGTGGGTTGCATCCTGCCACAGGTTGGTGATCTGGCCGGCGGTGAAATCGGGGGTTGGGATACGGTCGCTGGATTGCGCCAGGGCGAGGGCCTGGCTGTAGAAGGTTTGGTAGTGCGGATCGGCTTGCAGGATCTTCAGGGAGCGTGCGTCTTCCGCACGCACCCAATCGAGCGCGCGCGGGCTTTGCACCTGTTCGAGCCAGAGGAACGGATCGGCCGCCGGCTGTGCCTGCGCCTGTGCCACGCCGATCCCGAGCCAGGTTACGAGAATAAGAGCCAGCCGCATGCCAACGATCCAATTTGTCCGGCTTCACCCTGCCCTCGCCACGCGCGCCTGAAAAGGCCCACGTGAGCCGCCGAAATGGTAAAGGTTTTTTTGGAAAACGAAGAAGGAGGCTCTTTTTTGAAAAAGGCGCAAAAACTTTTGTTCAATATGTCTTGGTTTCGATGGCTAAGAGCTCTATCCACCGCGCGGGAAAATCCTGATCTGCCGGAAGAGAAACGTCAGGAAATCAGGACCCTTGCCATCGCTCAAAGTGCAAGCTCGCAGTTGGGGCTGCAACTCGTTGCAATCAAATGCCTCGCCGCACTTCACGACAGCGTTGTCACGGCGCGCTTAACTGACCTGAAGGACCACAGTCCTTTAGAATCAGTAAGGGTTGCCGCGGGCTTCGCCCTAAGGGGCATAGCCTTTCCCGGCGAAAGCCGCTAGCTTTCGTGGCTGGTGGGTACCTCATCCCTTCACAGCGACGACGCCCGTTACTTGCGGTAATCCGGGCGTTTACGGACCGTAGAACTAACCGCTGCATCGTCGACCTTTCCAAAGGTAGGTCATGCGAACCTTCGCTCTCACTACAGCCGTCCTTCTGGCGTCTTCCTGCCTCGCCCACGCCCAGCAGCAAGCTGGCGCCGCAGCCACCCAGATTATATCCGAGGCGCAGATCAACCGTTCGGCGACAGCCTTGCTGAAGCTAACGTGGAAGCAGCGCCGAGAGCAATTTCGACGCGTAACGGCCGGTACAGACCCAGGGCACAGTGCAGCGCCTCATCCGCAGAGTGCCGAGCTCATTCTTGCGCTACTCGAGGCGGAGCGGCGCTTCATGCGGTTAGACGATGGCACGGAGCCTGACGAAGAGTACGGCGATTATGTAGCCGGCCTGGTGGCAGAGGCCGGGGCACTCAAAAATCCTGCGGCGATCAACGCTTTGATCGACCCTATCATTCTAGACTGGGGCTACAATTATCGTTCTTTGGGCGAAATCGGAGGTCCGGTTGTAGATCGTGCAATAGCCGAATTTCACCGGTCTACCAACATCCTCCATAGGGGAACGCTTCTTATGACGCTGACTGTCGTCATGGCAGAGACTTCCAGTTTGCCGGAGGAAAAACGTGAGCGTATAAAGGCACTTGCGATGGCGTTCAGCGTCAGTTCCGATCTGGGCCTCAGCCTTGTGGCGATAAAATGCCTCGCCGCGTTTCACGACAGCGACGTCACGGCGCGCTTAACTGACCTGAAGGACCACAGTCCTTTAGAACCAGTAAGGATTGCCGCGGGCTTCGCCCTCAGGGGCATAGCCTTTCCCGGCCAAAGCCGCTAAGCTTCGCGCCCTACGCGCCGGGTCCAGCCCGCCACGCCGCACGCCAAAGGCGAATCCTGTCACACTGCTGCAAATGCCGCCGATCCTGAACGGTCCTCCCCTAGTTTGCGCTTCTGCAAACACGCCGTCATCCGATACAGGGGCCTGTATATCGGAGGATCATGATGCGCCTTGCCCTGCTTGCCTGCCTGCCCGCGTTCCTGGCTCACCCCGCCCACGCCGCACCAGGGCTGACATCCGCCCAACTGGCCGCCATCGATTCGGCGGCGCGGCAGACGCTCGCGCTCACCGGCGTGCCCTCCGCCAGCCTGGCGATCGTGAAGGATGGTCGCATCGTGACCGAACGCGCCTATGGCCAGGCGCGGCTGGCCCCGCCCCTGCCCGCCACCACGGCCACGCGCTACCCGATCGGCTCCGTATCGAAGGAATTCACCGCCAGCCTGATCCTGCTGCTGGCGCAGGACGGCAAACTCACGCTGAACGACCCAGTCGGCCGCTTCCTGCCGGAATTGACGGAGGCCAACCACGTCACCATCCGCCAGATCCTCTCCCATACCGCGGGCTATCAGGATTTCTGGCCTGAGGATTACTCCCCGCTGGTGTTCCGCTCCCCCACCACGCCGCAACATGTGGCCGATACGTGGGGCGGCAAAAAACTGGATTTTCCGCCCGGCACGGCCTGGCAATATTCCAATACCGGCTACGCCATCGCCGCGCTGATCGCGCAAAAAGCCGGCGGCGCGCCGTTCTTCACCCAGTTGCAAACACGCATCTTCAGCAAGCTGCACATGGCCAGCGCATGGGATTACGATGGCTTGGGCGTGCCCCCCGGCGTGGTGGGCTACGAACGCTACGGCTTCGGCCCGCCGCGGCCGGCGCCGCTGGACCAGAAAGGCTGGAGTTTCGGCTCCGGCAGCCTGGCCATGACAGCGCATGACCTGGCCCTGTGGGATATCAGCCTGATCGACCGCTCGCTGCTCTCGCCAGCCTCCACCGACGCGCTGGAGACGGAGGTGAAACTCAACAACGGCACATCCACGCATTACGCGTTGGGGCTCACGCTCGCCACACTCTCCGGCCACCGGGTGATCGAACATGGCGGCGAGGAAACCGGCTTCGTCTCCGATAACATGGTGTTCCCGGACGATCACGCGGCCGTCGCCGTGCTGACCAACCAGGATGCCTCGCGCGCCGCCAGTATCATCGCCAAACGCATCACGCTGATCGCCTTCGGCATCTCGCCGCTTGATACCAGTGATCCGCATACCGCGCGCGTCGTGGCGCTGCTGGGCACGCTGGCGCAGGGCCATATCGCCATGGCGGAGCTCAACGCCAACGCGCAATCCTACTTCACGCCGGCGGTTCTGGCCGATTACGCCGCCAGTCTGGCGCCGCTGGGGCCGCCACTTTCCGCGCGGGAGCGCGCGCATGATGATCGCGGCGGTATGGTGGAACGGGTTTTTGATGTCACGTATGCAGCGCGCACGGTTACGGTCAGCACGTATGAGCTGCCGGATGGCCGGCTGGGGCAGTTTTTGATTGTTCCTTGAAGGAAGGAAGGCCTTCTTTTTTGAAAAAAAAGAAGCAAAAAACTTTTGACGTGTGGTGCGTACCTCCCCGGCAGCGTACGCCACAGGTAAAAGTTTTTTGGTTCTTTTTTTCAAAAAAGAACATTCTTTCTTTTCTGAGGAGTTTCCCATGAAAGTCGGTTTCATCGGCCTGGGCCAAATGGGTTCCGGCATGGCGGCCAACCTGATCCGCGCCGGCCACAGCGTCACCGTGTTCAACCGCAGCCGCGAGAAGACGAAGCCTCTGGTGGCGCTGGGCGCCACCGCGGCCGGCGAGATCGCGCAGGCGTGTGGCGGCGAGGTGGTGATCTCCATGCTGGCCGATGATCACGCCGTGGAGAGCGTGGCCTATGCCGAGGGGGGCCTCGTCGCGTCGCTGGCGGAGGGTGCGTTACACGTGTCGTGCAGCACCATCGGGGTGGCGCAGTCGCGGCATCTGGCGCGGGCGCATGCCGTGGCCGGGCAGCGTTATGTGGCCGCACCCGTGTTCGGCCGGCCGGAGGCAGCGGCGGCTGCCAAGCTGTTCATCATGGCGGCGGGCGGGCGGGATGATCTGGAAATGTGCATGCCGTTGCTCGATGCGATGGGCCAGCGGGTTTTCGTGATGTCGGACCAGCCGGAGGCGGCGAACCTGGTCAAGCTGAGCGGCAATTTTCTCATTGCCGCGGTGATCGAAAGTTTGGGCGAGGCGATGGCCTTGGTGGCCAAGGGCGGCGTGGACCGGCATGCCTATCTGGAGATGCTCACCTCCACGTTGTTCAGTGCGCCCGTGTATCGCACCTATGGCGGCTTTATTGCCGACCATACGCATGAACCAGCGGGCTTCGCCGCACCATTGGGGCTGAAGGACATTCGCCTGGCCCTTGCCGCGGGCGAGGAGCTGCGTGTGCCATTGCCGGTGGCCAGCCTGTTGCGTGATCGTTTCCTCACGCTTCTGGCCCAAGGCGGCGAACACCTGGACTGGTCCGCCATCGGCCAACTGGCCGGCAAGGATGCGGGGATCTGACGAACCTGGGGTGGACGAAGTCCACCCTACGATGTGTCGCGGAAAAATCTCGGTTGCTCAGCGTTTGTGTTGTAGGATCTCTGGCGTTTGGTGCATCCTTACTCTCTGGCGGCCGGGCAGCGGCCGTACTCCAACAAAAAAATCAGGAGGGCGCCATGGAGAACATTCCGGTTACGCGGCATCCGTTGGAGTGGAGTTTTACGTGGCTGACCCGCGGGTTCCAGCGCCCGCCGGCGGTTGCGATCCAAGCGGGGCCGATACCCGTGCCGCGGCGGATCACGCTGGATGACATCGGGTATGCCTTGCAGGCGGGGTATAGCGATTTTCGCACATATCGCACGGACGTTGTATTTCTCTGCATTATCTATCCTCTCGTCGGCCTGCTGCTCGGCCAGCTTACGTTCGGCGGCGGCCTGCTGCATCTGGCGTTTCCCCTGATTGCCGGCTTTGCGCTGCTGGGGCCGCTGTTTGCCGCGGGGTTGTATGAAATGAGCCGGCAGGGCGGCGCCGGCGCCACTGTGAGCTGGCTGACGGCATTCGAGGCTTTCCGTTCGCCGGCGATCGGCTCGATCCTCGCGCTGGGTGTCGTTCTGCTGGGGCTGTTCGCGGTCTGGATCGGGGTTGCGGAGCTGATTTACGATGCCACGGTGGGCGCGCTGGTGCCGCAATATGAAACCGTGCCGCCCGGCGGCCTCATGTATGCGGTGTTTCACACGCCGGCGGGGTTTGCGCTGATCGTTGTGGGCTGTGGCGTGGGTTTTCTGTTCGCCGCCCTGGTTCTGTCGATCAGCCTGGTGTCGTTTCCGCTCATGCTGGATCGGGATGTGGGGATGGAGGCGGCCACGCTGACCTCCCTGCGGATCGTGCGGGAGAATCCGGCGATGTCCGCTGTGTGGGGCGCCATCGTCGTGGCCGGGCTGGTGCTGGGATCGCTGCCGTTCCTGATTGGTCTGGCGATCGTGCTGCCGGTGCTTGGCCATGCGACGTGGCATCTGTACCGGCGCATACTACCGGTGTGAGCGTTAGCGATTTGGATACCGGGGTTCAAACCATGCGCGTGGATCTTAGCGCAACGCGCTCCGATACGTCGTCTATCAGAAGGCGCCTGGAAAGCCTGCCGGCGACATGGCAGATGGTTGCAACCGTGCTGGCGGCAATGCCGGTTTGGCCGGCAGGCTGTTCGCTGCCATAAGGCTCTCCGGCCATTGATGGGGCGGTCATGGGGCGATGCTGCGCTGCGGGCAAAAATCTGTTGCCTCTCGCGGCGAGCTTGGCCTAGCCTGAAGCGTGAGCACGTTTGGAGAGGGAGGGTCCGCATGTCGATAAATCGAATTACATCTACCCTCCGCCGCCGGCCGCACTAGCAGCCAGTAGCCTCGCCCGCCGACGCCTCTTAGCGCCGGCTTGTTCCAAAGCTCCCATCAGAAGGTTCGGCCCCACCAGGCCGTCACGCACCGTGCCATCCACTCGCATCGCAAGCGGGATTCTGCCGTTTAGGCAGGTTCTTGCCTTCACCATGGCGCAATGGCGCCGCCACCCGCTCACACTCACCGCCATCATTGCCTCCTCCGCCGGCGCCACGGTATCGGATGTGCTGATGCCGCTCTACGCCGGCCGCCTGATCGATGCCGTGGGCCTGCCAGACCGGATCACCGCACGCACCGCCGCGCTGGGCGCACTCGCCGGCATGGTGGTGCTCGGGCTGGCGCTGGTGATCCTGCGCTACATACTCTACCGCGGCATCGTTCGCCTCACGCTCGCCAACATGGCCGATGTCGCGCGCAGCGCCTTTGCCCGAATCCAGCGCCTCTCCACCGAATGGCAGGCCAGCACCTTCGCGGGGTCCACCGTGCGCAAGATCAGCCGCGGCATGTGGGCGTTCGATACGCTGAACGACACGATCCTGCTCGCCCTGCTGCCCTCCGCCGTGGTGCTCGCCGGCTCCACGCTGCTGCTGGGCTTGCGCTGGCCGGTGATGGGCGCGCTGATCGCCGCCGGCTCCCTGGCCTTCACCGCCCAGGCGGTGGCGCTGTCGCTCGGCTATGTTGCACCCGCCTCCCGCCTCTCCAACCAATGGGATACGCGCGTGGGCGGCACGCTGGCAGACGCGGTGAGCTGCAACGCGGTGGTGAAAGCGTTCGGCGCGGAAGCCCGTGAGGATGCGCGTCTGGCGGCCACACTCACCAAATGGCGCCAGCGCACGCGGCGCGCCTGGATACGCGGCACCAATAGCGGCACCTCCCAGGCGACGAGCCTGCTGGTTTTGCGCACCGCCGTCGTTGGCCTCTCGCTATGGCTGTGGTGGATCGGCCGCGCCTCGGCCGGCGACCTCACCTGGGTGCTCACCACCTATTTCGTGGTGCACGGCTACCTGCGCGACATCGGCCAGCACATCTCGGTGCTGCAACGCTCGGTGAACGACATGCACGAGATGGTGTTGCTGCATGGCCAGATGCCCAGCGTGGCCGATGCGCCCGGGGCGCGCCCGATCGCGATCACGCGTGGCGAAATCGTGTTCGATCGCGTGGGCTTCACCTACGGCGCCCAAGGCCGGCCCCTGTACCAGAACCTGAGCCTCACCATCGCCGCGGGCGAACGCGTGGGCCTGGTGGGGCATTCCGGATCGGGCAAGACCACCTTCGTCAAACTGGTGGACCGGCTCTACGACGTCACCTCCGGCCAGATCCGCATCGATGGCCAGGATATCGCGCTGGCCACACAGGCCTCGCTGCGGTCGCAGATCGCCACCGTGCAGCAGGATCCGGTGCTGTTCCATCGCTCGCTGGCCGAAAACATCGCCTATGGCCGGCCCGGCGCCTCCCAGGATGCCATCGAGCACGCCGCGCGCCTGGCCAATGCGCATGATTTCATCGCGCGCCTGCCGCAAGGCTACGGCACGCTGGTGGGCGAGCGCGGCATCAAGCTCTCCGGCGGCGAGCGGCAGCGGGTGGCCCTGGCGCGCGCCTTTCTGGCCGATTCCCCGATCCTGGTGCTGGACGAAGCCACATCCAGCCTGGATTCGGAATCCGAGGCGCTGATCCAGGAAGCAATGCTGCGCCTGATGGCGGGTCGCACCGCCATCGTCATCGCACACCGGCTGAGCACGGTGCGCGCACTGGATCGGATACTCGTGTTCGATCGCGGGCGGATCGTGGAGGAGGGATCGCACCAGGCGCTGATGGCAAGGGAGGGCGTGTATCGAAGGCTGGTGGAGGTGCAGTCGGCGGGGAAGGTGGAGGTAATTTAAGGAAGAAAGTGTTCTTTTTTGAAAAAAAGAACCAAAAAACTTTTGCCCCTGGGGTACGCTGCCGGCGATTCCGCGACAGCACAGTCAAAAGTTTTTTGCTTCTTTTTTTCAAAAAAGAAGACTCTTCTTTCCTGAAGAAAAGAGGCAAATGACTTTTGCTCCTGCGACCCGGCACCCCATCACCTGTAAAATTCGGTGCCGAGTCGGTACGTCTGGATTGCGTTGGGGTCATGGCCGAGCAGGAGGCGATGGAAAGGGCGCTGCGCCAGCGCGTTCAGCCGGCGCAGGGAAGCCAGCGCCGCCCTATCGTCCACGGTGCTGCCCGGCAGCACCTCGTGGTCGAAATTCTCGCGCAGGTCGCCCGCATCAGCGGTCAGGATTAGGGTCGTTCCCGAAGGCAGGCTCACCAGCGCGGATTGATGCCCCGCGGTGTGGCCGCGCGTGTCGATGAACTGTAGCCCCGGCACCAGCTCCCAGTCGCCATCCGCCAGCACCCAGTTCCGCACTTGCGCCAGGTCCCGGGCAAACACGGCCGGGTTCGCCGCGCCATCGCGGAACGCCTCATATTCACGGCGTTGCAGATGCACGCGTGCGGTGGGACACAGCTTCACGTAGCCCGTATGGTCGAAATGCAGATGGCTCAGCACGATGTCGCCTATCTCGGCCGGTTGCACACCGATGGCGCGCAACTGCCGGTCGAGCTCATGTTCGGCACGTACCACCGGCCGGGTCCAGCCATGGCGATCGAACAGATCCGCGCACAGAGCCGGGTCTCTCACGCCCGCCGGGTCCAGCCCGGTATCGAACAGCACCCAACCGGATCCGGTTTGGATCAGGTAGGCGCAGATCGGCTCGGCCAGGAAAAATCCATGGCCGCGATCGCGCGTGGATACCGTCTTCGGGATGATCTCGTAACCGCACAACAACACGTGCAGCCGGCGTATGTCCGTCATCCGAGAAGAATGTTCTTTTTTGAAAAAAAGAACCAAAAAACTTTTGGTCCTTGGCGTACGCTTCCGGCCAGGCGCGTGCCAATGACCACCTCCGGCCGCGTGCCCTAACGCCTGTCGTTCCACCTGGAGTGCGCACCCATGCCCGGAAGCAGAAATCCAGTCGTCATCACGCTGCAGCTCTATCTGTTTTCCCTGCTCAGCATGGCAATGATCGGGGCGATCGTGCCTTTCATCCCCGCGATCAGCCACGATTTCGGCGTGGCGCCGTCCCGTGTGGGATTGGGCATTGCGCTATTTTCCGTGCCCTCCGCGTTATTCGCAACGCTGGGCGGCGCGCTGATCGATCGGCTTGGGGCGCGGCTCATTATCCTGGCGGCTGGCGTGGCCACGGTGATCGGCGATCTGGTGGCCAGCCGGGCCGGCGGTGTGGGCATGTTTTACGTGGCGATGCTGGCGGGCGGGATGGGGATGGCCGGCATCGCGGTGGGCGCGCCCACGCTGATGGTGGCGGCCTTGCAGGGCGGCGTGCGCACCAGGGCGATGGCGTTCCTGTCCACCTATGCACCCACGGGATATGCGTGCGGCTTACTGCTAGCGATTCCGTTCACCGCGGCGGTGGCCTGGCGCAGCGCGCTGGTGGTGCACGCGATCCTGGCCGCCCTCATCACGGCCCTGGGGGTTGCGTTGCTTCCCTCGCCGCCCGTGGTTCGGCGCATGGAGGGGGCGGTGCGCGCACCGCATTGGATCGGGGTGTTCCGGCACTGGCCGGCGTTGCGCCTGGGGCTGGCGGTGGGGTTGCCGAACGGCATTGCCTACGGCACCAGCCTGGTGGCGCCCTCTTACCTGGCGCGTCTGCACGATGTCAGCCTGGCCGCCTCCTCCGGTGCGGTGGCTGGCGCGAAGGTTGTGGCTTTGCTGCTGGGGGGCATCGTCACCGGCCATTTGCTGGCGCGACATCAGGCCGCCTGGCGGATGTTCGCGCTGATGGCGCTGCTGGGGATGATCGCCCAGATCACGTTCTTCCTGCCGCAGAGCAGTTTCCTGGTGTCGGTTGCAGCCCTGATCGTCTGGCTGTTCGCCTTTGGCGGCATGAGTGGCGTTGCCATGACGATGCTGCCGTCCGTGGTCGCCACGCCGTCGCAGCGGGGTGCCACGGCGGGGCTGCTCAACCAGTTCATCTCCGTGGTGTCGTTTGCCGCCCCATCCACCTACTTCGCCGTTTCGGGCTGGAGCGAGTATGCCTTTCTGGCCGTCGCCGGGCTTTGCATCAGCGCCGCCGTCATTCCCGGCGGCCGATTGACCCCCGCCCGCGTAGCCGCGTGAACGCCCCGCCCCAACACAATAGACAAAAGTTTTTGGTTCTTTTTTTCAAAAAAGAACAAAGCTCCGTTTCCCCCCCCTGGCCAAATTCCCCTTGACTCTTCTGCGTCGTAAAACATATCTTACGACATGTTCTACGATATACACCCCCACCACTTCATCCACCCTCACCATGGCAGCCGCTTCGGAGGTGGCGGCGGCGGGCGGGGCCGCGGCTTCATGCGCGGTGGGCCGGGCTTTCCGGGCGCCCGCAAGCTTGGCGCGGCCGACCTTCAGCTTGTTATTCTCGCCCTGCTCGCCGAACAGCCGGCGCATGGCTATGAGCTGATCAAGCGGCTGGAGGAGCATTCCGGCGGCTTCTATGCCCCGAGCCCCGGCATGATCTATCCGGCCCTGACCTATCTCGACGAGATCGGCCACGCGGCGCCGGAGGCGGAGGGCGCGCGAAAGCTCTACACCATCACCGAGGCCGGCCGCGCCCATCTCGCGGCGAACCGCGCCGCCGCCGATGCCATTCTGGAGGCGCTCGCGCGGATCGGCGGCCGCATGGAGCAGGTGCGCGAGGCCTTCTCCGGCATTTCCGAGCCCGAAAACCCGGCCTTCGAGGCGCTGCACCGCGCCCGCCATGCCCTGAAAACCGCCCTCATCCGCAACCGGGCGGCCAGCGCCGGCGAGATGCTGCGCATTGCCGCCATTCTGGACCGTGCCACGGCCGAGATCCTCGGCGCAAAGGACCCCTCATGAACGATCTCACCCCAATGCGCCCGCTGCGTGTGCGCCATCAGAACGGGGCCCGCCTTGTTCATGTCGCCCGCGTGGAAACGCTCACCCCCCGCATGCGCCGCGTCGTGCTGGCCGGCCCCAGCCTCGCCGGCTTCGTCAGCGCGGCCGCCGACGATCACGTGAAGCTGTTTCTGCCTGCGCCGGGCCAGGATCGCCCGATCCTGCCCACGCTCGGCCCGAATGGCCCCGTCTTCCCGGACGGCGCCACACGGCCGATCGGGCGCGACTACACGCCACGCCGGTTCGATGAAGCTGCGCTGGAACTCACCCTGGATTTCGTTCTGCACGGTGATGGCCCCGCCACGAGCTGGGCCGCACAGGCGCGGCCTGGCCAGCATGTCGGCATCGGTGGCCCGCGCGGCTCGATTCTCACGCGCGATGACGCAAGCACACTTCTTTTGCTCGCCGGGGACGAAACCGCCTTGCCGGCGATCGCCCGCCGCCTGGAGGAACTTCCCCCCGGCGCCCGCGCCATCGCCCTGATCGAGGTGGCGGACAAAGCCGAGCAACAGCATCTGCCCAGCGCGGCCAGCACCGCGATCACCTGGCTGTTCCGCGATGGCCGGCCTGCTGGGGATCCGGCACTGCTGCTGGCCGCTTTGCGGCAGACAACCTGGCCCACTGGCGATCTGCACGCGTGGATGGCGGGGGAGATCGGTACGGTGCGTGCGCTGCGAACCCATCTTCTCACCGAACGCGGCCTATTGCGCGAACGCGTGCATGCCTCGGGATATTGGAAACATGGCGAAGCCGCGGCGCATGCGAAGCTGGAGGATTGAAGCCGGAAGGTTGCCCTGGGTCCCCACCAGGAGCTGATATGAAGTTTGCAGCGATCTACTGAATGCAGCGGCGACAAGGGTCGCAGGAAAGGCGGCGCAGGGTAGGGTCGGAGCCCCCGCGGCCGATACCGCGCCCCGCCTGCCTTCAACACCCCTTTTGCTGTTGACTCTCCCTACCAGCGGTCTATGTCTCCGGCATACAGGTCCAGCCCCCCGGCTCAGGGCCTGTTTTCGTTCACCCCGGCCCGGGCACCCCCGTGCAAGCCGTGTGCAAATGCAACCTGCACGCGCATACACTGACCGCGCCCGCCAGACCGGGCCGCTCACAACAGGAATATCCCGCCCACATGGCTTCCAGCTCAGCTGTTCTCGATCGCCCGTCCTCCCCCGCCCGCGCTGGCGAAGAGAGTTTTGCGGACCTCCTCGATGAAACCCTCGGCCGCGATACCGGCTTTGACGGCTCCGTCGTCACCGGCCGCGTCGTCCGCCTCACCGATGAATTCGTCATCGTCGATGTCGGCCTCAAATCCGAAGGCCGCGTCGCCCTGAAGGAGTTCGTCAATCCCGGCCAGAAGCCCGAAATCAAACCGGGCGACATGATCGAGCTCTTCGTCGAACGCTATGAGGACCGGGACGGGTCCATCGTCCTCTCCCGCGAAAAAGCCCGCCGCGAGGAAGCCTGGACCCTTCTGGAGCGCTCCTTCGAGAGCAATATCCGCGTCAACGGCACCATCTATGGCCGCGTCAAGGGCGGCTTCACGGTCGATCTCGGCGGCGCCGTGGCGTTCCTGCCCGGCAGCCAGGTGGATATCCGCCCGGTGCGCGATGTCGGGCCCCTGATGGGCGTGCCGCAGCCCTTCCAGATCCTCAAGATGGACCGGGCGCGCGGCAACATCGTCGTCTCCCGCCGCGCCGTACTGGAAGAGACCCGCGCCGAACAGCGCAGCGAGCTGATCCAGGGCCTGAAGGAGGGCATGATCCTCGATGGCGTGGTCAAGAACATCACCGATTACGGCGCCTTCGTGGATCTGGGCGGCGTCGATGGCCTGCTGCACGTGACCGACATCGCCTGGCGGCGGATCAACCACCCTGCGGAGGCCTTGCAGATCGGCCAGCCCGTCCGCGTGCAGGTGATCCGCTTCAATGCCGATACCCAGCGCATCAGCCTGGGCATGAAGCAGTTGGAAGCCGACCCCTGGGATGGCGTGACGGAGAAATATCCGCCCGGCGGCAAATTCTCCGGCCGGGTGACCAACATCACCGATTACGGCGCCTTCGTGGAGCTGGAGGCCGGCGTCGAGGGCCTGGTGCATGTCAGCGAAATGTCCTGGACGAAGAAGAACGTCCATCCCGGCAAGATCGTCGCCACCTCGCAGGAGGTGGATGTGATGGTTCTGGACGTGGACAGCTCCAAGCGCCGCATCTCGCTGGGCCTCAAGCAGGTGCAGCGCAATCCGTGGGAGCAGTTCGCCGAGGAACACCCGGTGGGCACCACGGTCGAGGGCGAGGTGCGCAACATCACCGAGTTCGGCCTGTTCATCGGCCTGGCGCCGGATATCGATGGCATGGTCCATATGTCCGACATCAGCTGGGACGAACCGGGCGAGACGGCCATCAACGCCTACGAGAAGGGCCGCATGGTCAATGCCCGCGTGCTGGATATCGATGTCGAGAAGGAACGCATCTCGCTCGGCATCAAGCAGTTGCAGGAAGATCCCTTCGCCGAGAGCATGAGCCGGGTGAAGAAGGGCGAGGTGGTTACCTGCATCGTCACCGCCATCCAGGCCAACGGCATCGAGGTGAAGGTGGACGACGTGCTCAGCGGCTTCATCCGGCGCGCCGAGCTCTCGCGCGAGAAGAGCGATCAGCGGCCGGACCGCTTCGCCGTCGGCGAGAAGGTCGATGCCAAGGTCACGGCCATCGATCGGGCCGCGCGCAAGCTCTCGCTCACCATCAAGGGCCGCGAGATGGAGGAGGACAAGCAGGCGATGGCCGAGTTCGGCACCACCGACAGCGGCGCCTCGCTGGGCGACATCCTCGGCGCCGCTATCCGCCGCCGCAACCAGCAATCGGAATAGCGGCATTTAGGTGTCAGCTTTCGGTCATCGGAAAGCTATGAGGTACGCGGAGCGTTTCTGATGACTGAAAGCTGAGTACCGGTGACTGATCATGACTTTAGAAGCTGACGCATTGATCGACCGCCAGCGCCTGAAGCGGCGGCTTGCCTTTTGGCGCATTCTCGCCGTGGCCGCGCTGGTGCTGGCTGCGGTGGTAGCGGTGCCGGGCGGTGGCCACCGGATTGGCGGTCCACATATTGCCCGCTATGCCATCAACGGCATCATCGGCGATGGCCGCGAGCAGATCGACGAACTCGACAAGCTGCGTGGCGACCCGGCCGTGCGCGGGGTGCTTCTGCATCTCGATACGCCGGGCGGTGCCGTTTCCGGCGGCGAGGGCATCCACGATGCGGTGGTGCAACTGGCCGCGGCGAAGCCGGTGGTTGCCGTGATGGACGGCACGGCCGCCTCCGCGGGTTACATGATCGCGGTTGCCGCGCCCCATATCGTCGCCCGCGACAGCACGCTGACAGGCTCCATCGGCGTTATCCTGGAAACCGGCGACATTTCCGGCCTGCTGGATAAGCTTGGCATCAAATCCGATCCGCTCGTCTCTGGCCCGCTGAAGGGCCAACCCAGCTTCACGGCGCCGATGACGCAGGCCGGGCGGGACTATCTCCAGAGCCTGGTGATGGATCTCTACGACCAGTTCGTCGGCCTGGTCGCCAGCGGCCGGCATATGGATCCTGCCCGGGTTCGCCAGTTGGCGGACGGCCGGGCCTATACCGGCCGGCAGGCGCTGGCGCTGAACCTGGTTGATGAGATCGGCGGTGAGGCGCAGGCGCTGCGCTGGATGCAGGCCAAGCGCAACCTGCCTGGCTCCCTGCCTGTGCGTGATGTCCAAAAAGGCACGGTATTGGATCAAATGCTCAAGAGCAGCCTTGCGGACATCCTGCTGACGGCCAGGCAGACACTTCGCGTTGACGGCGTTTGGGCGCTCTGGCAGCCTTCGCTTATGCGGGAATAGGAGTGCGGGGATGCCGGCTTGGGTGCTGCCCGGTCACGTGTGGGCGCAGCCAATGTCTGTTTTGACCCCGATTCGGCGTTTAAGCGGCTACGGTGGCAAATGACCCGTTCGGAACTGATCGCCGAGCTGGCCTCCGCCAATCCCCATTTGCGCGCGCAGGATGTGGAGTTGATCGTCGCCACGGTTTTTGATGAAATTTCCGCGGCACTCACGCGCGGCGAGCGCGTTGAGCTGCGTGGATTTGGCGCCTTCACCATTAAGCGCCGCGATGCCCGTACCGGCCGTAACCCCCGTACTGGCGAGGCTGTGCCCGTTGACGAGAAGGCGGTTCCCTTCTTCAAGGCGGGCAAGGAACTTCGCGAACGCGTCAACACCCAGGCCGTCGCCCGCCCCCGCGCCAAGGTCTCCGCCTAGCTGTCCCGCCGCCGCCGCCGAGAGGCGTATCTAAACAAACAAGAGTTTTTTGGTTCTTTTTTTCAAAAAAGAACACCTTTTTTCCTTTCTTCCTTTGCTTTGTCACCACCGCCATTAACCGGTACTTTCCACCCATGCTCCGTGCCCTGCTCCTGGTTCCCTTTCTGATCGTGCTGGTCGCTTTCGCATTGTCCAACCCGCAGCACGTTCAGCTGGCTCTGTGGCCAACCGATCTGTCGCTGGAGGCGCCGCTTTCGATCGCCATCCTGGTCGCGGCCGGCATTTTCTTTTTCCTCGGCGCTTTGTTCGTCTGGTTCGGCACGCTTGCCGCACGCGGCCGCGCCCGCAGGGCGGAGCGCCGCGCGGCCGTGCTGGAAGCCGAACTGCGTGCGCACCATGCGCCCCCGCCGCGCACCGCTCGGCCGGCCCCTGCTCCCGCGCGGCTCGACCTGCCGGTGATCACCCAGGCCCGCCCTGTCACTCCAGCGATTGCCGGGCCGAAGTGACGTTGCGGGATGGCATGAGCCGCGCTTGAGCGTTCGCGTGAAGATTTGCGGGGTGAACAGCCCTGCCGCCTTCGATGCCGCCGCGGAAGCGGGGGCGGATTGGATCGGCTTCGTCTTCTACCCGCCCTCACCCCGCTACGTGACACCTGGGATCGCGGCGGGTCTTTCCGCGCGCCTGATCGGAGGTCCGGCGCGGGTGGGCCTGTTCGTCGATCCCACGGATGACGAGGTGGCCGAGGTGCTCGAGGCGCTGAAATTGCACGTGCTCCAGCTTTACGCACCGGTTGAGCGGATCGCGGCGATCCGCGCCAAATTCGATGTGCCTGTTTGGCGTGCGGTCGGCGTGAGTTCTCGTGATGACTTGCCGGAGGATAGCGGCGTTGCCGCGGCCCTGGTGATCGAGCCGAAGGCGCCGCCCGGGGCCGCCCGGCCGGGCGGATTGTCGGCTCCGCTGGACTGGTCGCTGCTGTTCGGTTGGGACCCGGAGGCTAAGTGGCTGTTGGCCGGTGGCCTTACATCGCGGAACGTGGAGCGCGCCATCGCACTGACGGGCGCGAGCGCCGTTGACGTGTCGTCCGGGGTTGAGAGCGCCCTGGGGGTAAAGGATCCGGCGCTGATCCACGCCTTTGTGGCGGCGGCGCGCGGGTGCAAAGCGGCGCCCGTGGCGGGAAGTGGGCGGCCATAACCGACCACCCGCATGCCGCGCAGACCAGCCCCATATGGCGATGCGGGCCCCGCGTGCCATCTGGTATTACTGGCTCGCCGCGCTATTAACCCAACCCGCCGTCCCGGAGACCGATTTGAACCACACCCCCCCGCGTCCGATCCCCAACACCCTGCGCCAGGGTCCGGACGGCCATGGGCGGTTTGGCGACTATGGCGGGCGTTTCGTGGCCGAAACCCTGATGCCCCTCGTTCTGGAACTCGAGGCGGCCTACGAGGCCACCAAGGCCGACCCCGGCTTCCAGCGCGAGCTGGACTACTATCTGAAGGATTACGTCGGCCGGCCCAGCCCGCTGTGGTTCGCCGAGCGCCTCACGCGCACGCTGGGCGGTGCCAAGATCTACCTCAAGCGCGAGGAGCTGAATCACACCGGCGCGCATAAGGTGAATTCCTGCATGGGCCAGATTCTGCTGGCCCGCCGCATGGGCAAAACCCGCATCATCGCGGAGACCGGCGCAGGCCAGCATGGTGTTGCCACCGCCACCGTATGCGCACTGATGGGCATGCCCTGCGTCATCTACATGGGCGCTGTCGATGTGGAGCGCCAGAAACCCAACGTGTTCCGCATGAAGCTGCTAGGCGCCGAGGTGGTGCCCGTCACCACCGGCGCCGGCACGCTGAAGGATGCGATGAACGAGGCGATGCGGGACTGGGTGGCCAACGTGACCGACACCTACTTCCTGATCGGCACCGTCGCTGGCCCGCACCCGTATCCCGCCATGGTACGGGATTTCCAGAGCGTGATCGGCATTGAGGCGCGGGCACAGTTGATGGAGGCGGAGGGCCGGCTACCGAATGTGGTGATCGCCTCCGTGGGCGGCGGCAGCAACGCCATGGGCATTTTTCATCCGTTCCTCGATGATCCCTCCGTGCGCCTGATCGGCGTGGAGGCAGCCGGCCGCGGCCTGGACAGCGGCGCGCAAGCGGCGAGCATCGAGCGCGGACGCCCCGGCGTGCTGCACGGTAACCGCACCTATCTGCTGCAGGACGATGACGGCCAGATCACCGAGGCGCACAGCATCAGCGCCGGCCTGGATTATCCCGGCATCGGCCCCGAACACGCCTGGCTGCATGATATCGGCCGCGCCGAATACGTGGGCATCACCGACGACGAGGCTCTTGCTGCCTTTCAGTTGTGCAGCCGCACGGAGGGCATAATCCCCGCGCTGGAATGTGCCCACGCTCTGGCGCACATCCAGAAACTGGCCCCGACCTTGCCGGCCGAGAGCATCATCCTGATGAATCTCTCTGGGCGGGGGGACAAGGACATCTTCACGGTAGCCGAGCACCTGGGGGCGAAGCTGTGATTTACGGCGGGTCTTTCCGGCGAGTCCGCGACAGCACGGTCAAAAGTTTTTTGCTTCTTTTTTTCAAAAAAGAAGGCTTCCTTCCCTCATGACCCGCATCTCCGACCGCTTCGTGGCCCTCCGCGCCGCCGGACGCGGCGCCCTCATTCCCTTCCTGGAAGCCTACGACCCCGACCCCGCCACCTCCATGGCCATCCTCACCGGCATGCCCGCCGCCGGCGCCGACCTGATCGAGATCGGCATGCCCTTCACCGACCCGATGGCCGACGGCCCCACTATCCAGGCCGCGGGCCGCCGTGGCTTGGCCGCGGGCGCCACGCTGGACCGCACGCTCTCCATGGTGCGTGAATTCCGGCTGGAGAACAGCACCACCCCGATCGTGCTGATGGGCTACCTCAACCCCATCCTCGCTTATGATCCCGGCTGCTTTTGCCGCGATGCCGCCGATGCCGGCGTGGATGGCCTGATCGTCGTCGATCTCCCCACCGAGGAAGCCGCCATTCTGGCCCCCTACGCCACCGAACATGGCCTGGACATCATCCGCCTGGTCGCCCCCACCACCGATGACCACCGCCTGCCGCACGTGCTGCAAGGCTGTTCCGGATTCGTCTATTATGTCAGCATCACCGGCGTCACCGGCACGCGCACCGCAACGGTGGATGAACTCGCCGCCGCCATTCCCCGCATCCGTGCCGTCACCGACCTGCCGATCGCCATCGGCTTCGGCGTGCGCACCCCGGCCCAGGCCGCCGCCGCCGTGCGCCAGGCCGATGGCGCCGTCGTCGCCTCCGCCCTGATCGACACACTCGCCGCCAGCCTGGACGACCAAGGCCGCGCCCGCCCCGACACCGTTCGCCGCGTGCTCGACCAGGTGCGCGAACTCGCCGAAGCAGTACAAGCCGTCGCCAAAGCGCCGGACTGAACAACCGTGGGATGGGTGCGCGAAGCGACGCCCATCATCGGGGAAGAGAAAGAAAGTTCTTCTTTTTTGAAAAAAAGAAGCAAAAAACTTTTGCCTATGAGGGGTACACACTAAAGATGAGCTGGCTCACTGAATATGTCCGGCCGAAGATACGAACCCTGCTGGGGCAGCGGCCGGAAGTGCCGGAAAATCTCTGGTCGCAATGCCCCGCCTGCGAACAGATGATCTTCACCAAGGAGCTGGAGAAGAATCAGCGGGTGTGCACGCATTGCGGCCACCATATGCGCGGCACCGCACTGGAACGCCTCGCCTGGACCTTCGACGACAACAGCTTTACGCGCATTGAGCTCCCAAAGGCCCCCGCGGACCCGCTGACGTTCCGAGACCAGAAACGCTACGCCGAACGCCTGCGCGAAGCCCGCGCGAAAACCGGCCTGGAAGACGCCATCGTCGTCGCCCACGGCACCATCGGTGGCCAGAAAGCCGTCGCGGCCGTCATGGAATTCAACTTCATGGGCGGCTCCATGGGGGCGGCCGTCGGCGAAGGCATCGTCGCCGCCGCACGTCTGGCTCTGCTGCAACAAGTGCCGTTGATCGTGTTCACCGCCTCGGGCGGCGCGCGCATGCAGGAAGGTGCCGTCAGCCTGATGCAAATGCCGCGCACCACCATCGCCGCCATGCTGCTGAAGGAGGCGGGGCTGCCCTTCATCGTGGTGCTCACGGATCCGACAACCGGCGGCGTCACCGCCAGCTTCGCTATGCTCGGCGATATCCACCTGGCCGAACCCGGCGCCCTGATCGGCTTCGCCGGCGCCCGCGTGATCGAGCAAACCGTGCGCGAAACCCTGCCGGAAGGTTTCCAGCGCGCCGAATACCTGCACGAACACGGTATCGTGGATATCGTGGTGCGCCGCCCGGACCTGCCCGAAACCCTGGCCCGCCTCATCGCCCTGCTGCGGCCGTTCCTGCCGGAGGTGGCGCCGGAACCGGTTGAGGAACAAGCGGAAGCGGCGGCGTAAGAGAAAAAGAAAGGTCTTCTTTTCTGAAGAAAAGAAGCAAAAGACTTTTGCACGGCTGTCGCGGACTCCACGGCGGCGCACGACACTAAGCCGAGAGACGCATGCCCGACGTACCGACCCCGGCCCCAAGCTCCGCGCGTACCGACGCGATCCTTGATCGCCTCCACACCCTCTACCCGAAGCTCATCGATCTCAGCCTCGATCGGGTCCTGCGCCTGCTGCACACGCTGGGCGATCCGCAGCTGGTGCTGCCGCCCGTGATCCATGTCGCCGGCACCAACGGCAAAGGCAGCACCTGCGCCTTCCTCCGCGCCATCGCCGAAGCGGCCGGCCTGCGTGTGCACGTGACCATATCCCCGCATCTCGTCTCCCTCACCGAACGCTTCCGCCTCGCGGGCCACCTCGTCTCCGAAGAGACCCTGGCCGAGACGCTGGCCGAAATCGAACAGCGCAACGCCGGCGCGCCCATTACCGTGTTCGAGGCCCTGGCCGCCGCAGGCTTGCTGCTGTTCTCCCGAACACCGGCCGACCTGTGCATCGTCGAAGTCGGCCTCGGCGGCCGCTACGATGCCACCAACGTCTTCCCCGCCCCGGCCGCCTGCGCCATCACCTCCATCTCGCTCGATCACCAGGATTTCCTGGGCAACGACCTCTCCCGGATCGCCTGGGAAAAAGCCGGCATTATCAAGCCAGGCCGCCCGGCCGCCACCGGCCACCAATCCCCCGAGGCGCGCGACACGCTGCGCGCCTGCGCGGCCGAGTCCGGCGCGCCCCTGCTGGAGCGCGGCCGGGATTGGGAGGCGACCCTGAGCGACACCCAGCTCATCTATACCGACGCCGCCGGCAGCCTTACCCTGCCCAAACCTTCACTGGCCGGCGCCCACCAGATCGATAACGCCGGGATCGCCATCGCCGCCCTGCGCGCCTCCGGCCTCGGCCTAGATACTGCCGCCTATCAGGGCATCGCCGCTGCCACCTGGCCCGCGCGCCTGCAGCTTCTGACCGGCCGCCTTGCCGCCGCGCTGCCGCCGCATCTGGCCCTGTATCTGGATGGCGGCCACAACCAGGGCGCCGGCCAGGCCCTCGCCGAGCACCTGGCCACCTGGTCCGATCAACCCACCCACCTCATCATCGGCATGAAACAGAGCAAGGATATCGGCGCTTTCCTGGCCCCCTTGCTGCCCCATGCCGCCACACTCTGGGCGGTGCAGGAACCCGGCCAGCACCTCGCTTTGCCGGTGCCGGAGATCGTCGCCGCATCCGGCGGCCAGGCCCGCCCCGGCCCCACGGTGGCCGCGGCCTTGCAGCAGATCGCCGCCACCGAACGCCGGCCCGCCCGCATCCTGATCTGCGGCAGCCTCTATCTCGCCGGTGAGGTTCTCAAGGCCGACTACCCGCCCAGGTTGTAACCCTGCGGCAGGTCACATCGCGGGTAGCAACCGCCTTATGCGGCCCGGCCGCAAAACTTGCGTTACATCCGCAAGCTAATGGTGCGTTGCAGCAAACCTGCGCCCGCCCTAAGGAGGCCCGTATGACAAAGTTCTGGATCGTCGGCGTAACAGCCATTCTCAGCCTGATGGCGCTCGGCCCGCTATAGCTCAAAACGATCGCCCACAGGCCAAGCATCTGTAGCGTTTCGTCACCTTTCGATTCCCTATCTAAAATCCTTTTCCGCAAGTCTACAGTCATCCCACGAGGTGACCCATGCGAACATTGGAAGAAAATCTCACGTTCGAGGAGCTTTTGTCCGATCCGCTGACCCAGCTGGTGATGCGCAGTGACAATATTACTGTGGCGGATACTGCCCGCGCCTTTGCCGAGGCCCGCATGGCGATGGAGGTGAGGCGCAACCCGCACCTCATGGCGCAGTCTGCCTGTCTCAGCCCCTGGCGCCCCAGCTTCGGCCGCTCATATCGGGATGCATGACCACCCCACGACGCGTCGCCGACTTCCCCCGTCCGCCTGCCCTCGAACACGTCGCCGAGCGCGTCCGCATCGTTCTGGCCGGCGAAACCATCGCCGACACGGGCGATGCCCTGCGCATCCTGGAGACCACACACCCGCCCACCTACTACCTTCCGCCCTCCGCATTCCGCCCTGGCACGCTCATCCCGCGGCCACGCACCAGCTTCTGTGAGTGGAAAGGCACGGCCCGCTACCTCAGCATCACCGCCGGCGGCCGCACCGAGCACGACGCCGCCTGGACCTACCCCGACCCAACCCCCGCCTACGCCGCGCTGGCCGATCACGTTGCCGTCTATCCCGGCCGCATGGATGCCTGTTACGTGGGCGAGGAACGCGTGATCCCGCAGCCGGGGCGCTTCTATGGCGGGTGGATCACCTCGGCATTCATCGGGCCTTTCAAAGGCGCACCGGGAACGGAGTTCTGGTAGGAGACGGAAGAACGTTCTTTTTTGAAAAAAAGAACCAAAAAACTTTTCCCTGTTGCGTACGCTTCCGGCGAGTCGCGCAGACATAAACGAAAGTTTTTTGCTTCTTTTTTTCAAAAAAGAAGTGCTTTCTTTCCTAGTCCGCCACCACCCGCACCTTCCCCATCATCCCATTATCCTCATGCTCCAGGATATGGCAGTGGAAGACGAATTCCCCGATATCGGCGGTCGTAAACGTCATCCGCAGCTTCACCCATCCGGGTGGCCCGGGGTAACCGGTTGCCACATTCCCGATCAGCGGCGCCGCCGGCACGGTGATCACATCCAGCAGCGGGTGCAGATCCGGGTTGTTACCCGGCGATGAGACATCGCGAAAATGGATCTGGTGCATATGAAAAGCGTGGATCTCCAGCGTGGAGTTCTCGATCAGCCAATCCTCCGTCACGCTATGCTGGCCGTGCAGATGTACCACCACCTGGGGTGCCGGCGTATGCACGAAGGGCTTCATCGCCGTCAGTTGCGGCTGAACTTCGCCATCGGTTGAGGCCACTTCGGTAATATAAAAATCCGTCTGCGTCGGATCGTATTGCGCCACGGTCGGCGGTCCGGAGAGCCACTTCGTTACCCCATAGGTGAAATCCCGCCCATATTCCGCCAGCACGAAGGTACGCTGCACGCTGGGCGCGGTGCCCAACGTCGCCAGATATGGCGCGAGCGATGGCGTGTGTTCCAGCAGATCGCTGTCGTCCGCGGCACCCGGATCGACAGCGGCGCCGGCCGGCGTGATCAGCAGCAGCCGCCGTGCCGGATAGAGATTGCCGCCGCAGCCCGGGTTCACCTGCGCGCTTTCCAGATACAGTTTCGCCCCCGCTGGCGGCGCATGCACCACGAATTCCACCCGCGCGGCCGGCGCCACGACGAACTGGGTCTTTGTCACATCGAACAGCCCGAAATGCCGGCGGCCCGCCGCATCCGCCAGCCCCACCCCGTCACGCGCGAACACCTCCAAAGGCTGCACCGTTTGCACCCCGTTGAGGGAGAGCACGAGCTGCGGCGCCAGGAAGGAATTCGCCGATGCGTTCACCATGCGGAAAATCTGCCGCTGCCCCGGCTGCATCGTCTTGGTCAGCAATTCGCTGTCCTGCGGAAACCCGGCCAGGTCTTCGGGCACCGGCGCGCCGTTGAGCTCCAGAGTCCATAGCTCGATGCCGCCGGCGCTGCTGGTGGCGCCTTGGGCGCACTCGCCCGCCTGATCCACCTGGTCGATGCGCGGATCCAGCACCGGATCGGATGCCGTTGCCGCCTCGCGCGCCGCTTCGCGCGCCGCCGGCGCATCCGTCTGCCGCTTCTTAACGGCCGCCGCCCGCGCTATATCGCAGCCCACGCCGATCAGGCATCCGGTTTTCGGTGTGTCGGTCACCACCAGCACCTCGTCCGTCACGCCGATGGATCGCCGCCACGCATCGCCCGCATCCTCCACCACGATCGCGCCGGCCAGGCCCATCTGCGTCTCGTGTTCCGCCTCGCCATGGCGATGCGTGTGATACCAGTACAGTCCGGCCGGGTGGTCGGCCGGCAGCGTGTAGGTGTAGGTGAGTGTGTCCGGCGCGCTCTGGCAGGGCGGAAAGGCGCCCACGGGACCCACCCAGTCGGCCGGGTAGATGGTGCTGTTCAGCACCTCGTCGCTGCACGCCTGCGGCGACACGAACAGCCCGTGCACATGCAGGTTGGAGGTGCCGTCGGACATATGCGCTTCATTGGCCATCAGCGGATAGAACGGGCCATCCGCGCCCGGTGCTTCCACGAACACCGGTTTGGGAAAACACAAGCCCTCGCCACCGAAGGAGTCGATTGGGCAGTTCTTCTGGCCGGCGTGTCCCGTATCGTGCAGCGTGTTGCGTATCCGCACCGAAAGTGCATGCCCCACACCCACCCGCAGCACCGGCGCCGTGCTCAGCCCTGTCGCCAAAAAACATAAACGTTGCGTATCTGCATCATAGCCGATCTCCAAACTCACCCGCGCATCCCCGCCGCCGCCGATCGAGGCGAGCGGCTGATACACGGTGGGCGCGGCATGGCATTTGGCCACCGGCAGCACCGCGCGGTTCGCCCAAGCCTGGGGAACGCTTCGCTGGCCGTCGATGGAGGTGCATATATGCCCCCAGATTGTCAGCGGATCGATCGGATCTGTGGAAGCTGAGAGCGGTGTCGCCACCAGCACTGTGCCGATGGCAAGCGCGATCCTGCGAAATGACATGGCGTGTCCCAAAAAAGGAAGGCCTTCTTTTTTGAAAAAAAGAAGCAAAAAACTTTTGACACCAGGTGCGAGGCTCGCCGGCAGCGCCGACCAAAGGACAAAAGTTTTTTGGTTCTTTTTTTTCAAAAAAGAACATTCTTTCTGCTTGAACTCGGGGGGCATTTTTTCGTGCCCCCCTTGTTCCATACTGCGTCTACTTCGTAGCCGGGAAGCTGAAATAGCTCATCAGATCGTCGATGGCCGGCATGTTCGTCGGCACGTAAGCGTTGGCGCTCGTCGTCACCGGATTGGGTAGCGTGTCACGTGTCGCGGCACCCACCGGCTTCACGCCCCAGTTCGCTTCGATGAACTTCAGCAGGGAAGCGTGGTCGCCATAGCTGTGCACCATGCCCACGCCTTGCGAGTATTTGGAGACGACGAGCAGCGGAATGCGCGTGCCGTCACCGAAATAATCCAGCGTCTGTTCGAAGCCGGAATCGTAGTAGCCGCCGCCTTCGTCGTTGGTGATGAACACCGCGGTGTTCGCCCACAGCGCCGGGTTGGCCTGTAGCAGGTCGAGGATCTTCTTCACGTAGGCTTCGTAGATGTCGTATTTCGAGGATGACGGGTGGCCATCGTTGAACCCGCCCGGCTTCACCCACGATACCGCCGGCAGCACGCCATTCTGCAAGTCGGTGTAAAGCTCGGTGGTATCCTTCAGGTTCGCGGCCCGCTTGGCGGGGTTTTCCATCACGTATGACTGATACAGGAACGGATTGCAGATCGCGCAATAGACCGCGGCGAGTTCAGACCTGGCGACGAAGGCGTTCCATTGCTCGCCGTAATACGTCCAGCTCACGCCACGATCGTCCAGCCGGTTGGCAATCGAGGGCTGATGTTGCGGCGGGGTGGTGAAGCTGTTGGCGCCGAGCGCCACCAGCGTTCCGTCGCCGTTATAGCCGGGGTTGTAGTTGTTCAGCAGATAGTAGTGGTTCGGCGCGCAGGCGGAGGCCGGTGCGTAGGAAAGTGCCTTGAGGTATTTCAGGATGCCCTTCACGCCTGGCTGCGCCGCCTCATGGCATTCGGTATAGGTGCCGCCCGAGTACCCATCCTGCGTGTACCAGTTGTTGGTGCCGGTAGCCGCATTCGGATTTTCAATCTGGTTCGCCGGCGGAACGCTGGGGGTGCCGGCCGCATCTTGATAATACACGGGTGCTGCGAAGCCGAGGATCACGCTATCGGCGCCGGTGCCGCCCTTGATGGGCTGGTGGTAGTTGTCGCCCAGCGCGTAGGTGTCGGCCAGCGACTTGAAGTAGGGCATGTCGCCCTGCTGCACGTTATAGAACCCCATCGAGGTGGAACCCTCGCCGGTGGTCTGGTTGGTGAAGCCGGCCGGCTGGGCCGCGCCGTTGGAACCCGCGCCGATGGTCACTTCAACCCAGGGGAACAGATCGTTCAGGCAGCCCGACGGGTTGGCGGCGGTGGCGTATTTCACCGCGCAATCCATCTGCTGGAACATCTGGTAGAAGCGGTGCACGGGGCTGGCGGCGTAATCGTCGTAGCTTATCCCGGGAGTCAGTTGGAACGGCGCATTGGCGGGGGTAGCGGCGTTCGGCGCGCGCGTGTCGATGGCGTATTTCGGCAGGCCGGTCGCGCCGGTCAGCAAGATGCCGTCATCTGCCGTCTCCAGGCCGTAATCGGCGAATTCCGCGACGGCCAGGGTGGCGAACGGCGCCGGGCTGGTGTTGCTGGCCACTTCCGGCGCGCCGCCGGTCATGATCGGCGGGAACGGGTTCTTGCCGCCGGCGGTGTAGGCTTTCTTGCCGCCTGGGGCGATGGTGTAGGCGCCGGTGTCGACGGCGGAATACTGCTTGGCCAGCGCTACATGGGGGCCGGGCGTGCCATCGGCGTTAACGATACCTTCGCTCAGCAGGTTCGTGACCGTGCCCTTGGGCGGCACATAGGTGGCGAACACCTGGTCGAACGTGCGGTTTTCGCCCACGATGATGATCACGTGCTTGATCGGCGTGGTGGTGCGGTTGTCATGCGGGCCGGTTGTGGCGGCCATCGCCGGCGCCCCAGTTTGGGCCGACATCGAAACGATTGCGGTGTAAGCAAGCAGGCGTTTTCGGGTTTGATTTCGCATTGTATCCCCTCTGTCGCTCTGGATGAGCCAGCGGGGTGTAGTCGTTTCGTGTTACGTCAAGAGGTGGTTTAGCTGACGTTACCATGACGTCTCAGTTACGGCTCCGAGACGGTACGCACGCAAAACCAAGGCGCCGGCGAGTTCTCGCCGGCGCTTGCAGGGTCTTACGGTGCGGCCGGATGGGCCGCGTCCCAGTCCTTCACCGCTTTCATGGTGTTGCCCACGTGGCCGCTCGGGTCCATCGCGTTATACGCGTAGATGATCTGCCCGGTGGGCGCGATCACGTAGCTGGTGCGGCTGGCATAGCCGAGCATGCCGATCAGCACCGCATCGTAGCTATGGCTGACGGCACCGCTCTTGTCGGAGGCCACCGGGAAGGCGCTGCGGCATTCCTGGGTGGAGAAGGCCTTCAGTTTTTCGATCCCGTCCATCGAGACGCCGATCACGGTGGCGTGCAGTGCCGCGAATTGCGGCACGGCCTCGGCAAATTCATGCGCCTCGATCGTGCAGCCCTTGGTGAACGCCGCCGGGTAGAAATACAGCACCACAGGCCCCTTCTTCAGCGCATCCGCCAGATGGAAGGTGAACTCGTTGCCACCCTGCGTTGCCGGCACCGAAAAGTCCGGCGCCTTCACCCCCACCTGCAACGCCGCCTGCGCCGGCGCCCCCACCAGCATCGCCAAGCCAGCCGCAATCAATACCCGCATAACCTACCCTTTCAACAGATTGACGCCCGTCACGTAGCACCGTCAGTGCCGCTGCAAAGGGTTAAATGTTTTTTGCTGCCTTTTTTCAAAAAAGCCCTCCCCGGAGAGGAAGAGAGAAAACTCTCGTCTGGACCGAAAAAGGACGAGTTACGCTGATTTATCAGAGTCTTAATTTTATCTGCTGCATCGCTTGCCGGCGATTTTAGGGCCACGCCTGGGCGACGCACGCGCTGCCGGCGCCGAAGAAAGATTCAACCACGAAGACACGAAGAGCACGAAGACGATCACGAAGAGGTGGGTAGCGAGGGGCAGACAGCTCGCGCTCGTTACGCAAATTTTGCTACGCAAGAGGAGCGTACTCATACAAAGACGTTCAGAATTCGATGCGCGTTCCCGATCTCCAATTCTTCTCTTCCTTCGTGATGATCTTGGTGCCTCCGTGTCTTCGTGGTTGACTCTTTCTTTGGTGCCGGCATCGGCGGCGGGACAACCTATGCGTAAGCGATTGATAGAAAGGAAGACTCTTCTTTTCTGAAGAAAAGAAGCAAAAGACTTTGACTCATGTAGACCCGACGGCGGCCCAGACCCGCTCCGCAATGGCGAGTAGGGCGAGGGCGCCAGGGCTGTCGGGGGCGGAGACGACGATGGGGGCGCCGGCGTCGCCGGCTTCCCGCACCTCCAGCAACAGAGGTACCTCGCCCAGAAAAGGCACACCTAGGCGCTCCGCCTCCCGCCGCGCGCCGCCATGGCCGAACACATGCGCCTCGTGGCCGCAGGCGGGACAATGAAAAAAGCTCATATTCTCCACCACGCCCAGCACCTTGATGCCCACCTTCTCGAACATCGCCACCCCGCGCCGCGCATCGATCAGCGCGATGTCCTGCGGCGTGGAAACGATCACCGCGCCGGCCACCACCACACGCTGCGCCAGCGTCAACTGCGCATCGCCCGTGCCCGGTGGCAGATCCACCACCATCACATCCAGCTCGCCCCAGTTCGTTTGCCCCAGCATCTGCTGCAACGCGCCCATCACCATCGGGCCACGCCAGATCATTGCCTGCTCTTCGGGCACCAGAAACCCGATCGACATCGCGGCAACCCCGAACGCGCTGATCGGCTGCAGAGTCTGGCCCACCACCTCCGGCTTGCCCTTCACCCCCAGCATCCGCGCCTGGCTCGGCCCATGGATATCCGCATCGATCAGCCCCGTGCGCAGCCCCATGCGCGCGAACGCGGCCGCCAGGTTCACCGCCACCGTGCTCTTGCCCACGCCGCCCTTGCCGGAGGCCACGGCCACCACATGCCGCACGCTGGGCAGGAATTTGGCGCCGTTCGGATCCTCGCCATGCCCGCGCATCACGCCGGGCGGTGCGGCCAGCGGATCAGGCGCCGGCGGCGCCCGATGCGCGGTGAGCACCACCGCCGCATTCAGCACGCCCGGCTGCCGCTTCAGCACCCCCGCAGCCTCGCCCGCCACGCGCTCCATGCGCCCAACCAGATCACGCCGCGCCCGCAGCGCCAGATGCACCAGCCCATCCTTCACCTGCAGCCCCTCGACCAGCCCAGCCGAGACGATGTCGCCGCCTTCCGGCCCCGCCACGTCGCGCAGCGCCTGCATCAGCCGCGCCTCAAGCCCCGCTCCATCCGCCATCGCTTTGCAAACCCCTGCGCGCGGTGCATACCCCGCTGCCACCGCATATGGCGAAGACCAGCCGCCCTGCCAATGCGCCTGGCCGCGCCGCTGACGGCCGGCCACGCCCTCCCTGGAGCAGCCCGCATGCCCTCCGACCAAAACCCCTGGAACATCGGCGGCAACGGCGCACGCCGCCCACCGCCCACCCCGCCCACACCCCCCTGGGGCGGCGGCCTTCCGCCGGAGTTCGACCGCTTCCTCGACCAGCTTCGAATCCTCTTCGCGCGTTTCTTCGGCGGCGGTTCCGCCTTCCGCGGCATCATCCTTGGCGCCATCGCTGTGGCCGCCATCTGGCTCGCCACAGGCTTCTACCGCGTGGAACCCGATGAACAGGGCCTGGTGCTGCGCTTCGGCGCCTATGACCGCAACACACCGCCCGGCCTGAATTATCACATCCCCTGGCCCGTCGAATCCGTGCTGCTGCTGCCCGTGACCCGTATCAACCGCGTGGAAATCGGCTTCCGCAGCTCGGCTAGTGACGACCAGGATACCGCCGCCGCCAGCCCCGCACGCGACCTTGCCGCGGAAAGCCTGATGCTGACCGGCGATGAAAACATCGTGGACATCAACGCCTCCGTGTTCTGGCGCATCAGCGATGCCGCGGCCTACGCGTTCAAGACCCGCAACCCCGGCAACACGGTGAAATCGGCCGCTGAGAGTGTGCTGCGCCAGGTGATCGGCCGCACCAACATCCAGTCGGCCCTCACCGGCGGGCGCGCCGCCATCGAACAGGCCGTCACCACCGGCACCCAGGCGATCCTGGATCAATACCAGAGCGGCGTGGAAATCACCCAGGTGCAGCTGCAGAAGGTGGATCCCCCCGCCGACGTGATCGAATCCTTCCGTGATGTGCAGCGCGCCAATACCGATGCCGACACGGCGCGCAACGAAGCACAATCCTATGAAAACGATATCGTGCCCCGCGCCCGCGGCGATGCCGCCGCCATTCTCGCCCAGGCCGCCGGCGCCAGGCAGGCTGCCATCTCGGCCGCTACCGGCGAGGCGCAGCGCTTCCTCAGTGTCTACGCCGCCTACACCCAGGCCAAGGATGTCACACTCAAGCGCCTGTATATTGAAACGATGCAGGATGTGCTGAAGAACGCCCCCGCCATCGTGGTGGACGACAAATTGCGCGGCATCCTGCCGATGCTCAATCTCAGCCAGCCCTCAGGCCCCGCCGCGGGAGACCAGAAATGAAATCCTCCCTGATCGCGGCGGGCATCGCGCTGCTGGCGGTGCTGGTCGCCACTGATCTGAGTTTCTTCACCGTCAGCCAGACCCAGATCGTGCTCATCACCCAATTCGGCCAGCCGGTGCGGGTAATTGAGGATCCAGGCCTGCACTTCAAAATTCCCTTCGTGCAGACCGCCATCCCGTTCGATCGCCGCCTGCTGGATTACGATGCGCCGCAGGAGGAGGTGATCCTGGGCGATCAGCGCCGCCTGATCGTGGACAGTTTCACGCGGTATCTGATCACCAATCCGCTGCAATACTATCAGTCGGTGGGCCCCACCGAGGATGGCATCCGCGCGCGGCTGAACTCCGTCGTCACCTCCAGCCTGCGCCGCGTGCTCGGCGGCGAAACCCTGCTCGATGTGCTCTCCGCGCAGCGGGATAGGATCATGGGCGCCATACGCGTGCAGGTGAACAACGAGATGAAGGGTTTTGGTGTCTCCATCGTGGATGTGCGCATCCGCCGTGCCGACCTGCCGGAGGAGAACACCGAAGCCATTCTCCAGCGCATGCAGTCGGAACGCAAACGCGTGGCCGCCCAGGCGCGCGCCGAGGGGGCGGAGGCCTCCGCCCGCATCCGCGCCGATGCCGACCGCCAGCGCACGGTGCTGATCGCCCAGGCCCACGCCGACGCCGACCGCCTGCGCGGAGAAGGCGAGGCCCAGGCCATCGCCATCTACGCCGAGGCCTACCAGCGCGACCCCGGCTTCTTCGCCACCTGGCGCACGCTGCAGGCCTACAAGGACGCGTTTGCTTCAGGCAGATCCCGCCTCGTACTCACCCCGCAGGATGATTTCCTCAAGCTGATGCAAGGCATTCCCACCCCGTAGGATGGGCTGCTCCGCAGCCCGTCACGCTCGCCAACCGAATAAGAAAGATGTTCTTTTTTTGAAAAAAAGAACCAAAAAACTTTTATCCCTTTGCGCACGCCGCCCGCGAGGCGCACGCCAAATGTCAAAAGTTTTTTGCTTCTTTTTTTCAAAAAAGAAGACCTTTCCTGGCATTGCCAGGCGAAAGCCCTGGCTATTCGGCGGCCACCTGAACGTGCTCACGCTCCGCGACCAGCGCTTTGGTTTTCTTGATCAGCGCGCCATAGGCGATCGCGTCCTCCAGCGGATCGAAGCCGCGGATCAGGAAGGTGGTTATGCCCAGATCGTAGTAATCCAGCAGCGCATCAGCCACCTGGTCCACCGTGCCGACCAGGGCGGTGCTGTTGCCGGCTGCCCCTGTCTCGCGCGCGACCGCGGTCCATAGGCGCTTGTCGTGCCGGTCGCCGCGCGAGGCGGCTTCCAGCAGGCGCAGCGCCCCGACGCTGGGCTGGCCGCCGCGGATATACAGATTGCCGCCGGCGCGCACGCTACGGACCCGCTCCAGAATGGCATCCGCCCTCGCCCAGGCGGCTTGCTCCGTGTCGGCCAGGATCGGGCGGAGAGAGAGGCTGAACCTGATCTGGCGGCCATGGCGCGCGGCGGCGGCGCGCACGCGCGCCACCTGTTCGCGCACCTGGGCCAGGGTTTCGCCGAACAACGCATACACATCCGCGTGCTTGCCGGCCGCTTCGATGGCGGCCTCCGACGAACCGCCGAAATTGATCGGAATATAGGGCTTTTGAACCGGTTTCACCGCGGCAAATCCGCCTTTGAAGCGGTAATAGGTGCCCTCGTGATCGAACGGCGCCGTCTCGGTCCACAGCCGGCGGAGAAGCCCGACATATTCGTCCGAGCGAGCGTAGCGCTGGTCCTTGTCCAGAAAGTCGCCGTCGCGCTGCTGTTCATCATCGGAGGCGCCGGTGATGATGTGGATGGAGGCGCGGCCGCCGCTGAGTTGATCGATGGTGGCGAAGGTACGCGCGGCGAGCGTGGGGGCCACGAAGCCCGGACGGTGGGCGAGCATGACGCCGAGCGTTTCGGTGACGGCGGTCACGTAGGTGCCCAGATGCAGGCCATCGGGGAAAACCGAGCCATAGCCGATCAGAACGCGGGCGAAGCCGCTCGCCTCATGCGCCTGCGCGAGCCTGCGCAGATAGTCGCGATCGAACGCGCCGGGCTGCGGCGGATGTGCCTCGGACGGCGTGATGTGGGCAACGAGGCCGGTGAAATCGATGGGCATGGCGGGGGCTCCTGCGGGTTCAGCTTTGGGCCAGGATGGCGTTGAAGGACGTGTCGAAATAGGGCGCCACGTTCACGGCACGCGGCAGCAGATGGGCGTTTGCGAAAACATCCGCCACATCCTGGCAGGATGCGATCGCGGCGGCATCCACCGGGGCCAACTGATACCGCTGGCTTTCCGTGGCGAGCCCGTGCGCGATGAAGGATTGCGGTACGCCGACGGCGCGGGCCAGAATAGGCGCCCAGGTGGATTTATGGGATTCCGACCAATCATAGCCGCGCCGCACACGCCCGAGATAATCCGCGATGGCGGCGCGCAGGGCGGGGTCCGCCAGGGCCGCCGGCCGTGCGCCGGCAAGGTAATTACCCGACAGAATGCCCACCGCCGTTTTCAGGACCCGTGCGCCATCCTGCGCCATGGCGAAGTCGATCGCGTAGCCGTAAATGGCCCAGGCATCCAGCGCGCCGGCCTGGAAGGCCGCGCGGCCATCGGTGGGGCTGAGATTGATCGGCGTGATATCCTTAAAGCCGAGGCCAGCCTGCTGGAGCATCTTGAGCAGATAATAATGCGACGTGGTGGCGCGCACATAGCCCACGCGCTTGCCGCGCAGATCGGCGATGGAGCGTATGGCGGAATTCTGCGGGATGATCACCGCCTGGCGGTTCACATCGCCCTTGAGCACAGCAATGGCTTTCACGTTCGCATCGGAGGCGGCGGCGAATACCAGCGGGATCTCGCTCCAGGATCCTAAATCGACAGCGCCGGCGTTCATGGCTTCCACGATCAGGTTGCCGCCGGCGAACTCGGCATATTCCACGCGATAGGGCGTATTCTGCAAATGCGCCGCCGGTAAAAGCGTTTCGTCCTGGCCCTTGTAGGTGGCCACGCGCAGGGTCACGCCGGAGAGATCGGCGGCCCTGAGGCGGGGCGAAGCGGCGGCCATGGCGGCGCCGGCCGCCAGGCTGAGCGATTGGCGCCGCGTGAGCATGTTGGGGGTCCTCATTCGAACAGATCCGGCTGCTCGCGGGTGATCACATCCCACAAGGGCTGAAACGAAAACCAGGCGTTATCCTTGCCGCCGCGGTCGAACTGGCCGCGCGTGAAGCGGGCGACATCGTCGGTGACGTGATGTGGCTTCTGGCCCGTGGATTCCACCAGAAGCTGCACACGCGCCGCATCCTCGAACGCGATGTAGCGCCATACGGCGGCTTCCACCGATCCGCCCACCGTCAGGTGGCCGTGGTTCTGCAGGATGACGGTGCGCTTGTCGCCGAGGGCCTCGGCGATGCGGTCACCTTCCTCGGTGGTAACAACGACGCCGGCATACTCGGTGTAGACGGCCTGATCATCGTAGAAGAACAGCGAATCCTGCGTGAGTGGATCGAGGATGCGGCCGAAGGTGGACCAGGCCTTGCCGTAGACGGAATGGGCGTGCGCCGCCGCGACGACATCCGGGCGGGCCTTGTGCAAGGCGGAATGGATGGCGAAGGCGGCCTGGTTCACGGGCCGGTTGCCGTAGACGATCCGGCCGTCATGGCTGACCAGCAGAAGGTCCGACACGCGGATTTGGGAGAAATGCACTTGCAGCGGATTGACCCAGAAATGATCCGTCCATTCCGGATCGCGCGCCGTGATGTGTCCGGCGGCGCCCTGATCGAATCCATATTTGCCGAACAGCCTCAGTGAGGCGGCCAGCCGCTGTTTGCGAAACAGCCGCTCCTCCTCGATCGTGGCCTGCGGCCCCGGATAATCAAAAATCGATTTCTTCTCTTGCATGTCCATACGGGTCTCTCCTACGAGCAAACAGATAAAGTCTTTTTGCTTCTTTTTCTTCAGAAAAAGAAGAATCTTCTTTCTTGAAAGAAAGAAGCAAAGAACTTTTACTCATTAGTACCCGTGAGCCGGGTCGACGATGTCGCGCAGGGCAGAGCCGGTGCGGAAACGGTTCAGATTGTCGGCGAGTTTGTCGGCGAGGGTGGCGATCACGTCCGGCGTACTCATGGAGGAATGGGGGGTGAGGAACACGCTGTGGTGGGTGTAGAGCGGATGGTCCGCGGGCAGGGGCTCGGGGTCGGTTGTGTCGAGCGTGGCACGGCTGAGGATGCCCTGCTGGAGGGCAGGGATGATGGCGTCGGTTTGCACCAGCGCGCCGCGGGCGATATTGATCAGATGCAGGCCCGGCTTGGCATGTTCAAGGGTGGCTTGGTTGATCAGGCCGCGTGTGAGGCTCGTGGAGGGCACCGCCAGCACCAGATGGTCTGATCGCGACAGGATATCGGCGAGGTCCCGCGCGCGCTCCACGCCGGGCAGCGTGACAGGTGCATCGGTGCGCCGCAGGGTGAGCACGCGCATATCGAGTGCCACGGCCTTTTGCGCAATGGCCTGGCCGATAGCGCCAAATCCCACGATGCCGAGCGTGCTGCCGGCGACGCGCGCGAGGTTTTTCTGCCGCCAGTCTTCCCGCCGGTGAATCCACAGATCGGGAAATCGCTTGGCGCCCGCGAAGATGGCGGCGATCACGTATTCCGCGATGGGTGAGGCGGAAGGCCCGCGCGCGCAGGTGACGACGGGCCCATCGAAGAGCCAGGTGGGGTAGCCGTCCGCGCCGGCCGAGATGAGTTGCACCCAGCGCAGGCTGTGTGGCCACCCGGACGGACGCGCGACGGAATCGCGTTGCAGCCCATGGATGGGCGTTGCGAACAGCGCGGTGGCGGCTGGGGGCACCACGCTGGGGATGCCGCGCGGGATGGGCACCAGGTTCAGATCCGGCACGCGTGCCGCAATGGCCTCATCCAGCGCCGTGCCCAGTTGGCTGGCCACCAGCAAACCGCCCGCGGCGCTCATGCGGAGGCCGCCGCGGCAAAGGCCGCGCGCCCGGCGGTGGCCAGGATCACGTCATCCTGCGGCGTATGGATTCGGCTGCACAGCGCGTTGCGGTGATGGCGTTCCAGCGGGTTGTTGCGGCTGAGGCCGGGGTTGCCGGTGAGTTCCAGCGCGCGGGCGGTGGCGGCGATCACGTTGGCCGTCACGGTATGTTTCACCAGCAGAACGCGTTCCGCCGGCCAGGGCTGACCGGCATCGGCGGCCTGCGTTGCGGCGTTCAGCAATGTGCGGTTGGTGAGCAGGCGGGCATCGATCTCGCCCACCGCTTCCTGAAATCGCGGCAGGCTGGACAGCGGCGCGCCGAGATTGCTCGGCGTGCGTTCGTTGAGATAGCGCACCAGCCAATCGCGGGATGCGTTGGCCACGGCATCGTAAATCACGCTTTGCAGCACGATCATCCAACTGAGCGTTTCGGTTCCGCGCTCTGCCCAGGCAGCCGGCGCGCGAAGATCGGCGCCATATTGCTCCGGCACGAACACATCCTGGAACACCACGTCGTGGCTGCCGCTGGCGCGCATGCCCATGTGGTTCCAGGCGGGGTTCACGGTGATGCCCGGCGCATCATGCGGCACCAGGAAGAATCCCACGCGCGGGTCGGCCTCATCGGTGCGCCCCCACACATTCAGCCAGCGCAGGATGGGGATGCCGGTGGAGTAGATTTTCGTCCCCGATAGCAGCCAGCCGCCCTCCACGCGCCGCCCCGTGGTCGCGGGCAGCCCGCCGCGCGCGGGCGTGCCAAGCTCCGGCTCCACCCGAAGCGCGTTGATCAGCGTCCCATGCTCCACGGCATCCCGCCTGATCCGGTCGCGCAACTCCGGCTGCCAGGTGGCGAGCACGGCGCGGTGCGAAAGATATTGCATCACCAGCACCAGCGCCGTGGAAGGCTCGCCATACGCCACCGCGCGCACCACACGCGATGCTGTCGCCAAATCCGCCTGGCCGCCGCCAGCGGCGGCCGGGATGGTCAATGCCAGCAGGCCATGTGCGTGCAGGGCTGCGAAATTCTCGAACGGAAAACTCCCCTCCCTGTCGTGATCCGCCGCACGTGCCGCGAATTGCGCCGTCAGGAGCGGCAGGATTTCGCCCAGACGGTCCGAAGTGATGGCATTCATGAGCTGGCCTCAGTCATAGCGTATAGCGCAGCGTCACCAGGAAGGTGCGCGGTGGGTTTTCCAGGAAATACTCAACCGGCGGAACGTAGGTGCCCGATTGATTGAAGCGGGCGTTCAACGCATTGCGGATGGTGAACAGCAAAGACCATCGCTGGTTCTCGGTGGTATAATTGGCGTGCACATTCAGGACGGTCTGGTCCGGGATGGAAGCACCCTGCGTATTCAGCACGTCGCTGTAGGACTTGCATTCATATTGCAGGTCACCGCCCGCATGGGTGGTACCCGCAATGGGCAGGGGCAACTGGTAATCCGCCGCCGTGCTGAGCATCCAGCGCGGGGCGTAGGGCAATTGCTTGCCGGTGGCGGAAGCGCCATCCGGCCCGGCGTTGAGGAACTGATCGAACTCCGTGTTCAGATAGCCGGCATTGTTGGTCCATGTGAAACCGTCAAACGGGATCAGCGTGGTTTCCAGCTCGAACCCATCGGTATGGGCCCGGCCCGCGTTGGTCAGTTCCGTGGGCGCGCCTGGCACCGTGGAGGTATAGATGGTTTGCTGTAGATCCGTGTAGTTGTTGTAGAATGCAGCCAGGTTGGCGCGGAAGCGATGGTGCAGCCAATCGGATTTCACGCCCACTTCGTAGGTATCCACTGTCTCGGGCGCGAACGGCGTGTGCGCGATCTTCTCATTGGCGGAGCGGTTGTCGTAGCCGCCGCTCTTGTAGCCCTCCGCGTAGCTCACATAGGTGAGCAGGGTGGGTGTCACCTGATAGTCCAGCCCGGCTTTCGGGGTGAAGGCGCCCCAGGAATGGTCCGATGCCGCGGTAAAGATCGGCTTGCCCACGGTGTAGCGGTCGAACAAATTGGCTGCGTCCGGATTGACGATGGTGGTGTAGTTGCCGTCATCGAAGGTTTTTTCATCCAGCGTGTAGCGCCCGCCGAGCGTTGCGGTGAGCTGATCGGTGATCTTGTAGTTGCCCTGCGCGTAGCCGGCGGTGCTATCGGTATCCGTCAGGTTGATCGTGTGCGTTTTCGGATTATACAGCGAAACCGTGAGGCGATCGACCGCGAAGGCTTCCTTGTAGTAGAACAGGCCGGAGACCCAGTTGAACCGCCCGTAATCGCCCGCGAGCTGCAACTCCTCGGTGATGTCATGCTGGTGGTAGTTGATGAAATTTGCCGATAGCTGCTCGGCCGTTGCGGAATTGTCGTAAATCACCGGCGAATCGTTCCACGCACGTGCGGAGCTGATGAATTTCAGCGTCAGCTCCGGTGTCAGCGTGTAATTAATATGCAGCGCCAGGCCGCCGGAATTCAGATCGTTCACGGGATAGAGTGGCGAGTAGGAGAGATTGGGGTTGAACCCGCCCTTCTGCACCTGCGGCGTGTAATAGGCGGTGTTGGAATGATCGATCATCCCGTCGGCGGTCAGCAGGATTTGCAGATCGTCGGTGGGGGTGAACTTCAACTTGCCGCGCAAGGCGTCATAGTTGATGTTGTTCACGTTCATCTTGATCGTCGGGTCGTATGTGGTGCCGTCGCGGTCGCTGTGCACAAAGGCCAGGCTGCCGGCCAGAAGCCCTGGCACCAGCGGGCCGCTGATCAGGTCATGCGTCTGCACCGCGCCGTAATTGCCGAAGCCGGCATCGGAGACGATGTGCAGCGTGTCACCGGGGTCCTCGGTGATCAGCCGCACCGCGCCCGCATCGCTGTTGCGGCCGTACAGCGTGCCTTGCGGGCCGCGCAGAACCTCCACGTGGTCCATATCCGGCAGATCGAACAGTCCGCCATTGGAGAGCGGGCGCGGGATATACACATCATCCACATACAGGCCCACGGCGGGATCCTGGATCGGGTCGGAGGTGCCGATGCCGCGGATGAAGAACGTCTCGGTGGTAGGCGTCAGCCCGCCGCGCGGCACTTCCACATTGGGAATATCGCCCGCCAGATCGCGCACAAGATGGGAGGCACTTTGCGTCAGCCCTGCCTCGCCAATCCGCGTCACGGCGATGGGCGTCTTTTGCAATGGCGTGGAGCGGCGTTCGGCACTCACCACCACCTGCTCGATCGCATTGGTGGGGGTGGCCGAGGCAAGCACGATGGGTGCCTGGCGGCCAGCCGGGGCCGTAGCCTGGGACTGCGTCACGGCCTGGCCATCCGCCCAGGCGCCGGCGGGGCACGCCAAAGCCAGCGGCGCGGCCATGGCAAGCAGGCAGGCGCGGCGCCCTGTCGCAAACCGGGGCGAGCGGGTGCGGGGCAGGCGGGCGGGCAGGTCGGGCGGCATGCTGGTCTAGTCTCCATCCGCCCATCCTCCCAATTCCACATGAATAAGACGGGCTATTAAATAACACGACAGATTGTCGCGCGATTCCGTATGCCCGCAGATATACCGTATAAAAAGTGATCCTTTCTGATGTTTCGGTTTGTCGGAACTCAACGTTGGGTCGGCCACGTCATGCGGCCGCGGCGTGGGGGGTGCGCATCGGCTTGGTGGCACGGCGCAAGGCATCCAAAGTCAGCGATGCCAGCCGGTGCCCGGCTTCGGTGGGATCCTCACTCTGCATCAGCACATAGCCCACGGCCGGCAAGGCCGGCAGCAAGCCGGCTGGCACCTGGGGCAGGGATCCCCAGCCAGCCAGCAAGTCGGTGCGGCAGGTCACGCCAAGCCCGGCCGCCACCGCCGCGCGCGATGCGGAAAGGCTGGGCGTTTCCACCACGATGCGAAAGCGGCGCCCTGCCTCCTGCAACGCGCGCAGGGCGGCGCTGCGGAACACGCAGGGCACATCCAGCAGCACCAGTTTCACCTCGTCCTCGCGCGCCAGCGCGGGGTCGCCTAACCACAGCATGGGGGCAGCCATACGCGCCTGCGCATCCGCGGGCCGGCCCAGGCACAGCACCATATCCAGTTCGCTGCTGCGGTAGGCGTCCACCAGTTCGGCCGAACCCGCCACCTGCAACTGAAGCTGCGTTTGCGGGTGCAGGGCCGAAAAATCGCGCAGGATCCCCGGCAGCAGCGTTTCGGCGAAATCCTGCACCAGGCCGAGTTTCACCACGCCGGAGAGGGTTTCCCCCAGCATCGAACTCACCGCGGAATCGTTCAGCTCCAGGATGCGCCGGGCGGATGCCGCCAGTTCCCGCCCCGCCGGCGTCAGCACAAGGCTGCGGCCGCTTCGCTGGAATAGCTGGCGGCGCGCGATCTCCTCCAGGCGTTTCATCTGCAGGCTCAGCGCGGAGGGGCTGAGGAACACATGCTCGGTCGCCCGCATCATCGATCCGGTATCGACGATGGCGAGAAAACTGCGGAGCAGGTCGGTGGGCAGGTTGATGGGCATGGTATGGCACCCTCGATCACCGGCGCGTTGTACTATATGATAAAGCACTTTTATAGATAGTGATTAATTTGACATTTGCCAGACAAACGTGGAATCTGGCGCAAAGCCGAGGATCCACGATGTCAGAGCAGGTTTTGAATGTGGCGCCGCCTGGCGCGTGGCGGCGCGGTTCCACAGGCCTGGGCGCCTGGCTGCGGCGGCAGGAGGTGTCGGGGTTGCTGCCCAGGCGTTTCGGCCTTCGCCGCATCGCCACGCCGCTCGCGGTCCTGATCCTGTGGCAGGCCGCCTGCAGCACGGGCGTGCTGCCGGCGCGCGTTGTGCCGCCCCCGCTTGCAGTGCTGCTGGCGGCGCGGGATCTGCTGCTCTCGGGCGCCCTGATCCATCATTTGTCCGTATCGCTGCTCCGCGTGGCCGCCGGTCTCGCCATCGCCATCCTCGCCGGTGCCTCGCTTGCGCTGGCGGCGGGCCTCTCCCGCCTCGGCGAGGATCTGATCGACCCCTCTTTGCAAATGGCCCGCACCTTGCCCTTCCTGGCCCTGGTGCCGCTGTTCATCCTGTGGTTCGGCATCGGCGAAACGCCGAAAGTGGCGCTGGTCGCACTCGGTGCCACTTTCCCCATCTATCTCAATCTGTTCGCCGGCATCCGGGGCGCTGACCCCAAACTGGTGGAAGTGGCCGCAACGCTCGGCCTTTCGCGGGCCGGCCTGATCCGCCACGTGGTGCTGCCGGCCGCCCTGCCGCATTTGCTCACCGGCCTGCGCTACGCGATCGGTATCGCCTGGCTCAGCCTGGTGGTGGGCGAACAAATCAACGCCGACTCAGGCATAGGATATCTGATGATGGACGCACGGGATTTTCTGCGAACCGACATCATCATGGTCGGGCTGGCGGTCTATGCCCTGCTCGGTCTGGCATCCGACCAGGCAGTGCGCGCGCTGGAACGCAAAGCGTTGGCGTGGCGGCCGGCCGCCAAGGTTGGGCGCTGACCATGGACGGTACCTGGGACGCCGGCGCGGCTGTGACAGCGTCTTCGGGCCAATCTGCGCCGGATACAAAGGTGCGTGGTCTGGTCAGGCGATTTGGACCAACAGCCGTGCTCGATGGGCTTGATCTCGATATCCCGGCCGGCCGCTTCGTCGCCCTTCTCGGCCGCAGCGGCTCGGGCAAGACCACGTTGCTGCGCACGCTGGCTGGCCTCGATACCGCCGAGCAGGGCGAGGTGATCCTGCCGCCGAAACGAGCGGTGGTGTTCCAGGAACCCCGGCTGATGCCCTGGAAGCGCGTGTGGGAAAACGTGGCGCTGGGCCTTGCCGACCACGATGCGCGCGATCGGGCAGAGCAGGCGCTGCGCGAGGTGGAACTCGCCCACCGCATGGACTCCTGGCCACTCACCCTCTCCGGCGGCGAGGCGCAGCGCGCCGGTCTTGCCCGCGCGCTCGTGCGTGATCCGGATCTTCTTTTGCTGGATGAGCCTTTTGCCGCGCTGGATGCGCTCACGCGCCTGCGCATGCAGGCCCTGGTGACGTCACTGTGGAAGCGGCATGGCATGGCGGCGCTTCTGGTAACGCATGATGTGGACGAAGCGCTTCTGCTGGCCGACCACGCCGTGGTTTTGCAGCGCGGCCGGATCGGTTTGCACTTGCCCATCGATCTGCCACGGCCGCGCCGCCATGGCTCCCCGGCGCTCGCGGCGCTGCGGGGGGAGTTGCTGTTATCGTTGGGGTTGTCGGCGGAGGAGGCGGCGTAAGGAAGGTCTTCTTTTTTGAAAAAAAGAAGCAAAAAACTTTCGATACTTTGCGCGCGCCTCTCCGGCAGCGTGCGACATAGGGAAAAGTTTTTTGGTTCTTTTTTTCAAAAAAGAACATTCTTCCCTCCCTCATCTATGCGTTTAGCAATTCCAACTTGTCGTCTCCTTCGCGAGTGCTGATGCTCAGGATTGTTGCTCAGGAGCCACCATGACCACCGCACGCCACATCAAGCTCGGCTTCATCCTGCACGGGGTTGGCCGCACCTGGACCGACTGGCGCCATCCCGATGCCGATCCCGGCGCCAGCACGAATTTCCGGTTCTACACGCGCCAGGCGCAACTGGCCGAGCGCGGGAAGTTCGACTTTCTCTTCGTGGCGGACAGCCTTTCGATCACCGAGAAATCCAGCCCGCATTACCTCAATCGTTTCGAGCCGATCACCATCCTCTCGGCTCTCGCCGCGGTCACGGAGAAGATCGGCCTGGTCGCCACATTGACGGTGAGCTACTCCGAACCGTTCAATGTCGCGCGGCAATTCGCCTCGCTCGATCACATCAGCGGCGGCCGCGCCGGCTGGAACGTGGTCACTTCCTGGCTGGGCGACACGGCCGCGAATTTCAGCAAGACCGAGCATCCGGCGCATGACGTGCGTTACCGCATTGCCGCGGAATATCTGCATGTTGTGCAGGGGTTGTGGGATAGTTGGGAGGATGATGCCCATGTGGGCGACAAGGCATCCGGCGTGTTTGTGGATCCCGAAAAGCTGCATCGCCTGGATCACAAGGGTACCTACTTCCAGGTGCGCGGCCCCCTGAACATCAAGCGTTCCCGCCAGGGCCAGCCGGTGATTTTCCAGGCCGGCGCTTCCGATGACGGCCGCAACTTCGCCGCCAGGCACGCCGACGCCATTTTCGGATCGGCCCAGACGCTGGAAGAGGCGCAGGAATATTATCGTGATGTGAAAGCCCGCGCGCGCGGCTTCGGGCGCGATCCGGCGGAAGTATTCATTCTGCCCGGCATCGGCCCGATCATCGGGTTGACCGAGGCGGAAGCGGAACAGAATTACCAAACGCTCGCAGGGCTTGGCTCGCTGGAAACCGGGCTCGGTTTTCTCGCCCGTTCCTTCAACGATCACGATTTTTCGCGCTACGATCTGGATGGACCGTTTCCGGATGTGGCCGCACTCGGATTCAACAGCCAGCAGAGCTCATCGCAAAAGATACTGGCGCAGGTGGCGGCGGAGAACCTCACGCTGCGGCAGATCGCGCAGCGCCTGGCCACGCCGCGCGGCCAGTTCGTCGGCACCCCTGACCGGATCGCCGACAGGCTGGAGGCATGGGTCAACAGCGATGGCGCGGATGGCTTCGTGCTGTTTGAAACAATGCCCGGCCAGCTCGATCTGTTCGTCGATCATGTGGTGCCGCTTCTACAGGCGCGCGGCCTGTTTCGGACGGCGTATGAGGGCGACACGTTCCGGCAGAATCTGGGCCTGCCCTTTCCGGAGAACCGCTATACCGCTGCCCGGCAGACGCGCAGCGCAGCATGAAACCGCGTCTTCTCTCCACGGCGGTTGTTCTCGTCTTGGCCGGATTGGCGGTGGCCGGCTGGGCGGCCCTGCGCGCGGCACCAGGTGCCGCCGTGCTGCGCGTGGCGAGTCAGAAGGGCGGAACGCGCGCCGTGATGCTCGCCTCCCATGCGCTGGATGGCGCGCCGTATCGCGTGGAATGGAGCGAATTCGCCGCGGCCGCGCCGCTGCTGGAGGCACTGGGCGCCAACGCTGTTGATGTGGGCCTCGCCGGCGATGCACCGTTCTTCTTCGCGTATGCCAATGGCGCGCATATTCGCGCCGTTCAGGCAGGCCGGTCCTCCTCCGAAGGCGGCGCCGTCGCCATCCTCGTCGGGCGCAATTCGCCGTTGCACGGCCCGGCCGACCTGCGCGGCAAGCGGATCGCCACAGGCCGGGGATCGATCGGGCATTATCTGCTGCTCAGGGTGCTGGAACAGGAAGGCATACCGGTCTCGGATGTCTCGCTGGTATTTCTGGCGCCCGCTGATGCCAAGGCAGCCTTTGCCAGCGGCGCGGTGGATGCCTGGTCTACCTGGGGGGTGTATATCCCGCTGGTGACGCAGCGTGGCCAGGGCCGGATTCTCGTGGATGGGCGGGGGATCTTGAGCGGCTACGGGTTCAGCGCGGCGTCCGATTCCGCCATCAGCGGCAAACGCGCGATCCTTGCGGATTTCCTGCGCCGCCAGGCCATGGCTTATCGCTGGGCCCTGTACCATCCCTCGGATTACGCAGCGGCGCTTGCCAAGGAAACCGGCGTCGATCCCGATATTGCCGGCACCGTGGTGCGCCTGAACAGCTACGTGCCTGTGGAGATTAATGGCGCGATGGTGGCCGAGGAGCAGGATGTGCTGCGCAGATTGGCCGCTGCCGATACCATCGGGAAAGTTCCGGACGTGCGCGCGGCACTCGACCCCACATTTGATACGGCACTGCGCTGAGGCAGATCTCCCCCTCGTTCTGGGGGGAAGCTGGCGGCCTTTTGGCAAGGCGCAAGCCTGCGAGGCGTATTGGCATTTTGGCACAGGGGTAACCCCTGGTCAGGGCCGCAATCCCCCGCCTAACCTGTCACCCAGAGCTGAGCGAACTGGTGTGATATGACCTTGCACGCGCGACAGGCAGCAAGCGCGGGTGCCGATGGGGCGCCTGGCCGCTACGATGGCTATTTCCGGCCAGGCTATGTGCATCGCGACATCTACACCGCGCAGGATGTGTTCGACCAGGAAATGCGCCATATCTTTGGCCATAGCTGGGTGTATGTCGGCCACGAGAGCGAAGTTCCGGCGCTGAACGACTTCGTTACCCGCACTATCGGGCGCCGGCCGGTGATCCTGGCGCGCGGCAAGAACGACAGCCTGCACGTGCTGATCAACCGCTGCACCCACCGCGGCGCGGTGGTGTGCCGGCAGGCCCAGGGTAACGCCGCCCGCTTCACCTGCGGCTACCACGCCTGGACCTTCGGCAACGACGGCAAATGCCTCGGCGTGCCGCTTTCCCATGCCTATGGCCCTGATTTCGATATGAATGCATTGAGCCTGCGCCGGGCCGCGCGCGTGGAAAGCTATCGCGGCTTCGTATTCGCATCTCTCAATGCCGGGGTGATGCCATTGACCGACCATCTGGCGCATGCGCGGCGCTACCTGGACGAATGGATCGACCGCGGCGATTGCCTGCCAGTGGTGGTGCGCGCCGGGAGCATGCGGTTTGAAACCCATGCCAACTGGAAGGTGATCTACGATAATGCCGGCGACGGCTATCACCCGCCCTTCTCCCATATCTCCATGCTGCGGGTGTTCGCCAGGCGCTATGGCGATGTGGACATGCAATATTATTCCGGCAATTTCGACGAAGCGCCGCTGATCAGCCGGGATCTGGGCAACGGCCACACGCTGCTGGACCAGCGGCCCAGCATGCATGCCCAATCTGCCTGGGAACGCCAGCATGTGATGCCGGGCCGCGAGAAAATGTGGGAGGCTTTGAGCGAAAAATACGGCGAGGGGCCGGCGCGGGAGATGCTGGATGCCTCCACCGGTTCCGGCCTGAACCTCAATATCTTCCCCAATCTGCTGATCATCGGCAACCAGATCCAGCTTTTGGAACCCCTGGCCGTGAATCGCACTGTCGTCCATTGGTTTTCCACCACGCTGGACGGTGCGCCGGACGAGGTGAACGCCCTGCGGATGCGCATGCAGGAGGATTTCCCCTCCTTCGGTGAGGTGGATGATACCGCGCAGTTCGAGGCCTGCCAGACGGGCATGGAGTGCGTGCCGGAAATGCCCTGGATCGACATCAGGCGCCATATGAACACCGATGCCGGGCATCGTGGCGAGGATGGCATCTGGACCGAGCCGATCTCCAGCGATCAGCATATGCGCTGCTATCTGGATGCCTGGCGCCGGATCATGAATGCGGGTGCCGCACGGACGTGTGACGATGCCTGACGGCACCTTCGACATGCCATTCTACCGCCGCATGCACGCGCTGGTGCAGGGCTGGCAGACCCTGGATGAGATCCCCGCCGACCGCCTGCCCAACGCGGACGACCGCGCGGCTTGCGAGCGCTTGCTGCACCTTGAGGCTCGGCTGATCGATGGCCTGCGGCTGCAAGCGTGGCTGGCGCTATTCACCGAAGATTGCGCCTACTGGATCCCCGCGGATGTCGCAGCGGCCGACCCGGCGCGGTTCGTCAGTTGGGAGTTCAACGACAGGCGCCGGCTGGAGGAACGTGTGGAGCGGCTGGAGGGTGGGCGTGCCTTTTCGCAAATCCCCATCACACGCACCACGCATATCTATTCGAACATCGAAATGCTGACGCAGGGCGAGGATGGCATGGAGGTGCTGTGCAACTTCCTGATCCAGGCCAATCTGCTGGGGCGGGTGAGCCAGCGGGCGGGGTGGAACGGATTTCTGCTGCGCCGGACGGAGGCGGGATGGCGGATTGTGCTGAAGCGGGTGGGGCTGTTCGATGCGGATTTGAGCCAGCACAACAACAGTTTTACGCTGTGAAGAAAGACTGTTCTTTTTTGAAAAAAAAGAACCAAAAAACTTTTGCCTGTTTGGGCACGCGTTGCCCGAGCACCCGCCTCAAGTCTCAAAAGTTTTTTGCTTCTTTTTTTCAAAAAAGAAGTGCTTTCTTCCTCTTAGAGGGCCGCACCCATGACTGAGTCAACACTCGAAAAGATCGTCTCCGCCTCCATCGGCCGCACCGGCTTCGCCGAGCGCCACGGTCTGGATACGCCCGGGCGGCGCGAGAGGCTGGCGGAGATCGAGGCAAGGATAGAAGAGGCCGGCATCGAGGTGGTGCGCTTCTCCTTTGTGGATACCAGCGGCCAGGTGCGCACGCGCCCCATCGAGGCCCGCCACTTTCCGCAGGCCGCGCGCAACGGCGTGCCCTTCACCACTGCATTATTCGCCATGGATAGCGCGAATTTCATTTTCCAGCCGGTATTTTCCGCCGATGGCGGCTTCGGGCGCACCACCATGGGCGGCGCCGGCGACATGCTGGCGATCGCGGACCTGGCCACCTTTCGTATCCTGCCCTGGGCGAAGAACACCGCATCGGTTTTGGCCGATCTGTATCTTTCCGATGGCGAGGCTTGCCCGTTCGATCCGCGGCGGGTGATGCGTGAGGCCTGCGCAGAACTGGCGACGCGAAACCTGCTCTATGTGGGCGGCGTGGAAGTGGAATGCCATGTCTTCAAAGTGACTGATCCGAAGCTGGATCTCGGCGCCTGCACCCAGCCGCCCGCGCCGCCGGGCGTGCAGGCCTGGCGCCATGGCTACCAGTATATGTCGCAGCTCGTGCTGGATGAATACGAGCCGGTGGTGGATCGTATCCGGCGCGCGCTGATCGATCTGGGCCTGCCATTGCGCACGTTGGAGTGCGAGTGGGGGCCAGGACAGTTGGAGATTACGCTGGATCCGCTGATCGGGGTGGATGCGGCCGATGCGGTGGTGATGATGCGCCTGGCGGTGAAGCAGGTGGCGCGCCGGATGGGCCTGATTGCCTCGTTCATGACCAAGCCGGGATTGCCGAACGTGTTTTCCTGCGGCTGGCACTTGCATGAATCGCTGGCCTGGGCGGATGGCAGCGGCAACGCTTTTCTTGATGCGGAACAGCCGATGTCTCCGCTGGGCCTGCATTTCGTAGGTGGAATTCTGAAGCATGTCCGCGCCGGAACGGCTTTTTCCAACCCGACGATCAACGGCTACAAGCGGCTGAACGCCAATCCGCTGGCGCCGAAGCGCGCCGTATGGTCGATCGACAACAAGGGTGCGATGTGCCGCCTGGTTGGCGGCGCCGGCGACCGCGCAACGCATATCGAGAACCGCTCCGGCGAGCCATTGGCCAATCCGTATCTGTATATGGCGAGCCAGATTTTTGCCGGGCTTGACGGTATCGACACCCAGGAGGATCCGGGCGATCCGCTGGCCGATCCGTATGGGCAGACAACAAAACCGCTGATGCCGGGCAGCCTGATGGAATCCGTGGAGGCGCTGGCGGGTGCGGAGCTGTTCCGCGCGCGCATGGGCGGCGAGTTCGTGGATCATTTTGTTGGGATGAAGCGGCAGGAGATCGGGCGTTTTCTGTCGCACGTGACGGACTGGGAGCATGCCGAGTATTTCGAGGCGTTCTAGATCGAGCGGTGGGCGATAGCCGTAGTTGGCCGGGAGAAGACGGGCGGCTTTCGGGTGAGATGAGCAAAGAGCCAGACGTTGCGCCTGACGGGACGCAGACGCGTAGGGTGGGACGCGCTTTGGCGTCCCACCACCTTCGACACGCCGCCAAAGAGGTGGGACGCCAAAGCGCGTCCCACCCTACGAGCTGGGAGCATGCCGAGTATTTCGAGGCTTTCTAGATCGAGCGTGGGCGATAGCCGTAGTTGGCCGAGAGCGGACAGTCGGGTTTCGGGCGATCATAGGCGAAAAGCGGACATCAACATCCAGGAGGCACAATCACCGCTAATCGGCGAACTCTCTGAAAACGCGCCACGTCCTATCGACCTCAATGGAAGACGTTATGCGGCGATAGGGAAAACGTTGTCGAATTTGTTCCAGCCTCGCCTCGGCTTGCACCGGGGCGCGGCAGTGAAAAATTACATCACGAACACCGTCGGTCGTCACAGCAAGAACTTGAAGAGCATCCCGTCCCGCTTCAAGGCACTCGGCGATAGCAGTCTCGATTTCCTCCAGGTATGCGGACTCCGGGCCGGTGGGGAGACCATCCGGTTGAGCATCTACCATCGCGACCGTTACGGTCACTCGATACTTGTAATCGGCATGTCCGGCCAATGACGATGCGGATTTGTTTCGCCTTACCGTCACGGGCTTCTTGTTGAGGGTGCCAGCTGCAAGCGTCCAGGTATCATTGGACGGATAGTTTTTCTTTTTGAAAATTGAAAACATGGTCGCCCTACGCTTGCTTCCAAACCGTTGCTGAAAGTTATAGATCAACGGCGCTAATGCTCTAGCTCGTCTCAACCACCACGACTTCGAAATCTCCGTCATCGCTCATTCCATCCAGCGGGATAGATGCGCAAAGGCAATCTGAGAACTCGTCCGAAAGTGCCCGCCCGTCGCGGTCAAAGTCGTTCAGGGCGACAAGTGTTAGAGCTCCGTTAGAGAATGTGCAGCTCACTTGCTCGTGCCATTGGCGATGTTCCCGAAACTCACTCTCGATCCAATGCGCGGCCGTTGCGCCGATATCAGGGCTAATGCCGCCGGCGCGAATGGTTATCTTAAACATTGACACGCCTCACCGCAGGGAAGCTTAGCATTAAAGGCTGTTTCGTCGAGGCGGCTGTTCCTTCTCTACCAACCAAGCCAAGGATGACTTTGGGCCCGGTGTCCGCTTCCGGGAAACTGTCTGACAGGCCTGATTGCCCGAAACTGGGCGCAAAGCCGACTTTCAACATGACTGCTCAGGCAGCACCACCCAGACATCGATGAGGATCGGATAACGCAGTCGCGTCCGGGCAAAGGCCGCCCGCCACGTGGGGATCTCGCGCAGGAGACCATCGCTGCGCCAATCGGCCAGCGCCGGTGAAAAATATGTTCCCCCTGGCGCACGAGGGCGTTGGTATCGAGGCATATGTCAGGCTCCAGAACCGTGGCTCGACATCACATGTTTCACATTGACGTGGTGGGGTGCGGACGTGCACCCCGCCCGACGCCTTTGTCCGACGGGTGACCCGTTTTGGTGGGACAATTTTCCAGGTTGCCCGGAGTACCGCAACGCCGTACGCATGCTACTGCTGCCCTGACCCCGATCGCGAACCGGACAGCCGTGGGTTTCACCCAGGCTACGGTGCTCAACGTGGTGCGCCCTTCCTTCGCGTCACCCTTCGGGTCTTTGAGCCTTCGTGGTTAGCTTTCTTGGGCTATCCCCACCGGCCCACATCTTGCAGTTTTTCCCCCAGCCCGGACCATCCACCCCGGCCAGCAAAAGGGTACCCCATGCAAGGCTGGGATCTCATCCGCGCGTTTCTCGCCCTGCATCGCGCCGGCACCTTCGAGGGCGCGGCAAAATCCCTCGCCATCGACCACTCCACCCTGCGCCGGCGTATCCAGACGCTGGAAACCCGCATGGCCGCGCCGCTGTTTGCCCGCAACGACGGCACCTACCAGGTGCTGCCCGCCATGCTGCCGCTGCTGCAAGCCGCCCTCAGCATGGAGGCCTCCTCCCGCCTATTCTTCGAGGGTGCGGCAGGATCGCTCGCCGGCACCGTGCGCGTGACGATGATCGACGTCTTCGCCGGCATGCTCGCCCCCGATCTCGCGCGCTTCCGCCAGCAGAACCCGGGAATAAAACTGGATATCACCACCGAACACCATTTCGTCGATCTGGAGCGCGAACTGGTGGATGTGGCCATCCGCATGGCGCGGCCCAAGCGCGGCAATGCCCGCATGCGGCGCTTAGGCGAAATCCGCTACGCCGTTTACGGCGCGCCCGGCTACCTGGCGCGGCACAAGGATGGCGCCGCCGACCAGGGCCATGACCTGCTGACCCTTGCCGTGCATTTCACCCACCAGGACCACGAGTTCCTGGAGAGCGAAGCGGACTGGATGCTGCGCTACCTGCCGCCCGGCCGCGTGGTGTGCGGCACCGACAGCTACCTTCAACTGCGCCGCTATTGCGAGGCCGGCATGGGCCTAACCCTGCTCCCCGAAGTGCTGGGCGACGAAAGCGACAGCCTGGTCAGGCTAACCGACCAGCCGGCGGCCGAATGCGACTTATGGCTGATCGTGCACACCGACACGGGGCCGACGCAACGGGTGCGTATTTTCGTTGATTTCCTGGCCGAGACATTCCGGCGGCGGCTGGCGCCCCGCCCCAGGCTGCATCTGGTTGAACCGGCCAGGTAGCCCAACCCGCCGGACCTTCGCTATCTGGCAAATTTGCAAATCCTCTTCGCCACGATTCGCCTGTGCGGGCCACGGCATTCGATGCGCCCCTGATGTATACCCCGCCCAGCGGCGTGCTGCTTGCATGCCGGAACCGACCAAGCCGCCGGCACGCGCCCGGTTGTTGTTTGCCTCGACCCGCCGGGAGCTGGAATGATTTTCGATCGAGCCGCCACCAAACACGCATCCATCCGCAAGATCGCCCTGAGCGCCGGGGCCTCCACTTTGGCACTCGCCGCCGCCACGCTGCCGGCCAACCCCGCCGCGGCCCAGCAGGCGCCCGACCAGAAAACGAAGATCGAGGAAGTGATCGTCACGGCGGAAAAACGCAACGCCAGCGTGCAGAAAACACCGATCAGCATCACCGCCATCACCGGCCGCGAACTGCAAGCCGCCGGCATCACCAACGTGCTGAAGCTGGCCGAGCAGGTGCCCGGCATATCCTTCAAAACCGGTGGGCCGGGACAGACCGAGCTGGAAATGCGTGGCCTCAATTCCGCCGGCGGCAACTCACCCACCGTGGGTTTCTATCTGGATGAAACGCCGATCACCACCTTTGCCTACGCTACCTCCGGCAAGGTGGTGATCGACCCGGACCTGTACGATCTGAACCGCGTGGAGGTTCTGCGCGGCCCGCAAGGCACGCTGTATGGCGGCGGATCAATGGGCGGCACCATCCGCCTGCTCACCAACCAGCCCGTTTTGAACGCCTATCAGGGCAGCCTGGAAGGCGTGGGGTCGGGCACAGAAGGCGGCGGCCCGAACGGCACGTTGAACCTGATGGCGAACCTGCCACTGGTGCAGGACAAGATGGCACTGCGCATGGTCGCCACCGACATGTATCAGTCCGGCTGGATAGACCGGATCGTGCTCGATCCGTTTCCACTACCGGGAAATGGCGGGCTTACACGCGGCAATGTGCTCGCCGCCCCCGTGGCCTCCCAGAAGAACGATGTCAACTGGGAACATCTGCAAAGTGCGCGCGCCAGCCTGCTGGTTCAGCCGAACGAGAACCTCACGATCACCCCGATGGCCATGTTCCAGGCGATCAATTCCGGCGGCCAGAGCCTGGTGGACGTGCCGCCCGCCACCGAAGCGCATTACGAACCCTTCAATGATCCCGAACCGATACGCGACCAGTTCTGGATCACCAGCCTCAGCATCAAATACGATCTCGGCTGGGCGCAACTGGTTTCCAACACCGCCCATTGGCACCACTTCCTCTCCCAGGTGCAGGACGGATCGGAAGTGCTTCAGGATGTGCTCGCCCTTCCCGGCTACAGCGTGGCGGACGGCGGCATCGGCAACGATCCGTGGACAGAGAACGATTCCGCAAGCCAGACCAGCGAGGAAATCCGCCTCGCCTCCACCGGCGATGGCCGCCTGCAGTGGTTGGTTGGGTTCTTCTACGACGATGTCGCGAGCACCACGGAGCAATATTCCGTCGATCCCCAGGCCGTTCCTGCGCTGGGCATCGCCACGCTCTATCATGAACTCGTGGCCCAAACCTTCGAACAGAAGGCGGTGTTCGGCGAAGCCTCCTACCAGATTCTGCCCACGCTGAAACTCACCGCCGGCCTGCGCTATTTCGATTTCGACAACACCTTCAATACCGCCGAATACGGCTTCTTCGGCCCCTACGGCACCAACCAGCCCGGCGGCTCCAACACCCTTGAACACGACCAGGGTATCAACCCGAAATTCAACCTCTCCTTCACCCCCACCGGTAATTTCACCCTCTACGCCACCGCCGCGAAAGGCTTCCGCCCGGGCGGCGGCAACGAAATCGTCCCCACCGCCGGCACGGAGGAAGGCCAGGCCTGCGCCGCCTCGCTGGCCGCGCTGGGCAAAACCTCCAACCCCGTCGCCTACGGCCCGGACTCGCTGTGGAATTACGAACTTGGCGAAAAGGCGCGGCTGTTCGATGGCCGCGTCACCATCAACAGCTCGATCTATTACGAGGATTGGAGCCAGATCCAGCGCGATGTCACGCTCACCTGCGGCTATATCTACACCGACAATGCCGGCCGCGCCAACATCTACGGCGGCGAGGTGGAGGTAAATGGCCGCCTCACCAACGAACTTACAGTGAACGCCAATTTCGCGTTCACCGATGCCACCTACGCCACCAACTCGCTGGAAGCCGGCGTCACCAAGGGCCAGGTTCTGCCCGATGTGCCGCGCATCACCACCAGCCAAAGCATCATCTGGCGCCACGATCTTTCCGATACCTACACACTCATCGCGCGCGCCACCAACAGCTATATCGATTCCCGGCAGGACGTGACCTACTCCATCGACACATTGCCATCCTACGACACCGTCGGCGGCCGTGTCGGCCTTACCTCGAAAAAAGGCTGGACCGCCTATGTCTTTATCGACAATGCCAACAACAGCCACGCACTGCTCTCGGCGATCAACTCGCAGGTGCTGAACGTGCCCACGCTCACGCGCGATAGCACGCTGCGCCCGCGCACGTTTGGGCTGGATCTGGTTGCCAGCTTTTAGATGGTGCCGGCGATCGGAAGGTGATACTGACCACAGATTAAACAGGCACTGCGCCTAAGTGGCATGAATATTGCTGCCACCCCCGCGCCTGTGAGCCACGCAAAGGCTGATATGACCGGAGATACAGCTTTCAGGGCCTAAGGTGAAGGGGTGACCGCTCGCATGCTCGCATGGAAATGCTCAACCGACTCGGCCAGCGGTGAGGATCACGTGCGGGTATGGGGCGAAGCAATGCAGTATATCTCGCTTCCCCCCGCCCATCTGCGAGACCAGTCAGGCTTCCATGGCCGGGTCACCAGCATCATCTCACCGCTCGGCATCGAATTCTCTCGCGTGGAAGCGTCCGCCCAGACATTGTCCGGTCCCTGCTTCAGCGAAGTTCCCTGTGTATGGCTTGCCTTCCCTGTCGAAGGGCAGTTCCACCTGGGCACCGGCGGCGGACGCGGCCATTTGCGGGCCGGGGAGATCATGTACGGGCCAACCGGTTGCGATTCCACCCTCGATCTCAGCGACCGTTTCGTCATGCTCTATATCCGGGTGCCGCAGACCATGCTGCACCCACGCCTTCTCAACCTGCGGGTGCTGCCCCCCGGCACCCTCACCGCCAACACTGGTGCCAACCGGGTGTTCTCGGGTCTGCTGCGCTCGGTTGCCGAAAATCTCGATAGCCTGACGGAGACGGACATCCGGCCGGTGGAAATCGCGGTTTCGGAATTCGTCGTGGCCAGCCTGGCCGCGAACGCGGCGCGCGGCTGCTTCGATCTGGCCGAAGCCGGCAATTTTCATCGCATCTGCCAGGCAGTGGAACGCCAGCTCGGCGATGGCGATCTCACGCTCCAGAAAGTCGCCGACCAGCAACGCCTCTCGCCGCGATATATACAAAAGCTTTTCCAGGCGGCGGGGCTGAGCTTCAGCCCATATCTGCGCCGCCGGCGGCTGGAACATTGCCATGCGGACCTCGCCAACACCGCGCTGCGCAAACTCTCGGTCAGTGACATTTCGTTTCGCTTGGGTTTCAATGATGCGGCCCATTTCAGCCGTTCGTTCAGAGCGGAGTACGGAACAACGCCGCGTGAGTTCCGCCAGATTCACCTCGATCGCCTCAGCCGGGCGCACCGGGAACATCACTGATGCACCCGCAAGCTTTCCAGCCCTTCTCCTGGGCGGTAAACCTGCTATGAGCAGGCGTATTCTGAATACCGGGTGCGCATCGCATGGCTGAGCCAAATACCCTTATTTTTGTCGATCTCGCTTCCGACGATCCGCGGGAAGCCGGCCGCTTCTATGCCGAGGTGTTCGGCTGGCAAGACGACCAGCGGCCCGCCGGCCTCTATCACCGCATGGTGCCGGGCGGCATGTTCAAGAAAAGCGATGGCTCGGATAGCGAAATCGGCAATCTTCACCTCGGCATTTTCAAGGCGGCCAATGCAAGGCCGCACCCGGAGCCGCAAGGCGTTGCACCGCGCGAACTCAGCCAGGGCGGCCGCCACGCACGCATCTGGATCCTGATCGGCGATGGGCAATCCGCCGACGATATCCTCGCCCGTGCCGAGGCGCGGGGTGCGAAAATTCTGTGGCGCAACCACTACTGGTCGGAATTCAACGGCTTTAATCATGCCTTTGCCGACCCTTGGGGGAATGAGATCGTCCTGTGGGGGAAGGCGGGGGCGGCGCCGGTGATACCGGAAGGGTTTACGAAAGAGTAGAAAGAGTGTTCTTTTTTGAAAAAAAGAACCAAAAAACTTTTACTCCTTTGCGTGTGCTTCCGGCGAGCCTGCGACAGCACACGTAAAAGTCTTTTGCTTCTTTTCTTCAGAAAAGAAGACTTTCTTTCTCTGTATCCACGGCGCAGTGGGGCGATCGGTAGCGCGTCACCATGCAGACGTAAAATAGCGGCGAACTCGGCCAATCCGCCCTATGGGCTGAGTTTAGGGCCTGTTCCCGTTCACTGTTTGGCCTTGTGGTCGTTCCAGGCTCTTCTGTAGCGGTCCACCAGCCACAGATTTAACTGGCGCTGCGCGCCTTCCTGCCAGGAATAGCGGCCACGCGGGGCGAATTTGGATTTCAGGCCCTGCTGCACCATTTCGTCCACGTGCAGATCCTGCGAGACGATTTCGGCCACCGACTCCTGGTTGAATTTCATCAACTGTTCGAACATCGGGTTCTTCATGGCGTGCGGCATCACCAGATTGCCCATCACCAGGGAATGGTGATCGGCATCCTCCGCCTGCATGATCATGTAGATCACCATGTCGCTGTTCAACACCAGCGAGAAGCTGGGCGGTACGTTCACGAAGGCAACGCGGTTCTGTTCCTCGTCCGTCAGTTTCGGGAAAATCGGCAACAGGGCTTTTTGCGTGGGGTTGAAGCTGGCATGCGGATGGGTTGAGCCGTTGGTGCGGTAATAGCCGCCGGTATCGTCCGGCAGTTCGGGGAACCGGGCGAGGTGGCTGGGCACCGGATCATGCAGCGGGCCGTGGTGCAGGCGGTTGGCATGATAGCCGTCGTTATTGTTCTCCAGCATCACCTTCCAGTTCCAGTTCAGGCGAACCGGCGGGCCGGGGCGCGGGCCATCGAGGTTGGCGAGGTCGTAGTTGGCCATCACCTCTTCCAGCGCGGTCAATTGCGGCGCCAGCGGGCGCGCCTCGGGGTCGAAATTGACGAACACGAAGCCGTGCCAGATTTCCACGCGCAGGCGGGGAAGCCCGTAGCGGGATTTGTCGAAATTGCAGGTGCGGCTCATCTCGGGCGCGCCCAGCAGCTCGCCGGTCAGCGCGTAGCCCCAGTGGTGATAGGGGCAGAGCAGGGTTTTCACGTTTCCGTGCCCTTCCGCCACCACCATGCCGCGGTGCTGGCATACGGCCGACATGGCGGCGACCTCACCATCGCGTGTGCGGGTCACCACGATCGGCTCGCCCACGTGGCGGGACGTAAAGTAGTCGCCTGTCTTGGTGACCCAGGATTCCCGGCCGACGCACAGCCATTCCTTGTAGAACAGCGCCTCTTTCTCGAATTTGAAAAATTCCTCGTCCACGTAGCAGGCCGGCGGCAGTGACTCGGCCTCGGCAAACCCCAGCACCGACGTGGAGAAACTGTCGAAGAATGCGTCGTTCAGCACGGAGGATGACATGTCGGCAATCCCATGTGTTTGGCGGCGATCATGCTACCATAGCTAGAGCGGGCGGGCGATGACGTCTTGGCTGGGGACGAACTGGAAGTTGCCGACTGGGGGGACAAACGTAAGAAAAAAGAAAGTCTTCTTTTCTGAAGAAAAGAAGCAAAAGACTTTTGACTGGCTGTCGCGGAGTCGCCGGAAGCGCACGCAATAGATAAAAGTTTTTTGGTTCTTTTTTTCAAAAAAGAACAACTTTCTTCTCGGCGGACGGAATAAGATTGCCCGCTTGCAGTTCCTCCCAGAGGCCAGCCGGCACGGGGGCGTTCAGCGCTGCGGCGGAGCGCTGCACATGCGCGGGGGTGGAAGCACCGACGATGACGCTGGCAATGGCGGGGTGTGAAGCCGCGAATTGCAGCGCCACGGCTGCCAGTGGGGTGGCATGGCGCGCGCAGATGGGGGTGAGCAGCTTTACACGTTCGGCGATCGCAGGCTCGGGTGGCGCGTAGCGGAACGTGGCGCCGCCCGCGAGAATGCCTGAATTGAATACGCTGGCGGCGAGCACGGGCACACCGGCCGCCTGGGCGGCCGGCAGGAAGGTGGCCTGCGCGCTTTGATCCAGCAGGGTGTAGCAGCCTGCCATCAGCGCGCAGTCGAAATCCCATTCCTTCAACAGGGCGGTTCCGGTATCGGCCTCGTTCACGGCGATGCCGGCGCTGCCGATGTCGCCGCTTCGGCGCAGCTCATCCAGGGCGCGGCAGGCGCCGGCCAGCGCAATCCGGACCTGGCCCGGCAGGGCGTCACCGTGGTTGCGGCGGTCCAGGTCATGGATAAACACGATATCCGGCCGAAGAAGGCCCAGGCGCAATCTGGATTGTTCCAGGGCGCGCATGGTGCCCTCGTAGCTGTAATCGAACACGGTGTTGAAAGGCAGGGGGGCGGCGAACACGCTGTGCGATGGCAGGGTGCCGGCGGGTGGGGCGGCCATGTATTTGCCGATTTTCGTGGAAAGCACGTAGCTGCCGGCCGGCTGGCCGCGCAGGAACTGGCCGAGGCGCAATTCGCTGAGGCCGTTGCCGTAGGATGGCGCCGTGTCGAACAGGGTGATGCCGGCCCTGGCCGCTTCGAGCAACGTTTCCTGCGCCTGCTGATCGGGGACAGCGCGATGCAGGTTGCCGATTTCCGCTGCCCCGAACCCGAGGCGGCTGACGCGGAGCCCGCGCGTGAGCGCTGCCTGCTTCAAGACCAGGCGGCGATCACCCACGCGGTGTTACTGGGCCAGTGCGTCATCCCCGGCTCAGAACTTGTAGGCGACCGTGCCGATGACCTGGAGTGGTGCGATGTATTCCACCGAGGTTTGGAAGGAACCGTACGGGTCGGTATATTTGCTGTTGATGCCATTCACGTTGGTGACGTTGGTGGCGGCCAGCTGAACCGTCCATCGCGTTCCAGTGGGCACATAGAGCAGGTTGAGGTTGATCTGGCCATAGGAATTGATGCGGTCAATGGCCGGTTCGTTAAAGATACGCTCCCACTCCGCACCGCGGAAGACGAATTGCGCGCGGGGCGTGAGTGTGCCGTATGGGACGTCGAACGTGTAGGAGATATCAGCGGCGCCGGAGATCTTTGGCATCGCTGGGGCGGTCTTGCCTTTGAGATTTTCCTCCGATGCAATCGCCAGCTTCCAACAGCCGGGATTGTAAAATGTGCCGTCAAAGGCGCATGGGCTCGTCAGCGGGGGATTATTGATGAGGGCGCCGAGCGTTGTAGAATTTATGGCGAAGTAATTTCCTTCAACCTCTGAATTCTCCAGCGCGATGGACCCGTTTACCCGAAGCCGGTCTTGCAGGGCCACGTATGACGTTTCAGCCTCCACGCCATAAGCATGGATGGACGGAATATTTGTCATACCGCTATTGAACTCTGCCGGATTGTCACCGATGAACTGCATGTTGCGATAGAAATAGTAGTAGGCGGCGAGATTCAGCCGCAGCGCATGGTCCATGAAGAAGTTCTTCGAACCGATTTCGAAGGCGGTGTTGGTCTCCGCCTCGAAGGTATTTTGCACGGGAACCTTCAAGGAGCCGTATTCCGAGTTGTCGATGCCGTTGGTGCCGCCCGGCTTGTAGCCGCGGGAAATGGACGCGTAGACGAGGTTATCGGCGGTAATATTATAGTCCAGGTCGCCCTTGAAGGTCGGCACCCGGTCGCTCGCCTGAACGCGCTGGGTATTGACGCCCTGATTTGAAAAATTGATGCTCCGTTGGGAGTAGTTGTCCGCGTTGAAGCGCCCGCCGGCGGTGAAGGTGAGGTCCGGCGTGATGTGATAGCTCGCTTGCGCGAAGGCGGCGTACGAGTGCCTGGTGACCGAGGAATCATTACCATAGGTCAGGTTGCTCGGCGGATCGGTTTCTATGTTCGGCAGAATCGCCAGGCAAGACGGCGTCGGCACCAGGCACGTGGTGGTAGGCGGAGATGGCGTTTCAAATTCGGCCACGAATTGATGGCTGGACTGGTTGATCGCCAAGGCGCCCACCACCCAATCGAACGAGGTTCCCGGCTTGGAGACCAGGTCGAACTCCTCGTTGAAGTTCTTCATCTTCGTGTTCCAACCGGCCACGTCATCGTAATAGTCGAGATAGGAGATGGCTCCCCGCGAGCTATCCTCCTGCTGCTGGTGGTTCAGGCCCTGATACCCGCTGACAGACTTGATGCTGAACCAGTCCAGATCGTATTGCAGGTTCAGGTGGTAGAGCTGGGTGTGCAGGTTGAACTCGGCGGGATAATCCTGCTCGAACTTCCGTGGGTCGGACTGCGGATCTTGGATGTTCTTCTGCTCGGCGCCGTTCTGATCCGCGCCGTAAAACTGCGTGGTCAGTGTGGCGGAGAATTCCGGGACCGGCTTCCACAGAATGGCGGCCTTCACGCTCTGGTCGTGCGCGTCGTCGAGGTCGTTGCTGGGCAGGATGGTGTCCGTGCCAAAGCCGTCGTGGTCGTATTTCTGGGCTGATATCCGGATGGCGATGGTGTCACCGATGGGGATGTTCACCTCGGCGCGCTCGCGGAACAGATTGTACGTGCCGGCCGAAAAATCGGCCTGGCCGCCATACACGCCAAGCTCCGGCTGTTTGGTGACGATGTTGATCACACCGCCATCCGAGCTGGTGCCGTACAGCGCGCCCTGCGGGCCGCGCAGCACCTCGATGTGGTCGACATCGAACAAAGTCTGATCCAGCGAAATGGAGTTGGCGATATAGACCCCATCGATGAACTCGGAGACGCCCGGCGAGGTGGTGAGCGAGTTTTCCGGCGTTTCCGATCCCACGCCGCGGATGGTGACAAGGTTCTCGAAGCCGGAGGCCTTGGTGAGTTCCAGGCTCGGCACGGTGGCGTTAAGGTCGGAGACCAGGTTGACGAATGACTTGTCCAGCGTAGCGCCGGAGACGGAGGTGATCGCCAGGGGAGTCTTCTGGATATTGATCGAGCGGCGTTCAGCCGTCACCACCACCGATTCGATCGAAGAGGTGCCAGGCGCCGGCGGCTGGGCGGAGGCCACTTGCTGCGGCGCGGATTGGGCCGAAGCGGGATGGGCGGGGATGATGGCCAGGCAGGCCGGGAGTGCGGCGGCCATACAGCGCGACCATGACGTGAACCCCATGGAAGGCAGATTCGCGCCCGTCGCCCGCAGCTTCGATTTCAAACCCATAAATAACCCCCCGGCTGTACTACAAACTGGCTCAGGCGTGGCCTGACACTGCCGACTCGAGTATGTTGACCTTGACGGGTAACATTCTTGTGCGGCAGCGCACGAAATATTGTGCGCCGCACACCCGGCCGGTCAATGGCCGTTTGGATAACGGCGGCGGTGTGTGGCTTGGTGGCCTGGCAAGAACCCGCGCGCCCCGGCGCAAGTCGGCACGGGGGATCGGCAGTAGCTTCAGCCTGTGCCACGCCAAGCTGCGGGGGAGATTGCGTAACGATGAAGCATCTGACGGAACAGGCCGCGCCGCCGCCGGTGGGATTCGGCCTGCCCTCGGACCACGGCGGCAAGGATCTCGGCATCTTCCTGCCGATGGCCAATGGCGGCTGGATCCTTTCCACCACCGCGCCGACGCTGGACGGATCCTACGAGTACAACCAGCAGGTAGCGCTGCTGGCGGAACAACACGGGTTCGACTTCATCATGGCGATGGCCAAATGGCGTGGCTATGGCGGCATCACCCAGCATTGGCGCAGCGCGCTCGATTCGCAGATCCTGATGGCGGCTCTGGCGGCCATCACCAGCCGGGTGCGGGTTATCCCAACCGTGCATACGCTGCTACAGAACCCCGCGGTGACGGCCAAGATGGTGGCAACGCTTGACCAGATCAGCCGCGGCCGGGCCGGGCTGAACGTGGTGACCGGCAGCTACAAGGGCGAATTCGAGCAGATGCATATGTGGCGCAACGATGTGGGCCACGATGAACGTTACGACCTGGCCGACGAATGGATTCAGATCATCCAGCGCCTGTGGCGCGAGCCGTCCGTGAGTTTCGCGGGGCGCTACTTCACCATGGACGATTGCCAGTCCGACCCGAAGCCCGCGAAAGCGCCGTTTCTGGTGTGCGCCGGCACCTCGGCCAAGGGGATACGCTTTACGGCCGAACGGATGGACGCGATGTTCGCCGGCGGGCGCGACGATGCGGAACTGGCCGATATCAGCCACCGCGTGAAGGCGATGGCGCGGGAAGCCGGGCGACACATCCGTACCTATACAATGCTGACGTTGGTGATCGGGGAGACCGATGCGGCGGCACAGGCCGAAGCCGACCGCTACCGCGCCGGGTTCGACGAGGAGGCCTGTTTCGGGATGATGCGCGCCTACGGGTTCCTGGATTCCGAGATCGGGAAGGAGAACTCCTTCGTGCAAAACGCGCGATCGGGGTTCATGTCGGCGCGGATCATCGGATCGGCGCAAACCGTGGCAACCCGGATGATCGAGCTGATGGACCGTTGCACGCTGGATGGCATGATGCTGATCTTCCCCGACTATCTGAAATCCATGCCGGTCTTCGCGGCCGAGATCATGCCCCGCATCCGCGCGTACTATCCGGAGGTGCAACATGCAGCTTAACGTTGTGCTCGATCCGCCGGTGGAACCGGCCCTGCTGCCCGCGATGATCCAGCCGGAGCACACCGCGCTGCTGATCATCGATGTGCAGGAGGATTTCGTCTCGCCCACCGGCGCGGCAGGGAATTGGGGCCTGGATTTCAGTATTTTCGAAGGGCCGATCAGCCGGATCCAGGCGCTGATCGCGGCGGCGCGGGCGGCCGGGGTTACGCCCGTGTTCATCCGGGTGGTGACACGCGAGGAAACGGACTCCGACGCGCTGAAAAACTTCCATGCCCGCAAGGGGCGGCCACCCTCGTCGGTGGCGCTGTGCCGGGCCGGCACGCCAGGTGCCGATTATTACCGGATCAGTCCGCAGGCGGGCGACTGGGAGATCGAGAAGCCGCTGTTTTCCAGCTTCGTCGGCACCGATCTCGACGAGCGGCTGCGGGCGGCGGGCATCAGCACCCTGGTCGTGGCCGGGTTCACCAGCGATTGCTGCGTGGATTGCACGGTGCGCGACGCTTTCCACCGGAATTACGATGTGTTCGTGGTGGCCGATGCGTGCGCAGCGTATGAAGAATCGCTGCATATCGGGGCACTGGATGCGCTTTCGAAGAATTGCGCGCTGCTGACGGAGACGGAGGCGGTGCTGGCGGCTTGGAAAAAGTAATACCAAGTCTCTGAAGGCGTGACTCTGAGGGGGGATTCCCGAAACGGCTGGCAACTGATTCAAGATGGCAAACCATGGAGTTTGCCATGCCGATCCCGCTGCGATCCGACTTTGATGCCCCTCAAC